>Ga0102863_1000024_pt1 | contig 65461 bp, 115 predicted proteins | sample Colrivmet1449A02_FD_78451 | JGI IMG/M metagenome (GOLD analysis project Ga0102863, IMG submission 78451) | Estuarine microbial communities from the Columbia River estuary - metaG 1449A-02 | ecosystem: Environmental > Aquatic > Marine > Intertidal zone > Estuary | place: USA: Columbia River...
AACACAACATTATTTGACAACACACTAACATTGCTCAAAATTTTATTATTAGCCGCAGGGGAAGCAGCACCTACAAGAATATGAATACTGCACACAGCGTTAGAGCCGGTTGTATTACAAAGGTTAATGTTTTTGATAATTGAATAATTTCCTACAGTATTAGCCGTAGTGTAAACATTAGAACCCGTAGAACTAGTTCCTATATAAAAACTTTTTGGTGTTAGATTAGCCATTTATACCCCCATCCACATTAAAACTTCATTATCATACGTTGTTGTATTCATATCTTGCAAAGTTAAAGCATCCAAAACATGGTCAACAGATGAAGCGGAATTGTGTGCTACGGCAGTAGTGCCATCATAACCTCTTTGTTCAACTGTAAAAGCATTAACAGATCTTGAAGAAATAAGAATTTTTTCTTCGGAATTGGTCCCGCGATCAATAACAATTACAAAACTATTATTTCCGGAAGGATAAGTTGAACCGTCTACAACGCTAAAAGAGGTTGCTGAATTAGACAGAGAAGATGCTAATGTAGTTTGTAAAACAGCTCCGTTAAATTCTCTTCGCAACATGATATCTCCTTAGTCAATGCTGATATCAAGATCGCCTGTAGCAATTCTTAAAGTGTCTCCAGCATCTGTTGTTTTATTCGTTGTTAGTGTTCCGTACATCAACATTGTTCCACCGGTTGATGCGGTGTGTATTGCTACAGCAACAGTAGTTGCTGCTGGCATACCTGTAAAATCAACATCCGTTGTATTTGATGTTGCACCACCACTAGCTGCGGAAAAAGTAATAGCCTGGCGAACATACGAACCGCCAGTAACTTCAGTTCCAGCTGTGCTGTCTGTTGGAGCAACAGTATACAAACCTGCAAAAACAGTGCTATCAAAAGTATACGCAGCAACGCCTAAAAAGTGATCTAGTATTAAATTCTCAGCAGTATTAGTTAAATTATTAGCCATCTAGTTTATCCCTCCGTATTATTATAATACAATTTCTTTTCTTCGTCATTAGCCATTCTGAAGTTTTCTAGCCTTAATAACAAATTAGCTTCTAAGAAAGGCAACTCATGAGTTAGATGTTCTTTATCAAATCTTAAACCACTGGGTGTTGTGTAACTAACCCCAGATTGTAAACAAATAACAATTGGTTCAAGAGAATTGCTTTGCTCTACAACAACAGCAGACTCAACTGGTCTTTCCCACTCTGTGCCATCCTCTAGGAGGCCATCTTTATCCCCGTCTACAGCGTTTAAATTAGGTGCTTTCTTTACAGGTGCTTTCTTCACAGGTGCTTTCTTTTTTGGGGCTACATCTGATGATTTTACTGTGTTTTCTTCATTTGTCATATAGAACATCCTATCATGTATTTAGATTAAAATCAATTATAAAATAAAAGCGGAGCGCCGAAACGCTCCGCCTTTAGATTAATCTAATTATTAATTAGAGTGTACGAAGTTTTACGTTCTTTGCAATGACGTATGATTCAAGATTCTCTACGTTATTTGCAATTCGCATAAACTGTGTGTACTCAATTGCATCAGTTTTTGGCTTGAATTGACGATACAGGGTGATATCGCGGTGGATACCAACAATTCTGTTGTTAGGGAATGTCAATTCAACATAACCATGATTACCTGCTGCTGCTGAATAATCTCCAGCAACTGTCTCTGGCATCAAAGGTACTTCAACTAGAGGAATGCCGTATGGCGACAATCCTGTTGCTCCAAGTCCACCATTTGAACGAATTGCACCATTAAAGAATGCTTGCTCACCAAAAGTTGAAGCTGGAGCTGGTGCTCCTGCTGTTGCTAATGTTGCCGAGTTTGGATTCTGAAGGCTGAAAGCCGTATCTTGTACGACTGCCGAACCTGTAAAGAATTTAAGCTCGTTACGGCGTTGCAAGTACTTGTTTGGCATGTTGCGAAGAACTCTGTCAAATGTCGCACGAGAAACGTTGTTTCCGCCTTCATCAACAGTTGTTGCTCCGGCCAAAGCTCTCTTGGTGAAACCATCAAGAGCCTTAAGAAGACCGTTGTTTGAAGATGTGTTACCACTAATCAACAAATCGTCCAAATCGTTAGCTGTTTGACGAGCCATGATTTGAGCAAGGTGATCTTCAAGTGAAGCACCTTCAATGTTATCTTCCAACGACTCAGTTGACATTGACCAATCAAGACGAAGCTTAACGCTTGTCATAGATACTTTCGTAAAGGTTACTGCTGCGTTTGTACCATCATCTGTAATTTCGGTTGCTTTTGCCAAGAGGCGAGTACCTACGGACACCTTATCAATTTCCATTGATGGTGTACGCATGCGCACAACTCTTGAGTTCTGCATAAGAACGGATTGATCAACTACAAAATCAATAAACCTATTTGATTGTGCTGGCTGAAGCAAACCGTGTGCTGACGTAATGCTGGTGCCTGCGCCTCCAGATGTTACTTCGTTAGCTTTTGCTAAAATTTCTTCTTGTGTTGCCATAGTAAATTTCCTCCTTACCTTATGACTTATAACCCAAAGACTCAATAAGGCTTTGGTCTAAATAAACGTTTTTCCAGAATGACTCAGGCTTGGCTTGTGATTTTACAATCTTTTCGCCATCTTCATCGTCTTCAGGATCTACACTTTTCTTTACAGCTCCGGCGTGAGCAATTTGCTCAACCTTTGCTGTTTGCTCTTCAAGAGCAACTTCAGTTGCAGCCAGCTTTGCAGCCAACTCTTCTTTCTGAACCTCAACGCTCTTGGCGACTTCTTCAATCTTAGCCGAAACACTTGCATCAACTTCCTCTTTGAAAGATTTTGCAAAATCAGTTAGCTTCTGATCAATTACTGCACCAAGTGCTTCTTTAAGAACTTCAATATCCATTTCTTGTTCCTCCACTTGTTCAACACTAACTTCATCTTCAATCAAAGTTTCAGTTTCGTGATCGGACTTTTCTAGCCCTAAGTCTTCATCTGGATTATCAACAACCCAGTTAATAAATTTCTTAATTAAAGATAGTTTATTATCTGTCAATGTTTTTTCCATATGAATTACCTTATCATAGTTTACATCATTATGCAATTCTTTTCCAGTACTTTCAATTTCTTTTTCAGTACATTCATCATTTGATTTTTTCATATTCTTATACCTCTCCAATAACCTTCTTCCTTTCGCCGCTAAAGCAGCTGCATCTTCCGCATTTTGCGGAACAGGTTCCCCCCAAGCCCTTGCTGATAAAGCAAGCCTTGTTGGTCTACCTTTAGAATCTTTCATCGGGCCCGATGGGTTTGTAAAAAATCTTGTCAAAAAAGAACCTTTACGGCGCATTTTTTCTGGAGTATTGGCTGGCCCTTTAACACCTGGTTTTAGGTTAGCACCTTCTGTTTGTTTAAAATGCCTTCTCCCAGCAGCAGTCAATCCACCTTTAGGATCTTTCAAAGGCGCTTTATCTGCTTTTTCAAAATCAGGGTCAAGAACGTAATCAAGATTACCTTCAATGTCCATTTTTACAAGGTCAATCGTAGCAAGAGCATTGGCTGGATTATCAACGAGACTTAACTCACCAAGCTCATATTCCTTAATAACATTGATAGGTCTTCCATTGTGCATTTTACCAGCAAGAATTTCTTTTTTCATAATTCTTCCACCAATAGAGAAAGCACGAAGAGTGCCATCAAGAACTTTTTGCCAAGTTGCTTCAGCACCTTTAGAAATGTAAGCCTCTACTTCAATAGCGTTATACTCTTTTCCATCAGCATCTTTCATTTTAATTGGCTTGTAACTGATAGCTTTGCCAACAGCAATAGGGGCATGCATCTCTCGGATATTACCTTGCCAATTTTTAAAAGCAATTTCTGAAGCTATAAACTCAACAACATCATTTGATTTATCAACATTATCTGCGGTAGCAATACCAGAAATAATACGTTGTTCTTTTTTAATCATGTTAATTGGAAAAGAAAAATTAAAATTATCCATATGTAGTATCTTACAGTATATTGTATTATTTTAATATAAGCAAATTATGCAACTGCATAGACTGCTAAAGTAACGCCAGCAGTCATAACTTGGAACTTAGTGTAATCCCCTTCTACTTCAACATAACCCCCACCGCTATCTTTTGCTGGAATCAGCACTTGGTGTGGGCCTCCGTTAAGTTTAACAACTGCGTCAGTTGTTGCATGTGTATTATGAAAATGAAGACAACTTGTGTGTCCATTTATTGAAACAACTCCTGATGCACCGCTTGCGCTAGTAACAGCTGTGTTAGAGAAAATAATTGCGTTATCGTGACTCATTCAGAACCTCCTGTGGTATCTTGTACTTGACCTCTCTCCGCTTGGTCCCCAGATTCTCGTGGATCTGAAGAACCTTCTGGCGTATCAGAGCGAGCATTACGGGGTTGAGCCGAGATGTTATTAGAATTCCCAACCGGAGCTCCTGGCCCAGATTGTTCTTTCTTAATTTTTGTTGGGAACGGCAAAGGCACATCTCCGTCTGTCCTTTCAGGCAAACCAAGCGTTGAGCGAACTTCGTTTGGTGACAAAATTTCCGTTCTCAAATATCTATCATTAATTCTAGATTGAATATCTTCATCAATCAAATCAATACGTTTAAATCTAAATTCAAGCAAATCTGAAAATTCAGCAATAATCCTGTTTAATCTTTTTTCAATAATAGCTTGGTCTGGCCCAATAACTTGAGTTTTAAAAGTCTTATCGGCATCGCGAGAAACCGCAAGGTTGGCGTTGTCATAAACTCCTACCTTTGGAGCAGGAACCCTATTTGCTACTAAAATTTCATCACGATTACCTTTACGATACTTATCAAAAGAAGAATCCTGAACACCTGCTTCAAGTTTCTCAAACCGAATATCGCTATCTGAGCCAATAGAGGAAGGAATAGGGATAACTAAAGTTCCGTGATTACGCCCTTTTACTTCTTTTCTAAAATAATTAATTAATTCTTGTTTTGATTTATTGCTAAGTTTTGCGCCTTTAAGAATAATTGCGTAACGAGGAATTGCTTTATTTTCAAAATAATCAATATTATATTCTTTAGCAAACTTATCACCAACAATAGCAGTAGCTGCAGAAACAGCAGAAGGAATTCCATAATATGTATTCTTCGGAGAGTATGTTTTAAAATGAATTACTTCATTAGGCGTTGGGTCGTTATTAATTGGATCAAGGCTTTCCTTATCACCATAATTTCTAAAATAAACTGCAGTTATCTTATTACTGTTCGCAATTTGCACATACCCATCTCTTTTTCTTCTAACACGAACAAGAGTTCCTGGGATATGACCAATGTAGCCAATTTCCCCAAGATTGTTGCGGCCAATTTCCATATAGCCGTTTCCTATAGTTAAAACGTCTTGCCAAATCTTAATCATTGTTTCAAGAAAAGTTTCTTCAATGTTTACGTTTTCAAAAATTTCTTCTAGCCTTTCCTTTTCGTCTTGAAAAGATTTCCTGACCCTATATCTTTTCTCATCATCATCAGAAGCTTTTTCAATTTTTCTTTTTGCTTTCATATTTTCTACAAATTCAAAACCTAAGCCAACAGTATTCATAACTCTTGCAGCAATAGATGCATTATGAATAGCGCTAGAGTCATAAAGGCCGGCTAAAACATCCAGGTCATAAGGAGGAGTTACGACATCATAAAGGGTATAACCATCTAAAGTTAGTGGGTCAATCCATTTAGACTTAGTGCCGTCAATGCCTTCAAATTTTTTTGAAAGCTTGTTAACTTTTCTTTTCATTTTTATAGATAGATTATCAAAGTTAACTTTCGTAAAAGGATCATCTACAATGATTTCAGAATCTTGTGGATAATAAGATAAATCATCAATTTCATTAACAACTATTTCATCTTCAACGTGATAAATTTTCTTTTCCATATTACCTCTTTTCTAAATTATCAAAAGCATCTTCAAACGGGTCTGGCATTAGACCATCGTTTAATCTTTCTATTTGATCTTCTCTTTCTGATTGACTAACTTTTCTTGCTCCGTGAATCCAAGCAACATAACCTTCATCACTACCAGACCAGTACTTGCCAGCTTCAGCAACTTTACTTTCAATTTTTGGGTCATCTACAAAACCTTCAGCAGATAAAGCATTACCATCAGCATCCATTAAAGCTTTACCGTCAGGTAAAACCCAAATGCACACCCCCCATGTTCGCGGAGGTACCCAAATTTTTTTCTTTTTAATGATATCAAGTTCCATTTAGATACAAGTATACACGATTTTTGTTAAATAGTGAACATTTTTTTCTTTAAAATGATGTTTTTGGTTACTAACGAATCGGACAAGCACCAGTTGAGCAGTCATCAAGTTCCAACATTGAACCAGAAGGCGTTTCTTGTATCTCTACAGAAAAATCTAACTTTGACAATATCTTACTATACTCATCTTTTGTTATCTCTTCATACGGGGGCAACAAGAAATTGTGTTCTACATGCAACAAGAAAGACACTGATTTAATACCGTTGTTATAATTTTTACTCAACCATTGCTTTATATCAGACAACTCTTCTTTTTTATAATACACAGTTACCGAAACAGCATTGTCTGCCCAAATAGTTTGCATTTTTTTAACCCATTCAAGCTGATCTATTGCTGTCATATTTTTTGCTAAAACAGAACCTTCTGGGGATTCACACGGAAATTCAACAACATATTTAGTATGATCTTCTCTTCCGTCAATACCAACATCCCAAACAACCTTATACCCTTTCTTACGACATAAAGCAACTAGCGGGTCAACGGAGCTAAAACGAACTCTGCGAATGTAGTACTGAGCAAAAGCAGGATGTATTCCTGGAGTTACACCAGCAAGCAAAGACAGTGTGCCTGAAGGTTGAACTGTAGTTAACCTAATTGAATTATTCCAATTTTTTTCTTTACTATATTTTTTATCATAATCTTTTAGATAAGAATAAACTTCAGAAAGCCAATTAATTTTTTCTTCAGAACATTGCAAAATCCCAGTAACAGATTGGCCAAGACGAGCATTTTTGTGAACAATTGTATTTGTTTTTTCATAAGGGTAAGAAAGCCGAGTTACTTGTTTTTGAATCATATATAGTAATCTAGAAATTTCTTTAAATTGCTCAATTGATTCAACATTAGGCAAAAATATTGTTGCTAAATTGCAAGACTCACCATCGGCAAGAGCAATCTCAGCACACGGGTTAAACCCATCAATTGTTGGATCTGAAGATTTCTCCCCAAGTCTTCCATAATTTCTAGCGAGTTTTCTATTGACCAAACCATAAGGTTCCCCCGAACCGTCATAACCTTTCCACAGTTCCGACATAATCTCATCATACGAATCAGCATAAATTGAATTATTGCTATTAGCTCTCCAGCCAGGGACATCTCCAGATGACCAGTTTTTTGCTCTTAAAAACAAAACATCATCAGGATCACCAATTGCAATTTGAGCCGAACGGCGAGATGAACCCGACACAACAACCCTTCCAATAATATTGCAAATATCTAACACATCAATTGAACGAAGTTTCTTACCAACTCTTTGATTCAAGATATTACAAATATCAGTAATGCCATCAACCAAAGCTCCTGGGCCAGAAGCTGTACCACCAAACGTTTTCACTGGTGCTCCAAACTCACGAATCAAAATAGTTGAGTATGTAAAAGATTTACCAGTAACAAAATAAGACTCAAGAACTTTATGGAGTAGTTCTCTCCAACCTTGTCTTGAATCGGGGATAATAAAATCAGCATCATTGCTTCTTTCTGATTTAATATAAGAAACTTGTTTTACTTTTGGTAAGTCATGAATTTTTGAACGCTCTACAGAAAAACCAACTCCCCCGCCAAGCATCAAGTAATCAAACAACAACTCAAAATCTTCAATCTTTTCAATGTTTGTAAAAAAACAATTATTCAAAGATGTTCCAGAAAATTTTTGAACCAAAGGTGTTCCTAGCTGCCAAAGAGATCTTCCAGCAACACTGCACCTCAAATTAAACATATGGTCAAACAAAGATTCTGCTTCTTCTTGAGTAAACAAAACACCAATCTCAACAGCTCCATTTATAACTCTAGAAAGAGTCTCAACCCAAGTTTCGTTTCTTTCTGAATTTTCAGTTTTCCTGCTATAGGTCCTCATATAAACAACTTCACCAAGACCACCAAAACCCCACGGTGCTTGTTTTTTTGTATATGGCAATAAAAACTCAGCAGACAGAATAGACATTTAACCTCCAATAATTGTAATTAATAAGTTTACCACTGTAAAAAATATGAAGACTTAATTTTACTAGGGCTTAATTATTGAATTTTCAAAAAACTCAATACGTTCAATAACTTTATCAGCAACTGCGGCCCAAGATTGCTCTTTGTGAATTATTTTTGCAGATTGAATTGTATATTTTTTAAAATCATCATAATGATCTACAACATTTTCCATCAATTCTGTAAGATTTTCTAAATCTGGATATGCCCATAGCCCAGTGTCTTCACCATAAAAATTGTTATTCCAAGAAGCTTCACCATATGTGGCTTCTAAAGGAATTGAATAATGAGCAAAATCTTTACATCCGGTTGCATTTGTCACAATTGTAGGCATCCCTGTTGCTATTGCTTCAAAAGGAATCATGCCGAATCCTTCCCCCATTGTTGGATAAATCAGACAATGACATTTGTGATATAAAGCAATTAAATCTTCAGTAGTCAAATCATATGATATTCCAATAATCTGAGGGTGTTGAGTTGCCGGAACAAGTTTGCCTCCAACATAAGCTTCTGCTAAACAAAAATTATTGTATTTCAAAACTAGTCTAAAATCATTATTGCCTTCGTACAAATCTAAAAAAGCATCTACTGCCATTTGAGCATTTTTTCGTTTGCTATCTCCGCCAACATGAAGAAAATTAAAAAATCCAGTAATTTCTCTATCAATTATTTTAAACTCTGGGCTAATGCCGTGAGGAATAACATGAACATTTGTGTGAACTTTGTTGTCTAAATAAATTTCTTTAACAAAGTTAGATGTTGCCCAAATCTCATCTTGAGTTTGCATATTAAATTTCCAACCATTTGGAATTTTTGTAGACTCCCAAGGAGTGTACCCAATTTTGTAATAATTTCCGGATTGATAATAATAAGGCTGGCAAAAATTAATATGAAAAGGAATATCATTTTTGTTATAAAAAACTGCTATTTCTTTTTCACGAAGAGCAGAAATTAGTTGAAGTGCAGCAATACTGTATCCTTGAGAGTACCAATTAAGGCCGCTAATGTCTGTAGCGCTAGGAGTGAACCAACTAATTTTTTTCATTGATAGTTAATCTTTCTTTTGTTTGTTTTTCTTGATGGGTTTATTTGTTTCACTTAGATCAAAACATTTTACACCATTGGACATTAATTTATCAGCTTGTTCTTCAGAAATTTCAGAAGTAACAGGCATATCACTAAACAAACATCTTGTAGCTGCTAAATAAAAATCACTAATTTTTGTAATAGTTATATAAGACGGGTCAACAATTGCAGCACCGCTGTAATCATCTGATTCTACAATTGCTATAATTTTCATAACGCAAGTATATCATCGTTTTTACTTCTAAACGAACAATCTCAAGTATGCTTAGTATACTTAGTATGCTTAGTATTTATTGATTAATTAGTTTTTTTGGCATGCTCTCGCACGCCAGTATACTAGTATAAGAAAGCAAATTTCAAGTCCAAACAAAAATTTTTACAATTTGATTTCTGCAAAAAAATGTGAAAGAATGTGAGCATGCAAAAAATTATTGTATTCACAACATATCATTTATTCATGGCTACCCTTTTAAAATTCAGTATTCAAAGAGGCTTTGATCACAATATTGGGTTACTGTCTGCCCTAGGATTTTCTTTAATTATCAATATTGCTTGCAGTTTGTTTAAAAATGCTAACAAATAAACAATATTCTTTTTTAAAAAATAAAAAAGTTTTATTGTTAAGTGATACAGGAAACCCTTATAAATATTTAATTAATTTTATTCCAGAATTAATTAATTCTAAAGTTTATATTTATGTTTCTCCAGCTTCTACTTCAAAATTTATTAGATTGTTTGTAAAACAAAGTTTAAATAAAAAAGTTAAAATTATAGAAGATAAAAATTTTTCTATGTTTTATAATAATAAAATTAAAGATTATTATGTTTGTATTTTTTTTGGCAAAAATACAACAAAAGAAACAAAAATCCTTAAAAGACTTACTCGTGATATGTTATTATTATATAATAATATTATAGTTATTACAGAAAACGGAGTGGATTACGATGAGGATCATAGCATTTGATGGTGATAGTGAACTAGAGGAAATTCCTAGTTTAACTATCATCATAAAAGCTGTCCCTTTTGAAGATTCTTTTGTTCCGGCTTTTTTTATACAAACTCCTGATGACGATCATGATATGACAATTGAAGAATTAAATTCTTTAATGGATGGAGTTGAGATTGCTCAAAGATCTATTGATAGAATTATTTCATTTATTTTAAAACAAAGTTATAGAGAACTTGATAACAAATATAAAAATTATGAAACAGACGGAGAAGATGATGAAACATAATTATTACGATTTAATAAATCAAGGACACATCCTTGGTGGGTTAATAGAAGACTTTTATTACCCTGAAAAAATTTGCCCGTATTGCTTTAAACCTCTTGTACCTGTTCAAGCAATTCATTGGATAGAAGATAAATTCCAATATAAAGCCTTGTATTTTTGTTCATATGGCGAATGCCCTGTATATGATGAGGGCGCTAAGAAAGCTTACGCCCGAATATATTACTCTTCGGAACAAGCATATGCTGAGTTTTGTGAAGTTCAAATGCCTGTTCAAAGGTGGGAGCAAGCAGACGTTGTTAGCATTTACAAATAGTGTGATAAAATTGTAAGAACTATGCCAATTCAATCATGTTCAAATAAAGGCAATCCAGGATACAAATGGGGAGAGCAAGGTTCTTGCTACACATACACTGCCGGAGATGAGAAATCAATGAAGGAAGCAAAAAGTAAAGCTCAACTTCAAGGCCTTGCTGCGCGTTTAAATGGCTACAAAGAAAAAGCAAACGAAGTTACAACATCCTCTATGGGATCAGGTTTAAAAAATCCTCAACAAGGTTACTCTCCTAAAAAGAAAAAGAAAAAACCAGAAAATATTTTCAAAGATATTGAAAAGAGCTTAACTCAATGGTTTGAAGAAAAATGGGTAGACATCTCTAGACCTAAAAAAGGTGGAGGTTTCCAACCATGTGGTCGGGAAGATGCAAAAAGTGGAAAATATCCAAAATGTGTTCCGGCTGCGCAGGCTGCAAGAATGACCCCTGCGCAAATCAGTTCGGCAGTTAATAGAAAAAGAAGAGCTGAATCAACTCAGTCAAGAGAAGATAAAAAACCGATTAATGTTTCTACAGATGTTAAGAAAGCAAGTGTTAATGTGCCAACCAACCCGGCTTTATATGCTCGTGTAAAAGCAGAGGCCAAAGCTAAATTTGATGTATACCCTTCAGCGTATGCAAACGCTTGGCTTGTTAGAGAGTACAAAAAGCGTGGCGGAGGGTATAGGACAGTAAGTAAATCAGATGATGGCTCAGATAATCTTATTAAGTATTTAAAAAATAAGGTGGTAGAATTCTTAATGTGATATGCTTAATAGCATATCTTTGATATAAGGAGAATTTATGAATTTTATTAATATTCCGGTTGACAATGCTAAAGAGATGATTCGGCAGCATTCATTCTTGAGAGATAAGAGCGACCAAATGTCAAAAGCTGCTTTCACACAAATGAAAGAGTCACTTGAGGCTGTTGCTTATCATCAAAGCCAAATTGATCTTTTGAGCAAAGCTGTTAAAGATGTAACCTTTATGACTTCCAAGCAAGTAACAAGTCTTGGTGGCGGTACACTTACTCCAGCAGCATCTGCCCCAACAGAAGCCGCTTTGAATCCAACGCCAGAAACTAATTTTGGCCCAGGAGATCCTAAGAAAGTAAAGAAAGCAAATTTGATTGAAATGCTAAAAGCTTACGAAAGCGACAACGGCGAGTTTGATATCAATCCAGAAGTTATTGCCAGTTTCTTAATGGCTGAATAATGGAATCATCTATAGTTGTAGCCATTATTGGCTTGGTCGGGGCTGTTATTGTTGCATTAGTTCAAAAAGGCAGAAAAGAAAATAAAACAGATCATAACATAGTTGCACAACTTTTAGAAGTAGTACATCACGATATATCTAAAGTAGAAGATAAATTAGATCATGTAGAAGTTATATTAGATAATCATATTACAGAACATAAAGTAAATAAAATTACAAAATCAAAAGAACCAGTTAAAAAATAATTTTTTAATATAGCCAACCCTGGCTTTGTTTATTTCGCAAGATTAAACTTTGTTTGGGGTTGGCTATATTTTTTATAAAAAGGCCTCATCTCACTTTAAAATGTGATAAAGTGTTTTTAAACAGAAAGAGAGATTCATATGAGTAATGCCCAAAATAATCAGCCATCTGAAAACAGTGATTTTCTAATTAACGAAATGGAATTAGAAAAGATTTACACCAAATTGATGGCTACTTTAAAAAAACCGCTTGAATCAACAGCGGAAAGAACAGCCAGCGCTGTTATTCACGGATACTATAAAGGCTGGAGTCTGCCTAAAACTGCAAAGTATTACAATCTAGAAGACCAAGCCGCAGCAGCCTATTGGAAAAATTTTAATTTTAAATTAAAGGAAGGAGGGCAAATTATGAGCAGAACAAAAGTCAAACAAAATAACATTGTAAATTATTTAGAAAAAAATGTAGGACAGATTGTTACTCCAACAAAAGTTTCAACTGATGTCAGTATCTCTCTTCCAACTTTTTATAATTTTTACAACGCTAACAGACAATTCTTTAAAAAAGTTAAGCGTGGTCAATTTGAAATTGTGAATCCAAAAGAACAAAGAGAATCAGAATTAAACTAATTAAATAAGCAGCCATTTTTGAAGGAGAAAATAATGACTATAGTAAAACAACCAATTAATGATAATGATGTAATAACTTGGGAAATGGCTGCTTATGATTCAACAGAAGAGTTGTATTCCGATATTAACGCTTTAGTTGAATACTCAATTAAGAATTTACGAGAAACTATTGATTCTTATATAGATTCAAAAGAGTACCTAGATTCAGACGGGGTAATGACTCAAGATCATAAAAACCGTTGGGTTTTGTTGTCTAGTAATGCTATTCGTATTGCAAAAGAATTTGATGCAACATATCTATTAACTAGTTCTGAAATTTTAAACACCGTTATAAGAAAGCAAAGAGATTACGGTCATAAAAATATTTCTAAATTTGGTATTACCGGATTGGTTATTAGGGTTCATGACAAAGTTGCTCGTGTTGAAAATTTAATGAAAAAAGATAATCACATAAATGCGGTCATTGATGAAACAATGCTGGACACATTAATGGATATTATTGGATATTCAATTATTGCTTACATGTGGTTGAATAATACTTTCATGTATGATTTAGGAGAGAAGAAATGAAAAAACCACTACACAAACATTTGTTGCTCAGAGGAATGATTACGGATGCCCCAACTTCTGAACAAGTAGTTATTGACTGGCTTCGTGATTTTGTTGACAGAATAGGAATGAAAGTAGTCCAGGGGCCATTTGCTTCTATGATCACAGAAGAAGGCAATCGGGGCCTTACAGCTTCTGTGATGATTGAAACATCACATATTGCTTTTCACATTTGGGATGAAATGGAACCAAGTTTAATTCAGTTTGACTTGTACACATGTTCTGAACTTAATGTAAATTATGTTCTTGACACCATTGGTTCATTTTTTAAATTTACAGAATATCAATACATGGTTCTTGATAGAGAAAATGGGTTTAAAGTAATCCAGGGAGTTTACTCAGAGTAATGCCAGTGCAAAAAAACAAAAAGAAACATATGGAAGCTTGGATGCTCAGATATGTTATTTTAATAAAGAAGATGCTGCATTTGTCAGACTGGACAATTATAATGCAGAATGAACCGTGCTCTTCTGACTGCCTTGCAGAAACAGATGTGATTACCGGTCAACATCTTGCCAAAATGTATTTGAGTAAAGCTTATACAAAAGATACCCCAGAAAATCTTCGGGCAACAATTATTCACGAACTACTTCATTGCCATCTATCACCAATCTCTGAATTGTCAGAAGAAATATTAAAACCTCTTGCTGATGAACTTGGCGGTAGTAGAGTCATTAAATCAGCTATTAACGGTATTGAGTATGAAACAGAAAGAAGTATTGATGCTATCTCTGAAGCCATAGCCCCATATTTCCCATTGCCAAATATGCCTAAAAAGAAAAAAGCTAGAAAGAAAAAAGCTGTTAAAAGAAAAGCTGTTAAAAGAAAAGTTGTCAAGAAGAAAGTTATTAAAAAGAAATGACAATCAGCCCAATTCTTTTCCAGATGATTGCTGATCAAAGCAAATTGTATTCTTATAAACCCTATTACGATTTTAAAAGGAGAACTATGTCAAAACAAGATAAAATTACACACGCAGTGTATTTTGCTTTGCATGCAATTACAATTGCTTTGCTAATTGCAAAATGAAAACTATTGTTCAAGATATAATTCCGCTTCGGCAACAAATTGAATTATTAACGTATGTTCGGGATAGTAAGTTTGCTTACCGGTTTTATAATACACATATTTTTACAGAAGACGAAGACCCTCGTTTCAAACATGCTCCTCAGCAATTGTCGCACCATTTGTTTATGGAAGGTGAAGAAAATGTTTCATCTCATCTTGGGATTATGCGACCATTCTTTGATGCGTTAAAAGAACGGTTCGGGGAAATAAAACTATTAAGAGCTAAAGTCAATATGACTTTTCCTTACCCACCTATGGTTAATTATGAACCCCAGGTGCCGCACCTTGATCTGCAATACGACAATGGAGAGCCTGTAGACCACAAGGTGCTTTTATATTACATAAATGACTCAGATGGCCCAACATACTTCTTTAACGAATTATACGAGGTTACAGATAGCGTACAGCCAAAGCAGGGTGTGGGTATCATCTTTGATGGTGATGAAATGCATGCAGCATCAAATCCGGTGTTCAATCCTTTTAGGCTTGTGCTAAATGTCAACTTCCAAATTGTATAGTCAATGATATAATTTTTATATGCCGGAGCTAAATGCGTCTATTCCACCTATTGAGTGTTTTGTTCGTGGAAATTTTTTAAGAAACCAAATTGATAGCCATGAGCTGAAGTTTCCTTGTGTGGTCTTTGGGGTTGCTTCTATTCCTGATAGGGCTCCGGTGTTTCATTTTTTGATGGAAGATGGCGGGGTTTGGTGGAGAGCACCCATTAATGCTTTTTGTAGCTCAGAGGATTCCCCAGAAGTTGATTTGCATGATCTGGTGTTGTGGAACAGTTTTTCATCACATATAGCAGTTACGGTGTTTGAACATATGCGGGGTATGTCTATGACATACATTGACCGGCATAAACAAAAAGTGGATGGAAAATATATGTTCACCCTTGATTGGCATTCCCCAGATATCAATGTAATCAACGCAAACTATTCGGTTAACCCAGGGCAACACAAATGCGGTCATGTTATTGAACGCAAAGATGGCAACTATGCTATTCAGCCAAACAACAGGGTTAAGTTGTGGGACCCGTCATACACAACCAAAAAAGGCCAAAAGCTTATTGATAGGTTAATTAACGAAAAAATTTGGGATGTGGAAGACGGAGACAAGTGGATCACCTCAGATGATGACAAATATGATTATGATGTGGTGGCGCAAAAAGTTTCTACTAACAACGACTCTCAGGACTTTCAGGACTTTTAAGACTTGATTGGTGGCTTGACCGGCTATATAATAGATTTATGCCCAATTACGAATATGTTTGCAAAAAATGTGATTATTTGTTAAACGAAATCCGTTCCATCAAAGAAGACCACAAACCAACCCCATGCCCAACTTGCGGGAAAGAATTAACGCAAGCCTACACTCCACCAATGATCAGCCTCAAAGGACCCGGCTTTTACAAAAATAGTCGCACCAAATAACCCCACAAGCCTCCAGGCTAATTTAAAAACAAGAAACGGGTACAACCAGCACACCCCCACTATAAAATGCACCACGCCACCCTACAACAAGTCTGACAAGACTACTACCCCTGGAAGACAACCTTTAAACCCCGCAAAAAAATAAAAATATTTTTCTTTACCCAATCCATAGATAATTACTATTAACAAAAAACAACAACAACTATACTTAATACACGGCAGCGAATTTCGCTATCTTAGGACCGTTATAGGTAGAGATTGCATCTGAGCAAACTCAGGTGCAATTTCTATATATAGCCCAAAACCAAATAACCCCAAAAATTGAGTATGCATTAAATTATAGCTACACGCATTTTTTTTGTATACCGAAATACCTCTGTCCACCATGGTCAATCCAACCTAATAAAGATTGGAGTGCAAGAATAAGACTATTTAATTCTTGTACACCAATTTGTTGGGGATTGATGTGATCTGTGCTTGAGTATACATTCTACTCGCCCCCATATAGTTATAAGTGTAAGGCAATCACGCTTTACCCAAGCAGGAGGCAAATATGAATAGAGTTCGGATAATGTTCACAACTATTGACTATGACTTAGTGAATGACCACACTGAGGCACTGATGAGTGCAGGGCGTAAGATAATTGAACTTGAGGAAGCCCTTACTGAACACAAGGCGAGATTAGCACAAGGTTTGGCTTCTCGTTCTCAGTATCTCAATGGTGTTATGGAGAACCTTAAGAAGTAATACCAGTCCCCCAAGCCTTCGGGCTTGGGGGATTTCTTTATGCCCCTGAACACTACCCGTTGTGTAGATCCATAGTTGCTGTGTTGAGTGTGTGTGTGCTTTACAAAACACGGTGGTGTGCGAGAATGCAAATAACAAATTCTTGTGCACCAATGACATGGCTTACATAGTGTTGTGTTGTTGAGTATATATTCTATCTCTTATCGTATAGTAATAACTGTAAGCAAACAACAACAACAAAGGAGAACAGTGATGTTCGGATACCGAAAGATAAAGTGGGATAGACCCAACAAGAACACTTGGGTCAGCCCTGACGGGCTATATGTGATAGATAGACAAGACGCTATCAACTACATAGCCCAAAAGAAAGTGTTCAACACCGAAGTTGGGTGCTTAATATATGATGACCACATTGTAGCAACACGGTTAAATGGTGCTAAGAAGTGGTGTGATGAATTGTGCGAGAAAGATTACCTACACAATTTACAAGTCCATATCAACCAAACAAGCCGATACGGTTCTTAAAGAAAGGAGAAACAATGGAAATAATTATCTATGACCTGCCATTAGTGGTAGGGCTGATTGGACTTGCTCTAATCGGTATTAAGTTCGCTCACGAAATTGGGCGAAGAAAGCAAGGAGAATAAATTAAACCCGAGCACTCACCCTCTGAGTGCTCGGGTTTTTTTTTGCCCGAACACCATGCTCTATGTAGCTGGGTAGAACCTATGTTTAGTATATACCTAGTCTCTCAACTTATGTCGGTGTACGAGAGTGCAATTAGCAAACTATTGTGCACCAGCGATAAGGGGTACATGATGATTTGTTATTGAGTACATATGCTCTCTCAATCCGTATAGTGATAAGTGTGAGGCAACAAAGAAAGAGGCAATATGGAATATCCACGAAAGATGACGCTGATTGAAAAATTCAGCGAGTTAGATAAAGTTCAATCCCAAGTTGTTAAAGGTATGATCACAATAAGGGAAGCACTTAATCAGAGAATAAGAATAATGACCGAGTGCCAAGAGATACTCCGAGAGATGATAAAGTACGACCTAGGCGAATAAGTAATACCACAACAACCACACCTCACAGTCCCCCAAGCCTTCGGGCTTGGGGGATTTCTTTATGCCCTGAACTCCCAACACTATGTAAGCAGGCAGACACTATGTTGAGTATGTGTGCGTTTTACAAATTATGTCGGTGTACGAGAGTGCAATTAGCAAACTATTGTGCACCAGCAATAAGGGATATATGATGATTTGTTATTGAGTGTATATTCTCTCTCTCGTTGTATAGTTATAAGTGTAAGGCAAGCAGGAATAAAATATGCCAACCGACAGCCGGCAAGTAGTCTCCTTAGGACAAGTAGCCGTAGGCAATCGGAATAATGTGTGCTGGATATCACGCACTGACGATGATATCGCCTGCTTGCTTTACACTTAACAACAAACGAAAGGAATAGCAATGAGAACAGTTATATTAATCGTGTTTGGTTCGGTATTTCTTTATCGTCTTATTATCTCTAACCGAGAGTTTGAGCAATATGAAAGCCGAAGCAATCACCCAACAAACAGACAGCACCAATAAATTAAGCCCGAGCACTCACCCCCCGAGTGCTCGGGCTTTTTTGCGTCCCAGAACTCCTGCCACTATGTAGCCATATAGTAACTATGTTTAGTACGCATGGGCTTTCTCAATTCGTGTTGGTGTGCGAGAGCGCGAATAGCAAACTATTGTGCACCAACATCAAGGCTTACATAGCGTTTCTTTCTTGAGTATATATTCTATCTCTCACCATATAGTTAAATATGTCGGGGTAGCCTGAGGAGGCACTATGACGAAGGTAATAGATATCAAGGCACTTAGTGATACGCAGTTACAACTGCTCATTGCTGAGTTAATTACGCTTACGGCAATTCAGGAACAAAAGATTGACGCACTGGCAAAGCGTCAAGCCAAATTCCAAAGGCTTGCTGAACTTCTCGTTGAGCAGTTCAATGCCCTTGAAGTAAAGGTTAACACTCAATAGTCCACCTAGCAACGGATTACACTCCCCGATATCCAGTTGCGAAAAAGTCCCCCAAGCCTTCGGGCTTGGGGGATTTTTTTTGCCCCTGAACTCCATCCACTGTGTAGGCCGGTAGACGCTGTGTTGAGTATGTAGTTGATTTACAAATCCTGATGGTGTGCGAGAATGTGAATAACAAATTCTTGTGCACCAGCAACAAGGCTTATATGATGATTTTATATTGAGCACACATTCTTTCTCAACCCGTATAGTTATTAGTGTCAGGTAATAACCAAACACAAAGGAGAACAACAATGAGTAAGTATCTAGCAAATGTCTCGTTTACTTCACGAGACAGTGAAGGTAATATCGGTGTGGATTACCACCACGAGGAAATAACATTTACAGCCAAAGATGATGTTGAGGCTGTAGAGATATTGACTGAACTCGTAAACGGGGCACGAGAACACCGACCAACTGACACAATTGGCATAAACGGTTTCTATCGCTTTATGCCAGTTGTAGTTGACGAATTTGCTACAGTCAGTGAACTTGAACCACTAGATCAATTGGTTACTAGTGGTATTGCCTATGTTCGTGACTGGGAGTAATACCCACCTATTAAAACCCCAAGCCTTCGGGCTTGGGGTTTTTTTTTGCCCCTGAACTCGTTCCTCTGTGTAGCAAGGTAGAAGCTGTGTTGAGTGTATGTATGTTTTACAAATTATGACTGGTGTGCGAGAGCGCGAATAGTAAACTATTGTGCACCAGCAGTAAGGATAACATAGTGATCAATCTTTGAGTACATATTCTCTTTCAATCCGTATAGTAATAAGTGTAAGGCGCAGTTTGCGTTCTCTTTCTGCGCCTTACACCCACCACTAGCGAAAGGTAAAACAATGAAGGAAGAAAATAAGTTCACAATGTTGGAACTGCAACTGCAGGAACTGCAGTTAAGTAAAAACGGGATAAAAGACCTAGAGTTGCTCACTGAAAATTGGGCAGAGCAAGCAAAGATTACCCCCGAAGAAGTTGAGGAAGAGGCCGAAGTAATGGCGTTAATCCTGAACACCGTATCAGCAATAAAGGCGAAGTACCCAATAATTCCGATTACTGATATCTTCGTCTTTTTGCTTGACGGTTTACGAGCAAAGTATGAACGAGAAAAGAAAGAAAAAGACAAACAATAATCCCCCAGTCCCCCAAGCCTTCGGGCTTGGGGGATTTTTTTGTCCCTGAACTCCTGCGCCTATGTGGGTATGTAGATCCTATGTTGAGTACATCTGTGTTTTACAAATTACGACTGGTGTGCGAGAAAGCGATTAGCAATTTCTTGTGCACCAGCGGAACGGTACAATTAATATAATTTATTGAGTATATATTCTTATTCTCACCATATAGTTATTACTAGTCAAGCAATACCGCTTGACACTGAGAGAAAAGAGTTAGTAATGCTAAAAGTTAACCTTAATGACATCAAGGCTAATCTCGTAACACGGGGCAGACACCCGTTCACCGATATTGAACTTGAAAAAGCCATTAAAGCACTTGACCCAAAAGTTGACGGCGATGCCTTCATCTATGCCGAGTGCGACCCAACGGACGAGAACTACATCGCAGTCAAAGCGAAGTATCGCAACCGTGTAACCACCGTGAGTGGACAACTTGGTATCGCTGTAACAGCCCTTTGGACTGTTGACGGTCAACTGGTTGTTGGGCTTAAGCAAGTAAAGAAAAAGAAGTAACCCTTACCCCATCAGGGTTACGCAATAACAATTAAGGCTCGCAGGTTCGCCTGCGAGCCTTTTTTGCTGGCGTTCAGTTTTTGCTAATCGCAAATTGAACGCCAGACTACGCTGTACATGATATAAATTGTTTTTAGTACATATTCCGGATACAAATTGTGTTGGCGTGCGAAGTGCGACTAGCTAACTTTGTACGCCAATTCATAAGGTAATATTTATATATTATATTGAGTGTATATTCCGATACAAGGCATATAGTAATTAGTAGTTAAGCAAATGGTGCTTAACCTGAGAGAAAGACAACAACAATGAAGAAAGTCAATCTGAAAGACATTCAGGGAAACCTTGTCAGTCGTGGAAGACACGCCTACACAAACCCCGAATTGCAAGAAGCAATCCTTGCGCTTAATCCAGCAGACGAAACTGATGGTTTTGTTTGGGAAGAAGCACAAGGCAATCCGAATGACGAAGATTATTCGGCGCACAAAGCAAAATACCGTAATCGTGTCACGACAATTGCAGACCAATTGAAAGTGGCAGTCACTGCTCAGTGGACTATTGACGGGCAGTTGGTAGTTGCTTTGGCGAAGAAGTCAAAGCGCAAGTAAAACCCTTACGGGTATTGGGAATGGGAAGGCTCGCAGGCTCGCCTGCGAGCCTTCTTTGCTGGAGTTCAATATCTGCTATTCGCATCTTGAACTCCAGCACTGTGGTTTCTATTTATATATTACTTTTAATACATATTACAAATTGTAATTACTTTATTCTATTTAAGCGGGTGCTCCAAAAAGAAGATATATCCCTCTTTTTGTACACCCGTTAAAAATAATTTATTAAAGTCTTTACTTTAGTATATGTTCTTAATTCATATTAAAATACATTTATTAATTTATTATATCTAAATCAAATACTTTTTTAAAGCGTACTCAAATCCTGGCCATAGTCTTACATAAAGGCTAATGTAAATACTTTGTAAAGAATTCGGGGCAAATTTTTTTTGCTGTATCTATTACTTACAGTTATATCTAGGTAATCTATATGCATATCTTCCCCCAAAATTATCGCGCTATATAATTTCAAATGATCTGGTTAATCAGTAGGAAAAATAAACTTTAATTTTTCGGGGATTACAGCGTTGTAATTATGTATTATTCTGTAGGTAATAGTATGGATAGTTCTAGAGATAGTTCTCTGAACAGAAAAATGTATAATTCCCTCCTCTAAATAATGGTTTTTATATGTATTTATATAATACAAAAGTAAATAATTAATTAAATACTTCATAATTGGTTTTTACAAAGTGCAAATAGGGTGTTCTCAAATTATGAGCTTTTTGCCTATTTTTATTACTTTTTTATATGTTTTATTATAAAATTCGAGCAAAAAAACAAAAAAAATGCCCAAAAACAAGCATTTATTTATGCTTATTCTTGGGCATTTAGGCGCAAAATAGCGCATTAAAGCGGTGATATACCTGTGATATATCAGACCTAACTAAAAAAAACAATTACTTTAAATTATTCTTTTATTTACTTTTATGAACTCCACCATATATATTATATATACCATAGAATTGGAGCATCTCTCTCTCTAACTCTACCTATTTTTTGGTTTTACTTGGGTATATTGTTATTTGATTGCGTTCCACCATTCGTCTTCTAATGCTGCTTGTTTGGCTTCTGCTTTTAAATGTTGTTCTTCTTCGTATTCTTCTTGATCTTGTGTTTGTTTGTTGTTTACTTCTTGGATCATTTTTTCTATTTGTTCTTTGGTTACTTCTTCTAATAGTCTTTCTATGAGTTTGTATGATGAGTCATAGCACCATCTATCTCTATAGGCATCTATTAAACCTTGGACCGGTTTATTTTCATGGTTATCCATTGTTTTCTCCTGTTGAATTTGGTTTGAGATATAGATCTGATTCATAATCTAGGTTAGGTGTCAGACGAAACTTATCTATTCTTTTTGTTGTAATAGTTAATAAAACGTCAGCATTTAAATCCCGAATTTTATCCACAAAACTATTAAAGGTTCTTCTATTTATATTAGCCAAGAAAGCCAATTGGCATAGAAAGACATCATCTTTAACATTAGGTAAAACTAAAGCAGGATCTGGGCCTGGGTTATAATCTTTAATCCTTGTTATACGCTTTTTATAATGTTCAGTTAAAACCCCGCGAACAAGTTTTCTATTGAGTTTAAGATGTTTTTCAATATCAAATGGACTAACCCCATCTTTATACATCTCACAAATATACTTATAAGTTACAGAATTTTTATTAAACCTTACTGATTCGGCCATAAAATACCTTCCTTATTGATTGCTATTCCTCATTGGCTTTTCTTAATAACTTTTGAAGTTGTACATTTAAATAAAAATAGTCTCTGGTTAAACCATCTGCTTTCTTATCTAATACCTGGAGCATTATCTTATTATCATCATATGTTTTAGCCAGTTCTTTTATTACCCGTTCGGTTTCTGTAATCTCTGAATTACAGGTATCAATAAGTTCTTTAACCTTTGATATCTTGGCTTCAAGTTTTAGTTCTTCATCTGAATACAATTCACCTATAAACATATTAAGCCTCCTTTTGGCTTGTTGCTTTGGTATATCTTTCAAGTTGTTCCGTAAAATATAAATAATCTAAAGCAAGCTCATCTGCTCTTTTATACAATACTTTAAGCAATAAACTATCCGAATCATATGACTGCATTAACGTCTTTATCTGATGATTGATTGATTCAATACTCAAATTCAAATAATAGATCACACCCGAAACTTCCACCATTTTCTCGGCTATTTCCTTATCCGTATACAGATCACTTATAGACATCTCTAACCTCTCTAATAACCCAATGTTCTCCTATATCCGGTTTTAAAGCCCAACCTTTTTCTTTACTCCAATAATAACTTGGTTCAGCCTTTACCTTAACCCATTTCAATTCCTTTACCCACTCACGCTTTGCCATTACTCTTCTCCTTTAAAGTATTCACAAGCAATTCCAATGTAGTTACCCCCATTTTTAACTGAGTAGTAGATTCATATCCAACATAATCAGTATTCAAAAGCTTCTTTAATTCCTTGGCATACTCTTGTATTTTCTTATAGTCCATGTTATTCACTTTCACAATCATGACCAAAACCCACTTCATCTTCACTTAACAATAAAGTACATTCAGGGCAAGCGCTATAATAAAAAATACCTGTTTCCGGATCTTCAATTACAGTCACCCCGCTTATCTTAGTTTTTCTCATATTCGGAATATCTCTTACATACTTTAAACTAGTCATTACTTCCTCTTTTCTGTTTATAAATAGATATGTTTTTTAATTTATTATCTTAAGGAATATATTGGTGATATATTAGGAATATATTAGTCTATTTTATTTTGTAAAATGAAGCACTTAATGAATTGTTTTTGAAGAAATCTATAGGCGAAACTCCAAGTTTTTCTTGTTCCAAAAACTGTTCCCGAAAATTTTCTTTCTGGTTAATTCCAGCTAACAATCTTGCTACTGCCCTATACATATGTTTTTGATCGTTATTGTTAGGGCCAAATGAAGAGCCAAGATCATTTACTTTTACAAAATCTTTGTTATAACTTACAAGAAAGTTCATGTCTCTCCAAAGTAAATAACAAGCAAAATACCAAAGATTTGGTTCTACACTATCATGAATATACTGAAACCATTGTAAAATATTAAGAACTTCAAAATTTAAATGTAATTCAGGATTAGATTCTTGCACCAATCCTTTGATTTGAATTTGATCAATGGGTAAACTTTCATGTAATTCTTCATCATAATGATTAATATTTAATAAAGGCCCAACAGCACATTGTAATACTTTTGGGTTCATTGCGTCAGTTAATGAATCTACATAAAAATATCTGCAGCCTTCTTCGTTTTCTGATCTTTCATTTTGAATTAAAAGATGGACTACAATCCTGTTAAATAACTCATCTACTGTTTTAACCGGGACATAATTCCATATTTTATTTGCATTTATAACTGAACTAATACTTTCTATCATTTTGTATTACTCCTCTCCAGAGTTAGTTTTTACTAATTTGTTAACATATGCCGGTTCGCCATATCCATTATTTAAAATGATTTCTTCATCAATAAGCATTTGCAAAAGCTTAGTAGCATATTCTGGTTTAATTGAGAAAAAATCAATGTTATACTCACTATTATCCCAATCATCTTCATAATCAAAAGAAAGATCATCTTCCAATCTCAATTCAGGAAAACTAGGATTTTCGGTATAAAGCAAAAATTTCCAAACAGAAGTATCATCTCCATAATAAAGATTTCTACCTTCACTTTGTGTTAACCCTAAAAAATCATTTGCTTGTTTTTCAAAGTAATATGATATATGCTCACCTTTGTTTTCTATATTAACAAAAGGATTTTTCCAATCATTTGCAACAGCTGTAGCAAAACCAGCAATACAGCCTACTGAATTACAATTAAACAAATCAGTAGTCAAATCTTCTATATGAACAACACTAACATGTTTAGAATAAGCATAATCTTTTGTTTTATCAAAAGTGCTATCCGTGATTTTCCCAATAAAACTTGACATATTAAATTTGGCTTGACCATCAAATTCAATTGCTTTAATCAACTTTGCTATATTTTCTTTATTCATAACTTACCCTTTCTCGTTTGATTGTTGTAATTCTTTAACATCAATACTTCCGTCATCTGGATCTATTACAATATCACCATTCATAATCCTTGTTAAAACATGTGCTGCTGTTTTATAATCAATAGAACCCAAAAAGATTTCGCTATCTTCATCATACCAAGGAATACTGTGATCTAAAATATCATTAGCTTCACCATGTTCTTCTCCCATATATTGTAAATCAGGATATTTATCTGACTCATAATACTTTAAGTATTTCCACACAGTATCATGATCCCCATAATATAATCTTAGGCCTTGTTTTCTTGTTAAACCAAGAAAAGTATTTGATGCTTCTTCAAAATAAATAACTTGATTATGAGCCCTATGATGTGAGATTTCTTCTGTTAATTCTTCTGGTTTTTTAATCCAATCAGGCGTTTTCCAATCATTTGCTAAACCCGTAGCAAAACCAGCAATACAACCTACAGAATCACAATTAAACATTGCTGTAGTATCAATTTCTTGTAAAGACCAAGTTTCATAATCACTTGCTAAAGCATGACCATTCTTAACAAGTTCTTTATCTCCATTATCTACTGCTAATTTACCAATAAAACAACCCATATTAAATTTAGATTGTCCATCAAATAAAATTGCATCAATTAATTTTTTAAAGTTATCTTTATTCATGACGTTTCTCCTTTGTGAAGTTTTAATACTTTAGATATTAGTTGTATTACATTATTACTTAAAACAACTTCATTGCTATTTTGCGCTATTCTCCAAGGAAATAAAACCCCAACTGCGTCTTGTAATTCATTTATTGAATTAATCATATCTTCTTGGACTTGCTTATCTGTGCGAGTATCCATTTTTTCCTTTCTATTATCACGCATTACAATACCTCTTCACTTGTCATAATAAAAAAGCTGACATCTTCTTTAACGTTTTTACCAAACAAAGCACCAGGCCCATTTCCTTCTGAATCTTGAGATGGATAAATAATATTTCCATCATCTAAAAGTAAACCTATGCAAGGGTAAGGACTATCTCCCCAACCTTCATCTTCAACTATTTGTTTATTTAAATTAATAACATCAACTATCTTTCTTCCAATTAGATTCATTTCACTACCTCTTTCATTTCTTGTTGATATTCACTGTGTATATATTCCCAATATTCATTCAACTCTTTTTGTGTTGCTTCAGATGAATCAATACCATTAGATATTTGATGCTGATATGTTAAAAGAATATCGGCATAAACATCATCACAATTGATCGCATCTTTAACCATTCCCCGCCAGTATTGATTACTCATTGTTGTCTCCTTTTGTTGTTACTTCATTTACAGAATCTAAAGATATATCACCAAAATCCCAATAAGCATCTAAAGCAAGTTTATTGTAATCAATGATCACTTCACCATCTTTAACTTTTTGCCGGGCTTCTTCAACACTATTTGCTTTAACAATAAATGTATATCCAGTAGATATCCAAGCATCAACTTCATATGTATTCATAATTAATCCTTTTACGTTTGTAATAATTTCAGTTACTGGCATTAGATTTTTTTCTGAATTATGAAATAAACATGGTTCAGACAATACTAAAGCTTTAATAACATCTTCAATTTGAAGGTTTTTAGGTGGGTTAGGTATATATTTAGGCTCTCCATTTTCTAATTTGATATACGGTGGTCTTGATGATGTATAATTCTTTATCATTTATTCCTCCATTTGTATAAGTGTTTCCATAATTTCCCAACCATTGCCAATACAATTCTGCTCAAGATGTTTAAAGATTTTGTCAAGCATTTGTTTAGCTTCTAAATCTGACATTCCTGGACGTAATTCTTTAACATCACGCCAACTCCATTTAATTACAACATCTTCCGACTTAAACGTTTTCACTATTCAACTCCAACGCTTTATTTGTATTCAAGAAATCTAAAACTTTTGACCAATGAGCACTATTTTTTGTGATCAAATCATTAAAGTCTTTTCTGAGCTTTTCACCCAAACCAATTTCTGTTAATTGTTTTACATAAGCTGCAAACTCTGGCTTATTTGTTTGAAAATGCATAGTTTTACCACTAATTGGATTTCTTACATAAACAAAATTACCATCCGTGCACGGAATCAATAGACTATAATTACTATTAATCGCAGCTTGAATTGTTAACTGTAATTCTGTTCTCGCATCTTTCTTTTCTACAAACTTTTTAGTTGCCATATTACATATCTCCATCTTCTTGTTTGTTAAGTTGAATATCTATAATTGAGTTCTTTATACACTTTTCCTGCTCTGCTGTCATATCTGGAACAAATTCCATTAATTTTTCTATTGCTTCTAATTCTAGATAGTCATTATTGTCTTCTTCTGTTTCCCAAGCATTTATAAATACTGTATGGTAGTCAAAAGAAATATGTGCTGACACGAATTGCTTACCCATATTTATTTAACCTTTCTGAATAGTAAATCATTGACATAATCTTCGGCCCAACGCCTAATTTCATTATTAGCGCTTTCACCAACACATTCTTTTGTTTTAGTTTTGCCAGTATTATTGTCTAATATTTCTACTTTACAATAAGCACTTTTAAATATTTGCTTAATGCTTCCAGAACAATATTCTCCATCTGCTTCATAATAAACAACTTCAAGGTCAACATTATCCCAGCCATTGGTCCAATTAAAAACCACAACATTAGTTTCATACCAATCTGACACTCTAGGAACTTCTATAGATTTAGTTTTCACAAATACTCCTTTTCGTATTCTTTACTTCCGTGAGTGTTGTAATAATTTTGTCTTTCTAATTTTGCTGCATTTAAATCATATTCTTTATTTTCCAGCAAAGACCATACTTCATCCATACATTCACCATCAGTCATTAATTCACCTGGGTGAGTTAATGCGTTTATAATTTTCTCTACAAGGTATTCGTAATCAACCATTCTCATTTCCCTAGTAGTAATGTTCCTTATTCTCATTTAACCCCCTCTAACGATAGTTTCTTTATATGCTTTAACAGCTTTAATAATTCGCGCCTATCAACATCTGTTTTTGCTGCGATATGGGCAGTAAATGCTATTTCATTTAAAAGACTGTTGATTTGTATTTTTTCTTTCTTATTCATCGCACACCATTTTGATTGATTCCATTTCTAACTTATTTTTTAGCTCATCACTCCAACGCACTACTCTTCTCCTTTATAGCCATTGATATTGTTTTGTAATTGATTTGCCCATTTCAAAATATGCATTTGCATACTTTGAAAATCTTGATCAAAAGGATATGAATTATGCATTGTTAGATTGTCTAAAATTTCATTACAGCAAATCCAAGCTTCTGCTAATTCCATAGTTCCTTCTTTGAACTTTTCAAGTGCTGACAAAAACAAATATTTTTCTTTATCAAATATAAGTTCTTCTAGTTTTTGAACATCTTCGTGTTGTGCATTTGTTAATGCAATGTTTCGTTTAATTTCTAATTCTGTTATTTGGTTTTCTAACAGTTTTCTAAATTCTGTTTTTGTATCTATATTCATTAATCCTCTATTTCCTTAAGAGCAAAATGTGCTCTTTTGCCTTGATTTGATAAACTTTGTATATATAAATTAGCAACTACAAACGGAACTTGTCTTCCAATATTTGTAATAACATAACCACCATTTTGTTTTTTAACAAAATTATTTTTTACCATAACTTCTAAAGTTCTCAAGATAGTATCTTTTCTTTTAAACTTTGTAGGGTTAAAAGAAATTATTTCGGAAATTGAAACAACTGGGCTGTTCATTCTTTCCCTCATACTTATATATTTAATAAGCACAACTTGAATACCATTATAAGAAATTCTACATTTCTTAATTTGATCTATTGCGTTCATATTTCCCTTTCTAATATTATTCTGTTCCATATACAATTTTTAAACTAACATCATTAGCCCATCTTAAAGCCGCTGATTCATGATCTTCTCTCATAAATTTTTTCTTTTTAGTATTACCGGTTATATCATTAACAACTATTGCTTGACTTATATAAAGATTTTTGTGATTGTAAACTTTAACAGTCACGCTTTTCTTATCCCAGGAATCAGTTTTTTGGTAATCATAAACCAATTCCCAATCAATATCACTAATCTTTGTCATCTTGTTTTCCTTCTAGTTCTTGTTGTTTTTTCTTTTTCCAGTTTTTATATTCGTGTTTATTAATAACAAGTTCTGCTTTCAGCACTTCTTTTCCAGGAGAAAAATCTTCTCTCAACCATTTGTCTAATCTTATTACCCATTCAGTAGTTGAAACTGTGCTGTGATTTGTAGATAAACCAATCGTTTCTTCAACCATTTCCATAGTCAAATAATGATTCTCTATTTCATTATTATTCCATCTTTGCATAAAAGACATTTTGTTGTATTTTTCATATACTTTTGATCTTGCATAGTATTCAGCAGCATTGTCTTTAGTTATAGAACTAAAACCAACTGCCCCACCCCAAAAAATAAATGTTTTTAATGTAGGGTTAACATCAAAATATTCTTCATCACTTCCATCTGCTCTAGTTTTTACATAAGCATCTTCTATATTGTTTTTATATTTTTTAATTTTTGAAATATCCCAGTTAAGTGGCATATAATCTCCTATTTTTGTTTGTTTTTTGTTAAGTCTTTTATGTGATCTACAGTTTTTACAACAACAGCGTTGTCATACCAATTTGTTTTTGTTTTATTAAATGCTTTTGCATGTTCTATAACTTTATCTACATTTACATTGTAAATTCTAACTTGAACAATTGATTTGTCTTTTAACAAAACAATTGCGTATTCATTTTTATAAACGTTTTCATTACTCATCATTCTCCTAGTTGTTATTGGTTTTGATATGATTCAATAAAATCAATTACATCATTAACTTCTTCCATACTTAAAGAAACATCTTCTCCTTCTTCATCTGTTTTAGAAAAAATTACATCACCACAAATAACATCATCAAAAGGTCTTTTATTTTTAATGTATTGTGTTGCTAAATTATTTACTGGTAGGCCTTTAATTTTTCCTTCTTCGTTGCAAAAAATTGCAATATCTTCATAAACATGAACATACTCAATCCAGCCTCCAACAATTTTTTGATAGTCTTCCAATGAAAAATCTTTTTGTTCAATCATTTTCCAACTATCATCTGATTTCATTACTATTGTTTGCATATCGCCTTTCTTTCTTTTGGTTTATATTAAATGAAAGCATCAGGAATTGTTATATTATGGGCAAAGACTATAGATGTCGCCAATATAACAATTTGTATTTTACAAGACATGAAAGGGGGTAAATGCCTTAACCTGATGCTTAGCGTTTCCGATAGGACTTGAACCTATACTCTATTGATTAGAAGTCAATTGCTTTATCCATTAAGCTACGGAAACTGATTTGTTAATCTATTTATTTGTAAACAATTTCTCCATATTTAATAATCAATTTCTCACCATCAAAATACCATTGATATTGACTATTATCTTCCCCTATCCAATTTATATAACTACCTTTTTTTACAAATGGAGCAATTACATCAAAGAATTCGTATTCATTACCTGTTTTGCTATCATATACAAGCGCAATTAAATCACCATTTTTCTCATCAAACAATAAATCTGCAAAACCAAGTTCTTCTAATATCTCAACAAAAGTTTTACATTTTGCTGGGTAATTAGCATCCATCCAACTAAACCATTTAGCCGGATGATAATCTAATCCTTCAGGTCTTGGATCATCAGAACTTATCCCAATACTATTCCAACCACCACCATTTTTTAATTCATCTCTATCATTAAGTTTGCACATTGCGTTATAGCAATCTTCAAATTTATCTTTACTAACAACAAAATCATTCTCTTTAGTAGTTACCCAGTATCCCATTGGATACCCCTTTCTATTGTTTTATTTAAATGCCCAAGGTTTAGCACCATCAATATCATACAAATATTTGGCAACTTTTAAGTTACAATCTACTTTTAGCAGACCATCTAACCCAGTTCCACATATTTGTTTAGTTAATGTTTTCCAACAACTATTGATTTGAACTAAACCACGATCAATAGACCCATTTTTATTCAGAGTCCATATCACATTTCCATCTTTATCATATTTAGCATTAATGGCTTTTTCATTACAACCACTTTCTCTCCAAGCAATATAAGAAAAAAGCTCAACAGGTAATCCAAATTCAATGAATTTAGATTCCCATTGAGGGCATCTTTTACTTAAATCTCTTGGTATTTGTTTCTTAATACTTAATGGTTGCTCTACTTCTTTAACAACAATTTCTTTATCGGTGTTATCAATTTTATATAAAGGCCTTAAAGATTCAATTTTTATTTTATTTTTATAAGGGATACTTCCGTCAGCCAAAGCCGTTGGGTTACTTACGATTATTAATAATACAATATAAGTAACTGCAATAATGTATCCGAGTAATTTTTTATACATGTTCATTTTCCCTCCATTTAGGTAATGTTTTGTGCTGCGACACATTAAATATCTATTTAGCGAAAAACGAAAGTAAATCTACAACTCTTACTTACGCTTTTACTTTGATTGTTCTTATAATAACCTCCTTAAAGTGTTGTTATATTTTATCATTTTTTTTATTTTAAAACAACTTTACTCTTCTTCTAACAAGATTTTTGTATTGTCAATAATATCTGGCGGCATTTCACCTTTTTGGACTAAATCATTATGATATCCAATATTTTTAGTTATTTCTCTAAAAGAAGCAGAATACGGATTATAAAAATACTCTTTAATATTGCCAGGTTCTTTTGATTTTACTGAATATTCAAATATTCTTGCATGCCAATTATCTGGTTTAAACCCCATTTGTCTTTCGCAAATTCTATTTGCTAATCCAACAGCTTCAGTTACTGTAGAAACATCATCTACTCTAATAGCATAACGATATTCCACGATATAATAGTTATCAAATTTTGGCATAATTAAACCTTAGACCCTAATGCTAATAAAACTAAAACAACTGAACCAATTAACAACAATGGAACTAAAAACCCAGTAACAATGATGGCTAAAAATACAAATAATATTATTACAAGACTATCTTTCATATTTTCCTCATAGAGAATTCTTTACCAATATCAGCATAAAGTTCTTGGCCATTTTCTGAGATCATTAACACTCCGTTTCTTTCTATGATTTCGTTCTGAATATGTAAAAGATAAACAAGTTCGCCAAATTTTGCAATGTGCGCACCCAAAACTTTAGAATATTCTACTTTATAATTTAAAGTTTTTAGCTTGGCAATATCTACTGCCTTAAACTTGATCACACCTTTATTACAAACACCAATTGGTTCATCATAAAACTTACACATCAATTTGCCAATTCTATCATCTGCTAATGATCTAAACTCTCTGTATTCATTATCAGCAATCTTACTAGACAAATGATCATATTCATGAATAATTGTTGCAACAATATTGTGAATATTTCCGTGTTCTGCGTGTTTTTTCTCAATCAATATCTGCGCAGTTTCTTCATCATTTAAATTAATTACTTGACCATAAACGTAATTTTCAACTTTAGATGAAAAAACAGCAATTGGGCATTTCAATTTTCTTAACCCAGGCTCAAATTGTTTTGCTATTTCAATAGCAGTAATGAGATTAGGATATTTTTCTGTATCTTCATCAAGATCGTGTTCAATCTTTTCGCCTAATTTATCAACAGCAGTATTAACTCCACCTTTAGACAAGAGTTTGTATAACCCAGCAGTATTTACATTTACTGGGTTATATCCATGTTCTTTAACTATAAAGTTAATGCCATCAATTGCTTGAAGCATTGGAGAAAGTATCACTGAATTTTTTGGATAGATAGAATAAAAAGCTTCAGCCCACGATTTGTCAAATGAATATATATCCCATTTGCCTTCGGTGATGTTTTTAAATTCATAATAGTTGTTATCACTCATTGCTTTTTTAATAACTTGTTTTTGTGTTTCTTTATCTGTCATTTTGCTATACAAAGAAATGATATCGTATTCGTTTGAGTAAAGGCTTTTTATACTTCTCTCTTCATTTAGTAAAGCCAAATTCATTTCATAATCAAACATGGAATGAATAGAACTATCTTTATGAACCAATACGGTTTTGCAAAATATCCTAAAATCATTTGAAGTTTTTTCCAAAACAGAACTCCCATTGTAAGTAAATACCTTAGGAGTGTTTTCACAAAAATACGAGTCATGATTATTATAGATATCCATCATCAATGGAGATGCTGTAATAAAAACAGAAAAGGTATCTTGTTCAATTGTTATTTCATCAACAATTGATTTCTTCCAAAACTCACTGTCTTTAGCATTAGATATTGCTTCTCTATAGATTTGGAATTCATTATCCCAACTCATAATGCCGGCTTCTAATGTAAAAGAAGAATTTTCTGTATAGTCTCCGTAATCGTAAACAATACAGTTAATTCCATCTTTTACTTCAGATTTGTATCTAAGCATATAAGGGCCATTATTATCATGGCCAGCAAATACAAATTCTAAACCTAATCTCAAAGCTGAGATAGGGGCATATTTAATTCCTGAACCAAATTGGCCAATAGAATCAGGATCATCTCTTTTAGAAGAATAACCCAATTTTTCTAAAGACAATCTACTTACGCAAGGAGCGTAATTTGATATCTTAATATATTTTGTCATTTTTTCCTTTAATCTGCTTTGATAATGATATCATCTGATGATACTTTTTCTTGATACATCATAGTAGTTAACGCTGTTCTAATTCTAAATTTAGTGTTAAAATCTAATTCCGGGATAGAATCTAGAACACTTCCAATTTGATCAAATGTATAGGTTTCTCTTCCCCTAGCAATTTCTTGTTGGATAAATTTACGCAAAGCACTTGTCATAGTGCTATCTACTTTACTTTTATCAGAGCCATATAGATGAGTTGTAATATCATAACGAATTGCTTCAATAATAACTCTTGTTGCTAATTTAGCAGTTTCGCAACCATTCATGACATCATATGATTCAAGCATATCGGTAACTTTATCTTCTACTGATTCAGTATCCATATAGCCTTTAACATCACCTGCTAAATCATCCATATCAATATATTCTTTAAGATCACTTGCTAAATCACTCATATCAATTTCTTCTAATACTTTTTCGGTTATTGTTTTGTAATCAACAGGAACAAGTCCTGATAATTCCGATGCCGGAATTGATAACGTAATATTTACATTGTTTTCTTGCATTTTATTTTCCTTTGTTTTTGGGTGCGTTAATGAACGCCCGTGTTTTTATTATTATTAAACTTCAAGATTGAGTGTATGCTATACACACTTAATTTTGTGAGATATATTCAGAGTAAATCCCACTAATATCAATTACATTATTTACTATATCCATCAACACTTCGTAAGCAATAGTTGAAGTTATTAAAGAACCCAAAGTTCTAAAATACCAACCTTCTTTTATATTTTCAGTAAGTTCATCCCAAGTCCAACTATCTTCATTCAAAAGTCTCTCTCTATTATATTCTTTTTCAGCTAATTCAAATGCTTTTTCTTCTAATTGATACTTAGCAGCAACTAAATCCCAAGCACTATACTTTATACAATTAAATAAATGTTCTGTTTCATATTCCGTAAGTTCTAATATATCTTTACCTGCTTCAGCAAAACCACTAACAATAGTTTGATTAAACGAATTATTAATAGTCATATCGTTATATGCTAAAACAGCCCAACCAGCAACACAAGCAGTTGTATTACACTTTGCAATATCTGATTCATTTAATGCTTCAAAAGGAATTACACATAATTGCTCGTAAATCTCTTCTGATTCGTAAAGATTACCAGATGTTAATTCTTTATAACTTTCTGATTGATCAATAGCATTTTCAAAACTTGTATTAAGATCACGAACATCCCAATATGGCATTTCTTCTTCATCTAAAGGCACTTTGCTATAATCACTAATTTTAATTCTTTGGTTATCAACCAAATAATTAGCGTCTATTGTAAACCAATTTGTAATATCAAAATGCTTATCACCATATTTTTTGATATAATTAGCTGTTATGGTTAATTGTTTTTTGTTCATACTACCTCTTTCTAATGTTTCTGTATAAAATATAAAAATATATTATTACTAAAACTCCATAAACAAATTCAAATATATATTTACTCATACCATATCCGAAATATCAAGAATATGCGAAGCATATCTATAGATTGATGAATCTTCTTCAACTTTTCTTTTAGCACCATCAAACCAATCTTGGTAATGATAATAGACATCAATAATTTCATTTTGATCTGTAGTAATAACTTCAATAAAAGAAGCCGGCCCACCTGTAGACAAATGTATTCTATAATGTTTACTAACATCAACACCTAGTCCATAATCAAAAATTGAACTTTCATGAATATCTTCATTTTTTACAATCTCTAATACTTTTTTGTCATTTTCATCTTCTAAGTCAAGATCATCCATTTCGTTATGAAATGCTACCAGAAGTGCTTTAATATAAAGATTAGTAGAATCCATACTGTCATTAATTCTTTGTTCACAATTTAATTGTTTATCGTTCATAACATCTCAATTCTGGTTTGTAGTTTTTCTAGTTGTTCTTTGGTTTCTATTGTTTTTGCTTGATTGTTAATTAGTTTCCATAATTTTTCTATACAAGAAGCAAAAGATTTAAAACGTTCTTGCGAAATAGCATTGCTAATGCTTCCGTCAGAAATTGCTTTAAAATAATTATACTTTTCAACATATATTGATTTTTCTGACATAAAATAAGGAAGAACCCAACCACCACTTCTCCCATAACTATGACAATCAGTATAGCCAAAAGATTGCGCTATTTCACTGGCTTTTCTCCAAAATATATCAATTAAATCTTGATAAACTTCTTCGCAATCATAAACATTTTCACTAAGTTTAGGATAACGCCATTTTACATTAACAGCTAAATAACCATCTTGGTGAATGTATTTATCATCTATCATATTGAAATCATCAAAATATAGATACCTTAAATGTTCAACAGCAGATGTATTTGTCATTTGATTATTAATATCTTTAATAATAATTGTTGGATTATTCATTATTCTCCTTTTACTTTAATGTTCTTTCTAATTTTATGGCCGTAATACTTTTATTTACAATTAAATTGTAAAAATTTGTTGGAACTTCTTTTAAATTTAATATTTTGTTTAATTCTTTTCTTTCTAAAGAAGAAAACCCACCCCACATACCGTATTCTATTTGATTATCCATTGCATAAGCTATACAATTTGTTTGCACAGGACACTTTTTACAAATAGATTTTACTTTTAAATTATTTTTTCGTGACAAAGCAGATTGTCTTTCTGTATCTGGAAAAAATAAATTGATATCTAGGTTTTTACACGCAGCTTTTTCTCTCCACAATTCTTTTTCTATTTTAAATTTATTCTTCATCTTCACCTTCTTGGTGGTTTCCAAATAACGGTTGAATTATAATTTTTCTAAAATACGATAAAAAATTATCTTTTGCTTCGCTTTGTTGCAAACTTATCATTATCAAAGAAACAATTGCTGATAACGATAACGCTGTATAAACAGATAATTCTTGATCAATATCTTCACCTTCAGACATCATATTTATAATATGTAACTGAAATCTTGCCCTGTCTTGCTCATCAGAAAAATCAATTCTTTCTACCAAGTTTACTATTGACACTAAAGATGATAAAAACAATGAATCATCTAAACTGTTTGTTGGGAGTTTTTTAAAATTACTTTCATCAATATTTTCTATTTCATCCATTGAAAACATTAATCACCACCATACCTTTGAACCATCACAATTTTTCCCGACAAACTCTAACCACCAAGAAGCATAAATCCAATCATTAATATAATCAGAATCTAAAGTATCTAGCTGTTTATTTTCTTCTTTCTGAAGATTATACGCAAATTGTTCTGTATTCTCTTTCATCCATTTAGACATATCTAAACAATCCATAGCAGATATACCATTATCTCCATCTCCATAAAATGTATATAAAGAATCGTCCAGATTGTCTGATTGACTTAAAATTCCCAAAAGATGATTGCCATACTTTCCTCTATACCAACAATCAGTTCCAAACATTGACCCTGCTGGGTTAATATTTTTAACAATTGGATTTGATTCTCTTTCGTTTTTCCAAGTACAATTGCCTTGTTCTTGTGTTTCAACACAATCAATACGGTTATCTTTATCTCTTGCTGCTTTTAAAGCACAAGGATATTCGTTAGGTATATTATCTAATCCCATATTTTACAACTCCCCTGCTTTTTCTGCTTTCATATAATCATAATGATCCCAATCTATATCAGCAATTGAATCATATTTGTAATGATATTCCCAACTTTCATCTGAAACAATTTCACCTTTATTAATTTTTATTTCTCCAGCAAAACACATTCCTGGTTCTTCATAATAAAGCCAAAACATAAGTTTAGGAAATTGTTTACTTAACTGTTCTTTTAAGAAATCACTTCCTGGACCCCAAGCAGTTTGATATTCAAAATGAATATATGATTCACCATTACTTTTTGTTATAGGATTTTCAAAATCAGGATCTCCATTTTCCAAAATATTATATGTTGTTATATTACAATGCTCAATACCTGATGTATCAATACTATAATCACCCCATTTAGTCCCCCAATTTTCATTAGCCCAGTTATACCAATTATCTGAACCATACTTTTCAATAAGTTCTTTATTTTCTTCCCCTGCTATTGAACTAGTTGTATTTTCTAATTCAATTGGCATTGGGGTTAAACTTCTAAATATTTTATATTTATCATTAGAGGAACCAGTAGGCTCATCTGAAGTAATAAAATTAATAAACTCTATTACGTCTTCTGTTTTACCCAACACCCCTAATGTATTTTGACAATGATTAGGCATTATTTTTCTCCGTTTCGTTAGTTATGTTTTTTCCTACATATTTTCTTTTTATATGATTATTAAAAGCTGCACCAATAGAAATAAATTTATTATGTATTAACGGCACAAAACTGCTTATATTAACATCTGGATATAAATACATTTGATTGTTTTTAAATACAGCAATTAAAGGGCCATAATCGTTTTCAATATTTTTGTAATAAATAATTTCTTTTAACAATGTTGATTCTTCACATTTAATATTTATTACCACATTACTCCTTTTTAAACAATTCTAATTGATTTACATTAATTTTAGAAAATTCTTCTTCAGTAAATTGAGGTCTAGGTATATTGTGTTCATCACAAAATTCATACCATTTTTCATACCCAGCAGCATTACACAATTCTAAATCATATATTGATCTCATAAATTGTTCATCTGTTGGATAAACTTGATCATAATCATCAAACTCATAACCTTTATTTACTAAATCAAAATAAATTCTTTCATAACAACTTTCTAAATTAAGTTTATCTTTATAAACTAAATCAGAATTAAAATCATCAACCCAGTATTTAACTGTTTCAATTGCTTCTTTAAATTGTTTTTCAGCATAATCACCTTCATCAGCAATAGGATAATCATTTAATTGATCCATCCATTCCATTGCTGCTATAAAAGCAATAGTAATATCTTCTTTTTTAATTTCATCTTTAAAAGGAAGTTCTTGTTTAAGAATACGACAAACTAATCTGTCAACATTACCAACCATCCAATGACTATAATTTTCTATTCTAAAATCAAGAGGAAATCTAGACATTAAATCTTTTGTAATAACTTCAAAATTAGATACTTCTCTTATATCAGAGTCTCTATTCTTATCAACTCCACAAAAACCCCAAGTTTTAAACATATCATCAGAACCCCAATAACCAAAATATTCTGGTTTTTGCAATCCATCTTTTGCGCACTTAAGTATATTTTCAACATAATTAAATATCATTGTTTTTTTTCTTCCTTTCTAAATACTTGTTTAAATCAAACTTTGGTTTTAGATTTTCTCTTAAATTATTTGCTATTTCCCAACACTCATTTGCTTCTTTAATTTTATTTTGTTTATAAAACAAATCACCAAGTTGTTGGTATTCTTCCCATTCATAAAACATTATTGCTCTTTGAATTTAAAAGATTGTTTTACAAAACTATTAAAAGCATCTGCCAATGAACCTTTTGCGTTACCAAAATCATTTACAGGTTCTTTGTCTTCAGCATCACGAAAAAGAACACTGCTTCCAATTTGTTTAGTATTAGAAGTACAAAATAACTTAACTCTTGTTTTTTTAGGGTGCTGAGATGCTGGTATATCATTATATTCATCATTGTCTTTGTCAATAGGCGCTGCCCAACCACAAGTTCCAACAGTTAAATAATCATACTTAGAAGATTCAAGCAATAATTCAATATCGCTTGTATCCAATAAATCATAAACATCTCCACCAGAAGAAATCTCAACTGCTTCAAAATTGTCTTCAGAAACATTTAATCCAAATATTACAGCTTTATCGCTATCAAATGGATAATCTATTTCTTTTGAAATCTTAGTAATAAAATTTGCAAATACACTGTTTTTCATAATTTTCATGTTATTTTCCTTTGTTTATGTTAATTTTAAATTTACCAGTTTCTAATTATGTGTATAAGATCATTACTCTTATTAACATAATATAAAGAAACTACTTCTTTGTTTTGCATACAATCATTATTACTATTGTATTTGTAATATAATTGAATAGCATATTCATATTTATTATTGTCAATAGTGAACGATTTTGTATTTATTAAAGTTTTAGTTATATTATATTCACTATTGATATAATTTTTATATTCTCCTATAAAACATATTTTCATAGAAGAACTCTTTATTGGTTGCGGCATAAAAAATTCTTTTTTATGTTTATTTGACATCAACCAATCTTGTTCTACAATTTTTACATAATTAGTTATATCAGAAATTGTATTAATTTCTTCATTAATTATTGTCATCATATGTAATTAATTCCTTTTCCCATAATTTAAAATCAGGATTTATATCTGTATCATTTTCCCAATCAAAAAATGTAGTTTGTTTTTTTATTGTTAACAATGGAATAATTTCTAAATTTTTGTTATTTGATAAATCTTTTAATATTTTTTTAATTTCTTTGTCTTTAAGAAATTTTTGAATATCTTCTTTTTGTTCTTTAACTAATTTAATTTGTTTTTTTCTTTTATTAAACATCATTATTTCTTTCTTGTGTTTTTAATAACTGACATATTTTAATAACTTTTTCTACTTTTTCATTACTTTCATTATTAATTAATATATTTCTTAATATCCAATTGTAATCTTTTGTTCTAAATACTGGAATTTGTATTTGACTTGCTAATTTATCAAGTTCATTTAACAATAAATGCCTTGTGTAATTATCCATATTTAATGATCTCCTTGTTCTAATAAATCTGCTCTAACATTTAGGCTTGTTAACTCTGATTTTTTAACCCAAAAATAATTTGATTTATGTAATAAAGCAGGAGTATATTCTTTTCTAAATTCTCTTTCTAAAATGTCTACTCCAATTTTTTGACAACTACTAGACAAACAATAGTTATATCCTGCTAAATGTCTTTCAATAATATATTCTTGATCACAATAAATACATATTGGCATATTTTTTCCTTTAAAAGAAATAAGGTTTTATATAATATTTTTTCCTTATTATTTATCGGGCGTATCCTGAGAGATAAATTTATTAAATTAATATAACCCGAATTAATTTGTAATTAAATATAACCTATTTCAGCAATTTTTTCACGAATAGGTTTTCTTGTTTCATTACGCAAATCAATTATTGCTTGTTTTTTAACAAGCAATTCTTTCAACTTGTCAATGTTTTCTTTATTTGCTAATTCTACACAATCGTTAATAACAACATTATATCCTCTGTATAATAAAGAAATAACTAATTTTAATTGCTCAATGTTTGACAAATACAAAAACCTTCTGTCTTCACCTAAATCATACAATTCATTTTTTCTAAGTTTTCTAATTATTGTTGATTCTATTAAGAAATCCATAAATTCAATTTCTGGTTTAGTATTATACCAATTTAATTCTGGACTAAACTTTTTTAACTTAAATTGAGTTTGACCTCTTACTTTTAATTTACCACTTGTAATTAAAGTGTTAGTATTTACCTTAAGCATTTTTGCTCCTTTGTAATAGATTATTTATTAACATCAAACTGACTTGGATGAATTTGCTGTGTGCTATTTATAAGTTTAGCCTGTTGCTTTTTCTTTGGTCCAAATACTCTATTTGAATATTTAGTGCCATCAGGATAAACAATACCTAAATAATTTGGATTGTCAATCTTTTTCTGAACATCATCTAACATAATAAACAATTGCTCAATTACAGCATAATCAACAGCATAATCTTTATCTGTAACTGCGTAATAACGAATTTCTGAATTAGTTATTTCTTCTTTAATATAAATAACAACTCCATAACTAATTTTACCAAAATCTATGGCAAGACCAATAACTTCTGCTTCCATAAAATCTTGCTCATTATCATAAACTTTACCTAATAATTTATACGACATAAAAAATTTCCCTTTCTAATATGTTGGAATAATATATTACTATTCTGTATTTATGATTAACTACATTATTTATTCTTACAAATATACTTTGTATTAGTAATTTAGCGATTAAATTACGGCATAATTTACGCACCAAATTACTCAGCAAATTAGCGACTAATTTAATTGCTAATTTAACGAATAATTTAATTCGTAATTTACGAACTATAAAAATTGCCATTAGTCAGTTTATCGTCAAGTAAATTGAAAACTACAAATAAGTGAAAACTAATTTAAAGAAAGTTTTTTTTGCGGAGTAAAAAGACGGCCATTTGATCGGCCAATATTGTGCGTAGTATATCAAATACTTTACAGAAAACTTGTTGAAGCCTTTGCAAAAGTCTTAAGTAAATACTTTTTGCCGCCAACGTGTTTGAAAGTGTTATTTGGTAAATTTTAGTATATGTTTTTTACACGCAACAAATAGTTTGAAGAAGTCTTAAGTAAAGCACTCCCGTATATTTATTAATATTAATCTTAAAAATTGAGTGCATATTTTTCAACACATCAAGGGTTTTAATAAAGTTTGAATTTATAACGCTATTTCTTCAGAGCTTACCTTGATGGGTTTAGTTATTCAATACTAGATGATATGTCTTGCAAATAAGATAACATAGACCCGGTAAATTTAATACGACCAACATGAATCAAAGTGATAGTTGGATCAACCCAAATTGAACCACCAATATCTTGCCAATATCTACAAAACCCATAATCTTCAGATAAAAATCTATTTTTTTCAGGGTCAATGTATGAATTAAAAAAAGCATATGTCTTTTCCATTTCTTTTTTTGTTAACGAACCAGTGTCGTCATTATATTTTAAATGAGGATAGGATTCAATCATCTTCTCAAAACATGATCGTTTAATTAACATAAAACCAGTGCCGGCATCATAAATTTCTATTGCCCCATTTTCAACCTTCAAAGTTGTTTGCTCTTTACCTTTTGCTGGATTAACAACAAATCTTAAACTTTTTGACATCAATTCGTCATACTTAACATCTTTAACAACAGCGTCATGCTTAACTTTTCTCCAATTAATATCTTTAATTGGATAAGCTGCAGTCATAACTTCTTTATCATGCCATAACAATTTAATAATATCTTCTGCTTCAAACCCAATATCTGCATCAATAAACATCATGTGAGTAAATTCACTATTTGCTAAAAATTTAGCAGAAATATTATTTCTGGCCCTTGAAATCAAACTGTCAGTAATTGTTGAAATTGCAAACTTTATTCCATGATCTCTAAAATACATTACTGTCTTTATTACAGACATAAATGTTGATTCAGTTATTTGCTGGTCATAACAAGGTATAGCGATCATCACATACCATGATTTAATTTGCTCAGGGTTAATATCTATTTGGGATTGTTCTATTTCTAATTTTGTCATGATTCAAGTATATCTTAAAATATACAGCGACAACCCCTTTTATTAAATTTTTTAATACGGTATTTGCCGCGGTTTCAACTTACTAATTATGAGCTTTTATAGATTTTCTAAAGTAAATTCAAACCCATCACGAGGGTTTGGTTTTGAAGAATAAGAACGCGAAAACCCGTTTTTGTTTCCATCATAAATAGAAACAGTTCCAGCATCTTCAAATTCATCATACTTCTCAGAATCAATACTAAAATCTAATATCTCTAAATCTATCTCATTATCAATCATAATATTTGAAGCAGCAGCAAAAACAGAACCAGCTAAAGCATCAGCCATATCTTTTGACCCACCACTTGGGTGATCAATTCGGTTATTTGAAAATAATCTTAATTTCAATAATTCATCCTCAACTAAATGCTCTTCCCAATAACCACGCAATCTTGTGTCATATATGGCTGTCATTAAAGTGTCGTAATCGGTTTTCTTTACGCTATGAAAATCTGCATTTACTCCTAAAGCTCTTAAGCTCTGAATCATCTCAACAGATTGCCATCTATCAAAAGTAACTAAACCAACATCAAATCTTCTGCACAAATCAATAATCATTTGCCTTACTGAAGCAAAATTAATTTCTTGACCAGGTTCTGCTTGCCAGGAATATACTAAATCAACATTTATTACCGGCAATCTTTCTACACCCATTGAAGTTTTAATTTCAGTAATGCCCGGACAATGAGTCATACATAAAGCTGATCTATCTCTATTTAATCCTAAATCAACATGAATAAATCTTCTATGACTATCTGAATTATTAAACCAAGGATGAAAGCGGCCTTCTTCATCTAAAGGATTATCTGAATAATTAAAAGCTTTTCTAACTAAATTTTCATCTCTAAAATAAGCATCTTCCATACTTGGCGGCTCACATTCAAATCTTGCTTTAGCTTCAATTGGGTTTCTGATATATTCAGATTCTAATTGCTCTCTTTTGATTGTAGGATTAACTTCCCAAGTAGCAGCTTTAATTGTCCAAGTTTTTGGTTCTTTTTTTTCTCTAGAGTTATAATATCTTTGTTGAATAAAATCACCTTTGTATCTAGGAAACGACAAAAGAATAACTTTACCTACTTCTGGAAACCGAGACATAACAGATAATTTACTCATATTATAAATTGCAGATGCTGAACCTTTTGCCCTGGTATCTCCTTTTAATTCAGAATCAGTTTTAAATGCTGCAATTTCATCCAAAATAATTGTTAATACTTCATAACCTTCCCAGCCTTCACTTTCTGAGTGACCAGAAAATAATCTAACCGGTCTTGAGAAGAAAAAAATTTCTGATACTCTTGGCTCAAAACCCACACTATTAAAATAAGGAGAGGCCAATAATAAATTTTTTAATGGTTCAAAGAATACTCTTTGTGCTTGTTGAGCGTTTACAGCCAGGTTTAACAAATCTATATAGACACCGTGAGCTTTCCCGTAATATCCCAAAGGATCTCTCAAACAATGTAGCAAATATGACGTATACGCGATAGATATTCTGCTACAATGGTCTTTCCCACTACCCTTACCGAGCATACAAATAACTTCATTATCAGTATATTTATTGTAATATTCAGTTCCTTTTTCTTCACCCATTAATTTAATTAAAGTTGGCTTACGAAAGATTTGAGTACTATGTCTAACAATTTCAGTTTGAATTTCAGAAAGGTCTGGCAAACCCAAATACTTTTTGTCTTTAACAAAGACATCAATAGGTACAGGTTCTTCCATAAGCTCTTCTTGTTTCAAAAGCCTATTAAAATCTTCAAATTCAAGATTAACACCGAGATAATCAGACATTATATTAATCCCAACTTAATCCCAATAGGGCAAAAATACAGTCTCAAATTCTGGCGATATGCCCCTATAGCCTTAAAAAGCCTTCTCAAATTCTGAGAGGTAGGGGGTATAGGCCCAAAAGCAGTTCTCAAATTCTGAGAGGTAGGGGGTATAGGGGCAAAAGTGGTTCTCAAATTATGAGCCATTTTGATCTTCGTTTTCTATGACAATAGTTTCTTTGCCCATTATTTGAAAAGCAATTTCCAATTCTCTTCTTACTTCTTCAGCAATCGCTGGATGTTTGGAGATAACATCTCTTAAAATTTTAGACAAAATTTGATTAACATTTTCAGCTTTCTGCATTCTCTGAATGTACTCAGTATCAGCTTGGTTTCCAGCGCCCATAAGCTTGTGCAACTGAGCTTTCTTTGTTGCAATCTCCCCGGCAAGTTTAATTGCTTGTATTCTAGCCGCCACCATACCGTGATCTGTAGCAATATTAATTGTCTCCCAAGCCTCTTTGCTTAGTTCATCAAACTCTTGTAAAGCTTTTAAAGTATTAAATTGAACTCTTTCAAGGAAATAAGGATCATCTTCGGCACTTCTGTTTAAAATAAGTTTATATTCCTGAATATACTCCTTTACTTCATTAACGCTCAAAGACATCAATGTTGCTATTTCGTTTTTTGAATAGCCTTTAACATGAAGCAAGCCAACCTCTTCTACATCTTTAATTTTATCTACAAAAGTTTTAGTTTTAGATAATTCAGTATTAGACATAAATATCTCCGATATTAATCTTCATCTTCCTTTGTTCTGAAAGCTATCTGACCGCCGGCTTCAGATGCTTCTTTTGTAAGATCTTCTAAAGTCATTCCGTGTTCTTTTACATAGTGAACTCTGTAATTAAACCACCCTTGAACCGCCTTCCACATTTTGTCGTCAGTAACTTTTTCAAGTTCTATCATTTCTTCAACGCTAAGAATAAAACTTAAAACACCTAATGGCATATAAACAACTGTGTCAAAACTTTTATCTTTACCTTTAGCAAACTTCTTCAATAAGTTTTGGAATTGCATAACCAAATCTTTAATTGGCTGCCCAGCATAAAAATCTATATTCCCGTAAGCATTTCTTTCCCGAGGGCAATATTCATCAACACCAGTGATTGTCCCAAAAGAGCGACACACTAAAGGCCTGTAGCCGTAGATTGTGCACCCACCTTTATAGAAAGCACAATGACGCTTAGTCTCGCCTCCCCACACCCAATCAGGATCGCTGAGAGCGTATATGAGCGATTCTTTAACCTTACTGAACCATTCGTCAGCAAAAACCCTACCTTTATTTTCAAGGTTCAGGTAATACTCTTTATTCAAATTAAAAGCAATGCTTGCGCATTCCATCATTGGCAGAATTAGACCAATCTTGCAACATTGCCCAGAACCCAAACATTTGAATTTAGTTTCGTTTTGTTTTGCCTCTAATACACGAACTTGATTGTAAACCATATCAAGCTCAGTAAAAAGATGTATATCGCTTATACCAACTGATTTGTTCATTTTCCACCCATGTTCTTTTTTCTAGCCATGTTCATTTTTCTTTGCTCTCTTTTTCTTAATTCTACCATCTTTTGCATAGGAGATTGAGGCCTTCTAGACGCTGCACCTTTATTAAGATTGCGACCTTTGCCTCTAAATTTCAACAAATCATATTTTTTACACCAGTTATACAAAGCCTGAGGAGTGATTTCAATATTATATGTTTGATTTAATAACTTAACTATGTCAGTCAAGTTCATTCGTTTCTTGACATAATGCTCATAAAGCCAAGTTTTATCCTTATAAGGGTCTAAAGTCATTTTTTACCTACCATTAAATGATACCACAAAGCAATACCAATTGAGTCAACTATATCATCATCATCTATTTTTTCAATTGGAAAATGTTTCAAAACTATTTTATTAACTCTATCTTTTCTTTCTTTTTTCTTTTTTGATTCAAAAGAACCTTTAGATTTGTCATTCTTTATTCTTTCTTTATCATTTTTAGAAATATTGACATACCCAATTCCTCTTTTCCACAACATTGGATTGATGTCTATCACCTTCTCACAGTGCCTAGACAAAACACCCCAGGTATACCCGATGATGTAAGATATAATCCTGCTCGTCTGAAAATTCTGAATATAAACAGATTGCTCAATAATCGCAACAGATGGCTTGTGCTTTAAACAAACTTCAGTAAGTCCAGAAAATATTTGATCAAATTTAACAGATACGTCTTGAGTTTTTGTTAACGATATTTTCCCATAAGCGACTAATTCAGTTTTACTTATATCAACAATAGCCCACCCAAGAGAATGAGATGACGGATCTATTGCGATGATCCTGTTCGGGTTCTGCGATGAAGATATACTCTTGATACTCATGAGTTAAGCTCTTCATTTAGCTTGTCCTCATCCCAACCCCACCCGGCTAATCTTTTAACAAATCTTTTTTGCTTACAAAGTTCGCAAATGTTTTCTTTGTTATAAGTAGAAAGTACTGTTGTACAAGTTTTTGTAGCACAAACTCTAGGTTTGTTTTTATTTTTCTTCTTATCATGGTAAGCTTTTAAAAGTTTATCATTAGTTACAATCCTTCTACATTCAGAAGAACAATATATACTATTGTAAACTTTCGCAATAAAAGATTTAGAACATTTCTTGTTCTTGCAGACCCGCTTTTCCTTCGTCATTTTCACCAGACCAACAAAGAGAGCGCACATTGCAAGATTGACAGTGTTTAGATGTTATCTTGTAAGGCCTCTCGGGGATAATTTGCTGAACATGACTTCCGTAAATTTCCCTATATTTCTTAAACAACTTATCTATAAAAGCCTGATCTTTTTCTATATATATCGGCAACAATTCTTGATTGTTTTTATTTTCATAAATAACAAAACCACTATCAAGATTTAAACATTCCATATATATCTGAGCTTGCCTATAGTGCTCATCTTTTGGTTTTTTATAAATTTGTCTATAGTGAAATCCTTCTGAACTAATAGATTTTAATTCAATCAGTTTTTCACCATACCAATTAATTATACCATCTGCAGTCCCCTCAATTGGGGGTGATGAGTATGTCACAGGAATTTCTTCATTAATCAAAATCCCCATTTCTCTAAAATAATTATAAAGTCTGTCGTGAACAGCATGACCGTTATCAAATATTCGGTAAGTTTGCGGTCTAAAGTCAACATCGGTATTTACACCGTTAAACAAGTAGTACCAATACCGTTTGCACTGGTTTGTATAGCTGGGGTGAAACCCATTCACCTTCTTAAAGGCAACTTCGTTTCTCTTTGAGAGATGCTCGTCTACAGCCTCAACTAAAGATATTTCAAGCTCACTACCGGAAATGACTGCTTCAACACTGTTTTCAACAACTTCTTCCTTCTTGACTCTCAACGCTTTTAATGATTTCATTGGTTATAACCACCTTTTCCCGCAAGTTTTAATGCGTTTATATTTTCTCCTAGAGCTTCGTACATTGTTTTCCATATATCATTAACAAATTTATCTTGCTCATTCATTACGGCAGATTTTCTTTTAAAAACTTGTGATTTAACAATCATAAGGGTTCGGTATGCTGCCAGAGTATTTGCTGACTTAATAGCTTGCATGCCCAGGTATTGATCTGGGTTTTCAATAATATCCTCTACAATGCGCAAGCATTCTAGAAATTCTCCTGCCTTATCCCCCATCATTGATGTAATTATTTCTTTACTTACAATAATATCAGCCATTTACAAATCCTTTCTTAAATCTTCTGTTTTGACCATTGCTTGCTTGATATGCGGCTTATGAATTCCGACAAATATCTTAAAAAGATATATCCCGACATAATGGCCATCATCCCAATTAAAACTTACCCCAAAAGCTCTCCAAGAAGACAGCTTATCACAAAAAAACTTATAATTCTGTAACTTACTCATAGTCTGTTCCTTCTACTAATTCTCTAAAGACATCCCAATCTATGATAGCAACCTTAGACTCCGAATCCTCTCCTAATACAACAGAAATGCAAGGATATTTATAATTAGAAAGCCAAGCATCTTTTCTCATCTTCTTCCAATTTTTTAGATTTAAAGTAAAACTTTTCCCATTATGTTTATAATCAACTAAAAACTTATTCAAAGAAGCATCACCTTTCTTAAGTCCACGACCAGAATTTTTGACAGCCTTGGCTTTATCTTTTTTTATCTCTTCCTTTTCTGTTCTTTTCATCCCTTGATTGCTTTTTCCAGCTCTACAACTTCTTTATTGGAGAGTTCAATACTTGATAAACCATTCCATTTACTTTCTTTGTAGGTATACCAAGCACCTTTGCGCTGAATAATATCCATATCAATAGCAATATCAATCAACTCTCTCTTTGTATCAATCTGACCCATCTGAGGAAGAACATAGTAATAGCCTGTGCTGCCGATAGTAGGACATTGTTTTGTCTTTTCAACTGTCCAAGTTGCCTTCTGACTTGTGATCATATTATTATCTTCTCGTTCCATTTCACTTTTAGACATAGACAAGAATAATTTGACAATGTTAGACATGTTGTGGTGAACAGTATTGCCCATTTTGGCTTTAGTAATAGCATACATCCCGCTAAGATCAACAGTTTGGTGAGCGACAAACAACATGATGTTTCGTTCTTTATGAAGATAGTTTACTAACTTCTGCAAAAAATAGCCTTGTGACCTAGCCGACAAACCCATTGCTTTACCGCTTTCCGGTTTGTCATAAAATTCTTCCTTAACAATATTAGACAACGAATCAAACAAGAAAATATGTTTTTCTTTATCATCACTTAGATACCCAATAATATTTTTCATAATGTCCTCAACAACAGTTGATTGAACAATTACAACATCATCAATGTTTATTCCGCATTTCTTTGCGTACTCATCATTGTAAGATGATTCAGAATCCACAATTACTGGCCGGTACCCCATCCTTTGAGCCTCAGCAATAATTCTAAAACACATTGTTGTTTTACCAACAGACGGAGTGCCCCAGAATAAATGAGTTGCCCCAGAATTCAAACCACCATTCAAGGCTCTGTTCAAGCCAACACTTGGGGTCGGAATAACTTCGTGAATAGGCATTGTATCGCCTTTTCGTTTATCTACTATTAACACATTCCTCCTTTATTGAAACGTTCTGTTTAGTATTCTTGATTTAATAATTGTTGTTGAGATATCTTCTGTATAAGGGATAAACATCACCCCGATATTACGCTCGTCAAGCCATTCTTGGGTGAATCCCATTTGTTTATAATAATCTTTACTTTGCCAGTCAGAACCAACAATTACAAGATTAGCTTTCGCCTCTATGATAGCAGGCTTAGAGTCAGCACCGCCCGAATTTACAATTACTTTGTCCACCCATTTGCAAGAAGAAACAACTTCCATTCTTTCAGCTAGGCTGCAAATTGGAGTCTCTTTGTATTGAGAGCAAAACTCATCTGTGTTAACAGAAACGACTAAATATCCATTGTTGCCAACTGCCTTTTTGCACCTCTCCAGCAATCTTGAATGACCAGAATGAAATAAATCAAATGTACCACCCGTATATACAATCATCTTACCTCCAGTGAAATGACCAGAATGAAACAAATCAAATGTACCGCCTGTGGAAGTAATCATTTTGCATCCAACGAGGCGCTGACAAAATTCCATTTGTTAGCATTATAAAAAGTAAATCTCTCAACACCGTTAGCATCAGCTAATGCATCTGAGTATTCAAACATAACCCGATCAAAATCCTTAAATTCAAACAGATTAGTGTCATTCACTAAAACTGTTGGAGAACTAGGAATACTAACTGTCTTGCAATTGAGGCCAGCCCAAGCCAAAACATTTCTAGAATCCAAGTGCTTTACTCCTGTTCTAAAGTCCATAACATCCCTTCTCCACACATTCATACTTGCCAATGTCGCAGCAATTAAAAATGATTTATCATTAAGTGTAGTTATCAACCCAGACATTGTACCAGAAAACCCAGGTGTTACTTCACCAGAATATGGTGCAAATTGCATTATGCGATCTGTGCCATCAAGCATTGATAAAATAGTATTTATAGCCCCTGGTAGAATAATGTCATCATCACCTACAACCCATACATATTCTCCATCACCAGCTGTAATTCCATATAAACAATTTCCATCACAGCCAATATTTTGTTTTCTAATTGAATACTCAGACACATAATCTTTATATTTATAAACTATATCCCGCGCAAATCCGTCTTGGTCATTGTCAGAAACGATAATCTCAACACGGTCATTATGTTGTGATGCAATACTGCTTAAGCAAGCATCAAGTGATTCTCTTCTGTATGTCGGAATGTATACAGTTAACTTCATTTTGTTTGATCCAAAATTAATTTAATTCTATCTATATATTTTTTGGAAACATATTCCCAAGTCATATTTTGATTAATAAACTCGGCACTCTTATATGTTTTATCAGAAATTTCCTGATAATTATTTACTACATACAACATCTTGTCGCATAGGTCATCAAAATTTGGTTCAGCCCACTCCCCAGCGTTAGAATACAGTCCAGACATATTTTTATTTCCCCAAACAAAATCTAAAGGAACAGACATCTCTGCAAATTCTGTGCAGGCCAAAACATTTGTGCAAATTGTTGGAATACCTTTGGCTATTGCCTGGAATGGTATCAACCCCCAGCCCTCACCACTTGTCGGATACAATAAGCAATCAGCTTTATCGTAAATAGCAGCAAGTTCTTCATGAGATACTTGATAATCAATTACTTCAATTTGAGGATGATAATTGATACTGCTTTGATTACTGGTTCCTTTATGTAAGCGTGCATCACCTGGCCCATTGGATTTGTAAATTAATTTGTAATCGTGGTTGCCTTCAAATAATTTTAGAAAAGCATCTACCGACATTTGAGAATTTTTACGAGTTGATGGAGAACCTATTGATATAAATGTAAATTTATTGTGAGGAGTTCTTTTTTTAGGAAAATAAATCTTTGGGTCAACGCCTAATTTAAATTCGTGTACTGGTTTAATCACACCAGAATTTATAAAAACATCCTTCATGGCTACGGAACATGTCCAAATTTCATCCATCTCATTACATTGCTCAACCCAATCAATTGGGAGTTTGTTTGTTTCCCAAAAAGTAAAACCAACCGAATATGTGTTAGATTTGACAAAGGCTTCTGGCGTTGAAATGTTAATAACAATATCACCCGCTGAATTTACTTTTTTAAAATAACCAAATCCGGGGATAGACTTTTGCAACATACCAATCTCACTCGGTGGAACCATCTTGTCAAAAAAAATAGGTAAACCGCTTGACCCAATATGTTCCCAAAGGCAATCAATAGAGTACCCATATCCTTCATGGATGCTCTGAGATTGATTAGCGCTAAAACTAATATTATACAAATTGTTCTCTTTTTAAATTCTTTTTTTCAATATATTCTTCCACACTAATAATTTTATCAGAATATTCAAGCTTATATGAATCTAATCGCGTTAAAGAATTTTTATCTTCAATACGAGACAGGCGAACAGCATACCAACTATTTTCTTTCAACCTGCTCTTTACACCTTTAAGCACATTGGCAAAAATTACTATCTTAAAGAATTGCCTACCATCCCAACAATAAACACTTGCCATTTCTTTACCTTTAGATGTTGTAAATATTCTGATATTAAAAATGTACATCAAAGTTTTTGGGTCTGTAACAAATCCGATGTCATGCTTGTAGAGCCAAGAGTATTCGTGGTCTTCACCTTTTTTCTTTAGCATCATGATATTCCAAAGTTTAGAATTCTCTGCTTCATAGACATCGCAGTAAGCATGCAAGGTTCTATCACCAATCAAAATGTAAAGGTAGTCTCTTTGAGCGACTTCTGTATTTCTTTCACCAAACACAGTGCACGAGCCAGAGTGGTCTTCAAATTCTATTCTAAGATAATTATTGGCTTTCTTCGTTGACCTGACAACTGCTTTAATTAAAGTTAGACCCGAATTGATTTCGTGGAAATCAGAAGCGTTCTCAACAAATTCATCTATCTCAGTTATATGTTCATTAGCTTTAATTGGGAACCCAAGAATTGGTAAAAAATATTTTGCATGATCGTATTGAGATATGTGCCCAAGAGAAACAAAAGCCCCAACTTTGTCAAGGTTCTCTCTCAACGGTGCTTTAACAGCAGATTTACTGCACTTGTTGTTGAACTCTTCAAAAGAATTAAATGGTCTTTTGTTAAATATCTCCTTGATAGCAGCAGTACCGCAAGTTGCGATATTCGTTAACCCAAACCTAATACCCAAAGGCTCATCAGGTGTAGAAATAGAAAAGAACTCATCTGATTTGTTGATATCAGGAGGATAGATAGTTAACCCAAGTCTTTGAGCTTCCATAAGGTATGCAGTAATTTTGTCGTTAGCGGATTCGTTAAACAACAACGCCAACAAAAACTCCAACGGATAGTTAACTTTCAACCACATTGTTTGATACGACATCATAGAGTAAGCAACAGCGTGAGATTTGTTAAACATATACAAAGCCGACATTTCAAACTCGGACCAAATCTTTTCCGACTGAGCAGTAGTCAAATACTTGTTGTTAACAAACTTGCTCTTATATTTATCAAAGCCGGCAGCATCCCTCTTCTTACCAATAATCTTCCTCAAAGAGTCAGCTTCCGACCAAGTAAAATCAGCCAACAACACAGCCATCTGCATCAACTGTTCCTGAAAAATAACAGTACCGAAAGTCTCCTCCAAAATAGGTTTAACAATCTCATTAGGATAACGAGGCTTAGCTGTACCCTTCTTACAATCAATATACCTTTGACCCTGCGACAACAAAGCACCAGGCCGAACCAAAGCATTAGAAACAACCAAATCATTAAAATTGTTGATACCCATACGCTCAATCAAATTCCGATAAGCAGCAGCATCAGTCTGAAACACCCCGACAGTATTACCGTTATTGAAATTCTCAAACACCTTAGGATCATCAAGACCCAACGAAGCCTGCTTCACATTAAGTCCATAACGCTTCTGAATGCTCGCTAAGCAATCTTTAATCACAGAAACAGTCTTTAGACCCAAAATGTCAATTTTAATAAGCCCGACAGCCTCAGCGTCAACCATATCAAAAGCAGAAACCATCGTTCGCTCAGAACCTTGAGAATCTTTTCGGGATTCAACAGGGCAAACCTCATTAAGTGGCAACGCCGAAACAACCATACCAGCAGCATGAACCCCAGCATTACGAATACGATCTTGCAAACGCTCAGCAATATTAGTAATCTCAGGATACTTCCTCGTAAAAATCTTACCCTTATCAGTCTTCTTCAACTCATCAATAGTCTCAAAATACGGAGTAATCGCATTAATTTCCGCAAAAGGAACTTGCAACACACGAGCAACATCCTTAACAGCAGACTTCGGCTTAAACTCACCATAAATAGAAATCGCCGCAACCTTATCCTCACCCCAACGCTTCGCCAAATACTCACGAACCTCCTCACGGCGCTTATCCTCAAAATCCAAATCAATATCCGGATAATCATTGCGCTCAGGATTTATAAAACGCGCAAACAAAAGATTATACTTAATCGGATCAACATCCGTAATCTCCAACAAAAACGCCAACAAACTACCACCAACAGAACCACGACCAGTACCCCGACCAATACCATTATTATCAGCCCACTTAACCAAATCCCAAACAACCAAAAAATAATCGGCAAAACCAAGCTGCTTAATAACACCAAGCTCCTCAGCCAAACGCACACCATACTCAGGGCCCAACCCCAAACCATCCAACTTAAACCGACAAAGCTCACCCAAATACTCATCAGAATCCAAATTTTTAAGATACTTTGGAAGCAAATTCTTATGCTTGTGTATACGAGCGGTACACTTCTCCGCAACTTCCAAAGTATTCTCTAAAATATCAATTCTATCATACCCAGCATCGCAAAACCACGAAGCCACCTCATCAACATGAGCCACATACGGATTAATCTCATCAAACCTAAGATACCTATTAGGATACATATTATTGACTTTCGCCACCAAGTCCAAAGACATATCATTAGCAATATGAGCATGGTCTTTCGCATACCTCTGATCGGCTGGAGACAACCCCGTATATTGGGATATCATCAACAAAATCTCTTCACATCCTTTATCCTTATGTGAAGGGAAATGACAGTCTGCTGTTCCAACAACCTTCCTCCCAAAAGTTTTAGCCAAATCAAAAATTCCGTCATTAAGTTCTTTAGGGTTCCAAGCCTGAACTTCGTAGTAGAAATCATCTTTAAATATTTTGATAAATCTTTCCGACAGCTCTTCTGCTCTTGCTGTATTACCAGACATGATTGCTTTAGAAATAGCGCTTGCCATACAGCCAGATAGGGCAACAACATCGTTATCTACCAAATCTTCCAGAAGGTCAAAGTCCATTCTTGGCTTATAATAAAAATTCTTATTCCAGGCAATCTCATTTATCTTAAATAACTTCTTTAAACCTTCATCATTCTTAGCCAGCAAAATCAAATGAAATCTTTCCGATTTATCCTCTACATCGGTACTGACAGACGGGACAAAATATGACTCAATGCCAAACAAAGGTTTAACTTGGTGTTTAATGCAAGCATTTTGGAATTTGAGTACGCCTCCCATAGTTCCGTGATCGGTAATGGCGGCAGCAATTTGCCCGTTCGTGCTGGTAATTTTGGCTATCTCATCGGGTGTTGACATTCCGTCAAGCAATGAGTATTCAGAATGACAATGTAAATGTACAAAATCGGTCACTTCTTAATCCAATCTAATGTCGTATAGTGAATCAATACTATCAAATGTTTCCCAATACTTTTTATTATACCACGCCTTTTTAAGATAACACTTAACACCGGATTTTTGCAAAACTTTTATTTCGTTAAAATTGTCTTCAACCACAAACGCTGGATTGATCTCTTTAATGATGTCAATCTTTTTTCCAAAATCAGAAAAATAAACTTTATTGTGCCCAATGTTCCATTCATCAAGCCATTTTTGAGTTGAAGCAACCGAAGCTTGTTGCTTTCTAGCAGTGACAATATAAATGTCAACATTGTTACTAAACCATTCATTACATTTATGCCAAGAATCTTCTAATGGTTTAATGTTTTTCCAAAAAATTGGATTAGAAAATAATTTCAAAGCTTCTTCATCTTTAGTATTAGTAGTAAGCCATTTAGAATAATCAACATTGACACCGCAATCATAATGCAGATAGTCAGATATTGCTGTATCAATGTCAGCAATAACTCCATCTAAATCTAATACAATGCTTTTTTTCATAGTGGGTTATGTTGGAATTGAACCAACAACCAAGGCGTTATGAGCACCCTGCTCTAACCATTGAGCTAATAACCCGAACCAAGGGACGAATCCCTAGATTATTTTACCAGCTGTCTTTAACTTCGCCTGTGGTTAAAAATGCTTGCTGTTGCTCGTATGGCAAAAGCTTGTATACCGAATCAAGTTGATGAAATGGCATATCCTTAATTGCTTGAGTTTCAGGTGATGTTTCAAGTGGGATCAAACTATAGTTTGTGTCCGAAGCACCTGTGCCTGTTCTAGAATACTTATAGAATCTGTCAGTAATTGTGCCAAATTCTTTAGCGTATTCAAGTAATGTAAGACCAATATGGCGTTGATTAAATGTTGTATCCAACACTCTTGGCTCCCATACACCTGGCTCTATTTCAACTGCAATATTGATAAGCAGATGTGGCTTTGGCCTCCACGCTTTATCAACTACAGATTGCTCAGTTGCCCAACAACGATAATTGAACTTTTCCATTCCCGAAGTTGAAGCAACTTTCCATTTCCAATTGACTACCGAAGTAACCACCGGAACAGTGATGCCTGTACCGGTTTCAGAATTGTAATTCTTAGAATCTTCTGTCAACTCTTGGCGAAATCTAATTCTATAAGATTGCCCAGCGTTAACTGTGAAGAATTTCTTTGCTCCTGACTTTGCTCCTTTATCTCCTACTGCCTTTTCAAGGTCTTTTAATGTTTTAATTGATGTAAATGACATAATGTCTCCTATATGATTTTATTTGCGAATTTTATCGCATTCTGTATTTGTTCTTTATTCATTTCGCCAGGATCTTTCAACCCTTCCGAAACTTTTGCTACGGAAATATTCTTTCCTAAGCATTGCTCTATGATACCATCCCGCATGGCTTCTCCAGCCATATCGTTGTCAGAAAAAATAATAATTTTGTCAAAATATTTCTTTAACAAACTTATCTGACTTTTAGGGATTGCGGCACCAAGACTTGATACGACATTACTGAATCCTGCTTGATGAACAAACATTGCATCAATACTGCCTTCTACTATTATAACATCACTGTGTAGCTTTGCGTTCTGCAAATTAAACAAATAATCTGCTCTCTTAAAACCTTTATTGTACAGATACCTCGGCTGTTGAGTATCAACAACTGCTCTACCTATAAACCCAACAAGCTCGTAAGTTGCAGACCTAACAGGGATAACCACTCTATCTTTTTCTTTTGAAAAACCAATTTCAAAATACTTTAATGTTTCTACACTAAGTCCTCTTTCAATCAAAGTATTTAGCAAATCAATATCTTTTTCATAATCTATTGCTATATCATCAATATTTAAAGAATTATCTACTACATACTCATTTTTGTACTTATTTAATTCTTTTTCTAAAGCAGTAACATCTATAAGAGTGCTCTTGCCAAAAGATTTTCCAGTAATGCCAAAATATAGTTGTTTAAAATTACCTTTCTTAGCACAAGACGGATTAAAGCATTGCCAAAGACCGGTTCTTACATTGATATACATAGCAGCACTATTGCTATTTTTATGAAATGGACAAAATACATTTATTTCATCACTAGTGCTAGAGCTAATATATATATTGTGATTTAGAAATAAATCTTTAATTTCTTTTTCAAGATTCATAAAAATCTAAAGAAAATGAATACGTTTGAGTATCTTTATCATAATCAGTAATTAATTTAGTTTTACCAATATAGCCATACTTCGCCCTGGCTTCGTCTTCCAACCAAGGTCTTAGCTTATTAATTGTTTCAATGTCGGCTGCTTGCCCCGAAATAACTTTAGACATTAGATATCCCACTCCTCTTCCCATTTGCCTGTTTCCAAGTTCCATCTTAAATAAAAACCAAATTGCGTTGCTCTTCTAACTTTTCTAGACACAACTTGAAACAAATCAGAATTGGGCTCTCTATGAATCGCTAACACAAGGTCGGCATCATAAGCCAATTGTTTACTCCAAGCAACTTCTTCTAACTCTGGTGGTCTTTCAGAATGCCCCTCTGACATTGTTACTGCGGCAACATCTATGATCGGAATAGAGTTTCGCACAGCAATTCTCTTAAAAGCCTTAGAAAGGTTCTTGGCTTTTTCAGTTTCTGTTTTTGACCCAGAACTATCATCAAACAACCCGTGATAATCCAAAATTACCATGTCCGGATGGTATTGATCAATTTTTGCTTGCACCATGTTTTGGTCTGCCGTTTCAACACCTTCGGAAGTGATCAAATAAATTGGTTGCTTACCAGCAAATGTTGCATCAGCCCATTTCTCGTAAGTGTCAAGAATATTTGCGTTTGCTTTTATCAAATCAGTGTTTGTAAAATGACCTTCGCCATTGTTTAACAAAGTGTCTAATCTCTGACCTTCTTGTTGCTTATTCATTTCCAATGAAATAATCATTGGCCTGTAGCCAGCTTTCCAAGCATTAACAGCGAATAATCTTGCAATAAAAGATTTACCAACACCAGTCCACCCTAAAAGAACCACAAAATCCCCAGCTTGCCAACCACCAAAAACTTTGTCAATAACTTTTATACCACTAGGGATACCTTGGATTTCTTTGTGATTTTTAGATCTTTCAGTTAAATCATCAAACCTTTCTCGCCAATCGCCAACCAAATCGGTATCTTTTAAACTAGAAGCAAACTTATAAACCTTAGAAGTTTCTTCCATCAAATAAGACAACGCTTCCCTAGGTCCAAGCTCAGAAATTAGATTGTGCGCTTTAGAAACAATACTGCGAGTTTGATACGACAAGGATTCTCTTTTGGCTTCATCTATGTAATACTCAAGAGGCTCGGGGGTAGCGATGAATTCAAAGTCAGGATAGTGCTGTTTAATCGTTTCCTTAGACGGGACCTTCTTGTGTGTATCGTGATGATTTACAACAAAATTCCAAATATCACGGTACTCTTTAAAAACATTCTCAACACCACCATTGACCGCAGAAACATAATTGTTTGTTTCAACAATGCTATTGATCAACCTAATTTCGTAGTTCACTCTAACTCCATTCGTAGTTTGGTTTGCTTGACAACATCTTTGAATTTCTCAGATGACTTAGAGTCAAATTGAATTTTATCAGCATAAGTTTTGGATTGAATAGCAAAATCAAAAATAATAAAAGGACCATTGTTTGATTTGATAAACAAATCGCAAGCCTTTAACAAAATTTCAGAATTATAAAATTTAGCTAGAGCTTCAGCAACTGCTTCTTGACGTGGTGAATCTGGGATAAATAACTTATTTCGCTTTTCGCAACAATTCTTGAAGTGTTCTATCAGTTCTTGACCAGTTAGAGTCATTTTTTTTCTTCGCTTTCTTCCAAGTTATTAGTTTATAATCATACTCTGATATACCGGCGTTAACGCCATAAAAGTTTCCCATCAAAGCTGCAGAAATACACTCTTTCCTAACTGTGCACTTTTTACATACAGATTTGGCATATTGAATATCATCAATATTGTAAGAAAACCATTTCTCACTATTTTTGTCATTTGAACAGAGAGCTAGTTCTCTCCAGTTTTTTTTCATTACTGCTTTTCAGCGTCAAGTTCTTGCAACTTTGATTCAATTTGAGCATCAACAGATTGCCATAACTTCTTCCAAGCCTCTTCATCTTCAATAGATAGGCATGTCATTTTGGCACCAGCGTCAAGGCGTAATGATTCGTAATTACCAAGATTTTTGGTAATACCAATTGAAGCCCACACTTCTACTTTGTTATCATTTACTTTTGTCATATTAATTTCTCCTCAGTTTAACTTGTTGTTCAATGGATATTATTCTTTGCTTTACTGTCTTATTATTAATAGGCCTTCCTGGGATTCTCCCAGAAAAGAAAGCTACCATATCATACACATCCTGTGTATCATAGTATCTCCAATTTTTATAACTTACACACTTATCACCAAATTTTTTACTTTGCGGTATTAAATTATTTTTCTCATACTTCCGAATAGTGTCTGATCTTTTGTTAACAATCTTAGACACTTCCCCAATAGTATATATCCTGTGCAGAACCAAATCGGCTTGTTCAAATGGCATACTTGATTGCTCCATGTTTGACAAATTTACCAACACCAATTTGTTTTGAGATTTTAAAATTTTTACAATCTTAACAATATCATTACCAAATTTATAAAATTTGTTAGAAATTATTTTATTTGTAATCATAGAAATTTACTCTTTCTGTTTAGAATAATTCTGAGCAGGGTTAGACCCATTAATTTGTTTAAAACCTAAAGCACCCAATATCCTATTTATCTTCCTCAATTCAACATCTGCGCTATGAGAACACCTGATACAGGTAATGTCAACCCAATATCTTTGCATAGCGTAATACGGATCTCCGACATACTTCAAACCTCCGCATTTTGAACAACGAAAATTATTTAATATTTTAACTTTCATTTAGCAAAATACTCCTTGTCTTTGTAGATTGCCCATCCGTTATATATTGGCGTAACCTCATAAAAGAATTTATGCTGTCCTGTTGTTTCGTATGTAACGATACCAACACCTTGTTGCCAATTCTCATACCTAACAAGCGGTCTACCGTCAAGGTCAACACCGCCTTTAGTTGAAGGCACTGCGCCATCAATTCTTGCCAAGCATCCAGGAGATGCTGCCATAGTTGTGCGAGAGCCATCAAAGTCCTCACGAGTTTTAAATGCGGTTTCAATACGATGAATGTGTCCGTAGATCACACTAGTCTTTTCGCTATTTAAATAAATATGAGCTGTTGAACCTGAAGATTTAACTCTATCTCCGTGAATAATTCTTAATTTTTCATTAATCCAAAAATCAGAAGCCGGATAACCTGGTCTGTACTCTACTCCGAAATCATCCATGCGAGCAAGATATGGAACAGTTAATACCGGCCAAGAATCGGGAGTATTTCCTTTACGAATTCCATACGCTGCAACAGCATTTACTAACAAATATTTCGGCATTCGCTCTTCGTGATTACCAGCAAGCCAAACTATTTTTGCTGACGGAGCAGCCTCTCTGAGTTGAGCACAAAATGTTGTTGCCCGATCAATTGAAGCCTGCATAGTTTGCTGATACGCAGGTGTTGTTATATATTTTCCTAAAGTTGGAAAATCCAAATTATCACCAACGCAAACCACTGAATCTGGCTTTACATCACGAACAATTGCAAGCATAATCTCAATTGCTTTCTCATCATGAGTCGGCTCTAGCTTCCCATCACGACCTCTGTAATAACCAATTTGAGCGTCTGGGACAACTACGCATTTTTTATATTTTGCAGTTTTCTTTGCAACACTTCTTGGCTTTGGCAAGCGGATAGCAGGACCTTGATTAACAACAGGCCATAGCGGACCACGAGATTCCCTTCTCACTCTGCAAATACCGTCTTTATCTAAAGTTTTGCGACAACTATTGTCTGCATATCTTTGATTTGCCGTTTTTGGTTCAAACTTGTAATTACAACCAGTACCTTCGCATTGCTTCATATAGCTCCTATCGGTTAGAGTTACATATTATCATATGGAAAGAGCAGTTTGCCCTTTAATGTTTAAATATTAATATTTTTATTTTTAACGCTGTCCCTGATGTCTTTGTTTCTTTTTTTCATAGTTTGGCGCATTTTTTCCCGATGCTCAGCAGTTGGCTTTCGGCCTTCTCTATGGAGAGCGCTATGCTCGGAGTGAGTGCATAAAAATAAATTATTTAAACGATTATCGCTTTTTATTTCATTTATATGATGAACAGTTTCCCAAGGTTGAACATGGCGATTCAAGTATTTTTCAAAAACAGCACGATGCTCATAAACATAACCTTTAATATTAAATGGGTGATTTTGATCTAAAATTCTAACGTATCCTTTATCGTCAACATATTTACCGCCACCATAATTAGGGTTGTTTTCTCCGCTAATAGATCTTAAAGCCCAATCAACATCTTCTCTTTTTGATGCCAAAACTCTTTTTACCACTAAGAGCCTGCGCCAATATCCTCAACAAAAAGTTGCAATTTTTTAATAGCCGTAGCCCCTACGCTAACAGTTGGCGCATTTGTTGCACCAGATACAAAAGTTCTTTTTACCACAACCGAAAATGATTGTTGAGATAAACCACCGCCACTTGTTGCCACTGCCGAGTATGTACCTGCCCCAATTGTTGTCGTCTGACTCTTATATGATTGCTCACTGGCTAAAATGTTAGCATTACTTGTAACGTTGTAAAACGCATGAGGAGGTGGAGTCATGTCCCATTGCATAATAGGGCTAGCCGCATCAAACCCAGACGCTACTTGATAAATTTTTAAACTTAAAACTGAATCTTCAGCTCCCTTGTTTAATATCTCAAACCCAGGGAAAACGCAGGTAACGCGATAATATCTATCGGCAGGGATAGTGATTCTTTGATCAGAACCGCCATTAGGGTTAGTCAATTGAATAACTAAAGAGTTTGTAGCAACAACATTAGCAACAAGGCCTGAAGTAGTAGACTGAACTAGCTGGAGAATGCCCGAAGGTTTTCTATCGTTAGCATCCCTAATTTGCTCCATGTTCATAGACATCTGAGCTAGTCTTTCACCAGTTAAAGGAGTGCCATCAGACCAAGACACAAAGGAGTAGTTTTCGTAAGCCATTTATCTATTATACCTCATTATTTCTTTGCTCTAATAACATTATCTAAATAAGATGGACCCTCTGTAAAATACCAGTGGTCTGGCTCCGTAAAGAAATAAAATACACATGCGGTCAAATTTGTTCTAGGGCTAGGAAAATTTTCTCTCCAATGTTCTTGATCGCACCCATGCATGAAAAGAGCTTGATTTTCATTTAAAGTATATGGCTTATTCTCAACCCACAAATCCCATGGTTCTTTTTGAAATAAACAATAATCAATGGCATATGTGCAGGCGTTATCATCTTTATGTTTATATAATTTTGCGTTTTCTGTTTGATAAATTACTAGTAAATTCCAAGATGGTTTTAATGTATTACTTTTAAATTTTTCCTTAGCCATTGGTAAAAGCAATTCCGAACCTTCATTTAAAATTTCAGTATTTGCCCACTGGTATCTCCCAAACCCTGGCTCATAAGAAGAGCCATTATCATTGGCCCAAAGATTCATTGCATATTTCTGCAAAGCATTAAAATAAATATCGTCAAATATATTTGAAACTATAAACGGGTCTTGTAAGATCATATTTACCATTTATTAAGTGGACATGTTGCATTTTGTAATTTTACTTTTGCTGACATAATGCAACCACACTCTTTGCATTGTTTTGTTAATTTAATTAATCTATCACAAGACAAACAAACGCTGTATCTCTTATCGGACTCTTCAGCGCTAATTTTTTGCATATTTGGATCTAATAAATGCCATGGTCTTGATTGACCTATTCTTTCTTTATATTCAGACCAAGCTGACATTGGAATCCTCCATATAACTTTCCTTCCACTCTCGCCACCATAATTTTTTACCTATTGTTATTGTATCATATGAATTCCAAGAAAATGGAGATCCAGTGATTTGATTATCATCACCCATATTTCTCCAATGATGAGTATTTTTATTTTTTTGATTTATATTTCTATGTATTAACCCAGAATATGTACTTCCGATAGTTCCAATAAAATCTTGCGAATTGCACATTATTAACATACAAATTAAATCAAAAGAGATTTTACTTGTTATGCTTAATTGCCTAAACTCATTCATAAAATTATCTTTTATTAAATTATCAATATACAAAACTTGCCCATCTTCAATGCAGATTTCTGATTTAACATCATCGGTAGAAACTATAATTAATTTATTATTTAATTTTAACAAATCAATTGCTTTATTGTATTCTTCTAATTTAACTGAATAAATTGTCTGTGCAAAATCAGTTTGCCTTAAATGAATGCCAGCAAATTTACCTATCATAGATGAAATCATATTAGCTAAATCAATATATTCTTGTTTAAATTTTAATTGTTTTAAATATTTATTAAATAAATTTGTTCTATTATAAAACATTATAGAATAATATGATAAATTATTATTAAAATAATAAAATTTATTTTTATCAATTATTAACTTATTCCTTCCTTCAGAAAAATTTTCTACATATACATCACTATCAATTACTGGGATAAATGTATTCATTAAATTCTCTATATGATTTTGTTGAGTTGATGGAATTTGAATAATTTGTTTTGAAAAAAATATGTTTTCAAAAGGTGTCATGTCTATAAAATCTGTAATATAATTATTTTTATCTTCAAAAGATTCCGACAAACTGTTTAGTCTTCGTACATCATGTATATACATTGGAGTATCAAGAAAATAAGATATGCCAATGGCTGTTTCTAAAGTTATTAATTGATTAAACAACCCCCCATTCCATGAACGGAACGCATTATATAAATTTAAATTTATATTGTATTCTCTCCAGGGAGAATTCATTGTGGTGGTGTAAAAGAATCCCCATTCCAAGCCCAACCGGGGGCAACATTTGGTTGATCCGTTACTTCAATCACCGTAGGATTGCTCGCTAAACCAGCAGCCCATGCAGCAGCATTGGGCGAAGAAATTTCATCATCAAATTGAACTTGCATAAACACATCACCTTCTGCAATTAAAACAAATCTTCTAGTAGCCATATTTCTCCTTTATTAAAGTATACCATTAACCAATGCAGTATCCATCATAACAAATAAAGTCTTGTGGGCATGCAGGGGAGCAATTAATAGGAACAGGTACAGGTGTGGGAACAGGAACAGGAACGGGTGTTGGGACAGGCGTAGGTGTTGGGCCAGGACCAGGGCCTCCATACGGAGTAGGTGTTGGAGTTGGAGTAGGAGTAGGTGTTGGCGTAGGTGTTGGAGTGGGAGTAGGTGTAGGCGTTGGGGTAGGTGTTGGAGAAGGTGTTGGGGTAGGTGAAGAACCACAGTTAGTAAGGCAAACATTGTTTGCA
>Ga0102863_1000027_pt1 | contig 65217 bp, 46 predicted proteins | sample Colrivmet1449A02_FD_78451 | JGI IMG/M metagenome (GOLD analysis project Ga0102863, IMG submission 78451) | Estuarine microbial communities from the Columbia River estuary - metaG 1449A-02 | ecosystem: Environmental > Aquatic > Marine > Intertidal zone > Estuary | place: USA: Columbia River...
ATGGCTGCTAGTGTGGGATTTACAGATATTACACTAGATTTAATTTATGGAATTCCGGGTCTTGGACTTCAAGAATGGCAAGAGACCGTTGAGCGTGCTTTGGAGTTGCCTATCAATCACCTAAGTGCGTATGGGTTAACCTTAGAGCCCAATACCCCCTATCAGCGATTGGTAGATCAAAAGAAATATCAATCTCCCAAGGATGAAAATACGTCAACTCATTTTGAGACGTTAGTGGCTATTATCCATTCTAAGGGTTGGGAGCATTACGAAGTTTCCAATTTTTGTAAAACCGGAAATTATTCGAGACACAATACTGCCTATTGGCAAAATAAAAAATATTTAGGTCTAGGGCCTTCTGCACATAGCTTTACAGGTACCGAACGACGTTGGAATGTAAGCAACAATGCGGAGTATATTTCAAAAATAGCAGCGGGTGAGCACGTTTTTGAAAGTGAATTTTTAAGTGTAGAAGACCGTGTAAATGAGTACTTACTTACGGGACTCAGAACCAAGTGGGGGGTAAATCTTGCGGAGTTAAATTCTAACTACGGACATCCAGTACATACTTTATTTTCAACGGAGCTAGGTGATTGGGAAAAAAGGGGCTGGATAACTATTAGCCAAGGGCAATTAACGTTAACATCCTCGGGATTACTTTTTGCGGATTATATAGCCAGTGAGTTATTTAAACTAAAAGGTGAAATCTAATTACTCGTCCCATACATTGTCGTAATCCTTCGTTTCCACCTTCGTTTCTAACGTCGCCTCACCTTTTAATGCTCTTAAGAAGTTCTGTTTCTCCTTCATGACTTCTTCTTTTACATTCTCTTTAACGGTAGCCTTGTCGTAACGAATTTTTAGGTCGTCTGGCGTTCCCTCCATAATAATATAGGCTGTAAGTCCTCCTTTGCTATTATTTTCAATACGTTTTTCGGCTTTTTTAGCAATCCAATTAGCTCGTGTAGCGAGCAATTCGGCAACGCTAAGGCCCATACTGTATCGCATGTAGTTGCTAAATGTATGCGTCCCCTCTAACTCCAGATTCATAGCATTATTTTCGATCATCATACGTGGAATGTAGATGGTTTCATCAAAAATTTCTATGGTATTTTTTAGGGTTTTAAAACGTACTTTTTCGAGTTCTTTAATATTTACAAATTTCGACAATTCGCGCAGAGGTTCATAGTTTATGAGGGCTCCGTCTTCAATGACAATGTCTGCTTTTGCGTATAGCTTGGGTAGAATTGGTTCAAATTGTTTATCTAAAATAACCTTGGCAATAATCTTTCCGGATAGGGTTCCGGTTAAGTGCTTATCTGTTATCTCACTTTGCTCAAAATTATTAAACTGCTTAAAAAGTTGGGTAATGTTGATGGAAGTAAGATCAGCCTGAATATCAAGCAGGTGATTATCTCCCCAGTTTTTTACGCCAATGGCTGCAGTGGTAGTTCCTTCTAATGCTTTTATGCGCACATTAGGCATGCTAATGCTTGTGCGATTAGATAGCAGTGTTCCCGTCATAGACTCGGCGCGAAAGTCATTATATACGAAGTTGGTAAATTCTGTTTTTAGGTCACAATTTACTGGAATTAAAAAGGCGGACGATGCATTTTGTTCTTCAGATACGGAAGCTGATGTGGTAAAAAGTTCATTCACATTTAAATTACTAACCGACATATCTCCAACTATTTCTGCTTCCGAATTTTCATCCAAAAGCGATGGGTAGTTTTCAATAATACCTTTTAAGTTGCCTGTGGTCTTATTGTAATCAAAATTTAGGCTATTAATCACCATTTTCTGATTATTGGCACTGAGATTTAAGTTGAGGTCGTTTAGTTTTAGTGCTGGATTTTTTAAAGTTCCTGATAGTTTTTCTAGGATTACGCTTCCGTTATAGGTTAGACTATTTTCTAGTAACACCTCATTGGTAGCGTCATACACTAATCCAAATTGACCAGCTATTTTAACTCTTCCATTGGTCGTTTCAAAATTAGTAGTGTTAGTGAAGGCGACTAAAAATGCGGCGTCTAAATTAGCCTCGCCATCCCATGTTATATGGGGTATTTCAAAATCAGATACGGTTATATCTCCTGATAGTTGGTTGTTCCCGCTACTGGCATAGCTAATAGTGCACGTAGCGGATGCGGAATTAAATTGACTTATGTTGGGAATCTTTACATTTCCTTTTGCTATGATACCATTTAGGGAAATGTTTTTATCAATAACGGTAAGGTCTGTATTTTTAACATCAAAACTTACTTCAAATCCTGGCTGATTATGGCCGTATGTTTTTCCTTTGATAGAGCCATCTAGAATAACTTCCCCTTTGAATTGAAGATTGCTCATGGACTCCGTAACACTCGCAGGCAGTATACTAAGCAGTGATTGTGTGGTGGTGTTCTCATTGGTAAATGCAATGTCGATATCGGATAGTTTTCCGTATGACACCTTACCTCTTGTACTTAATTTTACTTCTTGAATTTTGATGTTACTTGGGTCGATAACCACAAATTCTTTAAGCGTATTGATAGTGAGTGCTGTATTGATACTCAAATCTTTATTATTGATGTATTTGTTTCCTTCGAGTGACACCAAGGTTGATTCCAGTTGTGTTTTAATAGAAAGAAAGGTGTTTTCGTCTTTGTATTTTAGGGTTATCTGAGAATAAGGCGTAAATCCATTCATTTTGAAACGACTTGGCGTATGCTCATATCTTATTTTGCAATCGTTCAATTTAAGGCTTTTAATCTCAAAGCTTAATGCAGTGGTGCTAGTATCGGTGCTGGGTTTTATAATGTCATAATTATTTCCGCTGATAAAGTCAGCTACATACAGTTGACCTCCTCTAAGAACGATACCATCTATGACATACTCTCCTTTGTAGAGTCTAAGAATGTCAACGAAAAGGGAAAGTTCTGCAGCCTCTAATAATTTTTTCTGGTAAAAAGGTGTACTCTCATTGATGGTCACAGTGGTAAATTTTACGCCCAAGTTTGGAAAATCTCGAATGCCACTAATGCTAATGTCGCCCACATTTACTTCTACGGCTAATGCTTTATTTATCTCGGTAACGAGTATAGGTTTTATGTTGGTATAAAAATAATAGACTACTCCGCTCATAAGCAAAACAAGGACAAATAGAACGGCTGCTAGTATCTTAAGTGCTTTTTTCAAGTGTAATAATTATGAGTAGCAAATGAAAGAAATATCTTGCTATGTGATGGTAAAACGAATTAACAGAGAACAATAATGTGTCTATTAAAAAAATATTTTGCAGATATGAAATCGTTATTATATTTGCGGCCCTTTAACGGGGAGCTTAGCTCAGTTGGTTTAGAGCATCTGCCTTACAAGCAGAGGGTCGCTGGTTCGAATCCAGCAGTTCCCACTTTGACAATCAGTCACGTAAAAGTCTCGCTTCGGCGGGACTTTTTTTGTTTAAAGACGATTTACATACACAATAAATGTTAAGAACAGGTTAAGTTAATTCTTTCTGTAAAGAGGGGGTTGTGTTTCTGTTTACAGAAAAATCAAATAGAATATAGCAATACAAAAGCACCGCCTATTAAGCGCATTTCTCCAGGCTTAAAAATCACTCTTTCAGGCATATTGCTTATCTGTAAGGGTTGAGGCACATGTTTGGTAAGCATTACTTCTAAAGATATTGCTCGCTCATGATCACGAATAAAAGAAATTCCAGTTCCTAGATTTAAACCAACTGACTGGATCCTATAGTTGAAAAATTCGTTCTCTATGTTGTAAAGCCCCACGCTAGAGTTTAAATTATGGTACTTAAGTTCTGCGGGGATATAAATTTGTACATTCTTTTGATCGGCTGTAAACGTGTAAGCGTATCTTAAACCCACATTTACATAATTTTTAACCCCGCTGGTTAAAGCAAATTCAGTAGTTAATCCATAATAATGCTCGCCTTTATTAATTTTACCTACGGCTAGTTTAGCACAAATCGGTGTAACACTGAAGTTAGAAGATGAAGTGCCATTGTCAATCTCATAATAATAATCTGGCCCCGATAAGCTGGTCCATGAGAAACCAACGCTATAAAGTATGTCATTGTATTTTCGGGGTCTTATTTCTTTTTCTTTTGAAGGTATAACTAAAATATTTTCTTTGAAATAAAGGTATTCTTCTTTGCTTACTGAATAAACACGATTATCTATATCTCTGAATACCAGGCTACCTTCTTTCTCGTTAAACGATAAAATATCACCTTTTAATGTGGCTCCTGATTTCATATATATGATATCGTAACTTTTTGATTCAATGCTGTCCTGCTGTGCAAATGCTAATACGTTTAGAAGAAAAAAAATCAAGAAAATAAGATTACGTCCTAATGTGTTCATTATGAAGCAAAAATACATAAAACATAACACCATGCCCAAGACTGTTGCGAAGTGCATTTTCTAGTAAATTGTCAAATCTACTGAGACAGGTGTTTTGACGATGTATACTAGTTTACTAAAGAAATTTTCCATCAGTTGTAGGTAATTTTGTCTGCTAGTGACTTGTATAGTTCATGTTAGAGTCCTAACAACGCAGTAACAGTCCAATAATTACTAAAATTGCACCATGCGAGCATTAATTCAACGGGTAAGTCAGGCAGGCGTAACCATAGAGCAAGGTATCCCTTCAGAAATCGGAAAGGGATTACTAGTGTTGTTGGGAATAGAATCTGAAGATACTCAGGAAGACCTTAAATGGTTGGTGGGTAAGATAACGCAGATGAGAATTTTTGCAGATGCAGATGGCAAAATGAATGCTAGTCTTTTGGATATAAAAGGTGAACTATTGGTAATAAGCCAATTTACGCTTCATGCCAGTACTCGAAAAGGGAATAGACCTTCTTTTTTAAACGCAGCTAGACCTGAAATTGCAATGCCTTTGTATGATGCATTTTTGGCAGAAAGTGCTCAAATTGTTCCCGTTAAATCGGGGGTTTTTGGTGCTAATATGCAGGTTAGTTTGGTGAACGATGGACCGGTTACCATCTGGATAGATAGTAAAAATAGAGAGTAGCGTCACTTAAAATCTCGTTTATCAGCCCCCCACAACAGCTTATTTCGTATGGTATCCAAATAAGAGTTCTCGTTTAATTTGATCATGTGAAAATCAAAATGGGATCTTTTGAGCGTTAGAATGGTATTTGCTGGCACTATAAAAGAACGATTGTCTAGCGTAATAAGCACAGAATCTGCTCTACTGCTGGTTTCTATTTTTAATACGGTGTCATCTGAAATAACTGCTGGCCTTACGGTTAGATTATGAGCGGCAATTGGAGTAATAACCAGTGATTTACTGCCAGGAAATAACAGTGGTCCGCCACAACTAAGTGAGTATCCGGAAGAGCCTGTAGGAGTGGCCACAATAAGACCGTCTGCCCAATAATTATTTAAAAAGTAATCATTTAGACTAGCCTTAACGGTTATCATAGCCGAGGTATCTCTTTTTTGTACCACAAAGTCATTTAAAGCATATGGAAAATCATTTAATTCAGAAATATCAGAATCAATTTGGATTAATGCTCTTTTTTCTATAATAGTTCTTCCTTCTTTTAAGGCTACAACCGCCTCCTCTATTTCTTCGTTTTGAATGTTAGCAAGGAAGCCTAATCTACCCAGATTAATTCCCATAACAGGCAATTCACTATCTCTGATTAGAAGCAAGGTGTCCAGAACTGTTCCATCGCCGCCAAGACTTATCAGGCAAGTAAAATTTGCAGGAGCTAATTCTGTGCTATCGCACAAAGGGTAATCCGTACCATAGGTTTTTTGAATAAATTTACCGTAACTGGATACCAGCGAAAACTCAATGTGGTGTTCATTAAGCAAGTATACTAATGTTTTAAAAAATACCTCAAAGCCTGCAGTTTTTATTTCTCTTCCGTATATAGCTACTTTCATTTTAGATGGCTTTCTTAAAGTGTACAAAGAAACCATCTTCTTGCAAACTATTTATACTGTATTCTAATCTGAGTACTCTATCATTATAGATGAGGGCATTCAAGCCCAGTCCAGCAGAGTACAAAAAAGTATTCACGAGATGGTTGGATGGATGAGGGTAGTCGTAAGAAACTCTTCCACCGTCTGCATATCCTTCTAAATATAAATTTATGGGCAGTACTTTATAATTAACCCAATGAGAGAATTTGAGTTGTATATCAGATTTGTCAAGTAAGTGATATCGAATAGCTGCATTTAATTTCCATCCAAAACTACCGTCTATAACATATCTTTCATAACCGCGAATAATTTCATCATATCCAAACATTTTGCGCGAAAAATAAGGAATGTTTTGAGCAGAATTTAGTTGTGTGTAGCCAGATAGAGCCGAATACAATTTGGGTGATAGTCTCTTAAAATGTTGAACCTTAAGTTGTAGTTTTAAATTAGTTTGAGTGCTTGTGTTTTTCCATTGCTGAAGCGTTATAATAGGCTGATAAAAATAACCGGTAAGTGGAAAATAGATATTGTCACGCGTGTCTATATCTGCTTTTAAATCAATACTATAGTTAAGTTGCTTGTGGCTGTTATTTAAATAAAATCCTGAATCCGGAACGGCCGAATCTATTTCACCTTTATGTGCATTTAAAACTGCAAAGGTCTTAATCAAAGGTCGGATACGTTTTGAAATTTCAATACGAGCCTCGGTAGACTGAATCAGATTCTTATTTCCGTTTTTAAAAAATTGTAATGAATCATTGATGGTATTTAACCAAACTTCGTCTTGAGAGGTGTATTTGGCCAACGCTGTCATGCCCCAGTTAGAAGTTTTGCTGATGAAAGGTATCCTATACTCAAGCCTTAGCTCTTTATTGTATCCCGTTTTCAGGTCTGTTCTTAACGTATGGTTACGACCAAAAAGGTTATAGTTGAAATTAGATATGCCATAGTTTGTTCTGTCTGGATTAAAATTAAATCCACTCCAAACATTTATATTTCGATCGCTAAATTCTAAAATCGGGATAGGCCAGATATACCACTTTTCTAAAACGGTAATTTCTAAAGTATACGTAGTAATATTGTTAATAACAGTGTCTTCAGCAAGTGTAAATTCAACTTTGTTGAATAGGTTTAGGTTATATATTCGGTTTTTAGAAAGCGCAAGAAGGTCATTAAAATGACCATCATTTGTCGTAGTATAAACACTATCTAAGTGCAACAGCATTTCTCTAAGAATTACAAAATCTTTGGTCTGCTTGTTACCATTTAGCTGGATTTTATTTATCGTAACTAGCTGGGCAAAACTAGGAGTGCTCACTCCTAAAAATAGTAGAAAGAATAGCTGTTTAAAGGTCAATGTATTTCATCAGTGATTGAAAACGGTTCTCTACATTTTCCTTGTAATCTTCATCGCCAAAAGAGGCAATAGTCTCGTAACCATGACGTTGCAAGCTATTAATGATGCGCTCAGCATTTTTAATATTGAGTTTTAGGCTAGCCTGAATTCGACCACTCTCAGCAACATTATTAAGCCACAAACCCAGCAATTGAGCTCCTTCGCCTTCTATGAGCCGTGCTAACTCGCTGCTAGAATATTGATAGGAAGCCATTTCAACTAAAAGAATTGCGCCACCTTGATTCACGGTGAGCGATTGCCCAAGTGCTTCTATAGCAGCAGTCTTAGTAATGATTCCTATCCACTGAAGCTCATCATTTAACACACAACAAACATTCGCTTTGGACTCATTAAAAATATGAAGTACATCAAATAAGTGAGAATTGCCACCTACACTGGCAAACCCACCGTCAACAAGTGTTTCTATGGTCTCTTCTTCGCTGTGTATACATTCATCAAGTTGCACTGTACCATAGAGGGTGCCATTGCGGAGAACGGGTAGTTCAAAACATAAATAATCCATCATAAGCTTTATGCATTCCAAACGCGACGTGCTTTGGGTGATGGGGTGTATGGGCAATATGTAATTGATTACTTTCAAAGTATATCTACAAGTATAGTAACTAATGGCTAAACAATATTGTTTTGGGACAATTTATGGTGGGTTAGCCAATTTGAAATTAGAATTTTGCCTTGTGGGGTTAAAATAGCCTCCGGGTGAAATTGAACAGCCCAAATCGGTAAAGTGCTGTGCGCCAATGCCATTACTGCTTCGTCTTCACTGCGGGCTATGGCATTTAAAGGTGTACCTTCCAGATCGGATAAAATTAAAGAATGATATCTGCACACGTTTAAAGGAAGTTCTATTCCGGAGAAAAAAGGATGATTGCTTTCATAGGTGAGTTCACTTACTTTGCCGTGCATTGGAAATCTCGCTCTAGCTAAAGTTGCGCCAAAAAATTGTCCAATAGCTTGTAGCCCTAGACAAACACCTAGCATGGGTAATTGGTTGTGAAATCGCTCAATAACTTGCATAGTGCATCCTGCATCTTTGGGCTCGCCCGGACCAGGAGAAATAATGATACCTTGATAGTTCTTTAACACCGTATCGAGATTTAAGTTGTCGTTTCTTACCACCTGCACTTCTGCCCCACATTGTACGAAGTAATCATACAAGTTATAGGTAAACGAGTCATAATTATCTAGAAGTAGAAGCACAATGCAAAAATAGGGTTGGAATATGCCCAGGACTAAGAAATATTGTATTTATTTCGTGATACAATATGAATTTCCATAAATTCAATCAGTTTGATACCGTAAAACTTACAGCGCTTTATGCTGCTCTCTTAAAACCTCGAATGATAGAGGAAAAGATGCTCAAGTTGCTAAGACAAGGTCAAGTAAGTAAATGGTTTAGCGGCATTGGTCAGGAAGCTATAGCTGTGGGAGCGACTTTAGCGTTAGAAGCGGATGAATACATTATGCCACTACACCGAAATCTAGGTGTTTTTACGGCTAGAGGCATCCCGTTTGAAAAACTCTTGCACCAGTGGCAAGGTAATATTGGCGGATTTACAAAAGGTAGAGATCGTTCTTTTCATTTTGGAACGAATGAGTATCATATTGCAGGCATGATTTCCCATTTAGGAGCTATGCTTAGCGTGGCTGATGGGGTTGCCTTAGGTAATTTATTGGACGGAAAACAGAAGGTTAGTTTAGCTTTTTCAGGAGATGGAGGCACTAGCGAAGGCGAATTTCACGAAGCAGTAAACCTCGCTGCGGTATGGGATTTGCCCGTTATTTTTTTGGTTGAAAACAATGGTTACGGCCTAAGTACGCCAAGTAAAGATCAGTTTAGATGTGCTCATATTGCAGATAAAGGAATAGGTTACGGAATAGAGAGTAAAACCATAGATGGGAATAACATTTTGGAAGTTTATACGGAAATATCAAGAATAGCGGCTGATTTGCGCCAAAATCCAAGACCATTTTTACTGGAATGTAAAACATTCAGGATGCGCGGCCACGAAGAGGCAAGTGGTACCAAGTATGTGCCTCAAGAGCTGATGGATGAGTGGGCAAAAAAAGACCCTATCGCTAATTTCGAGAATTATCTTTTGACCAATAAGCTCATTTCTGTTAAAGACATAGTCAAAATAAAGGATGCCATTACAGATGAAATAAATGAAGGTGTAAAGATATTAAGCGTCCATGAGAGGATAGATGTCAATACCTCCTTAGAACTTGGAGATGTTTATAAACCACACTCACCTTTAGTGAAGGAGCCTAGTGAGCAACGGATTGAAATGCGTTACATTGATGCTATACAAGATGGATTGAGAACTGCAATGCGTAAATATGATAATCTGGTACTTATGGGACAAGATATTGCAGAATACGGAGGTGTTTTTAAAATAACAGATGGATTTGTGGCGGAATTTGGTGTAGGTCGCGTGCGAAACACGCCAATAAGTGAAGCAGCGCCTTTAGGTGCGGCATTAGGTTTATCTATGATGGGTAAAAAATCGATGGTGGAAATGCAGTTCGCAGACTTTGTGAGTTGCGGATTTAATCAAATAGCCAATAATTTAGCAAAGACCTATTACAGATGGGGTCAGAATAGTGATGTTGTGATTAGAATGCCAACTGGCGGAGGTTCTGCCGCTGGACCATTTCATAGCCAAAGTAACGAGGCGTGGTTTTTTCATATTGCGGGGCTTAAAATAGTGTATCCAAGTAATCCAGCAGATGCTAAAGGTCTTTTACTTGCAGCATTTGAAGACCCTAATCCTGTTTTGTTTTTTGAGCATAAGGGCTTGTACAGAAGTATAAAAGAGGATGTGAGTGTAGATGAATTTACCATAGAAATAGGGAAAGCTAAGAAGATTTGTGAAGGTGAAGCGATTACATTTATAAGCTATGGTTTGGGAGTTCATTGGTGTCAGGAAGTAATACAAGAATTGAACCTCGATGCGACGTTATTAGACTTACGTAGCTTATTACCATGGGATAAAGAAGCGGTTGCGCAAGCGGTAAAAGCGACGGGAAAAGTAATTATCGTGCACGAAGACACACTTGAAGGGGGAATTGGAGGTGAGATTTCTGCTTGGATTGGTGAGCATTGTTTCAAAAACTTAGATGCCCCAGTAATGCGCGTTGGAAGCTTAGATACGCCGATTCCGTTTAATGCTGATTTAGAGTTAAATTTCATGGGGAAAGCACGCTTAAAAGAGAAAGTTGAAGCGCTTTTAAATTGGTAGCAAATTCTCTTATCTTTAATTAATCCAAATAAAAATACATCTTTGCAGCAAGCAAGTGAAACTAACTAAACTGCAAATAGGACAAATAGCCAGGATCTCATCCATAGATGATTCACCATTTAAAGAAAAATTGCTTGAGATGGGCTGTCTACCAGGGGTATTGGTTAAGCCTATACTTAAAGCGCCATTTGGCGATCCCATAGCTTATGAGCTTGAGGAGTACACGCTAAGCATGCGAAACAAAGAGTCAGATACGATTACAGTAAAACTTTTAGACCCATTATTTAACATATAGAATGGAGATAACTAAAATAATTCTAGCGGGTAATCCCAATTGCGGCAAGTCTTCTTTATTTAATCAGCTTACCGGACTAAAGCAAAAGATTACCAATGTTCCTGGCACTACAATCGAAAATAAAGTAGGCCGACTGAAGGTAGGTAACGTCAACATTGAGTTGATAGATACTCCGGGTACCTATAGCTTTAATCCGAAGAGTTTAGATGAAAAAGAGGCAGTCAAAGTATTCTTTGAAAAACCAGAACCGAGCACCATTCTATATATTGCGGATGCTGCTAATCTAAAACGAAACTTATTTTATTTTAGCCAATTAGCGCAGCATAAAATCCCAATGATTTTAGTGCTTAATATGCTCGATATATCTGACTTTAAAGGATTTGAAATAAATGTAGATCGACTGGAAAAAGAATTAGGTGTACGGGTTTTTAAAATAAATGCACGTACTGGAGTTGGGGTAGAACTGTTAAAAAAAGCATTGGGTGAAGATCAGTTTGTTCCTCATTATCAGTTTGGATCAGCAGATGATCATACCCATGAAACTCATTTTGAATCAATTACGAAATTACTAAATAAGACGACTACCCTAAAATCTAAACGAGAACTTATCTCTAACAAGATTGATGCTTGGGCTACACATCCAATTTTAGGTTACTTAATGTTTTTGTCTGTACTCTTGGTTATTTTTCAGAGTGTTTTTACGTTAGCCTCTTACCCTATGGATTGGATAGAAGGCGGCTTTTCAATGCTCAGTGAATTTTTGTCTAACACCCTTCCTGACGGTTGGCTCAAACGATTGCTGGTAAACGGACTTATAGCTGGTATAGCTGGTATTGTGGTTTTTGTACCTCAAATCGCCATACTTTTTTTCTTTATGGGATTATTAGAGGATACTGGATATATGGCACGGGTTAGTTTTATTATGGATAAGATGTTACGCGGGCTAGGCTTAAGTGGTAAGTCTATTGTGCCTTTGCTTAGCGGTGCAGCTTGTGCTATACCTGCCATTATGAGTACAAGAAATATTGAAAATTGGAAAGATCGTTTGATTACCATAATGGTAACGCCGCTTATGAGCTGTTCAGCAAGATTGCCTGTGTATACCTTGCTTATTTCCATGGCGATACCAAGCACACTTATTCTAGGATTTATAAACTTACAAGCGTTGGTAATGTTAGCCATGTATGTGTTGGGTACGGTGGCAGCACTAATTGCAGCGGTGGTGTTTAAATGGATAATTAAACATGACATACCCTCATACTTCATTATGGAGTTGCCGGTTTATCATGTGCCTAGGTGGAAAAATATATGGCAAACCTGCTGGCAAAAGTCCTTGAGTTTTATTACAGAGGCGGGAAAAGTCATCTTACTCGTGTCAATAGTATTATGGTTTTTAGCAAGTTACGGTCCCGATGGCGAAAGTGGTTTTAGCGTAAAAGAATCGGTAAATCTAGAAGAAAGCTATGCTGGTCATTTTGGAAAAGGGATAGAGCCGGCCATTAGACCTTTGGGTTTTAACTGGAAAATAGGAATATCTCTTATAACCTCTTTTGCTGCCCGAGAAGTATTTGTAGGGACTATGAGTACTATTTATAGCATTGGAGATGAGGACAATTTCGATCAATTGCGCGATAAAATGAATAAAGATACACTGCCTAATGGAGAGCCTGTTTATAGCATTGCGGTTGTACTTTCTTTAATGGTATTTTATGCTTTTGCAATGCAATGCATGAGTACCCTTGCGGTAGTTTATAGGGAGACAAAATCCTGGAAGTGGCCTGCAATTCAGTTTGTATATATGACAGCCTTGGCCTACTTAGGGAGCTGGGTAGTTTTTAATCTGTTTAGGTAATAATTGGTATAATCAGTTTTACTGATGTTCCTGTTGTCCCGTCTAGGTTATGAATATCGTCGATTACGACATTAAAGTCACCTTTCCCTTCGCTTAAAATTTTCAATCTCTTTTGGGTAAGTTCCATACCTTCAGAGGTGTGTTTACTGCTTCTTTTTGCATTCATTATGCTAGATGCCTCTCTTCCAATTCCATTATCTGTTATGATACACAATAAGTGGGTTTTTTCATGAGAGATAAGGATATCTAATTTTCGATTATTATCTTTAGGCAGTAATCCATGTATGATACTGTTTTCAGCGAATGGTTGTATCAGCATAGTAGGGATGTTGGTTTGATCTAAGTCATCTATATTTTCGGTTTTTATCGTGTAGTTAAGATTCCCATCCATACGCATTTGTTCCATTTCTAAGTAGAGGTTAAGACTTTCTAGTTCATCGGCTACTGATATGTATTTTAACCTACTGTTTTGCAGTATTTTACGCATTAAACTAGCGAATGTGCTTAAGTATTTATAAGCTTCTTTTGGCTCCTTTTTCAAGATATAGTACTGAATGCTATTCAGCGAGTTAAAGATAAAATGTGGGTTCATTTGACTTCTTAGCGCCGTCAGTTCGGAATCTATCAGTTGTAGTTTGTAGGAGCGTTCTAAGGCTCGTGTACGATATCTGAAAAGAGTGTAAACAATACCTGTAACCATAAAAAGTCCAAGGATGATAAACCATCTTTTTTGCCAAAGCGGTGGTTCTACTATGACTGTTAACTTTTCGGAGTAGGTTTCCCAGTTTTCAAATTCATCTTTGGCAAGAACCTGAAATGTGTATGTTCCAGGGCTTAATCCAGGATAAATTGCAGTGTTTTGTAATCCTGCAGGTATCCATTCAGTGTCAAACCCTTTTAGCTTGTAATAATATCTAATACCAAGAGGATTAGCGTAGTTGAGCAACATGAAATCAATCTCTATCCTGCTGGATAAAAAACTCATTTCAACGCGCAAAGGACTTTTTTCTCTGAATGTTCCCCTTACATCGGTAAAATAAATAGCTCGACTAGCAGTGTCAAAAGTGATATTCTGGGGTTTGAAGTAATTCAGTCCATTTACACCGCCAAAGAGTAGTTCTCCATTGTTCGTTTTTAAAAATGCCCCTTCATTAAATTCCGTGCTTTGGAGGTAATGTTCCGGTTTAAAATTGATGAATGTTTTTTGATATAAATGATAGTTTACCAGTCCATTATTCGTAGATAACCACACAGAGCCATTCCCGTTGTAAATAATACCATATACTGCATTGTTTACCAACCCATTGGATTCAGAAATATGGTCAAATTTTAAAGTGCGAAGATTTAGAATATTTAAACCTCCACCGTAGGTTCCAATAAGTAACGTGTCTTTACCAACCCAAGCTAATGCCATTAAGTTGTTATTATTCAAGCTATTAGTATCTCCCACTTGCGAGGTGTAAACTTTAAATTGTTTATTTTCAGGATTAAAAATTTGTAATCCTCCCCTGAAACTGGCCAGTATAAGGTTGCCGGTCTTGGTATCTTCTTCTATTTGATAAATGGAGTTGTTTCTGTGCTCTGGGTCTGCTTTGTATTCTGTAAATGAATGCCGAATACTATCTTTTAGCGCCAAGCCAGATTGAAGAGCAAACCAGAGTCGTCCTTTGCTATCTTCAAAGATATCCCTAACAGTATTAGAGGATAATTTGCCGTTTTCTTTGCAGGCTATCATTTTTGCCTTGCCTGTTTTTCGGTCAAATAAAAAAATTCCTTGTTTACCAGTGCCTATCCAAAAGTTACCCTTACTGTCTTCATAAATACATCGAACTGATGAAGACTCAAAAATGCCATCTATAAGTTTTGGATATACCGCTTCGATACGGTGGTTCTTGTCTAGCTTAATAAGTCCGGAGGATAGCGTGCCTAACCATATGGTATTTTTTTTATCTTGATAGGTGTAGTAAACGTTGTTATTGTAGGTTTCCTCATCCAGCTCAAAATATTGAAGTAGTCCAAATTTCTTGAGTTGTGGTGCGTATTTACTTACTCCAGCTATGGTTCCTATCCATAGAATGTGGTCACTGTCTAGGTATAACTCACTTACGTTGTCATTTACCAATGAGAAGGGTCTAAGCGTATTGGTTCTGTACAACGAGAATAGACTATCTGTATAATTCAGTAAACCCCCTGATGTTCCTATCCAAGCGCTTTCTTTGTCTACCCTAATGGATGTAATGCTGCTTAAATTTCTTTTTTTAGGTGGAAGGTTTAGTTTTTGAAGATTTTTATAGAATTTGGATACGGTATAAAGACCGTTAGTAGTGCCTAGTAATATTTGATTTTTATAAGGTGAGAAGCATGTTAAATCTAATTTATTGTTTTCAAAAAGGACAGTACTAGAGGTTAGATTTGTTTGAATAACTTTGGTATCTGTGAGTAAAAGTAATTGCTTGTTATTCATGCCCATCTCCTTTACCTCATCGTTCTGCAGTGCCGTTATTTCTAATTTTTGCAATTTTCCTAGCTTGGTGTCTAATTGCCAAAGTCCAGCTCCATCGGTATCAATGATAATTCGATCTTGATAGACGATTAGCTGTTCAATGGCATTGTCAAAATTGGGATCAGCCGCTTTTAAATCGATATGTTTGAAGGTATAATTTACTTCGTCTAGTATATCAATTGTTCCAATGTTATTACCTATAAATAACTTGTTTTGATAGGAAAGGAGGCATGTTACATAACTATCACTAAGTGAATTAGGATCGTTTTCTATATGTTTAAAAATCTTAAAATTTCGACCATCATATCTATGCAAGCCTTCGGCTGTACCCATCCATAAAAAGCCCCTAGAGTCTTTTTCAAAACCGGTAATACTTCCCATAGAAAGTCCTTCGTTTACCGTTAAATTTTGAAAGCGCAAGATGCCTTGCCCATCACTATAGATAGCTTGGCAAATAAGAGTAGTTGCAAGTATAATATGTAATGTAAAAGGACTACGCACCGCCTAAGGCAGATAAAAACAAGTCTTTACGTCTTTTAGAAACACCTACGCTATCCCCATTGGACATAACTGCATGACTGCCATCACCACGAATGTACGTTTTTATTTCAGCCAAGTTCAAGAGAAAGGATTTATGGCTTCTGAAAAAATTAAAATCTGTTAATTTATTTTCATATTCCTTTAGGTTCTTAGAAGTTGTGATTCGCTCGCCACTTTTTAAAAAAAAGTAGGTGTATGCACCGTCACCTTTACAATAAATGATGTCTGCTGTTTTAATAAATTGCAATCCTTTATTGGTTGATAATGAAATTTGAGGTTTTAATTCAGATTTCCAATCCTTGGTATTCAAAGTACGCAGCCTAACACGCTCCACAGCATTTTGTAAATGTTCTATACATACAGGTTTTAGGAGGTAGTCTACAGCGTCAGATCTAAATGCTTTTACTGCATGTTCTTCATGTCCAGTGACGAATATTACATTTTGATTTTGATTTTTCAGAGAGTCCAAGACTTCAAAGCCATCTCCATTTGCCAGATGAATGTCTAAAAATATTAAGTCAGGATTGTGCTCGTCAATAGCATTAATGCCTGTTGTTACACCATCAGCCATTCCCACTATTTCTACATTTTCTACAAATGATTGTAGCAATAGCTCCAAGTTCTCTCTACTTTTTCGTTCATCATCTATAATTACTGCACGCAACATGATTTTCTGTGGTTAAAAGGTTAAACAAATGGGTTTATTTTTTAATAAACTTTCGTGACTCAATGTGATCAGGGTATATCAATTGTATAAAATAGGTACCTGGGGTTAAAATGGAGACGTCTATGTTATCACTATACGAAGAAATGGTATGCTGTTTTCCGGTAAGGTCTATAATTGTTAACGATTTAGGAATGTTTGTGGTCTTTAGGTGTAATTCATTTACGGTCGGATTTGGGTAAAGTGTAAAATCTACAAGGTATTCGTTTTTTAGAGGAGTAAATCTGTCAGTAAGACTTGAGAGCATATTATCCAAAAGGGTTTCTGTAGAATTAGCAGATATTTCAGCCGGCTTACTCCCTAATTCAACAGAAATAGTGCTTACTCCAGCATCGCCGTCGGAGCTATCCCAATCTTCAAAAACTAAGGTGTCGTCTTGTTCCTGTAAGTCTATATCATCATTTACAAATTGGATGCTGTCGGACTTGCTGGTTTGATTTTTAACTGTCTTTCGTTTCTTATCTCTATCATCATCCCAGTCGGCAAGCAAACTGAATGAAGTAAGCACAGTTAAAAGTAGTGCATATAACAAACGATTGAAATGTAACGGACTGAACATATGGTAAATATAACATAATTAAACGGGTAATCAATTTTCGCAATTGAAGAGCGGCTATGCTCACTTTATCAGCGGCTATTTTTTTAAATAAGGGCAGGTTTTTGCCATTAAAATTTAGGTCAAGTAATTAATCTAATTTAAGCTCAAATCACTTGTCAAAAAAAAAGGAGCCTTTCGACTCCTTTTAAAACTACTTACGTTTATGAAAAAAACTAACTAACCAAATATGTAAGAGGTATTGCTAACGGTGTGCCAAACTAGAGGTATAGTTTTAATTTAACGGGTTGTATTAGTCTTACATTAGTTGGTTCTTGGCCATTTTTGCCAGGTGTCCAAAGAGGCATTGTAGCATATAAGCGTTTGGCTTCTCGTTCAGCACCCATGTTAGGATGAGAGCATTTAATGACCTTTACGTCGGTCACTTGTCCATTATGAGTAACTATAAATTGCACCACTATCTCTACTTGGTTAGCAACATCATACAATCTCTCAGGTATTTCAAAATTATTAGCTATGTATTTATAGAGTTCTTTTTCGCCACCAGGAAATTGTGGCATAATTTGAGCCCATGTGTTTATATTATTGGCCATTGTATCTACCAAAGTCGTTAGACGAGGCAGACCAGTTTGTGCCAACATTGGGAGCGATGTATTGGATAAGGTTGTTCCTAAATTTTTAAAAATATCGGCAACGGGAATTATATATGCCGTCGGGTCAAAGTAGATTGCTTTAACAGTTTCGGGCTCTTTTTTGGATATCTCTTGGTTGATAGGTATGACTTCCGTCTCCAGATTATAGATGTACGCTGTATCGTTAAATATATTCGTGATTAGTGGTTGTGCTATAAACGTAGTCTTGTACTGAATTTCCATTACGTAGTTTACGAATAGAAGTGCTAGAATTATTCCGATTTCGAATAGAATGACTCGGTCTGGTCTTTTAATATTCGTCTTGGCTCGCATATTATTTACCTTTAGTGGTAAACTTTAAACGAACTCGTATATTTCTTTGATTATCTAGATTGAATCAATACTCAAAATGAATTGAGCAACGGGCATCATGTGAGATTAATGCTACTATATGAACGATACCTATTACGGTTTCCTATATCGATCTTTTACAATGGTGGGTATAGGTGTTGGTTTTCCTTCCTCGTCTATACGTACAAAAGTGGTGTTTGTAGTCACTACGACATCTTCTTCTCCAGTATACACACTTACTTTACGTGCTTCTATTTTAAACGTTACAGAGGTGTTTCCCATACGTTCTACTTCTCCATAAATGCGTATCACAAAACCTTCCTTTACTTTCTTTGTAAAAACAAGCTCGTCTACTTTTACAGTAACCATATTAGGAGTGTGGCATACGCTAACTGCCATAGCGCTGGCAGCCTCATCAATCCAAGCCATCATAATACCGCCAAAAAGATTACCGTGAACACCTATGTCTTTCACCATACAGATGTGAGATGTGATTAATTGCATTGGTGCAAAGGTAGTAGTCGTAGTGTATTTATAAGCAAACCAATTGAAACGCACATAAAAGAAGGCTTAATGTCTTTTAGGCGCCCCAATTGTCTCTGTCTAGACTTCTGTAATGAATAGCTTCGGCAAGGTGCTCCATTTCTATAGTTTCACTGTCTGCAAGGTCTGCTATAGTTCGGCTTACTTTAAGTATTCTATCGTATGCTCGTGCAGAAAGGTTTAGTTTATTCATGGCATTTTTAAGCAGTAGCGACCCTTTATGGTCGATCTCGCAGAATTGCCTTATCAGATTACTCTCCATTTGTGCATTACTATATAGTGGTAACTCTTCAAAGCGTTTGTGTTGTAATTCGCGGGCGGTGATTACGCGTTGGCGTATGGTGTCGCTTTTTTCTTCGTTACCATTTTGTTGGCTTAATTCATCAAACTTAACTGGTGTTACTTCTATATGGATGTCTATCCGATCTAGTAGTGGTCCGCTTATCTTACTTAGGTATTTTTGAACTACACCTGGTGCGCACACGCAATCTTTTTCAGGGTGATTAAAATAACCACATGGGCATGGATTCATACTCGCTACGAGCATCATAGAACACGGATAGTCAACCGAAAATTTAGCCCTAGATATGGTTACTTTTCTATCTTCTAACGGCTGACGAAGGACTTCTAAGACGGTTCGTTTAAATTCAGGCAACTCGTCTAGAAAAAGAACACCGTTGTGTGCCAAGCTTATCTCGCCAGGTTGTGGGTGATTACCTCCGCCTACCAAAGCTACATCGCTTATTGTATGATGCGGACTTCGAAACGGCCGTTGGGCCATAAGTGTAGCATTATTTCCTAATCTGCCAGCCACAGAGTGTATCTTGGTAGTTTCAAGGGCTTCATGCAGGTTCATAGGTGGAAGAATGGTGTTTAGTCTTTTAGCCAACATCGTTTTACCGGCTCCTGGAGGACCTATAAGTATAATATTATGACCTCCTGCAGCAGCTATTTCCATTGCCCGCTTTATGTTTTCTTGTCCTTTAACATCGCTAAAATCAAAAACGAGTTTGGTTAATCCCTCTGCAAAATCATCTCTCGGATTTACAATGGTGCGTTCGAATTCTTTGCTGCCTTCTAATAAGTTTACAACGTCATTAAGGTTCTCCATTCCATACACTTCAAGGTCTTTAACGATAGCGGCTTCTCGGGCGTTTTCTATGGGTACAATCAGTTTTTTATAACCATCTTTATGTGCTTGAATGGCAATAGGCAGAGCACCTTTTATGGGCAAAATACTACCATCTAGACTCAATTCGCCCATGATTATAGTTTCTTCCAGCATGTCTGTTGTTATTAATTCGCCTGAAGCCATCACGCCAATGGCGATAGTTAGATCGTAAGCAGAACCCTCTTTGCGAATATCAGCTGGTGCCATATTAATAACGACGCCTTTTCTGGGGTAGGTGAAGCCGCAATTTTTCATTGCGGCATTTACCCTGGGTTGACTTTCTTTTACTGCGTTATCGGGCAGTCCGATGATTTGTGTTTTTGCGCCTTGACCCACATCTACTTCTACAGTAATGAGTTGGGCAGAGATTCCATATACGGCACTGCCGTAAGTCTTAGTAAGCATAGAAGGCAAATATACTCGCCTGCTTTATATTTTAATTAATGTAAAATAACTTGCTCGCTTAGTGTACTGTTGGCATTCTTTAGTTTTACAAAGTAGACTCCTCGTGATAAATCACTAGTACTAATTTGTTTGTTACTATTCACTGAATTGATATATTCGGTTTTCACTACTTTACCAAGCGCATTGATTATAGTTACTTCGGTGGTTTCTTGAGACGGTGTATTTAGTTTTATCTGAATATAGTCATTTGCTGGATTTGGAAAAATTTGAGCATTGACCATTTTTTGCTCTATTATACCAATGGTTTTATTACCCATGGTAAGATTGTCAAAATATGAAACCGTTTCTTCTCCTCTGCTTCTAAAGTCTGGGAAAATGACAATTTGGTCATAAACCATTGTCATTTGACCTGAGAAATCAAAGCTTAGTTCTTCCCATTCATTAATTTTGGTATTAGCCACCTTTACCTCAGGAAGAGCGCTGTTGCTGCTCGTTACTAATTTTATTCCTACGTCGCTAATTACGGTTTTATATACCATTATGGTGATGGTAGATGTTGCAGCTGTTAATTGAAACGTACCTATATCACTTCCGTGTTTTGATTCGCATCCAACCCATGGCGCACCAGAAACGCGCGCGGTTAATTTGGCTACTGTATTACTGGTATTAATACCAGTTTTAGATGGGTTTTCTACAATTTCTAATGGTGGATTGTCATTGTTTTCAAAGACAGTCCAGGTCCAATCAGCACCGTTTTCGTTGGGTTCAAATGTAATAGGAACCTTCTGTGCATAAATGGCAGTGAAACCTAATAAAGCGGCTAGAGTAAGTATGTTTTTTTTCATGGTATATTGTTTAACAAAAAAAGGGGTTTCAGTTAACTGTAACCCCTTTTGGTAAAATTTAAATAAAACGGATTATTGAATAATTAATTTGTGCGTGTATGTTCCTTGCTCTGTAGCTACTTGTAAAAAGTATATACCAGCTTCGAGGCTAGAAGTATTAATCACTTCTGAAACAACTGAACTATTAAGTTCTTTAGATGTCACAGTTTGACCATTAATGCTTTGTATGGTATAACTTGATACCAGACCAACAGTTGCAACAGCTTCAAGTTTTACAAATTCAGCAGCAGGATTTGGATAAACCTCAAAGTTGCTAAAAGCTGTTTCCTTAACGCTTCCATTATCTGGTTTGCTAAAATAAACGTTGTCTATATAAAGTGTAGCACCGCCTACTGGAAGAGCAGAGAAAATTACTTGTGAAATGTTTGATGTGGTAGTTAATCCAGTGAAGTCACTTAGGGCGATTTTATGATTATTCCATGTTTCAGTAGCTTGATCTTCAAATGCAATTTCGTGCTCTTTGTCGTCTCCGCCACCGAAAGCGTTATCTGCACCAAAATCAACTAACTTAATTCTGTATGTAGTAGCATCTGGAGTCCATGCGTCAAATGTAAAGTGAGTCATGCCACTTGCGTCGATAGAATTATCTCCAACAGCTTCAATCCCAACAAAGTTAAGGTTAGCGTATTTTTTCACGTCGTTTCCGTCAATTTGAATTTCTTCTAAGTCAGCTGCTGACCAAACTGTTCTCCAAGTATCAATAGTTACGTCAGTATATACATTGCTAAATAAGGATATAACGTTAGTTTCTAAATCTGTAGGGTCAGCTGCAGCAGTAGTAGGAGTTGGGGTAACCGCTTCTTTACTAAAGTAAACGTTATCTATAAAAGCCGTAGCGCTTCCAGCAGGGGTTGCAGAAAAAATAATTTGAGAGATGTTTGATTTAGTTGTAAGCCCAGTGAAATCAGCTAAAGCCAAGTGATAATTAATCCAATTGTTTTGAGCAGGAGCTTCAAAAACAAGTTCGTGCTCTTTGTCATCACCGCCTCCAAAAGCGTTATCAGCGCCAAAGTCAACTAATTTTACTCTAAATATAGTTGCGTCAGGAGTCCATAAACTTAGATTGAAATGCTCCATAGTGCTTGCGTCTATTGAATTTGCTCCAGTTGCCTCAACTCCAACGAAGTCTAAGCTGCTGTATTTTTTGATGTTATCTCCACTAATATCAAAAGCGTCTAGGGTTACAGAAGACCATCCTGTTCTCCAAGTATCTACGTTTACGTTAGTATACGCGTCACTAAATAAAGAAATAACGTCATCAGCAGCATAAGTAGGAGTAGCGTCAGCAACGCTTGGCTCAGTAGCTGCCGGTGATCCGTAGAAATATACATTATCTAAAAAGATGGTGCTACCAGTTCTTCCCAAATCGTCAAATTTGAATTGGTAAAGACTAGCCACAGAAAGACCTTGAGAGATGTAATCTGCTAAGTCGATATCGATGCTATTCCACTGATTTGCTACTAAACTTTTAGTTACTTTTTTCTCGTTTTGAGGAGTTTGACTTATGCAAAAGATGTCTAAATCAAATGAAGTTGCAGTCCAAATGTCCATGTGTAGATACCCTTTTGCACTTGCATCTTGAGCAGAACCAAATTGAATGCCTTGATAGTTTAAGTTAGAGTACTTAATCATGTTATCTGAGCCTAAGGTAAATGCAGCATACTGCGTAGATTGACCCCAATTTGGATAAAAATCTGTACCAGAGACATCAGTGTAAGTGTCGCTAAAAATAGAAATCACATCCGTAGAAGCTTGAGAAGGAGTTCCTGCCGAAGTGGTAGGGTCCTGAGCGTAACCCACAAAAGTGAGTGCTGTTAGAATTAAAGTAATGATTTTTTTCATGTTATTATTATGTTATGATGTTCCAAAAGAACATAAAAAAACTTAAAGTAAAAAATACTATAAGTAAAAATTTCCGTTAAGTTTGAATCGAAATAAGTAGTTTAGCCGCGTCAATGAGTGAATCCAACAAGTATTTTATATCTGAAAACAATGTGCCTTTTAAACAAGAGTTTCAATTTGGGCTCTCTGTAGACTGTGTCGTTTTTGGTTATCAAGAAGGTCAAGTGCGGGTATTGCTTATAGAACGTAATGCGGATCCTTATAAAGGTAGCTGGGCACTGCCTGGTGATTTGGTAAGTTTAAACGAAGATCTGGAGCATGCAGCAAATTCAGTTTTGAATAAGCTTACAGGGTTGAAAGACATCTTCATGGAACAATTTCACACTTTCGGATCTGTAAACAGGCATCCTGCGGGTAGAGTAGCTACGGTAGCTTATTATTCTTTGGTAAAAAGCAGTAACTACCATCCCGTTGCGTCAGCTTGGGCTAGCTCTATACAGTGGTTTGATATACGTGAATTACCAGACCTTGCTTTTGATCACAAGGTAATCTTGGAAAAAGGAATTCGGACCCTACAACGCTCTATTCAATACAGACCAGTGGGTTTTGAACTTTTGCCACTCAAATTTACACTTTCAGAGTTACAGGCTTTGTATGAAGCGCTACTCGGATTTAAGTTTGACAAGCCTAATTTCAGAAAAAAAATATTAGGAATGAATTTACTTACACCTTTGGACGAAGTACAAGAAAATGTATGGCACAGACCAGCCAAATTGTATAAGTTTGACGAAGGTAGATATCGCTCACTTAGAGATGTTGGTTTTACGTTTGATATTACCTTGAAATCCTCTTAAGGCTCTCGCAATTTTAAAATAAGATTAATGTTTAATGAATAATATAAGTGGAAAGAATGCCTTAATAACAGGTTCTAGCAGAGGTGTAGGGCAACAAATAGCGATGGGACTAGCTGCAAAGGGTTGCAATATAATATTGCATGCACGTACCGCTGCGAGTTGCCATAAGACTATAGAAATGCTTAAAACCTATCCAATAGCTGTGTATGTGGTTTTTGGTGAATTATCTGATGAAACAAGTGTGCACGAGGTTATAGATCAAGTAAATGCATTAGGTGTTGAAGTAGATATAGTGTATAATAACGCCGCAATTATGACTTCTCACCAAAGCGATATATGGCAACACAGTTGGGAAGACTGGATGCAAACTATGAAAACCAATGTGTTTGCTATGTACACCATTTGTGCTGCTTTTGTGCCAAAAATGGCGGAGCGTGGATATGGTCGTGTGGTAAATTTAAGCTCTGGAATAACTAAAACTCCCGAACTAGCACCTTATAGCGCATCCAAGTGGGCAGTGATTAAGCTCACCGAAGATCTTGCAGCGCACTATGAAGACACTAACGTACGTATAAATTGCTTAGATCCGGGATGGCTCAGAACGGATATGGGAAGCCAAAATGCACCCAATGCGGTGGAAGCAGTTTTACCGGGGGCACTGGTTCCTGCTTTGTTAGAAAATGACGGCGCAAACGGAAAGGCTTTTAGCGCTTTGTAGTAAGCTTTTATGCTAACCAAAAGGAAAGGGTGCTGCCTTTTTTGATTTTGCCATTCCTGTTCATTTTAACCAAACACAAATGTACTGACCGATGTAAGGCTAATGTTGTGATTTTCTATCGCTGTGAGCTATTAAAATTTTAATACCTCATCCTTGTCCCACAGTCCCCAATAAGCACCAACGTCACCTTCAGCACCTACTTTCCATGACTCATCAAAAGAAGAGAAGTAGAACATCTCGATGTCTTCATTTTTAGACCATTGCTGAGCATTAGTAAAATATTTCAGGTAGTTGGCCATATTGGCTTCTGAGCCTTCAAAAGCTCCACCTTCACTGGGCCAGCCTGTTTCGGTAATAATTACCTTTTTGCCATTGGCAGCTTTTACCGCTTGTTGATACATCTCTTTCATGTACAAAAATGAGTAGTCTATATGGCAACCTTCCCAGTAAGGATAGCAATTGGCAAGTATAACGTCACAAACGGCGGTTATTGCAGGTCTTTCTGTAAACTCGTAATAGGCATCTACATAGCCCACAGGTGTTCCTGGTATTTGCACTTTTACATCGGTTACGTACCTGATTAATTCTGTTTCTGTGAGTTCCTTTCTGTAAAGTACTTCATTACCCACAGCAGCAATATCTACGTAACCTTGTCTAGTAAGATTGACGAGACCGTCTATTTCTTTGGCATTGGTTTCCTTATCGTCACTCAGCCAAGCACCTACAAGTGTTTTTATTCCGTATTCTTTGGCTAAAGGTGGTATCATTTCGTTGCCTTCGGTACACGAGAAAGTACGAATCCATTTGGCAAAGGGTTTTAAGATTTCTAAGCGTCTTCTTATCTGCTTTTCGGTAACCTTATCGCCTGGTTTTTGTCCTTCTTCAAATAGACTGAAACAGATGCCGTGTATTCCATCGTTTAAAAGTCCTTTTGCATCTAAAGCATAATTTCCGGAGGATTGCCGAATGCCTTTAGCGGCAACAAGTGACATTAATTTTTCTTGACGTTTTGACATAATTTATTGGTATTTTAGTTTTTCGTTTTGATCCCAAAGTCCCCATTGATCACCTACATTTCCTTCTTCATTTACTTTCCATGATTCATCAAAGGAAGAAAAATGAAATAAGTCAATATGGTTTGTGTTTGCCCAGGTTTGAGTATTTACAAAATACTGCATGCTGTTGCCCTCTGAGGGTATAGCTTGGTCAAAATTTTCTCCTGCATTGGGCCATCCGGTTTCAGTAATAATTACGTGCTTGCCTTTAGCTGCATTTTTAGCTACGTCATACATTTGCGTCAAGTATGCCGTGGCTTTAACTATGCTATAACCTTCCCAGAAAGGGTAACAATTGGCTAAAATAACATCGCAAGCCTCCGCTACTTTTGGTCGTTCGTGAAACTGATAGTAAGCGTCTACATATCCAACCGGTATTCCCGGCAGCTCTCTCTTTATTTGATAGATATAATCCAACAATTCTTCTTCTGACAATTCATTTCTAAGTAAAACTTCATTGCCTACTACCGCTATATCTACGAGGCCATTTTTACCTAATTGTATAAGGTTTTGGATTTCTACATCGTTTTTGCGTTTATCTCCACTTATCCAAGCTCCAACCATAGTCTTTAAATCTTTGGTTTTGGCTGCCACTGGAATATACTCATGACCTTCAGAACAGGAAAAAGATCGTACCCAAGTAGTGTGAGGTGCAATGATGTTTATACGACGGGTTATCTGCTCTTGACTTATTTGATCTCCTATATTTTGACCTTTAGCATAAGCACCGAAGCACAAACCATGTAGTCCGTGGTTTAAGGTATTATTAAATTGCGTTTTTAGTTCAGAATGGCTGAGATTACTGAAGTCTAAATCGTTACTTAATATAGCTGAAGGTGATAAAGAGGTAAAGTTTTGAAGTTTATTGAGCTGATAGAAAGATGGGGCACTTATTTTTTTCTTTTTTCTTCTTTTAAGTTCTGCACCTACTTCTAAAGCTCGCTCTTCAGTCACATCATAGTTCCACATTATTAAAATAGCTATGGAAGTACCTGCAATGGGTAACCCTGAGAAAAATAGTCGAAGTCCAGTGATAGCTCCATCGGGCTGCGTTGCGAGTGAAGAGTCAAAACCAATGTAAGAAAGGATAGCACCACTCGCTAATCCAGCAATGGCGAAACCAAACTTAACCATCCACCAATAAATGGCACCAAATATTCCTTCTCTTCGTTTTCCTGTGTTTAATTCATCTAAGTCAATAACATCCGCTGTCATAGACATCATTAGGGTAAAAAGACTGCCTATACCAAAGGCGAAAAACGGTAATGCAAAAATGAACATGTAGGGTTTACCGGGTATTAGTAAAAACCAAAGTAGGATATATCCTATAATGGATATTCCTTGTGATATAAGAAATGCGTTTTTTTTACCTAGTTTTTTGGACATGCTAGCTACTACGGGAATAACTAAGAAGGTAGTCATGAGTGCGCCGATGCACCCAAATAGAGTAGGCCAAATGCCTGAAGCGCCAGCATTGCCCCCAAATAAGTGATATACGATGACAAAGAAGGTAAAGGATGCTACGGTATTAAAAGCATTGAATATTAGGAATGTGGCAATACACAATTTACGAAAAGGCTTTATCTTAAAAGCTTCAACGAAACCATAGAATATTTTATACAAACTGCCTCCTAATGTTTTCATTGTCATAGGGGTATAGTCCTCGTTAAGTGTGGATTCGCTTTTTATGAAAATAGCTGGAACCATAGCACATACCATAAAAATAACGCCTACCCATACGGCGAGGGTTCTTGTAGCTACTTCTGCAGAACTAAACCAGTCTGGATCGTACATGATTACCCAAAACCATGGAGCTATAACCCAAGCCCATTGTCCTATCCATTGTGATATAGCCATTATACTGGTGCGCTCATGAAAGTCATCGCTCATTTCATAGCCCATAGCCACATAAGGAACACTAAAAATGGTTAATCCAAGGTAAAAAATAAACGACCAGATTAAAAAATAAGCAAAGTTGTAATCGATACTATCTACTTTATATAGTTGCCAAAGGAAACTAAAAGAGATACCCATCAAAATGGCACCCATAAAAACATACTGTCTTCTGCGCCCCCATTTAGACTTAGTATTATCAGATATAAAACCCATAATTGGGTCTGTAATAGAGTCGAAAATACGAGGGAAGAAAAAGACAAAACCCCACATCCAACCCGGGAACCCTAGGTCTTGCACTAAAACGACCATGAATATTCCCATAACCGCTGGGAACATTTGGTTGGCTAACATACCAACGCCAAAGGCTATCTTTTGTCCCATAGGAACTTTGTTTGTTTCTGTTGTATTACTCATTTTAGTTCATTTTAGTTTTGAATCACTAGGGTTTGAATGGCTTGTGCAGCAATGGTTATTGATTTACTTTTTCCGTTATGTTCTGCGGTAAAACTTTTGGTTGTTGTTCCTTCATTAAAAACAACAACTGCTATGCTGCCGTCAGGGTTTTGAGCTGCAGTAACTTGCAGGTCGTTATCACTTGTTTCTAGTCCTATGCGCACCGCCCCAGGACGTATAAATTTGCTAAAGTGGCTCATAACGAAGTATAAGGGCGTAAAATATACCTCATCTGTTTCTATGTCAACTATCACAGGGGCTACACACCAGTTTTTGAACCAATTGGGGCCTCCTTGTTTATCGAGTACCATATTCCAGTCTATCCAACCATCTACCCAATTATTTAGGCATCCTATGATATCGCGTGCATAGCGATTTACAGGAGCATATTTTGGGTGTAGGTGTTTTTGCTCTTCAGAAGCCCAGTCCCAGCCCCAATCGGTAGCTTCCTTAGTCCAATACCATTTGTCGTCTTGCCATTTGGGTATTTCAGAATCTACACAGGCTTCGGTTTGTATTAGGTATTTATCAGGCGCTGCATCATGTGCTAGTTGTAGTGCTTTTGGAAAAAAGTCGAAAGTGCTTGCATACCAATGTACCGCTGTACCTGCAAAGTATTGAGCAGCTTCTTGGTCTTTATACATAACCTCCACCCAATTTTTCAGTTCATCTCTATTTTGATCGTAGCCCAGTATTTTAGCGTCGTGACCGTCTGCTTTTAGTTTTGGGCCAAGGTGATTTTTTACAAAATCATTCATCTCTTGAGGTGTAAAGATCATACTCTCCCAGTTATTGCCATTTCCTAATGGCTCGTTTTCGACGGTAAACCCCCAAATATCAATTCCTTCTGCTTTGTAGGCGGTTATGTATTTCGAAAAGAAAAGCGCCCACGTGTCGTAGTATTTTGGTAACAGCTTACCGCCTACGTAATTGTTGTTGTCTTTCATCCAAGGAGGAGCTGTCCATGGAGAACTGATTATTTTAAATCCGTCTGACGAAGTGGCCATGGCATCTTTTATCATAGGGATTATGTCGTTTAAATCCTCTTCAACAGAAAAATTTTCTAATAATGTATCGCCAGCTATGGGAGCATAGGAATAATTGCTTAATGAGAAATCGCAAGAGTTCATGTGCGTGCGGGTAAGTGAATATTTAGCGCCACTATCGCCAAAGTAGGCTTCTAATACTTCTTTGCGTTTAGCCGAGCTAAGTTTGGATAGTAAATAGGCTGAAGACTCGGTAAATGATCCTCCAAAACCTGTTATGGTTTGAAATTTTTGTTTAGGTAAAATACGAATGACGCTAGCAGAAACTTCGGGATTAAATTCTGTTTTTACACTTAGCTGTGCTCCCGCTGCAGATGTTTCGTAAACAGCTACTTGTAGTTTAGTTTCTGTTTTACAAGAAGTTAGCATCACGGTAAGGCATATTAGTATGATTTTAACGGGCTGCATTCCTTATTTTAACTGTTTTGTGGATGGTAAATCTACATCTTTAAGCAATAAATCAAAATTACCTTGATAGGTTTTTTTAATGGTGTTCCCGTTTCGGGTAAGTCCTTCAAAAGCCTTTTTATCTACAAGCTCCCAAAGTGCAAATTTGGCTTCACCGTTTATTTTAAATAGGCCAAAGTGGTTTTCTGAACCGCCTAAATGCTGAGCATCCTTCCATTGTTCATTGAATGCCTCGAAGTAGAAGCATGAAATTCCAATAGAATCAGTCCAGTCTCGCATCATTTTATAGTAGAGGCCTTCTTTGTATTCGTCACAGGCTTTAGATCCATTTGGACCATATAAACCATCGGAAGAACTAGCCCAACCGGTTTCTCCAATGTGTATTGGTTTCGTGCTGTCAATACTGTGAATGTAGAGTTTTGAAGTAGCATATTGTTTTTTAGCGTAAAGTACAGCTCGTGTCATAGCTCGTTCTAATGCTTCTGTTTTAGGCAAGTGTAATTCTGATTCTAAGGTTCCCCAAAATATGGGGTTGTAGTGTGTGTCGTGCATTGGGTAAGTATGCAGCGAAACATAGTCAACCGCTTTTATCAAGTTTTCTAAATCGTTACAGTGATATAGCGAATCACCTCCTCCCCAAGAGGCAAAATTATCTGAGCTGGTGATCCACACATCTCTGTTAAGCTTACCTTCTTTTTTCAATGTTTGTAGGTGATTTACCCATTTAAGTATTACGTTAGGTTGCACGTAATAGCTGGCAGCCCATTTTACCATGGCTTCATTTCCTACTGCAAGAATCTTGACTATGTGCGGATACTTATTAGCCAAATCCACTGCTCTCTGCACTTCGGCAGTATTGGCTGTCGTACTTTCAGCATCATGGTTAGGCTCGGAACTGGTCCAAGCATTTTGGCAATCTATCCAGATTCCTAGCATGACATACATTTCAAAATTAGGATTATCTGCTTGTAGTTCAGATATCGCTTGCAGCAAGTTGGCAGCTTCTTTATAATGCGTATTGTAGGTTCTCAAAACGTTAATTCCGGCTGCATCCAGTATTCTTAAGTCTTCTTTAAGCTCTGATATAGTTGGTTCTATTTCTCTTGTATTTTTACGAAACCCACCGTAGCATATAGCTTGATATTTTGGATTTCCTAAAATCTCCGAGGCCGTTTTTTTATGGGTCATATTTTGTAGTGTATCGTTTTTGGTTGGGTAAGTGCCAAAGCTGGCTAGTGTTGATGTAATAAAAACGAACAGCCCTATTTTTTTAATGTTTTTAAAAAAAAGTATAGATCTGTAATTTGGTATATTCTGTAAGTAATTCATTACAACTATTCGTTATTTATTGTTTTATAAGTAAGTCCATATCCCAATGAGAATAGTGGGGTAATGCTTGAATTCCAGTAATTTGGTCCGTATATTCCGTTGAAATCTGCTACGGCTTTAGGCCACGAATGAGGTAGTTTGCCTGTGAAGTTATAGTCTCCAAAAAGCACTTCAGCTATGCCCTGGCCTTCTGAGCCTGGGAGCCACGCTGCTACGAACGCATCTGCTTGATTTAATTGTGGTGTTACTACTAATGGTCTGCCAGAGATTAGTATGACTACCACTTTGATCCCTTGCTTGGTATAGTTGGAAATATAATTTTGGTGTTTTTGGGTGAGTGCAAGCAGGTGCGGATTATTATCACGACCAATATCACCAAAGAATTCTGCATAAGGCGTTTCACCTACTACGATAATGGCTACATCTGCATCTGATTTTTGATTGCCGATCGAGTCATAAATCACTTCTCCATTTGAAAGCTTACGTATTCCTTCTAAAATAGTGGTCCCCCCTTTATAACTGGTATCCGTGCCTTGCCAATGCATCGTCCATCCGCCAGATTGTAAACCCGTATTATTGGCGTGTTCGCCTACTAGTATTATTTTAGCATTCTTATTCAAAGGCAATATGGACTTCTCGTTCTTTAGCAACACGAGTGATTCACGTACCGCTTGCCTTGCGACGTCTCGGTGTTGTTTGATTCCTATGTTAGTGCTAAGTTCTGTTTTTGGAAACGGATTTTCAAACAGTCCTAATCGATATTTCTGTCTTAAGATTCTTCGCACTGCATCATTTATTCTTTCCATTGAAACGTTCCCACTCTCTACAGCACGTTTAAGGTCGTTTTGAAAATAGTCCAAATCGCCATCTACGGCCATTACCATATCAATTCCGGCGTTTATAATATCAATTCCCCCGAATTTAGAGTAGCCTTTCCAATCTGAAATTACCATTCCGTCAAACCCCAAAGCGCCTTTCAACGTATCCGTAATCCAAGCCTTATGCGCATGCATAGAAATATGGTCTATACTATTAAAAGATGCCATGATTGCACCTACACCTTCATGAACAGCTGTTTTATAAGGCATTAGCAATTGACTGCTTATGTGTTCTGGGCTTAATGTGGTTTCGCCTCCTTCTATACCAAAGTCCGTATTGCCATCACCTATGTAATGTTTAGCAGTAGCCATCACAGTCTTGTTGCTGGTCAGATCACCTTGTAGTCCGATAATAGATGCTTTGGCAAGTGCTGATGTTATGTTTTTGTCTTCTGAATAGGCTTCATAGAATCGACCCCATTTTTCATTATAGGGAATGGCTACACATGGAGCAAAAACCCAATTAAATCCACATGCTTGAGTTTCAATAGCTGTAATCCTTGAAGCTTCTTTTACAATTGTAGGATTGCGGGTTGCACCCATTCCTATGTTGTGAGGGAATATGGTAGCACCGTTATACGTATTTTGACCATGTACCGCATCTACCCCCAAAAGCAATGGAATGCCCAAACGGGTAGCTAATGCTTCCTCTTGCAACACCCTAAATCGAGCTTGCCACTCTGCAGCATCTTGACCAGGCAATGGCCCTTCGGTATGTATTATAGACCCGATATGCTTTTTGGTTACATCACCACTTTCAATATCCCAAAAGTGTCTCACCTGGCTCATTTGACCTATCTTTTCTTCCAGGGTCATTTTCGCCAAAAGGGTTTCTACCTGTACCTCTATATCTGCGTTTTGGATTAGCGAAATAGTGCTTTTAGCATTTCTACATGCACCTAAAAAAAGTATTCCAAAAGCCAGTATGGTGAGATGTACTTTGGTCATTTCGCTTTTATTTTAGTGTAGCCTCACTTACGTATACTGTAATTTGAACAATGTCACCTGTTCTATTAAAAATTTGAGAGCTACTTTCTGCGTCTAAGTGCAGAGTTTCAAAAGTGGTGATAGAGTGGTCTTTCCTTGTTACCTCCATGCTATCTTGATTAGCAAGACGATAAATTATAGGCACTTGACAGTAAGTAAAGCATAATGAACCTACATGGGGAGCATAGTCATTGTGCTCTTTATGGGTATTTACATAATGGAAATTACGGTCTTGTATGGTAAATTCATTTTTGCGAAGCAAACAAGGATTGAAGTACAAGCGACCGTTTTGTACAAAGACGCCTAATTCGCCAAATCTGCTGAGTATATCTTCTTTTACCTGACCGGTCATACCTGGCTGTTGAGCTCCTCGTCCTCCCGGTGTGTGAGAATAAGGGTCTGTAGGAAATGCACCATATAATGCAGGTGATTTATGTACGCCAATGCCTTCATTTATTTCATAATAATGCTCTAGCAGTTTGCCTATTAATTCCGAGTTTTCTTTCAGGTCTACGGCTTTCAGACAGATTTCTTGCACCGCAAGTTGTAGTTTAGAAACCATGTGCCAGTAAATAGATCCAAGCCCTTCATAACCATAAAACGTGCCCGATCTACCTGTGAATGCTTTATGGTTAAATACTTTTTCAAACACTTCTAATAGCATTCTTTTTTCGGAATCTGCATAATCACTGTACTTCGAATCTTGAAGTGTATCTATGGCTTTTCCCAGGTCTGCAGCATTCTTAAAATTACCGTTAAAATGATACGTTCCTTTTATGTCTTGATCCACTAAAATACGATTACCATCATTTAGCAATGCACCTAGTAGTTTAGACTGCTCTACATCCTCTTGAGGAATGGTATTCTTCTCTAAGAACTTTGGCAGTTGCTTATTGGGGTATAATAAGTAGCTGTATTGATCTGTTCTGAAAAGCGCACTGCTCTTCATTGCATCTAGAACCTTAAGGGCTTCTGCAGGTGAAAGGTGTCCAGAACTTAAAACGGCAACTTGACCCTCTAACATTTCATTAAGATGCGAAATGGAAATTTCCTTTTCATTTTTGATAGTCATCAAATTATAGGCATGGTACAATTGATCTTCTCGTTTATTCGCCTCAATGGTATGGTTTATATAGTCAAGACTTAATTTTACAAAACCTTTGAGACGGCCATATGAAATGGTTCGTTTTTCGCCCCAAAAAGCTTGCTTGTAAATATGCTCTCTATAATCACTTCCGGCCTGACCTAATTGGTTTAATATTTCTTTACGATGTGTATCGCTTATGCTATCGTCTAGAAGGTGTTTGTGGTCCTCAAAAGCAGCTTCAATATTTTTAAAGAAAATAATAAGCTCATTAGATAATTCAACGCGTTCCTCAGTTGTGTTCTCTATTTGCTTGCCAAAGAATATCAAGAAACGTTTGAGATAGTAAAGCGTAACCATGGACACTCCGTTGCCTACCAGTGCGTTGTTTGCATCGTTCCATTCTGGACGTTGTGTGTTCATCCATATACCGCCTTCTGGTATAAAATTAGATAGTTTTGCTAGGACAGTAGCAAGAATTTTTTCTATAAAATTTACCGTATAGATGGCGTTATTTTCATCAGTAAGTAATGATGCGTCAGACCCTAGCAGCTCTCTGTTTTTTCTAATTTTGGCATCTAAATGTTCGTCAAACTCTATGGTATCTTTAGAATTAGTGAGGATGTCTTGGTAGCTTTTTATCTTGTACGGTACATTGGCATATACAAATGATTCCTTTCCGAAACTGCTAGCCAACTTTCCTGGGTAGTATTTTTCGTTAACTTCAAGTAATTTTAAGAGGTAAATGATTTGATGATCTCCCCAGTAACCAATGTAGGACCAAGGATTATCTGGTTCAATAGTCTCCCAGTCAAAACCACCTTTAGTCACTCTGTATGGGTTATAACCTTCAAATGTGGTAGCATTTAAAAATTTATGTATCATACTTTCAGTAAATGCTGGAAATGACAATGCTAACGCCTCCCAATTCTGAAAAATATCTCGCCAGTTGCCTTCGTAATCAAGTATTTTAGAACCATCTACTTCACTTCTAGTATTTATTGAAAATTTATTCCATGGTCTACTGGGGTCTCCATGTCTTCTGCTAAATTTCAACGGTAAGTATTCCATACAAAGCCTTTTGAAATTTTTATCAGTACTTTGTTCAGCTATTTTCTGAAGATCAAAGCACGTAAGATTATCGTCTAGGTTATCGAGTAGGTTAAGATGATTTTCATAAACTTTTTTATTTGCAGCAGCCAAATAATTGGTCAAATCCCATTTTTCGATTTGGTAATTAAAATCGAAAATACCCCCTCTCATTATGTTAAATAACGTATTTGAAAAATGACGGGTGTCTCTAAATACGTCTGCTGACAGTTGCATGCCGTCTGCCGAGGCAGTTAACTCGATAAGTCTGCTCGAGCCTAGGTCGATATCTTTATCTATCTGATTTTGAAGATCTTTTTGGTGCAAGATGTTGTTTATCAGTGAAACTACATCAGACTGACTTTGATTTACATCTGCGACAATAACCCACGCTTTTTTAGCTTGTGGACTTAGGTTTAATGTGGAGCTAAGAAAGTAAGCGCCTTTTTCTGCTTTTACGTCTTCTTCTTGAGTTACAGGCAGTCCTTTTCTAAAATTATCAAGCTGTAAAGAGGACACCAAGTAAGATGCTTTAGGTAAACCAAGAGACCATGCCACGTTAGCCTTAAGCGCTTCGCTTGGTTCTGCTTTATCTACTATTATGGCACTTAGAGCAAAGATTCCCAATCCTGAGTCGGCGTCTAGTTCATTTCGTTTGTATGCATCTACAAGATTACTCGTTGAGTTTTGTAGGTCGCTACTAACTCCGTCCGGCATTATATTTTGAATACCATCAAGTAAAGTAACCGTAAGCTCGTTATTTCCTGTGTTTTCTAATGATGACTTACGAACAAATCCATAAATGTCGCTAGAGTTCCACTCGTATCTAAAGGTGAGATTAAAGTCATGATTAATTTCTTCAAAAATAATTTTGTTACCAATCGTGTTTTTATAGAGGTTTCTGGTAGTGGCATAAAGACTTACGTTCCGTTCTGAGAAAGGCTCCCATACCAATATTTCGCCATTATGTAGTATTTGAAAAATAGATTTACTACCTGTTGTTTCTGCAGATTCGTTAATTTTATCAGCAGTGTAATAAGGGAAAAGTGAGTACTCTGAGTTTTTGCGACCGGCACTAAGAGCTCCATTGCTGGATATAAACATCCAGTGGTGTGAGTCACTTACTATACTCATAAAAAATGGGCGCATTTCATTGTAATTTGAAATACAATAAAAGTTTTCTCCTTCTATTTTTAACCGTTTTATGTTTACATTATTGGTTTTGTTTTCTTCTTGCATCTGCTTGTACTGGGTGGGCATATAAGGGGTTAAATTCTTTTATTTATTTTAATTAAGGTTGTTTTTTAGTGCCTTTTGTATGGCATTATCAAGTTGTATTTTTGAGAATTCGTCTTTTAATATTTCGGTAGTTTGGCCTTTTTGATAGGGGTTAATTTTATGCACTTCTTGCAGTATGTAACATGCTGCTCTTGGGTATAGCGGGTAAGTGCCATTTGACTGCGTTTTGCCTTTGGAACACACCCCAAACCATTCTTCGCTCATGTTTTTTTGACCCGCCACAAAGTCATACTTATAACCTCCGTTGGTCCATGATGCTCCACTGTCGTGTACATCCAAGTTATAGGTTTGTCCTTTTTTCCACCATCCATCGCTAAATTGGAAGGTAAAACCACCAAGACAATTCCCGTTTAAACCCAATCCAGACGCATTTAAGTATATCTCGTACCAATTGTGCAATAAATATTCTGCTTGCGCGTTTTGCTCCTCTTTTTGAGTTATGCTATTAAACGCATCTGCCCCAAACTCTGTAAACATAAAAGGTTTATCGGTCTGTTTTTTTAGATTTTCAAAAGCATCGGTAAAGGATATTCCACGATAAATATTAATGCCTAGAATGTCCACATCAGGACATTCGGATACTATTAAATCTAAGTAACCCAAATCGCCATTACAAATGGAAACGGGATGTTTGGAATCTATGCTTTTGATGAGCAATGATGCCTTATTAAAAAGGCTATATAGGTTTTTGGCAACTTGTTTATTGCCCATAATGTTTTCAGGCATATCTTCAGTTTCAGCACCTTCCCAATAGAGGCCGTAGTTATTCTCATTGCCTAACAAATACATGAGCAGCCCGGGGGTGTTTTTATACGTTCTAGCTAGTTCTTCTACTTCATGTAGAATAATAGTTTGAGACAAAGAGTCGCCATAATCTGTATGAGCTACCCATTGGTTGTTCAGGGTAAGCCCATAGCGGCCAAATGTGTGGTTTAAAACTGTATATATGCTATATTTTCGGTAGATATACTCGATCCATTTTGGGGGAATGCTAGCGTATATTCTCAGGGTATTTACACCTAATTTTTTTAGCATTGACATTTCATAATCCAATGCCGCGATTATGGTTTCTTCTGGTTGTTGCCACAAACTATAGGTGTAGTTAGTGCCAATAGGAGAGTAGTCCCAATTCATTCCTTTTATGAAAAAAGCCTCATCATTCACAATTAATTTTTTTCCTTCTTCTTGCGATATAACTACCTTTTTCATAGGAGCACAAGAGAAGAGAAGCACCAAACAAAAAATAGTATTTGAAAAGATAAATTTCACTTTTAATGAATGTTTTACGTATAATTTATAATGCGTTAAATCCTGAGTAAACTGGCTTTTGTAAAACAAAACTAGACCCCAATAAGTGATTTTCTGCTCTGTAAGTACTTTTCACTTTTGAAGCAAATAAAGTCTTTTTAGGAGCAACTTTCAAAAGCATTAAATAGATTTTTATGTGCATTTCTATACTTATTTGAATGGCGAATATAGGAAACTTATAGTAAAAAAAACTATAAGTAAAATTGTTGAGTTAGGATCAGTGATAACTTGCACATATTGAAATTGTAAGCTTAGATTTGCCAATCATTTTGAGAGTTACAGTTGCTATAAATTTCTTGTTTCTGATGGTAGCTGGTTTTGGGCAAAATCGGGAACCTAGCATTCATATCCGAAAGACGACACAATCTATTACAGTAGACGGTGTTTTAAACGAAACCGTTTGGCAGCAGGCAGAAAAGGCAAAAGATTTCTTTATCAGTACGCCTATCGATACAGCTTTTGCCAAAAGCAAGACTGAGGTAATGCTTACCTATGATGACAAAAATATTTACGTTGCGGCGGTTTGTTATGATGAAATTCCTGGAGAATATATTATACAAAGTTTAAAAAGAGATTTTTCGTATCCACGCACCGATGCGTTCTCTATTATTTTTAATCCGACAAACGATAAGACCAATGGTTTCAGTTTCGCAGTGAGTCCGAAGGGAGTACAACGCGAAGGAAGTATAGAAAATGGTGGAGACTTTGGTGTTACAACAGCCTGGGACAACCTGTGGTACTCAGCGGTAAGTCAAGGTGATGGAAAGTGGTTTGTAGAGATTTCAATACCATTTAATAGCATTCGATTTGCCGAGGGTAGTACAGCGTGGAGTATCAATTTTACCCGAAACGATTTGAAGAGAAATGAAAGTTCAGCATGGGCGGCAGTACCTCGTAATTTTAATATAGCAACGCTCAATTACTGTGGTAAATTAATTTGGGATAAACCGCTTGAAAAACCCAAAAAATATGTAGCTATAATTCCTTATGCTAGCGGAGGGCTTAGTAAAGATTATGTGGCAGCTACAGAGCCTAAACCCATAATGAATGCGGGTGTAGATGCCAAAATAGCTATTAGTTCAAGCTTGCAATTAGACCTTACGGTAAACCCCGATTTTTCTCAGGTTGAGGTAGATCGGCAGCAGACCAACCTGAGTAGATTTAGTTTATTTTTCCCAGAAAGAAGAAATTTTTTTATAGAAAATGGTGACTTGTTTGCTAACTTCGGGTTTAGTCAGATTAGGCCTTTTTTCAGTCGAAAAATCGGCCTTAAAGATGGGAGTACCATCCCAATTTTGGGCGGGGCGAGGCTAAGTGGTAAAGTTGGAGATAACTGGCGAGTAGGAGCTATGAGCATGCAGACCGATGGCGGCACCGCAGGTCTTGGTCAAAATTTCAGTGTAGCTGCGTTGCAACGCCAGGTAGGAAAGAGCTCTAACATTGGCATCATTGGTGTTAATAGGTCTAGTTTAGAAAATGGAGACTTCGTTAAGTCCGCATTTAACAGACTTCTTGGAGTAGATTATAATTTTGCTTCGGCAGACAGAAACCATAGAGGTAAAGTTTTCTTTCATAAGAGTTTTACCTTCGATAAACCCGCAGATAGCTATGCGCACGCTTCATGGTACACTTTTTCAACCCCCAGTTTTAGGGCTATGTGGAATCATGAGTACGTCGGTAAAAATTATAATGCAGCCGTAGGTTTTGTGCCAAGAATAGAACGCTATAATCCACAACTATTTACGATTGAACGGCATGGATATTGGCGTTTGGAACCACTCTTAAGGTATAATTTTTATCCAAAAAAATCAGCCAATCTAATATACCACGGTCCAAGTTTGTACATGGATAGATATATGGACAATAGCTACACTCTTACCGATAACCAATTAAGATATGGATACGAGGTTCAGTTTAAGAACACAAGTAATCTTGTTGCGTATTATAACCAATGGTACACTAAGCTTTTTTTTGATACGGATGTTTCGTTTACAGGGGACTCAGCAATAGCATCAGGGGGCTATTCTTATACTAATCTCGCGTTGAGCTATATATCAAACTTACGTAAACCGTTTAATTGGGAGGCTGGACTTACCACAGGAGAATATTACAGCGGTTACAGGACAAATGCAAAGTTGGATTTAAATTACCGTTGGCAGCCATGGGGGACATTTGGACTTTCATATAATTTTAATAGAATAGATATGTCACATTTAGACAAGACGGTGGATATATCACTCATAGGGGCTTCAGCAGAAATGTCATTTACTAAAGCAATTTTCTTCACTACGTTTTTTCAGTATAACACTCAGGCCAATAATTTCAATATTAATTCCAGATTACAATGGAGATATCGTCCACTTTCTGATTTGTATCTTGTTTACTCAGAAAATTATGTAGCAACAGATCTATTTATTAAAAATAGAGCGCTGGTAGTCAAGTTTATTTATTGGTTTCAGTAGCGCTTTAGCGATTCTTATTTTTTTGTAGTTTTACGGAAAATTTGAGGATGTTTCGTGAGGGTCTATTTTTATAATCTGTACAGATGAGATTAGCGTATAAATTACTTGCTCTTTTAGTGGCGATAATGTGCGTGACGTACACTCAAGCGCAGGTGGTGCCTGACTTTACACCGAATACCTTTTCTGCTTGTCCTCCTGCCACCATTATTTTTACAAATACATCAACAGGTTCGGCAAAATCATTTTCATGGACTTTTGGAAATGGGAACTCTTCCAATTTCATAGATGCTTCAACAATTTATGACCGCCCAGGGATATTTAATGTAACCCTTACCGCAGTTGATGGAGCAGGTGTTTCAACCAGTGTTAGCAAGCAAATTACGATCTATAAGTTACCTAAGGTTAATTTCAATGTGAGCGCTCAACGCATTTGTGAACGCGAAAATGTTCAATTTACAGATGCCAGTACAGCAGGAAGTGGTCCGTTGAAAACATGGCTTTGGGATTTTGGTGATGGTTATACTTCGCCTCAAAAAAGCGCTATTCATCAATATACAAATTCGTCATTTTATACCATCAAACTCTTTGTTACGGATACGTTTGGCTGCTCATGGGATACGGTCAAAACAAACTATATCGAAATCAAAGAAAAACCGCAAGCAAACTTTTCGTTTCCAGACAATCGAGCGTGTAAGGCTCCAATAACTATAAATGTAACTAACTACACGCCAAGCGCTAATACCAGTTTTAAATGGATCTTTGGTGATGGTCAAATGTCAACTACCTATTCTCCCAGTCACACCTATACTTCAGCGGGTAAGTATGATGTGAAATTAGTGGCAAAGCATACTTCCGGTTGCTCAGATAGCCTCACGCAAAGTAACAAAGTTGAAATCGCACCTTTGGTTGTTGATTTTACCTTTCCAGATACCATTTGTGAGGGAAGTATTTTCGAACTGGAAGAATACATCGTTCCAAGATTAACGAGCAGTACTGTTTACCAATGGACTTTTGATAATAAAACATCGGCTACTGGAGAAAAAGTAACCAAAAAGCTGCCTGCCGGCAAACAAAACATTAAACTTGAGGTAACCAACGGTCAGTGCAGCGGCACTAAAACAAAAGAAGTAAACATAAACAATTTACCTAAAAATACGATACAAAATCCAAGTGCCATATGTGGTGAACAACCACTAGTAATCAGTACTTTTGACTCTACGGGGATAGATTCATTTTTCTGGAGAATAGATAATAGTCAAAATAGATTTGATGTGCGATCGCTAAATGTTTTTAATAAAGAAGGTGAACATTATATATCGCTTTATCAAATGAATGATGCGGGTTGTGAAGTTACCTATGTCGATACGATTTATCAGTCTTTTGGCAGATTTAGTCCAAGTGCTGACACCGGCGCATGTGTTCCATTTAATTATAAACCTTATTTAAGAGCAAAAGGAATTTGGGCTGTAGATTCTATTTTTTGGGATTTCACAGAATTTGGCTTATCCAAATATCAGGGATTTTCACCTCCTACAATACGTATTGTAGACACTGGATATTACGGCTTGCCCATTAAGATAAAGGATAAATCTGGATGTACCTTTAATATTGTAAATACGATAGGAGGGGGAAATAAACCAGTCGCTGCTTACGCTTTAGAACAGGATACCATTTGTGTAGGAGAGTCATTACACCTAACCAATACGTCCAAGGCTCCCAATAAACCCAATGCTTTTAGATGGAAGATTGCAAATCAATCTGCTGTGACCAAATCGTTCGACGCACAAATGAAAGAGTTTCCTGGTGATTTCGATGTGCTCCATATCGTATCTCATTATGGCTGTTCTGACTCTGTATTAGATAAAAACGTGATTAATCTTAAAGGGCCTTATGGATCATTTTCTTTGCAAGAAGATTCGTGTATTACAAGTCAAAAAAAGGTTCTAGGTATTTTAAAAGAAGTAGATAGTTTTAGCTACTCGATAAACGATGTTTTTCTTAGTTCTGACACCACATTTACATATACTTTTTCCAACTTGGATAATCTTAAATTGTGGACCTATAACCGAACATCTGGCTGTAAAGACTCACTTATTCAAATGATTAAAGTGAAGGACAGCGCAAAGTTAAGTTGGTTTGTAGATGCGGGTGTGTGCGCCCCAGCGCCCATATTAGTAGAACGTTTTAAAGAAAATATAGATTCTATAAAGTGGTACTTAAATGGAATAAATACACAGCATCAATTACCGTCTGTGTATACTTTAAAATCCCAAGGGGGAGCCGTACGTGTAAAGCTCGTTGGTTATGCTAATGGTGGCTGCTCAATTGAGTTAGATACGGTAATAAATGTAATAGGAGCTAGGTTAGATAGCAAAGTAGGCCAATCATTTGGGTGTTTTCCTAAGGTTTTGACACTAATTGATAGCTTTTGGAATGATGCGAATAACATACGGAGGTGGGTTATAGATGGCGACACAATTCCTTCGAACTCTGTTGTGACCAAGTACACCATATCTGGATTAAAAGATCCATCTAGTAAGGTGATTAAGGTTAATATACTTGCCGACTTGGATAGCTGTGAATCAACACAACAATTTAACCTAGCACATAATGGAGTTACATTCACGTCCTCCTATACAGATAGCATTATTAATTGTAACGTATCTCAGTTTACGTTTAAAATGGATGTAAGTTCAGATCAACTTCGGAAGGTTACGGGTTATCAGTTTAGATATAAAGGGAGTACAAATTATAGTAGTTCTCCCGTATTTAAACAACAAATGCTTCTGAATAATAAAGCAGATACTGTTTTTTTGACCGTACTTAACACCACCGGTTGTAACACTACGCAATTTTTGATCGTAAACAAACCCAAGCCAGCTATTTATGCTGATTTTTCAAGTAGCAATCCTATCGCTCCATGTGCACCGTTACAGGTTAATTTCAAAGATGAATCAAGTAGTTTATTTGGAAAAATTGTTGCGCACGAATGGCGAATTGACAATAAATTCTTTTCGAGCGCTCCCAACCCAACTCGCATTTTTACGGAGCCTTCTAACTATAAAGTAGCGCTAAAAATTACCGACGAACGTGGATGTATTGATAGCGTGGTTCTAGATTCATTTGTTCGAATAAAAGGAGCGATTGTAGAGCTCGCGTTTGGCCAAAACACGCTGTGTAGTAATGATACTTTTTGGGGCTTTGTAACAAAAGGAAATGCAGTAAAATTTGAGTGGGACATGGGTGACGGATCGGTTTTGTTGGGTGATAGGATAAGTTACAGGTATGACAATGCTGGCAGTTATAAGATAAAAGTACTCGTGTCGGATTCTAGTAATTGTAAGTACCCAATAGAAAATTCAGATCCAATCCTTGTGTACAAAAGTCCTGTAGCTCGTTTTGTAGGAGAATCACGTTGTGTAAATGATATACTCACGCTGTACGACAGCACATCAGCTAGTCAAAAAATTACGCAGAGAACTTGGGACATTGATGGAAATAAGATTACAGCGCTAAACAAGGTTAAGTATACTACAGGAAGTACAGATGTAAGAGCTAAACTTACGGTAGTGGATAGCGCAGGCTGTAAGGATAGCATCGAAGAAACAATAAAGTTATATAAAATAGATGCGGATTTTAGTATAGATCAAGCGTATTACTGTATAGGTGACAATATAAAAACAACAGACTTAAGCAATTCAGACACTTCTATGTTGAGTTATTCGTATAGCGTGTCAGGAAATGTAATTGGGTCTTCAAAAAACACTACTTTCAAGGTAGTCGACGAAGGGTCGTTTGACTTAAAGCTTACTGTTATAAATAAGGCAGGTTGTAAAGATTCCTTAACCAAGGAAGCCATTATTAAAGTAGTCGGACCCCAAAATAAATCAAACGCAACCTTACGTTATTTGTCAGTTGGAGAAAATAATGAGGTGTTTTTTAATTTAGTGAAAGACACCACAGGTTTATTTGAAAAATATGAATTATACAATGCTGCGAGCACTAAGATTTGGGAGTCATCAAACGCAACTAACACTTCGGGTACTTTAATTGGCTTAAATCCACAAAAATCCTCAATATGTTTAAAATTGGTAGGAACCAACAGGTGTGAAGCTCCAGATATTAGTGCACTTGAAGAACATTGTACTATTAATACTTTTGGTCAAAGTGCTCCAATGTCTAGAATTGTTCGTTGGAATGCTTATGCTGGATGGAAAAAAATAGATGGGTATGACATATATCGGGAAGGAGATGCTGGTTATGAGCTTATAGCAAAGGTGCCCGCAGATAGTTTAAGTTATACAGATACAGAGCATCTAAATTGTGATGCAGCGCAACACTATAAAGTAGCAGCCTATGGACTAGATGTTTCGTACAGTGACACTTGTCATATAAAGCCTGTTTGGAATTATACCACAAAGCCCGTGAAACTTAGTAATGTCACGGTTAATACAGGAAACCAGATTGAGCTGAGTATTGAACCTAGCTCTGGCGCTTTAATCCCGATTTCGGCATTAGAAATTCTTCGAACAGGAGAAGTTACGGACGTTATTAGTAGCCCTAACGTGTTGGCTTATCTAGACAATTCGGTTAATACGCAACAACGAAGCTATTCCTATAAAGTAAGACAGGTGGATGAGTGTGGAGGCATAAGTGCTCCATCTAATACAGTAAACTCCATTTACTTGAAAGTAGAAAATGACCTTTCACTTTATCCTTTACTTACTTGGACTCAAGAAAGAATCTGGGATACTAAATTTGAACAATACCAGGTATTTAAGAAAGATAATGAAGTATCCGTTTTAATAGCTACCGTTACGGGTAAATTAGATACTACCTATCTTGACAAAACAGGTGATATTGAATGTGCGAGTGAGGCCTGCTATCAAGTAGTTGCATTATCGCAAGACGGTTTAAGTAGCTATTCCAATTCTAATTGTACCGGCAGCAGTTCTGCACTATTTGCGCCTAATGCGATGTCACCTAATGGTGATGGTTTAAATGACGTTTATAGGATAAGAGGATTATATATCTCACAATTTCACTTCGAAGTGTACACCCGGTGGGGGGAGAAAATATTTGAAACAGATGAATGTATGCAACCATGGGATGGCACTTACCGAGGAAAGAGAGTACCATCTGGGTGCTATTTTTATGTTGTTAATGCTATAGGTGCAGATAGGGTAAGACATTACAGTAACGGAACACTAACTGTTCTGGAATAACTTAAATCAACCTTATCCTATTATAAAAATAGCTGGCTTCTTATGAAGCTCCAGCTCGTTCACTTTCCAATCCTTTATGGGTTTAGAAATAATGGTTTCTTCACCTTCTTTTTCTATATCCACAGCAACACATAATTGGGTGTCTTTTTGTAAGTTTTTGATTAAAAACTCCAGAAATTGGTTGTTGCGATAAGGTGCTTCCATAAAGAGTTGAGTTGCTTTTCGGGAGCGAATTTCCATATCTTTTAAGGCAATCATTCTGTCTCGAGCATCTATGGGCAAATAACCGTTAAACTGAAAATGCTGGCCATCCATACCGCTAGCCATAAGTGCCAAAAAGATAGACGAACTGCCCGATAAGGGCACAACAGTCACACCTTTTGAATGAGCATATTTGACTACTTCACTTCCTGGATCTGCAATAGCGGGTAACCCCGCTTCGGAAAGTACTCCAATACTATGTGAGCTGATGTGTTTATTGAAAAATGCCTTAAAACCTGCGTAATCATTGTGTTTGTCCAGCTCAATGAATACAAAATCATTCTGATGTGTAGGATGTTCAATTGCTTTAAGAAATGCACGAGCTGTTTTCTCTTTCTCAACAATAAAGTGGGTTAGCTGATAGGTGTGGTCCAATGTTCGTTTTGGGAGGTATTCTTTATTAAACTCACCAATAAAATTCGGTACTAGATACAAGGTATTACTCACAATGCAATAGTAGGATAAATCTTGCCTTTATTTATTTCTCAAAAAAGATAGAACTTCACCATAAGAAGAAAACGTGTAAAATCTTAACGACCTTTTAGAAAATCTACAGCAATCTCATTAAACCGTTGTGGTTGCTCTACATTTACGACATGACCGCAACTAGGTATGACAACCAAACGAGAGCTTGTATGGTCTTGTACTATTTTAGAAATACTGGGTAAGAACATGTGATCTTCGGCACCCATAATATACAACGTGCGTATACCGCTATCCTTAAATCTAAAATACTTTAGCAATGGATTAACCTCTGCCACTAATGTAAACCATCTTTTAAACTCTTGTTGATAGAGTTTTTTAGCCTCATTTATAAATAGATTTCGGCTTTCTCTGTGGCTTTTTTTAGGCATTATAATATGCGCAAAAAATCTGTAAAGCACCAAGTAAGGCACAACAGATTTGAGCATAGAACCAAGCCTCATTAATACTTGACCTCTTATGTTAAGCTTCATAATGGCGCCACCCATTATCATGGTCAAGGTGCGCTCAGGAAAACGTTCAGTGATTTCGCGTATAACAATAGTACCTAACGAAATGCCTACCCAATGCGTGTTTTTAATGTGTAAATGATTGAGCACTTCTATTACTTCGTCACCTATGTTATCAAATTGATATTGTTTGAATTGCTCGTAAATCGGCTTTTTACTCTTCCCGTGACCTCGTAAGTCTATAAGCAACACATTAAAATGTTTCTGGAAAGCTCTAATTTGCTTAAACCAAATGCCACTGCTGCCACCAGCACCATGTATAAAGGTGACCCATTCTGCATCAGGTGTGCTCAAATGCGTGGTGTAGTGAAGCATTTTATTAACGCAAAGTTATGACCATTTCTTGGGTATCACCGTTTTAAATATTTAGGCGAAGATGAATAGACAGAACTTCCGTAATATAAATTACCTTCGAGGCATTAAGCTGATTATTTATTGAAACCATTTTTGGTGGAGGAAGGCATTTCAAATGAAATGCTTTCTGGTATAGAGCAGCACGGATATTATATTCACAGGGATATAATAAATATAACCGATGCGGCAGCCTTGCGAGCACTCATGGAGATACGCTACGATCAAGATCAGTTTAAAAAAGCGGGTATTGGAAAAGGTGCATCCTTTAGCATAAATGAGGAGATACGTAAAGACTCTATTCTTTGGATAGAAGAGACTTCAAGCAGCCCTATATTAGCTTCTTACTCATCTCATATCGATGGCCTTATTTCACTGTTAAATCGACATTTTTTTTTGCCACTTAAGGACAAGGAGCTAATGTTTGCCATATACGAAAAAGGTAGTTACTACAGAAAACATCGCGATAGATTTGCTAAACAACAGCATCGTTTTTTTACTATAATACTATACCTTACCGACTGGCAAAAAGGAGATGGAGGTGAGCTTGTGATATACACCGATCAAGGTGAAGTGAAGGTAGAACCTCATCAGGGAAGCTTCGTTATTTTTACTTCTGAAACGGAGCATGAAGTGCTTCCCGTTTTTGCGCGCCGTTACAGTATAACCGGTTGGATTACAGATGTACCCATCGGGTTAACATTTTTATAAACCCTACTAGTACGATAAAACTATTGTTCCTCTAAAATTTTCTTCTTCTGAAGATCGTAATCCGTTTGGGTGATTAAACCTTCGTCAAGCAACGACTTTAATTCTCTCAGTCTATCCGATTTTGAACTGATTGCAGGTGCATCGACGCTCGTGGGCGCTTTCAAAGGTGGAGTTACAGCGGGCGTTTCAGGTTTTAAATCAAACGTATAATTACTTTTATACTTCATAACCCAAAGCCATGGAATAAGGACAAAAAAACCTGCAACTGCAGGTACTACATCTACTTCTTCATCTTTACTTATGCTGGTATTTAAGGTACGATAACCTTCTGCGCTAAGTCGAATGTCAGTGGTACTAAAGGTTATTTTATTGTCTTCGTATCGATACGGTGTCTTGCCTACGTCAACTCCGTCAATTCTTAGATCTGCACCCTCTGGATATGAACGAATTACTGTGGAACTTACGCAGCTCGTAAATAACATACAGCTTACAAAAAAATAGGATACTGCTTGAGGGAAAGTTACTTTTAATGGCATTGTGGTAATTCAGGTTTAATAAATTATCGTTTTATAATTCTGCTTGTGTGCGTTTTGTGTTCAGACTGTACCGTAAGTATATAAACATCACTTTTTAGGTTGGATAAATCAATGGTAGTGCCAGATAAAGTATTTTGTTCCATTAATTGACCTAGCGCATTCGTGATCGTATAGCTGCTATATGCACCTAGTGGTAAATGAAGTATTCCAGACGTAGGATTTGGGTATACAGCTAGAGTGTTTAGTGCAGACTGTTTAATGCCCAGTGAGTATGGGGATTCATATGCTCCGCAATCTATAATGGTGCGCAATACACGCGTGTTGCCATCCATGTCAACCTCGCCAACGGCTGCATAGCTTGGGTCGCCCGCATTTGCAGCATTGGATGAGTCAACTAAATGAAAATCATAGGTTATTTCATTTTTAAAATACGGATTGGCAAAGGAAGAATGTTTCTCAAAATTCGAAGTTGTTTTGAAGGCTTCGAGCGTTTTAATATCCGCATCATTATAGCCGTAAATACTAGTTTCGTTTCCACTTGTAGAGTAATACAAGTTGTAATCCAACACATTTCCTGTGCCGTTATCTTTCTTGTAAAAAGACATTACGTTATACGGGTTTGTAGCGTAAAAAATATTGTTTTTTACGGTTACGTTTTCGCAATAGGTCATATTAAGCTCGCCCGTCCATGTGTTGTCTTTGTCATTATCGTATAAGGTGTTTCCTGAAACCACGCAGTTTGTTACTTTTCCAGTAGTCGTTGGGTAGGAGAATCCGCCAACTACAATACCCGCTCTGCTATTGCCATAGGCTACGTTATTAATAAGTTGGATAAATGACGTTTCTTTTCCCTTTTTTTCGCAGCCAATGCTAAAACCAACTTGGCCATCTCTACATATATTGTTTTGTACGCTAATCAAAGTGCTGCCGTCTATATAAATGCCTCCAGCTGTGGCAATAGGAGATTTACAATTATACACCTCATTATTTCTAATAATTCCATGTCTCGCCATGTCTAACGTTGGGTCTGAGCAAATACCATAGTGGCCCGATGCCACAATACCTATATTTGTAATATCGTGTACAGAGTTACCTTCGATTAAAAAGCTATCTATATTTCCAGAAATGGTTAATCCTTCGCTATATCCTGTTCTACAATCTGCGATTTCAGAGTTAAGAATAGCAATATTGCTGTTGACATTTGTAGCACTTACTCCTAACACAACTAGTGGATAGGCTTTTTTAAATGAGGTCACGTTTTCAGCAGGATTATTAGAAAAGTGCACGCCTTTTATAGTGCAGTTATTTAACGTAATGTTTTGGCAGTTAGTGTTGATGTTAACCCCAGAAACATAGTTGCTTATTATATTTTTAAACGTGATGTTTTCTATCGTAAGGAATGCTGAATTAGAGATAAAAAGCAAGGCATCTCCTGAACCAGCAGAAGCTCCACCTCCATCTATGATTACGGCGTCATTTCCAAAAGGTTTTATAACATTAGGCTCCGTTACTGTGCCTACTTTCCCGTCTAAGTACAAATACTCTGTATAGGTTCCTGCCATAATTTCTATGGTAGTTGCTGTGGTCATTTGGCTCAGAGCAAACTGTATGGTTTGAAAAGGCGAAGCTTGGCTTCCGTCATTTCCGTTGCTTCCCGATGGGCTTACGTAAATAGTAGTTTGTGCTATAGATAACGTGGTGAACGTAAATAAAATAAGGCTAAGGGCAAGTTTGTAAAATGTTGTCATATAGGTAATTATATATATTCAAATGTAGCATTTTTAGCTAAATACTATAAAGTGTAATAATTAAAGAACGTAAAATCAGTTCTCTTGTTGGATAGTTCAATCTAAAATCATCATGTATCATTGCACCATGCAAGCACCAAAGGCAAAAAAAATACCCAAAGAGCACAGTATACATGGAGACGTGCGAATAGATAATTACTACTGGCTTAGAGATCGTGAAAACCAAGAAGTTATTGACTACTTAAACGCCGAAAATGCGTATTGCAAAGAGGTACTAAAACCTACTGAACCATTGCAAGAAAAATTATATGAAGAAATAGTAGGCCGCATAAAAAAAGATGACGAGTCTGTACCATATCAGAAAAAAGGATATTGGTACTACACAAGATTTACAGAAGAGTCTCAATACCCAATTTACTGTCGTAAAAAGGACAGCATGGAGAATAAAGAACAGATTCTTATGGATGTAAATGTTATGGCCGAGGGACATAAATACTACAACGTAGGTGGTTTGAGTTTAAGCCCTGATGAAAAATACATGGTGTATGGAGAAGATACGGTGAGTCGTAGAATATATACTCTCAAAATGAAGAGCATGGAAACCGGTGAAATTCTAGATTTAAATATACCAGGAACTACGGGTGGAGCTTGTTGGGCGGAAGACAGTCAGACTATTTTTTATACCATGAAAGACGAAACCACCTTGCGATCTGCCAAGGTTATGTCGTATAACGTAGTAACAAAAGAAGAAACAGTTCGATTTGTAGAAAAAGACGATACGTTTAATTGCGGTGTTTATAAAAGCAAAAGCGAAAAATATATTATCATCAGTTCGGGAGCGAGCATCACATCTGAATATCAGTTTATCTTAGCCACAAATCCGCAAGACACCTTTAAAATATTCCAAAAGCGTATACGCGGAATGGAGTATAGTATCAGTCATTTTGAAAATAAATGGTATGTTATGACCAACTGGGATGCTCATAATTTTAAACTGATGGAAACGGCTGAGATACTTACCGAAAGAAAAAACTGGGTGGAGGTTATAGCTCATAGGGAAGACACCTTGCTAGAAGGACAAGAGGTTTTTAGCAATTTTATGGTAATTGAAGAACGCCGTAATGGTCAAAATCACCTTCGAGTTATCAATCAGAAAACGCAAGAGGAGCATTATATGCAGTTTGATTCTGAAACATATGATTGCTGGACCAGTACCAATCCAGATTTTGACAGTGAGATTTTGCGATTTGGATATACAAGCATGACAACTCCTAGCTCGGTATATGATTATGATATGAATACCCGAGATAAAGTGCTTCTTAAGCAGCAAGAAGTATTAGGTGGGTACGATGAGAGTTTATATGACAGCAAACGATTGTGGGTTACGGCAAGAGATGGCGAAAAAGTGCCCATGAGCTTAGTATATAAAAAATCTAGTGCGGAAGAGTCAAAAGAGAACAGGAAAGGAGCTCCGTTACTTTTATATGCATATGGTTCATACGGTCACTCGTTAGATCCCTATTTTAGTTCTGTAAGACTTAGTTTGCTGGACAGAGGATTTGTATACGTAATAGCGCATATACGTGGTGGCGAAGACTTAGGTAGAATGTGGTACGAAAACGGTAAACTGTTGGCAAAATTGAATACCTTTTTTGATTTTATTGATTGTGCCGATTACCTCATCGCTGAAAAATGGACTACCCCAAAACAATTGTATGCTGAAGGTGGAAGTGCCGGAGGATTGCTAATGGGCGCAGTAGTAAATTTTAGACCGGAACTATGGAATGGAGTGATTGCACAAGTGCCATTTGTAGATGTGGTAACCACTATGCTAGACGAAACAATACCACTTACTACCGGAGAGTATGACGAATGGGGAAATCCTAATGAAGAGGAATATTACCACTACATAAAAAGCTATTCGCCTTATGACAATATAGAAGCTAAAGAGTATCCGAATATGTTCATCACCACAGGCTTGCACGATAGTCAAGTGCAGTACTGGGAACCCGCCAAATGGATTGCTAAGTTACGCGACATGAAAACAGATACTAATATGCTGATCATGGATTGCAATATGGAAACCGGACATGGCGGAGCAAGTGGTCGATTTGAAGCACTCAAAGAAACCGCTAAAGAGTTTGCATTCTTATTTATGCTTGAGGGCATAACTGATTAAATCACTATTTTTGGGGTGATGAATAAGCTGTTTTTTGTTGTTTTTCTATGCGGTTTAATCTCGCAGGCGTATGCCCAATTAGAGAGCGACCGATTTGGTAAAACGCATTCTGCCAAAGTGCTAGATGCAGATTATAGTCAGCTTGAATCTGGTTTTAGTATGTACAAGCTTTCAGGAGAGAAGTTGACTTATTCAGCTCCAGAAATTCTTTTTAGAAGGAGCTTGTCTAATATTCATGAGTTGCAATTGCAGCTCCCAAGTATTATTTCTTACCATCAAGAAGATAGCTCTGCATTACCTATTGGTAATATGAGTGTGGGCGTAAAGTTAGGTGTGATTTCGTCAGATAAAGTAAATTTATCCGTTCTTGCAAAATGGGGATTGTTATCGGATCCACTTAGTTTAGATAGAGGAGGATATTTATCGTTATCCGCACCCATACAAGTCAATTTAAATGAAATAATGTACACTAGAGCAGAAATTACCTTGAATGGCATAGGTGGTGATTTGCAAAGAATTGGGCTATTAGCTCTTGGGTATAAAGTTGGACCCAAAGTGAATTTTATTTGTGAATATCAATTGAATCAACATAAATCAATCCAAGATAAGTCTTGGAATAACAGATCTTCGGTGGGTGTAGCATTCCAGTATGAAACAATGAATCATTTATTATTGGATTTAGGAGTTTCTAATACTTTTGATTCTTTATTAGGATTGAACATAGGAGAGTTCTATGTGGTAAAGGCCGGATTGACACACAATTGGGAACAATGGCGAAAAAGAAGGAATAAAAATACACCCTCAGAAATTTATTAATACGATGAAAAACAAACTAATAGCGATAGCACTTTTTGCTATGTCAGCGTGTAATTCTCCAAGCAAATGGCAAAATGGCGAAGTTGTGGTGGAGGAATCGCCGAAAATACTGAATGGCTATGGTAAAAAAATAGTCAATTACCAAGATAGTATAAGTGCCATTTTTTTGAGTGGTTCCAATGGTGTATTGTCAAAAAAAGATGTCTCTGCATTGGGTCACCTCCATTTTTATGAGCCAAACGAAGCGTATAAAATCCCAGCTGTTTTTACCAAAACAGAAGATGGTAAAGTATTTCAAATGAAGACCAATACCGATAGACTTCCAGAATATAGAACATATGGTAGTTTACGTTTCGAAATGGATGGTGTAGCGCACTCGCTTACGTTATATCAAAGTGTAGAAATGCCAGATTACTTATTTTGCCCTTTTAAAGATCTGACCAATGGTAATGAAACTTATGGAGGAGGAAGATATTTAGACTTTAAACTGGCTGATTTAAAGGAGCCTATCATTGATTTTAATTACTGCTATAACCCTTATTGTGCGTATAATTCAGAATACTCATGCCCTATTCCGCCGTATGAAAATCACCTAAAAGTGAATATACCCGCAGGCGAAAAGAAGTGGCATTAAGTTGAATAGTATTTTATACTTTCGCATCCAAAATTAGCAATGGCTGAAACTATACTTGTATTAGGAGCTTGTGGCCAAGTGGGCACCGAGCTGGTAGAAAATCTGCAGAATATTCACGGCGAAGGCAATGTGATATCAAGTGATATTCGTAAATCTGATCATCCTGTTTTTGCTAATGGAATTTTTGAGACACTCGATGTTCTCGACAAAAAAAAGATAACAGAAGTGTTCGCTAAACACAAGCCAACCGTGGTCTATCATTTAGCTGCTTTACTTTCTGCCACAGCAGAAGCTAATCCTAAATTTGGTTGGGAGCTCAATATGGACGGCACTTTTAATATTTTTGATGCCTGTCTAGAATACGGAGTTAAACGAATATTCTGGCCAAGTTCTATTGCTGTTTTTGGACCTACCACTCCAAGAGTAAATACACCTCAAAGTACAATCTTAGAACCGAGTACAGTCTACGGGATTACTAAGTTAGCTGGTGAGCGTTATTGCGAATATTATTATAACCGATACGGACTAGATGTTAGAAGTATAAGATATCCGGGTCTTATTGGTTGGAAATCACTTCCAGGTGGAGGCACAACGGATTACGCGGTAGATATTTTTCATCAGGCGCTAAAAGCAAGTACGTATGAGTGCTTTTTGAGTGGTGACACAACCTTGCCTATGATGCACATGGAAGATGCGGTACGAGCTACCTTAGAGATTGTGGAGGCGCCATCCAATATAATACACATACGAAGTAGCTACAACATAGCGGGTGTATCGTTCAATCCTGAGGAACTTACGGCTGAAATCAGAAAACACATTCCTGATTTTACCATAACCTACCAACCTGATCACAGACAAAAGATTGCCAATAGTTGGCCGCAAAGTATAGACGATAGCAAAGCGCGAGCAGACTGGAATTGGAGTGAAAAATACAATCTGGAAAAGCTGACCAGTAACATGCTTGAAAATATAAAAGCAACTGTACTAGGCGCTAAATAAACACAGCATCGGCCTCAAGCCTATTTCATTTTCTTGGTAATTTAGTAGCTTAATAAATCAGCTATAGCGTGCGCTACTTTATCCGCGTTCGGAAGCATTTCTTTTTCCAAATCTACGTTAAGAGGAACGGCGGGTAAATCGAGCGAACCTACACATTTTACGGGAGCGTCTAACTGCTGAAAACAGTGCTCTTGAATTCTACCTGCAATGGCTTGGGCAAACGAATTATTAAGCGTTTCTTCTGTAAGTACAATCACCTTTCCGTGACGCTTTACGCTAGCATATATAGCGTCGTTATCACAAGGACTTAACGTTCTTAGGTCAACTATCTCTACCTGACCGGGGAATGATTTTGAAGCATTAGTAGCCCACCAAACACCCATACCGTAGGTTATAATTGTAAGTGATTCACCATTTCCTAACGCTTCTTCACTTGCTTCTTGATGTATACGTGCTTTACCCAAAGGTATAATGTAATCCTTACTTGGTTCAGGGGATTTAGCACCTTCTGTCCCGGGCACTTTACTCCAGTATAACCCTTTGTGCTCAAACATTACCACGGGATTTGGGTCGTAAAAAGCAGCTTTCATAAGCCCTTTCATATCTGCAGCGTTGCTTGGGTACACTATTTTTATGCCTTTTATAGGCAAAATAGAAGATTCATTTGTGCCACTGTGATAAGGTCCGCCACCGCCGTAGGCGCCAGTGGGCACGCGTATCACGGCTTGTACTGGGAATTTACCGCCACTTAAATAACTGCTCTTAGATAATTCGGTTACCAACTGATTGATTCCTGGCCAGATATAATCTGCAAATTGTACTTCTACAATAGGTTTACAACCTACGGCACTCATTCCTGCCGTAGAACCTATAATATATGCTTCTTGTATTGGGGTGTTAAACACACGGTGTTTCCCATGTTTTTGCGCAAGTGTAGCAGCTTCTCTGAATACACCTCCTAGTCGGTGACCTACGTCTTGACCATAAAGTAAGGCTTCAGGGTGGTCCGCAAGAATCTCGTCAACAGCGTGCAATGCAGCATCAACCATAATGATCGTTTCTGCATTCGGTGGGTGTCTATCGCCTAATTCTGCTGTTACGGTTGTTTGTGCTAATACAAAATCAGTCACTGTGTCAAGTGCAGGAGCACTGGCTGCTTTTGCTCGTTCAAAATCACTTGAAACTTCTTGCTCGGCTGTTGCCTGAAGTTCCTCTATTCTAGAGAGTTTTATTCCTTTTATTTTGGCCTGCTCAATTAAAAACACAAGAGGATCTTCCTTTTGATCTTCTTCTAAGTCATCTCTATACCATTCGCTTCGTACACCGCTAGTATGGTGGCCAAGTAAAGGCACTTTGGCATGTACAAGCATGGGTTTTTGATTCATGCGAACCCACTTAACCGCTTTGCTCATTTCAGCATAACTTTCTTCAAAATTACTGCCGTCAACTTGTGCTCTTCGTATTCCTTTAAATCCAGCCGCAAATTCATAGGCATTCATAGCACGCATTTCGGCGCCACTTGCGCTTATACCCCAGTCATTGTCTTGTACCAAATATAGAATAGGGAGTTGATGTAATGCAGCCATTTGAAGCGCTTCAGAAACTTCCCCTTCTGTCATAGATCCATCGCCTATAGAGCATACTACGATAGAGCCATTGGTGCCACTCTCATTCAGTTTATTGTTTTTGAGATACTGAAGTCCATGCGCTATACCCGTAGTAGGAATAGCTTGCATACCTGTAGCACTGCTCTGGTGTGCAATTTTAGGTTTGTCTGCATCCAATAATGACGGATGAGAATAGTAAGTACGACCACCCGAAAACGGATCGTCTCCTTTAGCCAAAAGTTGTAGCATAAGCTGATAGGGTGTCATACCGATACCCAACAGAATAGATTCGTCTCGATAATAAGGCGCTACCCAGTCAATCTCTTTTAATTGATAGGCTATGGCGAGCTGAATCGCTTCGTGTCCCTTAGAAGTACTATGCACATAGCTTGTAATTTGCCTATTATCGTCATAGATCTTAGCCATCGCCCTAGCTTTAAATAAGTCTAGTAGAGCCTTTTCGTATACTGATTTTTTAATGTGCATTCTTGCTAGTGCGCCTTCTTTTTACGGTTGCAAGTTTAGGCTTAAATTTACTAAGATGAAAATGCATCAAAGGTTAAGATGATAGATTATTTATAACATAAATAATCTACGGGATTAAAAAATCCAGTATTGCGTAACTAACCTTAATAGTTGTGTTGCCTACTCCACCGTAACTGATTTAGCCAAATTTCTTGGCTGATCTACATTACAACCGCGCATTACTGCTATGTAGTAAGAAAGTAATTGCAATGGTATGGTAGCTAAGATAGGAGTAAGGCAATCTTCTGTGTCTGGAATTTCAATGAAATGATCCGCCATTTCAGCGACTTTTTCGTCGCCTTCAGTCACTATAGCTATAATTTTTCCTTTACGTGCTTTTACTTCTTGGATATTGCTTACTACTTTTTCGTAGTAGTTACGCTTTGTCGCGATTACAACGATAGGCATCTCTTCATCAATAAGTGCAATGGGTCCGTGCTTCATCTCTGCAGCGGGGTAACCTTCTGCATGTATATACGATATTTCCTTTAGTTTTAGGGCTCCTTCTAATGCCACAGGGAAGTTGTAACCTCTTCCTAAATAAAGGCAATTAGGTGCATCTTTATAAATAGCGGCAATTTCTTTACATTTTTCATGGCAACTCGCTAATAAAGCTTCTACTTTTTTAGGTATTACCTCAAGTTCCGCGAACATTTCTCTCAGTCTTTCACGTGCAATAGTGCCTCTAATTTCTGCAATGCCTAATGCTAAAAGCGTAAGCACTGTTACTTGAGCGGTAAAAGCTTTGGTAGACGCAACTCCTATTTCAGGACCAGCGTGGGTATAAGCTCCAGCATGTGTTAAACGAGGTATGCTACTGCCTACAACATTACAAATACCGTATATAGTCGCTCCTTTTTCTTTGGCTAACTCTAATGCAGCTAGTGTATCTGCTGTTTCACCACTTTGAGAGATAGCAATTACTAGATCTTTTTCAGAAATTACGGGGTTTCTATATCTAAACTCCGAAGCATATTCTACTTCAACTGGAATTCTTCCAAACTCTTCGATAAGGTATTCTCCTACTAAGCCTGCGTGCCATGAGGTTCCACAAGCAACGATGATGATTCTATCTAAGTTTTTTATTTTACTTGCATATTCCTCTAAGCTTCGCATAGCGAAAGTTAAATTAACAGGATCAAATCGTCCACGCATAGAATCGTAGATAGATTTCGGCTGCTCAAAAATTTCTTTAAGCATAAAATGCTCATAACCTCCTTTTTCTAAAACGTCAAGGCTAATTTCTAGCTGCTGCATAAATGCCGATTTGTGAACATTGTCAATAGTTTTAATGGTCATCTCACCATCGTGTATAGAAACAATTTCATTGTCATCAATGTAGGTTACGGTCTTGGTGTATTCCACGATTGGAGTGGCGTCACTTGCTAAGAAAAACTCTCCCTTAGTATCGCTTATTCCTACTACAAGTGGACTTCCCTTACGTGCAGCAATTAATGTGTTTGGGTCATTTTTACTCAATAAAACAATAGCATATGCCCCAATTACTTCGTTCAAAGCGAGTCTTACTGCTTCCAATAAATCAACTTTTTCATTGATCTTTATTTCTTCAATAAGGTGAATGAGTACTTCCGTATCCGTGTCACTTTTAAAGGTGTGTCCGCGTTGTACAAGTACTTTTTTAAGTGTGGCGTAATTCTCAATAATTCCGTTATGAATTAAAGCAATATCACCACTTTGCGATAAGTGTGGGTGTGCATTAGCAGTGTTTGGTTCACCATGGGTAGCCCAACGGGTGTGTCCTATCCCTCTTGTTCCTGTAATATCTTGGCCCGCAGCGGTAGCTTCTAGCTCAGAAACCTTTCCTTTATTCTTATATACCTTAAGATCACCGTCTAAAAGGGCAATTCCTGCACTGTCATACCCTCTATATTCAAGTCGTTGTAATCCTTTAATTAAGAAGTCATAGGCCTGATTTGGTCCGTAATAAGCTACAATTCCACACATATGTTTGGTTTTTCTTTAATGTCTAATTTATCAGTAATGAATGTTTTATAATATCTACTCAGTGGTAATTAAGTTATGTTGGTCTTAAAGATTAAATGTCGCTTTTAAATCTGTCACTACATTTAATTCTTCCCAAGGGAAAAGTTTAACTTCCACTTTTATGATGTTTCCACCGCCATCTGTAAAGGTCTTAGTTACTGTCTCAGTTGTTCGTCCCATGTGACCATAAGCCGCAGTTTCTGAGTATATTGGAGTACGTAAATTGAATCGTTGTTCAATAAAGTAAGGTCTCATGTCAAACTTAGGCATGGTCAATAACACCTCAGCAATTTCGCCATCGGTCATGTTTACTTTAGAAGTTCCATAGGTATTTACATATAATCCCATTGGTTTGGCTACTCCAATTGCGTAGGCTACCTGCACTAAAACTTCATCTGCAACTCCTGCAGCTACTAAGTTTTTGGCAATATGTCTCGTCGCATAAGCTGCGCTTCTATCTACTTTGCTCGGATCTTTACCAGAGAATGCGCCTCCACCATGTGCGCCTTTTCCGCCATACGTGTCAACTATAATTTTACGTCCGGTTAATCCTGTGTCGCCATGTGGTCCACCTATAACAAATATGCCAGTTGGATTAACGTGATACGTAATCTCATTGGTAAAAAGTGATTGGGTTTCAGCTGGTAATAAAGCTTTTACTCTTGGGATTAATATAGAAATAACGTCGGCTTTAATTTTAGCAAGCATTACTTCTTCTGAGTCAAAATCGTCGTGTTGAGTTGAGATAACAATAGAGTCAATAGCTATTGGTTTGTTATTATCGTCGTACTTTATGGTTACTTGAGACTTACTATCTGGTCTTAAGTATTTGATTTCATTGTTTTCGCGTCTAAGCTCTGCGAGTTCTTTCAGTAAGATATGGCTAAGCTCAAGCGGAAGTGGCATAAAGCTCTCCGTTTCGTTGGTTGCATACCCAAACATCATTCCTTGATCTCCAGCTCCCTGTTCTTCCGGGTTTTTACGCTCTACACCTTGATTAATGTCTGGCGACTGCTCGTGTATGGCACTAAATACACCACAAGAGTTGCCATCAAACATGTACTCACTTTTGGTATAACCAATTTTATTGATGGTTTCGCGTGCTATTTTTTGAACATCTAAATAGGTATTTGATTTCACTTCTCCAGCTAATACAACTTGACCTGTAGTTACTAAAGTTTCGCACGCTACTTTACTGCTGGGATCAAATGCTAAAAAGTGATCTATAAGCGCATCAGATATTTGGTCTGCTACTTTATCTGGATGTCCTTCTGAAACGGACTCTGAAGTGAAGAAATATGCCATAAGTGTTTTGTCGATTTTTTAACACGGCAAAAGTAACCATTAGGACTTAATTATTTAAACCATCGGACTCTTAATTAATACTCCCACAAATCATGTTCAAGTACGTACAAATCGTTTCTAATTTCATCACTTTCGAGCAAAGCTGCTTCGCCGTTATCTCTATACTCTTCAAGTTGATTTATGTCTGCATCATAAACGTTACTCCGCTTTACAATATGACTCGCAAAGTTTCTGGTTTCAAACCATTGGTCATAGCTAAGTCGAGAGGCGTCATTGCGTCTGTTAAATACTTCTTGCTGAGCAAGTATGGGTCTCAAATCGTCCATTTTTACCCAAAACAATGCAGCTTCACCAAGTTCTAATCCTGTTTCACTTAACATAGTGTACAAGGGCGCTATAGCTATAATAGTCGGTCTGAAGTCGCTATGTTGTGCATCAAATATCCAATCTTCCATGATTCTAAATTTTTTAATCGTTGAAACATCAAAAGGTTCTTTTAGGGGTATCCGGATTAAGTCATTAGGATCCAAGGGATTTGCTGGGTTTTGGACATCTACCCAAATTTCTTTTTCTACTTTTTCTCGAATAAGGGTTTCGTTGATAATAGTTACCAGCGAGTCATTTGCATAAGCCTTAGGTCGCGGCAAGTCGGAATAGCCAGTTGTAACGGCGTGCCAAATAATTTGGTTGAGTGGATTTCTTGGCCAAGTGATATCCTTGTTTTGCTTCATTCGGGAGTCGATGACTCGATGAATTCTTTGAGAATACGGAACCCGCGATTCGCCCAAGTAGCGGTGGGCAATTGGGACTCCTTCGTTGGGTATGGCGCGCTGGTAAGGCGGTAACTCATACGGTGGTAATTGGGAAAATGATTTTATGGTCAAGCTAGTTAGAATTAATACAGTGATTTTTTTCATAACGTTAAGCTTTTTCGGTTGAGAGTGTAACGGGTATGTAAAGAGGATTATTACATAGCTTTTCTTAAAAGTAGTAGGTGTAGCCGTTTAACTCGAGAATGTATAATTTATGTAATTATTCACAACGAAGGTTTCGGCAAGAATAAATTAATCTACCAATCGTTTGGTAATTTAACAAGTTAGTTCTATGTTTGGAACATAAAATAATGGCAAAACCAAAGTTAGATCGTAAAACGTTACTCCGGAATTCTCTATCTGTATTTAAAACGATGGGGTACAATGGCACGTCTATGAATGATCTCGCTAAAGCAAATGGTCTGCTAAAGGGCAGTATGTACCATTACATAGAAAGCAAAGAATCACTTATGCTTGAAGTATTAACGGCGCTTAGAGACCATTATGTTTCTAGGGTATTTAACAAAGCGTTTGATGAAACACTCCAACCTTACCAGAGGCTAAAAGAATTGGCTCTGCGCGCAGAAGAGATATTTGTTTTTGAAGAGGGTGGAGATTTCTTGGTTAATATTGGTTTAGAAACCAAAAACAGCGTTCCTGCCTTTACGCAGGTTATTAAAAGCTTCTTTCAAGAATGGATAAACACAATGAAATACTTGTATTCATTTGTATTGGATGAGGCAGATGCTAAAGAAAAAGCTGAATTTATTGTGGCAGAAATAGAAGGGTCTGTTTTGATGATGAAATTATTGGATGATGTAAACTATCTTCACCGAACCAATGAACGATTGCTAAAGGAATACAAAGAATTAGAAAGACAAAAAGTATACAAATAATGGATACGAGGAAAATAAGAAAAATAGCCGTATTAGGCTCAGGAGTTATGGGTAGCCGTATAGCGTGCCACTTTGCTAATATTGGTTTGGATGTGCTCCTACTCGACCTTAAAAACTTTCCCCATTCAAAAGAAAGTGAAGCCGGTACAGATGCTAAAGTAGCACAAGCTGCATTATTATCGTCACTGAAAAGTAACCCAAGTCCCATTTACAGTAAGGATTTTGCAAAGCGAATAAAAACTGGAAACTTGGATGATGACCTGCATAAGATCAAAGACTGTGACTGGGTGATAGAGGTGATTATCGAAAGATTGGATCTTAAAATAGATCTCTTTAATAAAGTAGAGGAATACCGTAAACCAGGTACCTTAATTACTTCCAACACGTCAGGTATACCTATAGAAATGATGTTGGCTGGTAGAAGCGAAGATTTTGCGGCACATTTCTGTGGTACACACTTTTTCAATCCGCCTCGTTATCTTAAGCTTCTAGAAATTATCCCTTCGTCCAAAACCAAGCCTGAGGTAGTAGACTTCTTCTTGCATTACGGTGATCTTTTTCTAGGTAAAACAACGGTAAAGGCAAAGGACACACCGGCATTTATCGCCAATAGAATTGGGGTTTTTAGTATCATGGCAATCTTTAAAATGATGGTTAAACATGGTCTAAGCATCGAAGCGATTGACAGTGTTACAGGTCCTGTTTCAGGTAGACCCAAGTCTGCAACGTTTAGAACATCTGATCTGGTTGGCTTGGACACCTTGGTTAAGGTAGCAAACGGTGTAGGACAAAACTGTCCTGCTGACGAAATGAAAGAATGGTTTACCATTCCTTCGTTTTTAGAAAAAATGTTGGAGAATAATTGGCTTGGAGACAAAACAGGCCAAGGGTTTTATAAGAAAGGGAAAGATGCGGATGGTAATACCGTAATCGAATCACTTAATCTAACGACGCTAGAATACAGTGCTCAAGACAAGCCTCGATTTGACAGTATAGGGAAAGCAAGAGGAGCCAACAGGCTAAGCAGTAAACTAGGAATATTATACAGCGGCGGTGATCCTGCTGCTGATTTTTATCACGATATAATTACAGCTATTGCCGCTTATTCGGCTAATCGTATTCCGGAAATAGCAGATGATTTGTATCAAATAGATGATGCACTTCGTGCTGGATTTGGTTGGGAAGTGGGACCATTTGAGACTTGGGATTTAATTGGCTTTGATAAAGTATTAGCCAACATAGAAAAGGCTGGATATGTTGTTCCACAATGGATTTTAGATTTCAAAGCAAAAGGGAACACTACGTTTTACAAATCAGAATATGGTAAACGCAAATACTATAATATTCTCAAAGCAGAATATGAAGTAATTCCAGGTACTGAAGCGTTTATTGTATTAGATAACTTCAGAACGCCTGAGCCTCTATATACCAACAAAGAGGCGACCTTGCACGACATAGGTGATGGTGTTTTATGTTTAGAGTTTCATTCAAAAATGAATGCCATAGGAAGCGGCACGCTAGCAGCTATTAATAAGTCCATTGACATTGCAGAAACACAAGGATGGAAAGGTTTGGTTATTGGCAATGATGCACCCAACTTCTCAGCTGGAGCTAACTTAGCGATGATGCTTATGTTGGCCATAGAGCAGGAGTTTGATGAGCTAAACATGGCTATTAAATATTTTCAAAACACCGTTATGCGCCTAAGATACAGCAGTATTCCTGTGGTTGTTGCTCCTCACGGATTAACCCTGGGCGGAGGTTGTGAAATGACATTACACGCCGATTCAGCGATTGCTGCAGCTGAAACCTATATTGGATTAGTGGAAGCTGGTGCAGGACTTATACCTGGCGGTGGAGGAACGAAAGAATTTGTGGTCCGGACAAGCGACAGTTTCTATGCAGGTGACCCACAGTTACCTACCTTAATTGAGCGTTTTCAAACTATTGCAACTGCAAAAGTGGCTACCTCAGGACACGAGGCTTTTGAAATCGGGGTGATGCATCACGATAAGGATGAAGTGGTTGTAAATGGCGGTCGTGTTATTACGGAAGCCAAAAGAAAGGTACTTGAACTGCACCACGATGGATACGTTCAAAAACCACAACGAGATGATATTTTGGTGCTAGGCAGAACGGCACTTGGAGCATTATATTCTGGTGTAGAAGCCTTTGGAATTAGCGGTTATGCTAGTCAGCACGACATGCTCATAGGTAAAAAATTAGCCTATGTTATGGCCGGAGGAGATTTAACTCAGGCTACCAAAGTGACCGAGCAATACCTATTAAACCTAGAAAGAGAAGCCTTTTTAAGCTTACTGGGCGAACGAAAAACATTGGAAAGAATACAGCATATATTAAAAACGGGAAAACCACTTAGAAACTGATATAAGACCTAGGATATAAGATATAAGACAGAAAAATGAATAAGATAAACCTACATAAAGCTGAAAAAAGAGAAGTCATAAATCTTATATCATACATCCTAAATCATTCATAAAATAAAAAAAAATGGCAGAAGCATACATCATAAACGGATATAGAACAGCAGTCGGGAAAGCAGGAAGAGGTGGATTTAGATTTACCAGCCCAGTAGATTTGGGAGCAGCTGTAATTAACCATTTAATTGACCATACTCCCGGATTTGATCCGAGTGTAGTTGAAGATATAATTGTAGGGAATGCAGTACCCGAAGCAGAGCAAGGTTTACAAATGGGCCGCTGGATTGGGGTGCGAAGTAAACTACCCATGGAGGTTCCAGGTGTTTCGGTTAATAGATATTGCGGTAGCGGTATAGAAACCATTGCAATGGCCGTAGCAAAAATTAAAGCAGGACTCGCCGATTGTATTATAGCTGGTGGAACAGAAAGTATGAGTCTAGTGCCCACAGTAGGTTATAAAACAGTGCCTAATTACAATATTGCTAAAGATCATGGTGATTATTTCTTAGGAATGGGGCTTACTGCAGAAGAGGTTGCAGTTAAGTATACTATCAGCCGCGAAGATCAGGATGCATTTGCACTGGGTTCTCACCAAAAAGCCTTAAAAGCACTCGCCGAAGGTAAATTTAAAAATCAAATAGTACCTTTTGAAGTAGAGCAAGTAGATTTCGATCCGGCAACAAATAAGCGTGTTACCTCTAGCTACATAGTAGATACCGACGAGGGTCCGAGAGCTGATACCACGCTAGAGGCTTTGGCAAGGTTAAAACCCGCCTTTAAAAATAACGGAACGGTAACTGCCGGCAATAGTTCTCAAACCAGTGACGGTGCCAGTTTTGTGCTGGTAATGAGTGAGAAAATGGTTAAGGATTTAGGCTTAGAGCCTAGAGCTAGGTTGGTGAGTCAAGTATCTGTTGGTGTAAACCCACGATACATGGGAATTGGTCCTATGGAGGCTATTCCCAAAGCGTTGTCCAAAGCCGGTCTTTCACTAAATGATATTGATCAAATAGAATTGAATGAGGCATTTGCTTCACAAAGTTTGGCTGTTATGCGTGGTTTAGATCTTAACCCAGACATCGTAAATGTAAACGGTGGAGCAATTAGTTTAGGACATCCATTGGGCTGTACCGGAGCAAAACTCACCGTACAAATACTCGAAGAAATGAAACTTAGAAACCAAAAATATGGCATGGTAACAGCGTGTATTGGCGGAGGACAAGGAATAGCAGCGATTTATGAAAGGCTTTAGTGGATTTAAGATGTATGATATAGGAGTGTTTTAACCTATGTTAATTATCTAAAATCATAATTCAATGAAAAAATAATGAGTAGAACGAATCATAATTTCAGGAAATTAAAAGTTTGGGA
>Ga0102863_1000051_pt1 | contig 41480 bp, 38 predicted proteins | sample Colrivmet1449A02_FD_78451 | JGI IMG/M metagenome (GOLD analysis project Ga0102863, IMG submission 78451) | Estuarine microbial communities from the Columbia River estuary - metaG 1449A-02 | ecosystem: Environmental > Aquatic > Marine > Intertidal zone > Estuary | place: USA: Columbia River...
AAATTGAAGAAGGTGTAGGGGTTGTGCAACAATTTGAAGCCGCTGGGAATAGGTATGGAATCCGTTACGAAGAGGCTTTGGCTCTTGAGTGCGCTTATTTAAGAAGCAGATTGTCATAAAAGCAACTTGCTCAATCACCAATAAAAGGATATCATAGATAGTATATGGCAATAGATTACCCAGATTCTCCAACCGTAGGGCAAACATTTACAACCGCAGGTAGAACCTGGGCGTATAGTGGTTCTAGGTGGACAGTTGTAAGTACTGGTGTCACTGTAAGCGTTGCAGATAATAGCATTACATCTGCAAAAATTCTTGATGGAACAATTGTTGCGGGTGATATCGCAAGCAATGCTGTAACTACAGCAAAAATTTTGGATGCTAACGTAACTGCTGCCAAGATTGCTTCTGATGCTGTAACAACTGTTAAGATTCTAGATGAAAATGTAACTACTGGTAAACTTGCAAATGCTGCAGTTACAGCAACAAAACTTGCTAATACAGCAGTAGTATCGGGTTCTTACACAGCTACGAACATTACTGTGGATGCTCAAGGCCGGATTACTTCGGCTTCATCAGGGCAAAGTGGTGTTGATGCTTTTAGTGATCAATTTTTTATAGGAACGCAAGTATGGGGTTAATATATATAAACATAGGAGAAAATTATGCCAACATTAAGTAAATTAGCATTGCAGCCAGCCGGCACTACCGGAGATGGTTTGGGTATTTTGGTAGCCAACACAGCTACTGCTGGTACAACAATTCATACAGCTAGCGCAACTACAACAACGGTTGATGAAATTTGGTTGTATGCTTATAATAACCATTCAGCATCTATTCTTTTAACAATTGAATTTGGTGGGGTAACTGCTCCAAAAGATGTAATAAAGCAAACGCTTACTGCTCAAAACGGTTTAGTTTTAGTTGTTGCTGGTTTAGTAATTCAGGGTAATGCTGTTCCGAAAGTTATTCGTGCTTTTGCAGCAACAGGAAACCAAATTTCAATTTTTGGGTACGTCAATCGTATAGCGGTATAGGTTCATATGGGTCGTTTATATGACATGCGATCATTAAACAATACAAATATTGGTACTTGGCTTAATATCGGTTTGGGTGGTTTGGGTACAACAGCATTTGCTACACCAACAGTTGATTACCTTGTTCTCGCTGGCGGTGGTGCTGGTAGCAATAATACTTACGGTGGTGGTGGTGGTGGTGCTGGCGGGTTGCGTAGCACGGTAACTGCAACAGGTGGCAATGGAACTTTAGAGTCTGCTCTTGGCATTACTGCAGGAGATGCGTATACGGTTACTGTTGGCGCTGGAGGAACATCATCTTCAACTAACGGTGCTGTTGGTGGTAGTGGAACCAACTCTGTTTTAGGGTCAGTTACATCAACAGGTGGTGGCGGTGGTGCTGGTGGTTCTAGTGCTGGTGTTGGTGGTGGTTCTGGTGGTGGCGGTGTTGGCGAAGGTACATTTGCAGGAGGAGCTCGCACGGCTTCACCAGTTCAAGGCTTCAATGGCGGATCTAGTCTTGGTCGTGGTTGTGGCGGAGGAGGTGGCGCTGCTGCTATTGGCGGGAACTGCGGTGCTTCAGTTTGTGGTGTTGGCGGTGCAGGTTCATCTTCAAGTATTACTGGTTCTTCTGTCCAAAGAGGCGGAGGCGGTGGTGGAGGATTTAGACCTGGTGACTCGCAAAACACCCCAGGCGCTGGTGGTGCTGGTGGTGGTGGTGCAGGCGGTGCTGGAGTTCCTTCATCGGGTACGGCAGGCACAGCAAATCTTGGCGGTGGAGGTGGCGGTAAGACAAACACTGACCCAGGTTTTAGCACAGGCACTATAGGTGGTAACGGTGGTAGCGGTATAGTCATTTTGCGTTATGTAAATACATTTCCTGACATAGTTTCTATCGGTGCGGGGCTTACTTACTCGCTTAGTAATACAGGCGGTTATAAAATTTATTCATTTACAGCCGGAACAGGAATTATAACTTTCTAATGAGTAAAAGAAACCGTTCTCGCGTTAATACTAGAATTGGTGCTTGGCTCAATAGCGGGTTTGGTGGTCTGGGTACAACAACATTTTCTATTCCTATTGAATATCTTGTCGTTGCCGGTGGTGGGGCAAGTGGCGGTGGTGGCGGTGGTGGTGGTGGATTTTTAACATCATCAATGACGTTGACTGTTGCTTTAACTACAATTACTGTTGGTGGTGGTGGTAGTGGGTCTAATGGAAGTAATTCAGTAATTGGTGCCGTTACAGCAATTGGTGGCGGTAAAGGCGGCGGTTACGGTTGGGGTGGTGCTTCTGGAAACTCAGGGGGGTCAGGCGGTGGTGGTGACGGTGTTTACAATTCCTCTCCTGGTGGTGGCGGTGGAGGAACTGCTGGGCAAGGAAATGCTGGCGGTAGTGGTAGAAACTTTGTCCCTGGCGATGGTCGTTATACCGCAGGTGGCGGTGGTGGTGCTTCTGGTGGCGGTGGTGGTGGAAGTTTTAGTTCTGGAGGTAATGGTGGTGCAGGAACAGCTTCAAGCATCACTGGAACATCTATAACTTATGCAGGTGGTGGCGGTGGTGCTGCGTTGTATGAATATGGTTCTGGTGTTAGCGCCGGAAGTGCTGGTGCTGGTGGAGGAGGTACAGCAAATCGTGGTGGTGGCGGTGGTGGTAACGGCGGTAGTGGTGTGGTTGTTATTCGTTATGCAGATACATTCCCCGATCTAGGTTCTATTAGTGTTGGACTTACTTACACCGGCCCAGTAACTTCAGGCGGGTATAAAGTTTATCAATTTACCGCAGGTACAGGAAATATAACTGTCTAATTGCAAATTAATTATTAAAGAAGTATTATAGGAGTTATATGGCAATCAATTTTCCAAACACACCATCAACTAATGATGAGTTTACTGCAAATGGCAAAACATGGTATTTTACAGGTTCTAATTGGACACTAAAATCAATAACATCAACAGCCAATGGAACAATTGGAACTCTTGCCTTAGCAGATACTTCTGTTACTGCTATTAAGTTAGCTAGTAATGCTGTTACTACTGCTAAAATAATGGATAATTCAATTACTTATGCTAAACTAGGTAGTGATGTTGAAATACCTTTTATTATGGGGGTTTACTAGTGTCTAGAGGTTTAAATGGCTAATATAGCAAAAGCTTTATTTCGTGGTGCTGCAACAACTACTACAAATACAGTTCTTTATACAGTGCCGGCATCAACCGTAACTGTTGTGACAAACATTGTTGTTGTGAACACTAATTTATCTGCAGCTGCTTCATACACTTTAGCTTTAGATAGCGTTTCTTTGTTTCCAGGAGTTTCCATTCCTGCCGGTGGTGTTGTAACCATTGATGTAAAACAAGCTTTAGCAACAACTAAAACAATTACCGGTGGAGCTTCTGCTGCTACAGTTAATTTTCATATTAGCGGAATGGAGTCAGCATAATGGCAATTCAACAATTACCTACTGGGGAAACAACATTTAAACCTTCGGAACTATTTAATGATCCGGTTAACAGACTTCGTGTATCTCAACCTCAATCATTGATTGATACCGACTTTGAATACGGTACACAACAAACAAAATGGGAAAATCTTGGCCTAATTGATAACAGACCATATGTATATTCATCACAGACTCCCATTTCTGGTATTACAGCTATTGCTTTTAATACCAACTCAAGGACAGTAACCGTATCTCTTCCGTCAACCACAGGCATTGCAGTTGGCACACCAATTTCAGTTTATGATACTTTTTTAAGCCCGGCTAATGGTAATTTTATTGTTGAATCAGTATCCACAAACGTAAGTTTTACATATACAGCACAAGCTGTTAATAGCACAGCTGTTCAAGCAATTTTTGATTCAAACAAAACAGCTATTTATATTGGTTTTATTTTTTCTGGTGCTGCAATTGGAGCAGCGCCATCATCAGTTGTAATTGATGGAACTACTACTAAGGTAACTGTTACAACAACAGTTCCTCATGGGCTTTCTATTGGCAACGAAGTTGTTGTCACTGGTATTACAACAACAGGTGCAAACCCTCCAAACGGTTCGTTTTTTGTTGCTCAAATTTTGAGCAACACAGTGTTTGTTTATTACGCTAACGCTGTGCCAACAGCAACTTTATCTTTTGGTTCTGCTGCTGTTTATGTAAGACCGCAATCGCAATTCTTGCACAGGCCTTTTGATGGTGGAGTTATTTTCTCATCTAATGGGACATCAAACTATTGCAGTGCAATTCGCCAGACACGCCGTTATTTTCGTTATCAATCAGGTAAAGGTGTACAAGTAAGTTCGGGAACTATTTTAAAACCAAATTTTCAAATTGATTCTCTTTCTTTTTCTGGAGGCGTAGTTACTGTACAAACAAAAGAACAACATAATATTCTACCAGGATCTACAGTAACTGTAACTGGTGCATCGGATGCAAATTATAATGGAACATATACTATTACAAATGTTACTGGTTTTAATACATTTACATATGTGCCAACATCTTCTCCTTCTCAAACACCAGCAGGAGGAACTATTTATGTAGCAATAAATAGCTGGCATGGTTGTGCAAATAGACTTGGATTGTTTGATCAACAAAACGGTGTATTTTTTGAATTTGATGGTCAAACACTTAATGCGGTAAGAAGATCTTCTGTGTTTCAACTTGCTGGTAAAATTTCTGTAACATCTGGGCAAAATACGGTAACTCAAACAGATTCCTCTTTCCCAACTGTATTTTCAAGACAACTCAATATTGGTGATTATATTGTAATTCGCGGAGCATCATATCGCGTTACAGATATTGCAAGCGATACATCTCTTACTATAAGCCCTTCGTATCGTGGGGCTAATGCTGCATATGCAATTGTTACAAAAACAATTGAAACCCGTTATGCTCAATCAACATGGAATCTTGACAAACTTGATGGGACAGGACCTTCTGGGTACAATGTTGATCTTTCAAAAATGCAAATGTTTTATATTGATTATTCTTGGTATGGTGCTGGTTTTATTCGTTGGGGAATGAGAGCTACTAACGGAGATGTTGTTTATTGTCATAAAGTACCCAATAACAACGTCAACTCAGAATCGTGGATGCGTTCTGGAAACATGTGTGCAAGATACGAATCAAGCACAGTTGTCCCATTTACAAATACCACCACAACTATTAATAGTGGTGATACAACAATTACTGTTGCAAGTACTTCTGGTTTTCCTACTTCAGGAACCCTATGTGTTCGCCATGCAGCACATGGTTATGAATTTATCAATTATACAGGATTGACCGCTACAACCTTTACTGGTTTAACTAGAGGACAAAGTGGTAGCACTTCATTGGCTTTAACCATTGCTTCTGGTTCAAACTCTGCAACAGTGTCATCTGCTTCTAACTTGCAGATTGGTCAGAGAGTTATTGGAACAAATATTCCTGAAGGAACATTTATTTCTAATATTGTTGGAACAACATTAACATTGAGTCAAGCAGCAACTGGTGCTAACCCTACTGTTATCGTACCTGCGCTTGGTTCAGGAACTGCTGTTTCGTTCCCGTATTCGGCAACATCACCTGTGGTTGTAGAGCAAGCATATCCAACTTATGCAAGTTCTATTTCTCATTGGGGAACTTCAGTGATCATGGATGGTCGTTTTGATGATGACAAATCTCTTGTGTTTACTTATGGCACTACTGGTTCAATTGCTGTAGCTGCCGGAGCAACAAATGCTCTTCTTTCAATCAGGGTAGCGCCATCTGCGGATAATGGAGTCGGCGGTGTGTTTGGGACAAGAGAGTTGGTTAACAGAATGCAGTTGATTCTTCGTGCATTGGATGTTACGACCTCAACGGCTAGCTCTAACTTGCTGATTACCGCTGTTCTTAATGGAACCGTATCCACTGGTCAAAACTGGAACCGACCTGCTGGTGCAACCTCAAGTCTTGCACAAGTTGCTGACTATAGCACAACTACTACAACAAACACTGGTGGTGAAGTCACTGGAGGTTTCTTTGTAGGTACTGGAGCAAACTCAATTGACCTTGGAGCCGTGCGAGACCTTGGTAACTCCATTCTCGGTGGCGGAACTGGTGCAACATCAACAACAAATATTTTTCCAGATGGTCCCGATGTTCTTACCATCATGGTGCGTAACCTTGGTGGTTCATCTTCTACGGTGTTCGGAAGATTATCCTGGACTGAGGCACAAGCTTAATTGTTATGACTGCTATAGATTTCCCAAACTCCCCAAGCGTAAACGATACTTTTATTGCTGCGGGGAAAACATGGTTGTATAATGGTTCTAGTTGGACATTGCTTGGGGTTTCATTAATATCAACAGGTAGTTCTTATAATCTAGACGGGGGTACTGCTTCTACAGTTTATGGAGGCATTACCACTGTTAGTGGAGGAGGTGCATTAGGCTAATGGCAGTTCAAATTCAAATGCGCAGAGATACAGCAGCTGCTTGGACATCTGCTAACCCGGTTTTGGCAGCTGGAGAATTGGGGTTAGAAACAGATACTACTTATTATAAAGTTGGTGATGGTTCCACGGCATGGAATTCTTTGGCTTATGGCGCATATAATGGTGTAATTTCTGCAAATACAATTACAACAGCGATGCTCCAAGATAGCTCAATCACTACAGCAAAAATTGCTGCCAATGCGGTTATTACAGCAGATATTGCTGATGGCGCTGTCACTGCTGTAAAAATAGCAACAGCTGCATGGTCAACTAATGCAGTCATAGATGCAGCCGGAGATTTGCTTATCGGTACTGCAAATGATACTCTAGGTAGGATAGCAATTGGTACAAATCAATTTTTATTGACATCAAATGGCACAACTGCTATTTGGCAAAAATTTAATGAAAGTGATGATCAAGTAATTTTGGCTTCACAGGTATTTTAATTATATAGGAGATAGTAATGGCAACATTTAGTAAACAACTTCTTTCAGCAAGTACTGATGGACGCGCAATTAAGGTGGTTGCAACAGCGATTGGTACATCACCAACTTTGATTCATACCGGTTCTTCAACAGCGTCAACATTTGAAGAAGTTTGGATTTATGCACAAAATAACCACTCAGCAGATGTTGCTTTGCGGCTTGGTTTTGGTGGGGTAACAGATCCTGATGATATTATTGAATATACAATAAAGACTAAGGGTGGTTTGTATCTTGTAGTTCCTGGTTTGATTCTTAAAGGTAATGCTTCAGCAGCTTTGACAATCCGTGCAGCAGCTGGTACTACAAACGTTATTTCGTTGTCAGGATACGTTAACCGAATCACAGCATAAGCCATGTCTCGTATTAGGAAAAACACTACTGGCGGTAAAGCTGTTGGCGGAGGCTCTCTTGCTCCTAACACTAAACGCAATAACAGCACATTTCAGGTTGATGCATATTCTCGCGGTGGCGCATCAGGTCTTCCAATTTCGTTTGCGTTTATTGCTGGTGGTGGCGGTGCTTCTGGTTACGGAGGTAATTACGCAATTGGTCCTGGTGGTCAAGGTGGCGGTTATAGGGCTGGTGGTGTTGGTGCTGAAAATTCTGGAGGAGCAACTGCTAATTTAGGTGCTTTGGATGTGACAAGCGGTCAGCAACTCCAAGTTACTGTTGGTGGCGGTGGTGGCGGTGGTGCCACAGGCGGAACCAGCCAATTTGCTTCTTATACTGCTTCTGGTGGATTGTGTTGCGGTAGTGCTACCAGTAATGCTGGATTAAATTTTGGTGCTAATGGCTCTTTTCAAGCAGGTGGTGGAAGCGGCGCAACCAACTCAGGTTACACAGGTGGTAATGGAACACTAACTTCAATTAGAGGAAGTAACGAATATTTTGGTGGCGGTGGTGGCGGTGTTAGCCAAGCACCAAACAACCCATGTAACTATTGTGGTGGTTCTGTCGGCGGTGGTGGCGCTGGTGGTGGCGGTGGTGCAGGTTTGTATGACCCAACATATGACGGTCCACCTGTAGGTTCTGCAGCAAGTGGTAATACAGGAGGCGGCGGTGGTGCTGGTCGTGGTGGTTCTTGGCAATATGGTGGGAAAACAGGCAATGCTGGCGGTTCAGGAATTGTAATGGTTCGCTACGCAGACAGTTTAACAATTACTGTTGGCGCTGGCTTGGGTCATAGCGCAGGTACTACTAGCGGAGGTTTTAAACGACATAGTTTTACTTCTGGTAGTGGATTGATAAGTTTCGCATAATGGCACATTACGCACTTATTGATAGCAGTAGTTCTATTGTTGTTGATGTTATTACAGGCATTGATGAGAACGAAACCCAGACTGATTTGGACGGTACGGTTGTTGGAGGCTCGTCAGAGGCATGGGAAAATTTTTATTCTTCTAGACCGTGGTTTGAAGGTTTGATCTGTAAACGAACTTCGTACAATAACAATATCCGAAAGCGTTTTGCTGCAATTGGTCATACTTACAGCGAAGAATTAGATGTTTTTATACCCCCAAAACCTTATCCTTCTTGGGTTTTTAATGCAGACACTGTTGACTGGGAAGCGCCCATCGCTCATCCAGATATGGTAGGATATTTTGTATGGAACGAAGAGCAGCAGAGGTGGGAAGACTAACACCTGTTGGTTATCCAAGAACTGGGACAAGAACCCTAGAGGCAACATTAGGTTTTGCTTTTCCAGGATTACAAATTGCTCTTACTCAGCATCGTTTGACACCAATGACGCAATGCCCAAATGTAATTTGTATTTTTAGGGAACCTTTAGAATGCATTTCTTCTTGGATGACAACAGACCTTAGAGAAGAAGCAGACCCTCCTAGATATTGGTCGGCAGCAGAAAGACTTGAGTTTTATATTAGGTTTGCTAACAAAGCCATAGAATCAAACATTTTTTGTACAACCTTAAATCAACTCAGAAAACACCCCAATCGGGCGATGTTTGAATATTCTCAAAAATATAATTTACAAGATCCCGAGTGGGTACACATGGTGGAGATTGATGAATTTGTTAAAACAACCTATCCGCTTCATCACCCTCATGCTCATACACATAGCAAAACAAAATTTTATGAAGAAATTCAAAAAGAAAAATTATTTGACGAAGCAGAAAATATGTATAAGATTTTTGTAGATTTAGTAGCAGATATGGTGGATGATGATGAGTGATAGAACAAATACGGCATTTCAGTCAATTTGGTTTTTTACTGGTTTGCCTGATGAAGTTATAAAAATTATGGAAAAAGAATTACTGAAAGATTTTGAAAAAGATATTAAATCCTCACCAGTGAATCTTTACGTTGGGGACGGGTTCAACGAAGTGCGAAAGGCAAAGCATTCATGGGTTAGAAGTTCCCATTGGATGGGTGGTTTTTTATGGCACTATATTGAACGTGCAAACAGAGAAAATTTTTTGTATGATTTAAAAGGACTGGATAGCGAACACATTCAGTACACCATTTATGACAAGGGTGAGTATTATGAATGGCATAACGATGGCGGTTTAACAACTTCTTATAAACCACAATTTGTTGGTAATTCTACCGATGGTGTGGGCAACGATTTTGTAAATCAAAACAAAGAACTTGTCAGAAAACTTTCTTTTTCGTTACAACTTTCCAACCCAGAAGATTACGAAGGTGGTGAGCTTGAACTTATCAACGAGTCAGGTGAGAGTTATATTGCGCCGAAAACACAAGGATGCCTTATATTGTTTGATTCTCGTACTCGTCACAGAGTGCGTACAATAACCAAGGGAACCCGCAAGTCTCTTGTTGGTTGGGTTCTTGGGCCTCGCTGGAAGTAGCTGTTATGTATAAAAAAGTTGACAATGTTTTTGGTAGTTATTTTTTAAATTATCTACTGGATAAGATAGAAGCACCTGGTCAATTCCCTTGGTTTTTTTATGCAAATACTCAAACAGGATCTTTGCCTACCGAATTCAAAAACAGCGGTTTCAGACACACCTTGATTTTTGATGGAGTTAATCAATCCTCGCATACAAATTTATTTTTACCAATTGCTTGGAAAGTTTCAGAGATAATTTCTAAACCAATTCTTTCAATTGACAGCTTGCATGTCAATATGATTTTTAATCACAATATAGAGTATGTTGGGGAGCCGCACTTGGATGTGCCCAAAACAGAAAATGAAGAACATATGCAATATACGGCTATCTACTACATGGATGACACTAATGGGTGCACGACACTTTATGATGACAAACGTGTTCCTTTTCTAAAGAACCCATCCATAGCAGACAGTTTGTTAATATTTTCTGCGGACATAGAGCATTCTGGAGGGTTGCCAACTGACGCGATAATGCGTAGAGTTGTTAATATAAACATCACATGTCCTCGGTAAACAATTCGCCCGAAATCAATGGGCTTTTTCCAGTACCGGTTGTTCGCTATAACTACATAGAGGAACTCAATGATTTAGAAATTGAGTGCATAAACAAAGAGCTAGACATTGATATAAGTGCGACTAATAATTACAATAATCAAAACAGCCATGGCTCTGCAAATAATTACGTTCTAGATAAACCTGAACTTCAAAATATTAAAGAATTTTGTACTGACGCTATACATCATTTTGCTTACGCAGTTTTGGATATTACTTCTAAAACAAAATTTTATATAACCCAAAGCTGGTTGAATGCGGCGACATCTGGTGGTGGATCAAAAAATCATACTCATCCAAACAGTATTTTTAGTGGAGTTTTTTATATAAAATCTTCCGATGAAGATAAAATTATGTTTACTAATCCATGCCCACAAATGAGTTCAACATTTCAACATGCTGATTTTAATCCATTTAATTCTATGAGCTGGTGGGTGCCAGCTACTCAGGGGTCACTATTATTGTTCCCATCGTACTTACCACACGGTGTTCCAGAAATTTTTTCGGAAAATAGAGTTAGTTTGGCTTTTAATACTTTTTGGCATGGGGAAGCTGGGAGAACAGATTTTCGCGAAATTTTGTATTTGCCAGAAGTTAAGCAGTATTTATCTAAAAAATAAATTTTAAACTATAATGTGAGGGTGAAAAAAATAACCCGGATTTATATATTTTTATTTACTTTTCTTGCCATAATGTTCCTCACTTCTTGTGGGTATGACGGTAGTTACCGCTATTCATGTCAAGAGTATAAGAACTGGGAAAACCCGGAATGTAATCCACCAATTTGTGTGCCTAGTGGCACATGCACAGAGGACTTGATCAAGGAGGCCCCATAATGAGTTTCTTTAATAAAGAACGATATACAGCAGAACAGCTGCATGCCCGAATGATTTTTGGTGTCGCAATTATTTTGGCAGCAGTTTTTGCTATCACGGTTATTGGTTTTGTTTATGCTTTAATGTTTGTTACACAGCCAATCGGTCAACAATCGCCAAACGATTCCGCTTTCATTGATTTGCTCAAAACGCTTACTGTTTTCTTAACAGGAAGTCTTGGCGGTTTGGTTATGTCTAATGGCATGAAATCAAAAAAATCTGATGAAGATAAAGACGGCAATGGAATCCCAGACCATTTGGAGAATAAATAATGTACGAGTATCGCGTAAAAAAAGTTTTGAAAGTTGTTGACGGGGACACGATTGATGTTGACATTGATTTGGGTTTTGATATTTCTTATTCACAACGTGTTCGTCTTGCCGGTATTGATACACCTGAATCTCGTACAACAGATAAAGCCGAAAAAGTTTTGGGGTTGGAAGTAAAAGACAGATTGAAAAAAGCAATTGATGCTGCAACAAATATTGTTATCAAAACCGAAAAGCCAGACAGTTCAGAAAAGTATGGTCGTATTTTGGGTTGGGTATTTCTTGATGACAACAAAGTATCTATCAATCAAACATTGATTGATGAAGGTTATGCGTGGGGCTATATGGGCGAAACAAAAGTTAAAGACTTTGATGCGCTTTTAAAGAAGAGAAATGGAAAGAAGTAATGAAGGTTTGGATTGACCAAGACTTATGTACGGGCGATGGGCTGTGTGCAGAAATAGCTCCGGATGTGTTTATCATGCTGGAGGATGGGTTGGCGTATGTTCAAGAGAATGGGAAAGTATATTCAAAGCTGCGAGGGAACCCAGAAGGCGCAAGTGGGTTGGCTTCTTTCGCAGACGATAGGCTAGCCGATGTTATTGATGCGGCTGAAGATTGCCCAGGTGAATGTATTTTCATAGAAGAATAAAATGAAAATAAATTTTAGAAAAGGGTGGTGGGTCATTGTCCCCGCTTTTGTTTTATCAATGGTTATGCCATTAGTTTCGGTTCAAGCAGCTGTAGAGCCAGGACTAAATGTTACTGTTTACAATAACTACGGATACAACAACGCCCCTCCTCTGCCCACCGTGTCTGGCAGGCCAGTTCAATGCACGACTACATATCTATCTATTGACCAACAATTTGGCAATAATATTTGTGGACTGTATGACGACTTTATAGTTAAGTACGAAGGCTACATAACCGCCCCAACCACTGGGCAATACACGCTGTATCTGCACGGAGATGACGGTGTAAAACTTTATCTGGATGATGTACTCAGGGTGGACGCATGGTATGACTCAGGGAACGCTGGCGGAACCACAGAAATATATTTTGTTGCTGGAGTTCCACAGAAATTGCTTGTTTGGTATTACGAAAATGGTGGTGGCAACTGGGTAAAATTGAATTACTTGGTTGGTGGTTCCTATGTACCAGTTCCTGAATCATGGTTCACAAAGACAAGTGAATCTGCCACACCGACTACCACCACTACTACAAGTACAACTACGAGTACAACTACCACTACTACTACAGTTCCACCTACAACAACAACAACAGTTGCCCCATACCTTAATGCAGTCACAAATCTAACGGCTGTTGCAAACGCAGATGGAAGTGTTGACCTTGATTGGGATGCACCAACATCAAGCAATGTTGACATATATGCTTACGGTGTTAGTTTTTACGACCTTGACGAAATTGGTGGGACAACATCGGGTGGCTGGGGAGTTTGGACCAATCAAGGAACTAACTACTCGTTAAGCACTGGAATGTTCTCTGGCAGCAATCCTGTCACGACTGGATACGGACCTGTCCGTTTTGGTATCAAAGCGGGAAATCAAAGTTGTTTTTCTAATCAGGGCGTAGGACCGTGTGTGTACGGTCCTGAAGTAACTGTTGATGCAACTGTTCTTGATCCAACTCCAGTAACTACCACTACTTCATCCACCACTACAACGACTTCCACAACAACTACAACAACTGTTCCAACTACTACAACTACTAGTACAACTACTACAACTACTAGTACAACTACTACAACCGAAGCGCCTTATACTCCGCCTCAAACAACAACGACTGTTTTTATAAATAACACCACTACAGTGCCAGAACCAGTAATCCCTGTAGAAAATCAACCAGGAGGCTCTACAGGCCCTTCTGAACCCGTTGTATTGCCAACCACGCCCACAGAACCAGAATACACTCAGCCAGAAGAAACAGAAACAACCATTGTAGTGACGCTTCCCGAAGAAACAGAAACAACAGTGATACTACCGACAATAGAAGTTGGACCAGTAGAAACAGAACCTGAAACGGTAGTAGTAATAATTCCACCAGATGAGTATACCGTCACCGATGTAGAAGACAACGAGCCAATCACGACAGCCATACTGGATAACATTCTTGAAGATACATTTACGCCTGGCGTTGAAATTACTGTTGAGGAAGTTGGTGCTGTTCTTGACACACTTCTTGGGGCGGAACTTACTGATACTCAGCTTGACAATGTTTTAGAAGCCGTGTTTACCGAAGATGTTTCGGCAGATGTATTCACCGAAGCACTGACAACAATGCTAGATGCGGACATAACTAGCGAACAACTTATAGCAGTTTTGGATTCTGCGTTCTCGGAAGATACTTCTGCTGAGAATATGGTGGCGGCTTTGGAATCAATCTTTGATGGCCCAATTAGTTCTGGCGATTTAGACAAAGTTATGGAAGCTGTGTTTGATGAGGACATTTCTGTTGAGGACACTATGGAAGTGCTTGGCGACTTGCTTGAAACAAATCTCAGTCAAGCAGAAACAGAAGCAGTATTTGACAGCGTTTTTGATGCAGATCTTTCCGATGCAGAAACCATTGACCTCATTGTTGATGTATTGAAAGACGGTCTAACCGCAGACAATTTAGGTGCTGCTCTTGGTGCAGTCTTTGACGAAGAAGTAAGTACTGAGGTTTTGATTGAAACCTTTACTGCTGTCTTGGGCAACGAACTTAACAAAGAATCACTTGAGGTTATTGTTGATGTTTTAGAATCAGAATCAATTACAAGCGAGCAAGTTGGGCAAGTTGTTACATTGGTAATTGAACAGGAAGGTGGTATTCCTAGTGACCAAGCAACAGAGCTGGCAACTAGTCCCAAAGTTCTTGAAAGCATTGACGGTGAACAAGCAACAGAAGTTTTTGCTGCAGTTGTTGTTTCCGAAGTTTCGGCAGAAGATGGAGCGGCTATATCTGAAGCACTTATAGACGCACCTGTTGAAGTTAAAGAATCATTTGAAGAAGAAATAAATGTTTTTGCTGGAGTGTTTGATACTTATATTGCTGTTGGTTCAGCAGTTGACACTGGTGATCGTAGGTCTTTGATTGCAGCAGCGGCAGCAGTTGCCACTATTGCTGCAAACGCTGTAGCTGGTGGTTCTGGTTCAAATGGTTCTGGCGGAAGTTCTGGTGGGGGAAGTCCTAGTGGAGATTCTAATCGTGCTGCAAGAAAAGAAGAAGAGCAAGAGATGGCTGGAGAAATATCTGGCGGAGATGATGATGATACAAATTATGCTAAAAATAGCATTTTCAAGTATTCTGTTAAGGAGGGTATAGAGATGAAAAAATTTGATTGGTTGGGGTTTGTTAAAAAACTTTGGGATATAACAGCTGGTTTGGCTTTTACAATTGCCGGAAGCGTTGTTGTTTATTACACACTTTCTGGTATGACGCAAAAGATTGCTTTATTTTCTACGATAACTGCTTGTGTAATCCATTATCTACACCAAATATTCAAAAACGATACCGATTAATTTACCTTTAATGTCTGGTGTTGTATAATGATAGTCGGCACCAATGGGTGTTAGGAGGATGATCAATGTCTAGTTTATTGAATGAGAATAATAAGAAAATGTTAGCGTCTTATGCACGATCTTGTGTTGGAGCAGGTCTTGCAGTTTATATGACAGGAAACACAAGTCCAAAAGATATCGCAACAGCGGCACTTGCTGGTTTAGTTCCAGTAATTATGCGATGGCTGAATCCAAACGATCCAGCTTTTGGTCGCGGTAAATAATTTAAATTAAGGAGTCTACATGAGTAAAAAAGTTGAATGGGACATCATTGTTCCGGTTAAATTACCAATTAGTTTAAAAAATGTAGAACCTGGCAAACTCCACCCATCGCTACTCCGTGATATTCCGCAGGGAGGTAAGTTACATTACCTTGCTGCTGATGCATGGAATGCGATGGTGGATGCTGCTAAAAAAGATGGTGTTGAATTGAAGCCGACTAGTTCGGGAGATACTTATAGAAGTTATGACGCTCAGAAAGCTGGGTTCTTGCAAAGATATCAACTACAACCAATCACTAATCAGAGTACAAAAACTTTTGAAGGCAAAACTTGGTACCTTAAAAAAGGTATGGCTATGTTGGCTACACCAGGCAAGAGTCAGCATAATTTGGGTTTGGCTGTAGATATTCACACTGCTGGGGAACCAAAGCGTTTGAAATGGCTTATTGCTAATGTTTTAAAATTTGGATTTTCATGGGAAGTGGTTCCGAGCGAACCATGGCATATTCGCTATACAGAGGGTGATGCGGTTCCTCAAGCTGTTAAGGATTGGCTTTTGCTTAATCCAAAACCAGCAAGTATTTTTGGTACGACAACCGAGCAAAAGTCTGTAGCTGAAAATAAACAAGAAGTTGTTAAGGAAGGAAGCCCTAGTGTTGACCCAGCGTCACTGCCAATAATTTCTAATCCGAATAAAGGAAACGCTGTTAAGAGATTGCAAAATCTATTGACTAAAAAAGGTTTTGCTGCGGGAGCTGATGGTGATTTTGGTAACGTGACCGAAGGTATGGTCAAGAAGTTTCAAGAAAAAAATAAACTTCCAGTTACTGGTGTTGTTGATAGAGATACATGGGCGGCTTTGCTCTCTTAAGAAAATTAGTATAATATCTTATAGGAGAACATATGGCTGGATCAAGAAATATCACGATATATCAAGGCGATACTTATGCTCATGAATTGCGTGTAAAAGACAGCGCTAATGCTAATGTGAACATCACGAGCAGAACATATAGCGGCCAAATTCGCAAGAAAAAAAATTCTGTTACTGTTGCTGCTACTTTTTCGTCAACCTTGACTAATGCCGCAAACGGGGTTGTAGTAATGTCTTTAACCGCATCCAATACAGCAAATATCGCTGCCGGGTCTTATGTTTATGACTTTCAAGAAACTAACGGGGCAACAATAACAACTCTGATAGCTGGTGTTTGTACGGTAGTTGGGGATGTAACTCGTGACAGCTGATATTACAACGGTTCAAGTAACAACAACGGATGTTTCAAATGTTGCTGTAACTACAGATATTACGGTGTTAAATCAATCAAGTGGTACAATTAATTTAGCAAGTTTAAGTCTAGCTACAACGGTCACTGATATTGCAAGGGCTGGCATTGTTGGAACTAGTCAGTTGGCGGCTAGGGCAGATCATGTCCATAGTGCAGCTAATTTATTAATGGATGGAGGAAACTACTAATGGCAAATACGCTGAGAATTAAAAGAAGGTCATCTGCTGGAGCAGCGGGTGCACCAACAAGTTTAGAAAATGCGGAACTAGCATTTAACGAAGCAGACAATATTTTGTATTACGGTACAGGAACTGGCGGAGCTGGCGGTAGTGCGACATCTGTTCTCGCAATCGGTGGTTATGGTGCATACACTACACTGGGTACATCTCAAACTATTACTGGGAATAAAACATTTTCGGGGACAGTCATTGTTCCAACACCAAGTGCAAATACTCATGCTGCTACAAAAGCATATGTTGATAGTTCACTTCCAACTCTGTCTGGGACAGAGAATCAAATTACTTACACATCTGGCACAGTAGCGCTCGCTGCTAATGTTGTTACTCCAGGTAATTTGACTGTAACGGGAGATTTGTTGGTTCAAGGCAATACAACAACTCTTAATACATCTACTTTGGTTGTTGAAGATAAAAATGTTGTTATTGCTCAAGTCGCAACTCCTGATGACACAACAGCCGATGGCGCAGGAATTACGGTTAAAGGAACAACGGATAAGACTTTGAATTGGATTGATGCAACAGACGCATGGACATCTTCTGAGCATTTTAATATTGTTGCGGGTAAATCATTTTATATTGGTGGTTCAGCTGTTCTTTCTAATACAACTCTTGCTTCAAGTGTTGTTACATCAAGTCTTACTTCGGTTGGAACAATTGGTACAGGTGTATGGCAAGGTACTGCTGTAGGTCTTGCTTACGGTGGTACTGGTTCAACATCTGCCGGAACTGCAAGAACTGCATTAGGTCTTGCTATTGGTACAGATGTTCAGGCATTTAGTTCTTTCCTTTCTAATGTTGCAGCTAATACAGCTACATATGATGGCGGAACATTTTAATTAAGAGGCAAAATGGCTAATGTTATAAAAATAAAAAACTCAGGCACAGTTACGAACACTCCAACTTCTTTGGAATATGGGGAAATTGCTATCAACTATGCCGATCAAATTTTGTTTTATAAAAACTCTAGCAATGCTATTGTTTCTTTTGACATTAGTGGCGGGGCTGGTGTTTCTGAATTAGATGCTCAGGTTAGTGACCTAGAAGTGTCTTTGGCGATGCAAACCTTCTAAGGCTTAGAAGGCGTTCTCTGTTATAATTAATATATCATGGATGATGTAAAAATTAACACAAGTAAAACACTTACTTTAACTTTGCCAAGTGATCCTACATCCAATGTTGTTTCTACAAGTCTTTACCACGAGTTCGGTTCACTTGTTAGCGGCCCAACTAATGCAACAAGAACCGGAACTGGTGTTTATACGATTACATATGGTCAACAAGCTTCTGGCATCTATGTTCTTAATTCAGCAGGCAGACATCGTGTAGATTTTACTTACACAGTAAGCGGTACATCATATACGCAATCACAATATATAAATGTTTATACACCGTATTGTGATATTGATTTGTTTTTTGAAGAATACCCTGATTTAGAAAATGATTTTTATGACAAATTTGATTCTTATGAGAAAAGAGTTCGTAATATAATTAATACATTTTGTGGACAATCTTTTGAATTTTATTCAAATAAATTTTTTATTTTAAATGGTAACAATAAAAGTACTTTACCTCTCCCATTACCAATAGTTAATCTTTATTCGGTAACTATGAATGTCGGTGATGATGACGAAACATTGCTGCATGATTCAACAAATAACTCAATAAACAATATTGAAAAATCAAGAGAGCCATTTAACTTTCAATCCGGTAATTGGATTCAATTTAAGAATTCATTCCTAGACAGTGTTCAGGTGATTGTTGTTAGTAATAAATTTAACGCTTCAGATGACTATAAAGTTCAAGGAGATTTTGGCTGGCAATTTGTTCCTAATAACATTGAGCAGGCAACAAATTTGCTTCTTGCAGACATGATGACGGGAGACTCCGAATATAGAAGGCACGGGATGAAGAGTGTAGATATGGACATTATTAAGTATGATACAAAGGATTCATTTTATGAATCAACCGGCAATATTGATGCCGACATTTTACTTATGGACTACACAATTTTCATTATGGATTATGTGGTCTAATTATGTCCTATGGTACATATTTTCGTTTTACTCACAACGGCGTTGTTTTTACTAAAAGTATTACAACAAATGCTGCAGGTCAAAAGTATCCAACGTTTACAAGTGCTGGTGTAATTAATTTCCAATTTCAAACACCTACGCTTTCTTCAACTGGAGGCGAAAAAAGAATCGCTCCATATAATGAAAACATATCTTACTATGAAGCAATCGTTCCCTTAAAGTATGATGAGTATTTAATTTTTGCAAACAGAATTGGGGAAGTGAAAGATAGATACGGTAATGCTATTAATTCTGATATTTATGAAATTATAGGGATACAACCTAAATTTGGTTTTTCTGGTAAAAAACATCATACTTTGGTTATGCTAAAAAGAGTTGTGGAGCCGCAATGATAAAATTTATTATTTCCGGAAATGTTGATAATTATATTGATAAATTAAACAAAATAAGTCTTGATCAACAAACTGCTATGGCTGAAGCAGCTGAGGCAACTGTACTAAAATTGCAACAAATTAACCCCGAATACGGTGTAGTGCGTTTAGAAAATGATAACGATACCTTTTTGATAACAGCAAGTAATGTTGGGGATGTTGATGATGTTAGTGATGATGCTAAAGAATTTTTTAAAGAAACTTTTAGGGAATCATTTATTAAATTAACAAGGGGGGTGTAGTGGGTATTAGTATTTATGATGTTAACTCAAGACTAATTAGTGATGCTACATTGATTTCTTTAGCTGGTAAAACTATGAGTTTTTTTCCTGTAATAGCTACCAACAATGAGGCTGCCCCGTTTGTCACATATTTGTATCAGCCTCGGGTTCCGGATGTTGAGCAGTATTGGATAAGATGCGATTACATTCGGTATTCTATTTTTGACACAGATGCTTCTAGGCTGTTTTCGTTGTCTGAGCGAATAATTAATTTATTATCAATAGGTGATCAAGTTGGTCAAAGTGGGGGGATATCTCCTTCAGAAGTAAGGCCTTTGGCCTCTTATATGGTGGGTTCTAGCTTGACAGCCCCAATAGAGAAAGAGGGTTGGTACAGAATGAACCTTGATTTTAAAATTAAAAATGTTGATTATTAATGTGGTATACTCTATATTGCGCTTAGGCGCTTAACAGATTGTGTTATAATAAAATATGGTATACACTACAATTACATACATTGGAAAAGAACCTGGCTTCGTGGTAAAAATCTCGGGCAAGGTATACGATTTTGAATGGATGAAGGGTTTAGGTATCGGTAAGCGTGAAAACGAAATCGGTATTGAAGATTCAAAGAAGATTGCGCAATGGCGCGATAAAAAAGGTCGGAAGATATTCCGATTAGATTAAATCAGGAGGATTTAAAATGGCAGTAACAGTAGCAAATATAGTCGTTGGCGAAGCAACAATTAAGCTTGGCACCAACGCAAACGCAACTAGCATCACAGCTATGAACAGCTTTACAGATGTAGGTGCAACAACAAACGGTGTTGAAATTTCATGGGAACCAGAAATTGTTGACATTGAGGTAGATCAGTTTGGCGATGCAGCTAAGTTGATTCAATCAAAAGTTAAGGTTATGTTGAAGACAACCCTTGCAGAAGGAACTTTGACTAACTTGACAACAGCTTGGAACTATGACGATGGCGACATCGTTGTGAATGCTCCAGATGGAGCTAACACTCATACTTTCATGTTTGGAACACAATCAGTGTACCCAAATGAGAAGGGTGTTGTTGTAACTGGTTCAGCACCAGGTTCAAGTGCTGTAGCGATTAAGACTCGTAAATTCTACGCAAAGCGTGCTGTTTCAATGGAATCGTCAATGATTTCAATGAAGCGTGCAGAGGCAACGATGTTTACGGTAGGTTTCCGCATTCTTCCAACCATTGCAGACAGTGGTTATGAATACGGCAAGATCGTTGACCAAGACTAATATTTAAATAAAATATAGTTTGTAAAGCTTGAAGTCCCGACACAATATGTGGTAAACTTATTGTGAAGGGGCTTTTTGCTTTCTTCTCAAACAAAAGGAACAGGTGATTAAATTGAGTGATAAAAATAATGATATTCTGGCAGGTAGAGAAATTCTATTTGCAGATGGTAAAGTTCGTGTAATTAAGCCATTGACAATTCGTAGTCTTCGTAAGTTTATGAAAGTTGTTAAGGATCTTAAAACTGAAGATACATTGACTGACGCTGACATTGACATCATGGTTGAAGCTGCAGGTATTGCCCTGTCGGTTGTTGATCCAGTTTTAGCTTCTAACAAAGAAGCTCTTGAAGATGTTCTTGACTTGCGTTCGTTCGGTGAAGTTATGTCAGCCGCAATGGGGTCAGACCCTTCCTTGTAAGCGGAGAGGATGGTGAGCCTCTCAGTTGGGAGGATATTCCTCTCCTCAAGTATGAATCGGAATTGTTTGTAAAAACAGGTTCATGGTTGAACTTATATGAATTAGAAAGCCAACTGACATTAAATGAGTTGTTTTTGTTGTATCGTGCTTGTGCAAATGAAACTTCAATGAACATGAAAATTGCTGCTGCCGCTCAAGGCGCAGATGTTGATTTTGACGATGATTGGTATGACCCTGCTCCTGTTCAACCGAAGAAGCCAGCATCTGCGATGGAGATGAAATCTAAAGGCATTTCTGGTTTCGGTATGGGGGCTACAACTGATGAAGATAGAAGACAAGCTTTCCCTGAGTTGTATGCTGACAAGTAATACGGCATTGCTTAATTTTCTCTATTGTGCGATAATTTATAGTACAAACTATGTCTGATATTAGCGGAAGTGATGAATCTATTAGGATAAATGCCGTTGTCACGGACAACGCTACTTCTGCTACAGCCATAATTGCTAATGAATTAAATAATTTAGCTAATAGTATTGCTAGTTTAGCAAGTAGGCAAGTTTCTTTAGGTAATTCAACAAGTGCTTTAAATAAAGCATTAGGGCTGACCACTACTGGTGCGGTTAATGCTTCAAAAGTTACTTTTTCTTTATCTAAAAACAATAATTTACTGGCTGCTTCTATAGAACAAGCTAGAAAGAGTTTAGCATTATTAAATAAAGAATATTCTAATTTAAACAGAGCGGCAAGCGGAAGTGCAAAATTCAATCAAGCCTTTGCTCAAACAACAGGGCATTTAAATAGCGCTATTAGCGCTCAAAGTTCATTTTCTCGTTTAATTCGTGGAAATGAATTAATAAATTATGGGAAAAAGGTATCGGGTCTGGGTACAGCTGCTCAGCAATCAGGGTATCTTTTTACTAGAAATTTTTCTGCTCCAATTATTATGGGGTTGAGGGAAGCGTTTTTTCAATTTAGTAAATTAGAAACTCAAAATGTTAGAATTACAAAACTTTTAAATGATAACTTCATGTCTACCGTTGACGCTAATGGTAAGTTTGTTTCCAGCCAGGTACAAGCTAGAGCCGCAGTTGATATGCTTGGAAAATCTTTAGATAAGATTACTGCTAAGTGGGGCGTGTCTAGAGTTCTTGTTCAGTCAATTGCCGGAGATTTTGCTGAGTTAGGTATCGGGATCAGTAATTCAACAATAGAAAGTGAACAGATGTTGTACAACTTGACAGCAATGACTGCCGAGATGGAAAAACTCGGTAATCTTGATATTACCGCTTCGCAAGAATTTGTTTCAGCGATGTATCAAAATATATTGGCTGTTAGAAGAGAACTAGGTAGAAGTGTTCAGGTTAACGATGCGCAAGTTGCTGCCGAGATAGGGGCGGAGCTTCGTGGTCAGATGGCAATGTTTAACATAGTTGAAAACAAAACGGTTATGTCATTAAGAAACATTGCTGAAGCGTTTCCTGAAGTTTCTGCTGCTGCAACTATGTTTGGTTTAAATATGACTGAAGCTATTGCTATGGTTGTTCCGATGATTGCAACCGGTTTTCAAGTCGGAGCTTCAGCTAACTCTGTAAAAGTTTCTTTGCAAAGAATGGTTGCTCAAACAAAACAGAACACACAAATAATTGCTGGGTTGAATGAGGAACTTGGACCTAATTTTAAATATGCAGCTGGTATTGGTATTGAAAACTTAAATGACTTGACTAATAGTTTCCTTGCTTTGGAAAAAGCCAAGGGGAAGCAGGGTACTCTTGAATTAGCATCAAGAATGTTTGGTGTCCGTCAAGGGCCAAGAATGGCAACAACATTAAACCAAATGGGGCAATTTCAAGAGTCATTAAAAGGTCCTGGGCAAGATCAATCAAAAGGTTATGCGTCAGGAATTGTTACTGAAGAATACAAAATTGCTCAAGCTCTTGAAAGAAATGTTAACTTAAGGCTAAAGTCTGCGGGGTTAGAACAAATTACTGTACGCAGTATTGAGGATATAGGAAAACTACATCGTGGTGCTAATGAGCAAATTTCTGCAACAAATAGTAGTTTAACCCGTAGGGCCGCACTGATTAAGCAAGGTCAAATTGATGCGCAATCAGAATTGCAAAAGATTGCTTTAGCAAACGGTAAAAGTATTGACTTTATTTCTGAAACAGCAACAGAGTTTTCAAAAGTTTATCTGTCTATGGGTTTTGATGTTGAGAATTATGCTGCCAAGATAACTGAACAGGAGTTGGAGTTAAGTCGCAATACTCCAAAGGTTAGATACGATTCACTCAAAGCTTCAATTGTTGCTATGGGTGTAGCAATTGTTCCCATTATAGATGATCTTGTAAAATTTGTTCTTCCGTTTTTTCAAAAATTTGCAAAAGCTATACAAGATATGCCAACTTATGTAAAGAAAGTTGTTGGCGCATTTATGCTTCTCATGGCAGTTACTGGTCCTTTAACATTGGCTTTTGGAACTGTTAGAGTTTTGTTTGGTGGTGTTGTTCAAGCTTTAGGGAGATTAACTCTTGGGTTTGGGAAAGCAAGAGTTTCTGCCGTTAGCTTGATGGATATTATTAATAACCCTAATTTACTTAGAGGCGCAAAAGCTGTTACTCAGTTACCAGGAAGCCAAGGGTTTTTGGTTCAAGGCTCAAGCAGGGCAAGTCGGCTTCCATTTGGTTTAGGTGGGAAAAGGCCTTTAGATGTATCCGGTTTGGATTCTTCTTCTCTAGATGTTCTTAGGCAATCAAATATTCTTCCAAATCAAAGTAGATCAACATTGGCAAGTCCGATGGGCATGGCAAAAAAGTTTTTAAGGGATCGTAGAGAGCAAGCTCCATCTACATCTGAGCTGTTGTCTACTCTGATGTCAAATGAAAGTACTAAAGCTAAAACTGCTGCGGAAGCTGCAAAGAAAATAACTGATTCTGTTGAGAAAAGTTCAGCCAAGGGTGTTAAAACTTTGGCTGATGGAACAAAAGGGGCTCTTTCAAAAGTTGCAAAAACTATTGGCTCAATATTTCAAAATAATACTTTTGTAGGAAACACATTTACAGGCGGCACAGGCGGCAAATTTGGTCCAGGTGGCAAGGGGATTGGGCCGTCTTCTCCTTCTACTGGCGGGACATCTCCTCGCGGCCCCCCTAAACAAACTGCTGACAAAAATCGCCCAGCTATACCAGTTAATCCTAGTAAGGAATTAACTCCCGGATCGCAGGTACTACCACAACTCGGCCCAAGAGGGTTGCCGGTAAACAAGCTTCCATCATCAATGAATCTTGATGAGCTTATTGAAAGAAGAACAGAACTTTTAAAATCTTTAACAAACCCAAATGTAGACGCGGGTTTTCAAAATTGGAACAAGGCAAGTTTAAAAACAGTAAACGATTTAATTGCCGCAAAAAATAAATTAGCGTCAATTCCTGCACCTACTGCACCAGTAGTTCTTCCGTCTGGGAAAACTTTACCAAAAACACCTGCTCTGCCTGTATTCAAACCACAAGAAATTATTAATAAGTCTGTTAGTAAACCAGTTTTCAATATTCCTATGGGGGGAAGCGGTGTTTTAGGCAAGGTTTCATCAGCATCACAATTAATGGCACTTGCTGGGGTTCTTGAATCTAGTAAAAAAGATTTAGTTGAAATAACTGGAAAAGAAATAGCGGGATTTTATACTTCTTTTGGAAGAGCGATTCCTGAAGAACTAAAAGATATTTCAAACCTTGCTGGCGGTAAAACGTTTAAAATCCCTGCTCCAACAAAAGCTTCAATAATTAAAAACATATCCGAAGGGGGTAATTTAGTTTCCAAGATGACTGTTGGAAAAGGTAAAAAGGCTGTTGAAGAAATTGTTGCTCTTAGTCAAAAAGCAAATGCTATTGGGAAGTTAGGTGTTCCTACAGGAATATTTGATGGCAGCAAGCAATCTGCTGGTGACGTTAGAGAACTTTTTGCAAATATAACAAGTCAAATGTATCCAACGCAAACGGTTGATGACATTATGGAAGTTTTCAACGAAGGGCAATCTGGAAAAATGCTTCCAAAAACAAATCTTGGGTTGGGGTCTAATAAAACTATTCCTGGAAAACTTACTCTTACAGAGTTTGAGAGAATAGTAAATTCAAGACTTGCTCAAGATGCCGAGGTTGGGTTGGTTGAAAAAAATCTCAATCAGTTGCTAAAAGAAAGACAAACAATAAGCGACAGAGTTAAGAAAGGTAAAGATCTTAGTACAAGCCAAGCTCTATTGATGGCCCCGGATGCTGTTACTGGTACGGCTATTGACACACAAATAAGAGGTCTTGAAAGTGAATTAAAACAAACAACAGAAGTAAGAAGGACAAGAATAGAGTCTGCAATTCGCAATGCCGAATCTTCAGGCGCAAGAAGTATTACCGCTCGTGAAGGTTATGATCTTGCTACAGAAAGAGCAAAGAATGAAGTCAAGCCATTGGGGGGTGAAATTGCAAAAACAAAAAAACTTCCTGGTGCCGCAACTAATCCTGATATTGCCAAAAAAATTCAACAACTTGAAGCCGAAAAAGCTAAACGTTTTTCTGAAGCCCTAGATAGAAACCTTTTAAGAGTTGCGCAAGAACATAGATTGACTGCAGAAGAATTAGCAGAATCTGCAAAAGTAGTAAGTGATAGAGAGATCAAAAAAACTGGAAGAGGTACTTCGTCTGCCCCTATAAAACGCTATAAAGCAAAATTTGATAAAGATGGAAAACTTATTGGGCAAACTCCTTTAACAGCAAAACAGGCAGCAGCTGCTGAGTTAAGGGAAAAGAAAGTTCTGACGCTAAGAAGATTGTCTACAACTCCTAACCCTAGTGCGGAACTAATGGGCGATTACATGCGAGATTTCGGGGGGACAGAAGAAGATCTTAAAAAAGAAATTGAAAATTTTAAAAAAGCCGATACTGCTAGGAAAACAGCTCAAAGAAGAATGGATGAGGTAGATGCGCAGAGAGAAGCAGACAAGGGTGCTCCTAAAAAAAGAAAGCCTAAACAGACTAGCACCATGCTTTCAAAAGCATCTAAAGCTCGTCAAGAAGCAAAAGAAGAAGCAGAGCTTTTAGCCCAAGAAACAAAAAAAGCTTCAAAAAGGGCTGTAAAGAAAGCAGATGACGTAGCTGTAAAACTCAGGACTGATGTTCAGAAAGCTGCAGATATTGAAAAAATTATAAAGCAAAAAGAAGAATATCAGCGCGGAGTAACTGCACGGGATGCTCTTAGGGCATCTAAAAGCAATAGGGGGGTGCGTGTTCGTAGAGGCACTATACCAATGGGAACTGGGGAGCCTACTCCTCTTATAGCATCACCTAAAAGAGGAATTGTTGAACAAAGAGATCTGATTAAGGCAGAGATACGGAAGACTAAATATAATATAAAGAGACTTGCAAAAGAAGCAATTGAAACAGCTAAAAGCGCTGAAACATTTAACGCTTTAAATGGAATAACTGAAACCATAGATCACAGTCAAACCCAAGTTAATAAAGACCTTAGAAGGGCTCAAACAAAATTAACTAATTTGAATAGAAGGCTTAAAGCAGTTAGCCCTGCAGCTAGCCAATCAACCGCAAGAACGGTTCCGCGCCCAAGAAGACCAAATATTGCCTTTATGGTTCCTGCTGGTGATTCAGTTCCTGTAAGCGGAGGAATCCCTGGGTTTGATAAAGGGCCAGGCGGTATTCTTAACCCAGTCTCATCTATGGTTGATTCAACTAAGAGACAAGTAGTTACTTATAAAGAATTAATGCTTAGAGCTATTAATGATTTTGAGGTTTCAGCCAAGGGCAACCCTAAAGAAATTAAAGCTATTGCAGCAATGATGAGGAGTACTTTAAATGATGTTCCGGGGGCAATGAGCGGCCTTATCAATAGCCTAGTTCCTGCAGAGCAAATTGACGAAGTGATGAAATCTTTAAAATTAGAATTAGATGGAGTCAATAAGAAAACAAAACAGTCATTAAGTAAAATGCAGAAAGGTGCTGCGCATAGGTTTAAGAATATTAAAAAGATGTTTGCAGACGATTCAGGTGCGGTATATGGTTCACTAGATGCAAAAACAAGTAAGGGTGTGTCATCTTTTGGTGAGGCAGCTAGGGCAGGAAATATGGCCAAGCAATCGGCAACAGCCAAATCTATTGCTCCTTATGCTTTAGCTGATGTATACGCAAAAAGTGTAAGAAATCTTGGATATAACGCCATGGATGCTTCTGGTAAAGCGGCTTCTGGTGTTGCGGAAATGAATGTTGGTGCAACAGAAGCGTCAGCAACAAAATATAAAGTTCAGCAATTGTTAAAAACTAAAAATATGAAAACTGGTGCAAAGTATTCATTAGAAGAATTGTTGGCCGAAAGTAAAATTTCACAATCTGCTGCTGATTTATTTAAAGGTGATATTAGCACAATACAAAAACCTATAGAAGAATTAAATAAAGCAGCGGAAAGTACAAAGGAAGTTATTACTGGTGCTGCAGAAAAAATTGATACTGTTGGCGAAAACTTAGATGAAGCTGCTGAGGCAATTAGTAAAGCAGCAGAAGTTCCTGTGATTGACAAGCCAGAAGTTTCTCCAAAAACTCCTGGAGTTTCTTCAACACCCACCGTTCCAGGACCTATTGTTGGTGCACCTTTAGTAACCGGGGACATTCCTGTTAATACAGAAATAGGAGAAATTGATAACAGAATATTAAAGTTAAAAGAAAAAATTGCAAAAAATGAAGAAAAACTATTAAACATTTTGCCTACATCTAAAGCGCAAGCAATTGTTCTTGAAGAAGCAAGAATTTTAAGCCTTACAGAACAAAAAGCTGCTGCACTTGCTGAAGGCAAAGATTCAAAAGCAAGACTAATTGGGAGACAAATTACTGAATCTAACAAGAGGTTAAAATCCCTTAATAATGAAAAAGAAGCCCTTGAAAGAGCTACTAAGGATTTGATAACTAAAGATAATAAAACTTTGAAAGATTTAAATACCGCTCGTGCGAAAGCATTGAAAGCTGCTCAAGCAACAGCGGCAACTTCAACTGCTGGCTCTGCTGGAAAATCTGTTGGAAAACAAGCCGCGCAAGTTGGAACAGCGGGAGCCGCAGCGGGAGTAGTGGCGGCAGCTTCTGATGGTGGTCTTGTAGGTACTCTGGTTAATACTCTTGATGAGTTTGAATTAGAAATAGATAGCGCTTTGGCTAACATATTTAAAGGACCAAATTTGTTTATTGGTCCAAACAAATTTATTAGCAATGATTTTATTAATGCCAAATCTGTAAAAATAAAAGATTTAGCAAAAGGAGGAGGGGGGTCTGGCTCTCCTGTTGGCGGAGGTTCTGGTTTTAGAAAAGTTAAAATGGGGCCAGGTGGTGTTGTTAGTGAAGCAACAAGTTCTGTAGATGATGTAGCAAGATCAGTAAAAAGTCCTTTAGCAACAATTAAAGAAAGAGATAGGATACTCAAACCATCTTTGGGGCAAAGAAAATTACCTATTATTGATGGGCACACGCCGAGAGCTCCTTTGCCGATCAATAAAGATTTGTTGGCTAGGTTAGATGTTAGAAAAGCTCAAAAAGCAGCAGCAGCATCTGCTGTTGCAGACCCAATTACTCCTGCTGTAAAATCTATATCTAAAAAAATAATGGATGGTGGAAGCAAAATTGGGTCTTCGTTGCTTAAAGTTTCTAAATCTGTTTCTCAAGCCGCTTTTGAAATAAGTAAAACTGCTTTGTCTAATTTGTCTTCTGGCGCTGGAAAAATTGGTAAAGGTGCAGCAAGAACTATTATTGATAATCAAAAATTGATTAAACCAGCAAATGTTTATAAAGGTTTTGACATGATTAGCCAGGCTAGATCAAAAGCTTCATCTGGGATTTTGGGATCTGTAAGCCCTAGCCTTATGAAGGCGTTGACTGGTTCAATTTCAGAGATGGGGCGTGTTTCTGCTCAAACAGCCAAGATTATGAGTGGGCAATTACTTTTGTCAATTAAAGAAATAAATTCTTCTATGCAAAGTAGCAAAATAATTAAATTGTGGACAACTATGTTGTTTGCTGGGACAAACAAAATTATTCCATCTTTAAGGGCTGCTACTTCGGCTATTTTCAAAATGGACTTGTCGCAAAGAAAAGCTGCAGTTAGTGCTGCTTTATTACATAAAGCAAATACTAAAGGTTCAGCGTTGTCTTTTGGTTCAAAAATGCTTACGGGGTTGAATGCGTTTACTGGTGCTAGCGGTTTGGCTATAGGGGCAATAGGTGGAATTAGAAAAGCAGTAGTTGGCCTTGTTGTTACTTTCTTAAAATTTAATGCGCTAGCCATGCTTGTTGCTCCAATTGTTTTGTTAATAGTTGGAATGTTCTCGTCTATAAAATCTTCAGGAGCTAAAACAGCTGTTGCTATGGATAAGATTAAACAAGCTTTTGCGTTAGTAAAAGAAGCAATTATCACTCTGGCTAATCCGATTATGGATATGGTTCAAGCTTTTGGAGGCTTTACTCGTTTAGGATTGCAAGAACAAGGTCAAAAAACTTCTGGTGCTTTGACTACTTTAGCTGAAATGATTAGAAGGGTTGCATCAGCATTTAATTCTTTTGCAAAAAGTTCTGGTGTCCAATATGTTGCTAAAGTTATGGTTCCTGTGCTAACAAGAATTATAAATAGGTTTATCTTGCTTGGTCGCGCAATTGGTGATGCTTTTAGAGGCAATGGTGTGTCTGCCATGAAGAACATGAAAGCTTTAATGCTTAGCATAGTGTATGAAGCTTTTGCTGTTGTTAAAAAATTAATGTCATTTATAGCAAATTTGTTAATTTCAAATTCTAAAATGGTCGGGGATTTTATTGCAACTGTTGTTGATAATTCAATAAAAATGTTTATAGCAATAGCCGCAAAGTTGCGAGAACTAGCTTTGTTTGTTGGCAGTGTTCTTGTAGGCATGGGTGTTGCTGCTGGCGTGGTTTTTGCTCCTGCTGGCGTTGCCTTAGCAACTATGGGATCCTCTTTGCTAGCTTTTGGTGCAGGAACTTTTGTTGCGGAAAAAGCGTTTGATAGATTTGGTAAATCTATTAAGACTGGTGTTGCAAATGTTTCAGGAAAAATAGTAAAAGGTATTGGGGGAGCTTTTGGGGCAGCTGCTATTTTGTCTCAAAAGGCTCAAGATAAATTAAATAAGAGTTATGAAAAAATAACTGGTAAAGGAATTAACCTTCCAATAGCAAGACTTTTTGCTGACCCAAATCAAGTTGCTAAAGAGATTAAAGATTCTGTTGTTAAAGCTGCGCCTGATGCGCAAGCTGGTGGTGAGGGTATTGGTTCTGCGATTGCAAAAGGTATTAAAAATAAATTGTTAGAAATGAAGACAAATTGGACAGAAAAATTCTTTGGTAATCTTGATCAAGAATTTGATAAAATATCTGGGAAAATAAAGAAGCAGCTTGACAAGCAAAAAGAAAATGCGCTTGATGGGTATGATGACATGATTTCCGGCATAGAAGCTCTTGCAGAAGCCGAAGAGAAATTAACAAAGAAAATAGATTATGAAGAAAAACGTCGCGAAATGATTCGTGACCGAAGTGTTGATGCTGAAAATTATATTCGTGAACGAAAACTTGCCATATACGAAGGTCGTTATGAAGATGCGAGAAGGATGGATGGCGAAGAAAGAAAAGCTAAATTATCAGCAGCTAAGGAATTAAAAGACCTTGATCAAAGTTTTAATAGAGATTTGCAAGCTGAGCAAAGGGAAATTGCAAAAAATATTATTGAGAATGAAAAGAAAATCGTAGAAGAAAAATTTGATTTGTTAATGGAAAATTTTGATGATCAAGTAGATATTCTTAAAAAAACAGGGTTTGCTACACAGGAAGAGTTTAAGAAGGCTTTAAATTCTATAGGTGATTTGGGGTTGGATTTTCACAATAATATGACCAAGACTTTCTCTGATTCAATGAAATCATTGCCAACGGCAATATCTTCTATGAGAGATGGCGCTATTCCTATGTTTGATACTGAGATGTCAACATTAGTTGATATAGCAGCCAAAAAATTTGGTGCAAGTGCAAATGTTAAAGACCCTTCGTCTATTCTCGGAGCGGCATATTTTATGGCAAACGGAATGTCGGATGCTTTTAAAACAGCATTTGATTCTAGTCTAATCACTCAATACATGCAGCCTACGATGACTGCTTTAACGGATTTGGCTAAAAAAACTTTAAGCGATACTGACCCTGAAGGTTTTGTTTCTTTGTGGAAAAAAGCAGGAAAACTTGCTGCTTTAGAAATGATTAATGAATTAAAACGATCAATTGCTGCACTTAAAGGTGAAATTTTTGATGAGTTTGCTAAAATATTTGAAGATTTATTTAAAGAACTAGAAAGTCTTTCTATTATTGAAGCAACTTTAAGAGTTAAGCGCGAAAGAGAAACTGGCGGTGGCGGCGATGGAGAAAAAACTCCAGGAGCTTCATCTCCAAAACTAGACGAGAAGTCAATACGCCCTAGGGTTCCCGAAGGTTTTACCACTGCCGATACATATCTTGCAAAACTTGGGTTAAATAATATGCCTATTAATTTTGAAATTCCTGACGTGAAACCAATGAATGTTGTTTTGGAGTTGATAAAAGATATTTGGAACGGAATGAGTAATGTAGGAAAAGCGATAACTGGCTTTATTGGCGCTATTGGTGGAGTATTATTAGCTGTTGGAATATTTAAACAATTGTTGATAATCGTAGAAGCGGTAAAATTTGCTTTCTTTGCTATACAATATTACCTTTACGCCGCATTTGGTGCTGCAGCAGGTACTATTGCGGCAGTAGTGCTTGCTATCGGAGCGGTTATTGGGGCTTTAGTTTGGGCATATTTTAGGTTTGAAAAATTTAGAGATTTAGTGAATGCAAGTGCGTCTGTAATATGGGATTCAATTGTTTATGTGTGGGATGCTGCTTGGGCTGCTGTTTCCGGGTTTGTTTCAGGCACCTTAGATTACCTGAAGAATCTTTGGAGTTCAATTAAGGGATTTGCAAGTGAAGCTTGGAATTCAATTAAGGGAATTACTATGGATACTATTGGCAAAATTATTTCTTTCTTTGTTGACGGGTTTAATGCTCTTAAAGACAATATTGCTGGTTTTGCTGAAAGTTTTTCCGATTTTACAAAGAAAGTAGTTGGTGCTGTTGTAGATGCTGTAAAAACAATTGCTGCTCCGATAATGGAATTTTTAAATAAAATTGTAACTGGGATTGGAATTGTTATTGGGGTTGTTATTGGCGCAATTGTCGGCTTTGTTGGCGGTCTTATTGTTATAATTGTAAACATTTTTGATAAAATAAAAGGTCCACTATTTAGTATTACTGGTTTTATTATTGATGTTTTTGCAAAACTATTTGACATACTAGGTCCTATAATGGAATTTGGTATTAAGATTATTGCTGCAATTTTAGCCAGTCCGTTTAAGATTTTAAACAAAATAATTGATATTGCTGTTGGGGCGATCAAAATATCACTCGGGATTGTTGTTGGGGCTTTTGGAATTGTAGCTAGTGCAGTTGGGTCATTTATTGGAGCCATAGTGACTGTGTTTACAGCAATAACTACAAACCCAGTTTTTGTGTGGATTCGTGATTTCTTATTTAGAGTTTTGATGTTAGGAATATTTTTAGTAGCAATTTCATTGCAAAATACGTTTAAATTATTAGTTTCTTTGTTTACTGGAATAATAAAAGTTATGAAGCCAGTAGGTGAATTTATAGTGGGTGTTTTGGTTGGCGCTTTTGAGGTTTTGAAAACTGTAATTTCAAAAATTGGCGATGGAGTATCTTATGCGTTTAATTTTATTTTTGATATAGTTAAAAATGTATTTGACAAAATCTATTCAATTGTAAGCAATTTTGTTAGTTGGTGGAATGATAATGTTGGGTCTTTGTGGTTATTGCTTATAACTCCTTTTGTTGTTCTTTATGAATCTTTAAAGAGATTATTTTCTTTTATTGGTGACAATTTAGGGCCTGTTCTTTCTGCAGTATGGGATGGTTTTAAAACAGCTTTGTCTTTTGTTTTTGATTTGGTTAAAGGATTTGCCGAATATATTGCTGGTGGGTTTGTCGGTATTTGGAATGCTTTAAAGACGATCCTTTCAGTAGTCTGGGATGGTCTAAAAATTGGTCTATCTTTTGTTTTTGATTTAATTACTAAACTTGCTGGGTATATTGCTACTGGGTTTATTAGTATCTGGAATTCACTGAAGACAGTCCTTTCTGCGGTTTGGGATGGTTTTAAAATAGCTTTGTCTTTTGTTTGGACTTTAATTAAGGGGCTTGCTGGATATATTGCTGGTGGGTTTATTGGTATTTGGAATGTATTGAAGATAGTTCTTTCCGCAGTGTGGGATGGTCTAAAAATTGGTCTATCTTTTGTTTTTGAACTTTTGAAAAAAGTTGGGTCTTTTGTTGCTGATGTGTTTATGAAAATTTGGGAAAATATTGGGCCAATTATTTCTTCAGTTTTTGATGGCCTAAAGTCTGCTCTATCTTTTGTTTTTGAATTGATTGTAGGCTTAGCTGATTACATTGCTACTGGGTTTGTTGAAATTTGGAATATATTAAAAGAAACTATTAAGACTGTCTTTGATGTAATTATGTGGGGCTGGTCTATTGTTGGCCCTATTCTTGGTAAAATGTGGACTGTTGTTAAGGAATCTATAGTATTTTATTTTGAATTACTAAAGGCTGTTATTGGAAAAGTTTGGGATGCTATTAAGATTGGTTGGTCTTTTGTTGGTCCTATTCTTGATAAGCTTTGGACTGTTATTAAAGATGGGGCAGTGTTTTATTTTGAAGCGCTAAAAAACATTATTGGAAAAGTTTGGGATGCTATTACGCTTGGCTGGTCTTTTGTTGGCCCTATTCTTGATAAGCTTTGGACTGCTGTTAAAGACGGAGCGGTGTTCTATTTTGATCTGCTAGTAGCTGTTATTGGGAAAGTTTGGGATGCTGTCCAATTTATTTGGGAAAAAATTCAACCTGTTTTGCAAATTTTTGGCGATTTTATTAAATCAACTATTGGTAAAGCTTTGGATGGGGTTATTGCTGGCTGGGGAATGCTTAAAGACGCATTTTCTACAGTTTATGATTTTGTTGTTCCGAAAGTTAGAGGCCTAGGTGAGATAATCAAAGATGTATTTGGTGGGGCTATAGATTTTGTTAAAACAGCTTTTGGCAAAATTCCTGAAGCTTTCAAAGGGTCATTGAATTTTGTAATAAGGGCAATAAACAAAGTAACAGGTTTTAAATTTACAATGCCTGATTGGATAAAGTATCTCGGCATGGGTTCTATAGCTGGGAAAACTTACAGTTTTAGAGATGTAATTCCAGCTATAGATGAATTATATAGCGGAGGCATGGTTAAGGGCTATATGGGTGGAGGCATGGTCAAGGGCTATATGAGCGGAGGAGAAATGTCAGGTTATGCCGCAGGCGGGTTTACTAAAGGCCCGCCTCAACAAGGTATACCTGCAATACTCCATGGTGGGGAATATGTAATTAATCATAAAGCAGTTCAAAGAATTGGTACAGATACTTTGCAACAAATAAATTCAATGAAACTTTCTAAGCCTAATTTTCCTAAGATGCCATCTGTTCCTTCTGTGAATATGCCCAATATGAAAATTATGAACAACACATACTCGCAACAGCCAGCACAATCTAGCTCTACAGAAAACATCAATATATTTGTTGACAATTTTATTGGTGAGGCTGATTGGTTTAATTCAATGATGAGTGAATATAATGTTAAAATTCTGCCGAGAAAACAAAAAGCAGCAGGTCTTGAAAAAAGGGTTATATCAACTTATAATGGTTTAAATAGGGGCAATTAATGTCTATTGTAAACTTAATCACAATCAATGGAGAACCGGTAACAGAGCATAATCGTGCTTTTTCTTCATCAGAAATAATGACTGTTAATGATATTGATTTGGCAAGTGGATTAAGAAGAAGGTTTTACAAAGATAATAAAAAACAATTTCAATTTAATTGGAAATATTTACCGAATAAACAATCTAAAACAATTGATAATCGTAAATCTCAAGAATATTTATTTAATATTAGCAACATTCGCGGAACAGTTACGATGTTGATACAAACCTTACCAAACGGGTCTTATGATCAATTTACATGCTATGTTGACTCGTATTCTGAAACTTTAATTAGAAGAGATTTTTCATCTCAATGTTCTTATTATGATGTCTCCTTAACCCTGGTGGAGGCTTAATATGCCATTTAGTTATTTTGGCATAACTGAACCGCTTAATAGTGGTTACGACTTTTATACAGCAGATCTTGCAATAAATGTAGAAGCGTCTTTGTCTGCCAGTTTAAATGTTGCATCTGTTCCTTTCACTAAGATTTCCTTTGCTTCTGTAAGTATTTCTAATATTCTTTCTACAAGCCTAAATGCTGTCTTTGAAAGACAAGACGGTTCTGTGGTGATGTCTGCTTCGGCAACAGTGAATGTTAGTATGTACAAGCAAGCCTACGCTTCTTCAATTGTTTCGGCAAGTGCAAACATTAATTCTTCAGCAATAAAGATTTCTTTTGCTCAAGCAAGCCTGTCATCTTCTTTGAATTTGGCTATACCAATGCTTGGAATAAGGTTGTCTTCTTCGGCTATGTCTGCTTCGGCAACAGTTCTTGTAGATACTGTAAAAATTGCATTTGCATCGGCATCTATATCAAATATTTTAGATGTCAATCTTGTTGCTGTTTTTGAAAGACAAGATGGATCTGTTGCAATATCTGCAACAACAAATGTTGTGTGCGGTATTACAAAGATAGCATACGCTTCACCTGATGTTTCATTAAGCGCTATGGGGGCAGCTCTGACTGTTGACGCTGAAAAGATTGCAATATCTGGGTCTTCTATTGGTAGTTCATTAAATGTTAATAATGTTTCAATTCTTAAAACTTCTAAGGCTAGTTCTGCAATTAATGTGTCAGCAAATTTGAATTCAAGTATAGTCAGAATAGCTAAAATTTCTGCGGCTCTTTCGGCCAATGTTAACTTGTCTATTCTCGGCAAAATTGTTCTTTTAACTATTCGCATTAATATGTTAAATAATCTTAACCTTATACCAAGAATAGTAAGGTATGAGCCTCAATCTGGGGGAGTAGAGTCTCTTGATACTCAAGAGATAAGAACTTTGTTGTCTATAGACAATCGTGTAATAACTGGTCATAACCGGCAATTCCAGTCCTCACTTGAGCCTGTTTTTATTGAAAATAAAAATGTTAACAATATTAGGTCAAGATATTACAAATCCACAACAAGAGCAAGTAGGAGAACCTTTGTTTTGTCATGGTCTTTTTTGCCAAACAGTAAAGAAAAAACCGTTGATGACCGATGGGCTCGGGATTATATATCGTCAGTAGCTAACGACCCAGATTACCATGTTTTAAAAATTACAAATATGGATTCTTCAGGGCTTACTCCGGCTTCAGAAACAAGTTATAATGTATTAGTAACGGATTACAGCGAAACTTTAATTAGAAGAGATATTGCTGATAATTCTTATTATTGGGATTGCTCAATAACTCTAGGAGAAATTTAATGCTAACTCATGGATTGTATGGTAAACCAATTTCTAATACTTTTATAGAAAAAACTTCGGCTATTTCTCAAAAAATTAAACCATTAGTTATTGCTCATTGGTTGGATAGTAGGCATATTGATAAGGTTGATGCAAACACAGAAATAGCTTCAAGTAATGCTACTTTTCAAATACCATCTTCTAACGACATCGTTAATGAGTCTTATCAGATGCTTTCTGAAAACAGATCTCTTTCTGATAATGAAATAACTTTTAATAAAGCAAAAAGGGCTAATTTTTATTTTACCCCAAATGAATCAATTAATGGAATAGAGAGGGAATCTTTCCCTTGGGCTGTTGCTGGCGCAAAAGATGTCTACGGGAATATCATTACGGCTAATGGGAATTGGCATTGTATGCCAACATCTAGTACTTCAAAAAATAATTCTTTTGATTTAGATGATAATTTTGAATTCGGGTTTTGGTCATCTACGAAAAGTACTTCTAATCTTCATGCAACAAAGCTTGGTTACGAGTTTGCTACCCCAGTAGTTTTGACTTATTTATTTACGGCAAGACCGATAAATGTTATTAAGATTATAACTTCAGAACATTACGGTCAAATAAAATCATATAATGTAAAAGCTTATGTAAATACTTCAACTTTGGTTTTTGATCAAGATGGGGAGATACCAGAAGATAATTATTATTTAACTCATTATCTTGAGGGGATATCTAATACATCTATTAATAAGATATTAGTAACAATATATACAACCAAAAATAAATTAGATAATGCTCGGGTTCAAGAAGTATGCCCTATTTACGAAAAAGATATGACCGATTATGTAATTGATGTTAATGTCTCTAAAGTCAGAGATGTTCATGAAACAAGTCTTCCTATTGCTGGTGGAGGTTCTTCTACTGCATCTATCAATTTCAACAACAGTAATAAAGATTTTAATATATTTAGTTCCGGGTCCCAGTTTGGAAAATATATGAAGAAAGATTTAAGATTCTATGTATATGGCGGTTGGCAGATTGAAAAAACTGATGAATATGTTATATCAACTTTTTTAACAAATTCTATAAATGCTAATTCAAATACAATTCCGGCAGGCACAACATACGGTTTTCCAGACGGAGGCGGTAATAATAATTTTATACTAATAATTAACAAAGATACAGTTAATCGTGAATATGTTTTGTGTTCAAAAAGCACACCTTTTGTTTTTAATGTTATTCAAAGAGGCTATGGGGGCTCGGTAGCCAGATCTCATAGCGCAAATTCTACTGTACATTTTGATACTTTTGAGTATGTTCCTTACGGAGTATTTTACGTTGATGAGTGGCAAGCTTCTTCTTCTTCAATGACAGTAAGCGCTTCTTTGACTAATTGGAGTAAATTTTTGAATGAAAAAACTTTTAATAAAGGATTTTTCTTACAAGATACAACTGTAGCTTTTGCGTCTAAAAATATTTTGATGAATGTTAATTTTCCTGAATCTGATGTTTCTTATTTATCAAAACCATCTGAATCTTATACAAAAAATAATGCAATATTGCATTATGGATTTAATGAAAATATTGTTGACAGGGACAATGCGACTAGGACTATATCAAATTCTTTAAGGGCTAGATTTGTTGAAGTTACATCTAACGATTTAGTTGGGTTAAAAGATATATTGCTTGATGCTAACGATAAAGATTTAAGCATTATGGAGAAAGCTTTAGATATAAAATCTTATTTTACTCCTTCATTAACAACGACCTCTAACCAAATATCCACTCAAGATCAAGCCTACCCCGTTGCGTTGAATTTTACTACTGGAACTTTTACAAAAACTGCCGGTGGTTCTGTGTCCGAATCATATAACGGCGTTTTTGATGGGTTTTATGTTCCAGACACTTCGGGCAATCAAAGCATAATGATTTTGATAAATAGAGGAGGTGTTCGTGTTTATTTGGATAAAATTTTAATTATAAATGATTGGTATTCTATTGAATCTGGCTCCAATTCATTAGTCACCGTGGAGTCAGATAATTACAACCTGACGGCTGGAAAATCTTATGAATTAAGAATAGAGTTTTTTACTGGTACGCTTCAAACTGGAACTCCTTTTCAGATTAAATTAAAAAGAAATGATAATGGCGGAATTGATTGGGTGTATTCTGATCAAACATACACAATGTCTGCCTTAGACCGAATAGGCTCTAGGTCAAATCAATCATATTTGTCTTTTAATAGTTCAACGGGCAGGTGGTCTGTTGTCCCTAGCCAAAATCAAATAGAAAGATCGGCTAGAAGGAATAATGCTTTATATATTGGCACTCCAGTTTTGTCTCAACCTGGCGGTGTTGTTTCTGATGTTGATAACAAAAGTTTACTTCTTTCGTCAAATTCATATTTAAGAGTTCCTTATGATATATCATATGACATTTTTAATAGTAATTCTCACACATATACTGGTGATTTTACAATTTCTACATTTATAAAATTTAATCAGGGTTCTTTTTCAAATACTGGTGAATTTATCAGTAATTGGAGTAATGCGTCATCAAATTCTGGTTTTGAATTATTTTATAATTCTTCAATGCATGGTTTAAAAATGATAACAAGTTCAGGTGTTCAGACAATTTCATCTAATACTGCGTTGTCAAATTCTGCTTTTACATTAATGTCATTTACGCTTGATGGTACTTCTTTAAAATATTACATAAATGGTTCTTTATCCAATAGTATTACTATATCAGGTACTCCAGTTTCGTATTCTAATAAAGACCTTTGCATTGGTGGGCGTGGTGCTAAGTATGAATCTTCCAATGAAGTTGCACCTAGCGCAATTAGGGAATTTACAATTGATGAGTTTGCTATATTTAATAAAGCTTTAAATGCAGAACAAAATTTAAATAATTATATAGAAACACAAATGCAACCAACAGATGTTTTTCCTTTTATATATGGAAATGACACCACTGCGCAAAGTATAATCAATGATATAAGTTTAGCTGATCTTGGTCGCTTATATATTGATGAAAATCAAAAAGCAAAATATGAACATTTTAATAGATTTTTTGAATCCACTATAGATCAACATGCAAATGTGCAACAAATATTTTCTGATACAACAAATATTATAGATGCTAGTTATAATGTTCAATTACAAACAAATAAAGTTGTTGTAAAAATTGCAGGAGTGACAAATAATTTAATTGCTAGGCAATCTTTGTGGAGAGCTGAAGACCCAACATCTCTCGGTGTCGTTGAATTAACATCAAACATTACGAGTACGTCTAATTCTATTCCGGTAAGTACGACTGATGATCCAACTTTTCCAAAATCAGGATATCTTAAAATTAATAACGAAATTGTAAAATATAGTAATACAACTAGTAATTCTTTTTTGACTGTTGAAAGAGCTCAATTTGACACAACAGCAGCATCTCATTCTGACGGAGCCCTTGTTAGAGAGGTTCGTAGTTTTGATATTAAGTTTGATAAGACACCAGCTTTTAGAGTTCAAAATCCATTGATAACAAATCTTAATGAGCCAGAGCCTGCTTTAATTGAAATGATTAAATATGAATCTAATCATTATGGTGCTAAATTGATTATTGCTGCTTCAAACGCAACAACTTCTGGTTCACTTATTTATGTTGAGGGAGAAAACCCTGCGGATAATACAAAAGCTTTTGCGTCAATAGCCGGAATACCAGTTGTTGTAACTGAAGCTAAAGGTGAAGTTTTAGAAAAAGTTGCAAAACTTAATGATAATATTAGAAAATATGGTCTTAAAGAATTAATTATTGAAAACGAATTTATTACTAATTTAGAAAAAGCACAAAGAATAGCTAATTTTATTATTAATAAAATGAGTGATCCTGTACCTATTATAACTTTAAATATATTGCCAAACCCTAGAATACAATTAGGCGATAGAATAAAGATATCTTCAATGGATTCTTTTGATATAATTAATGGAGAGTATTGGGTTATCAGTACCGAGTGTGGGTTCTCCGACAGCCCATCGCAAAGCATTACTGTCAGGAAGGTGGTGTAGTGAGCAGGCTAAGATCTGGTTCCAGTGGGATTTCTGAAAGCAGCGTTGTTTTTTATAATGGCGGACACTCCCATGATGGAATATCAGCTGCGCTTATAGACACTGATGAATATTCAATTTATGATTGGACAGTTGGTTACGTTGGGTCTGGCTCAAGACTGTCTCGGCAGGTTTCAAATTTTAATTCTTTAAAAAATGTAATTTCAGACATTGTAACAGATACTGTTTTAGGCCCTTCGGGGATTAGGTTAGCTCCAAATACCTTGCATGCTATTAGTATTGTTTCTAACACTATTACTGCTGATCAGATTGCCGCTAATACAATTACAGCCAATGAATTGAACGCCAATATTGTTTTAATAAATCAAGTAATTAAAAGCAATAATTATGTGTCTGGAACCTCTGGTTGGGCTATTCACGGGAATGGGGCTGCCGAATTTGCTAACACATCAATTCGTGGTGCGCTGGTTGCAAACTCTGTTAGCACACCGGGAATTGATATTTTATCTAATGGTGCAATTGTAAGCACAAACTTTAATGTAACTCCTGCAGGAAATATAACAGCAACTAATGCGACATTAAGTGGCACAATAGAAGCATCAGAAATTTATATTAATTCCTTAAATTACTGGA
>Ga0102863_1000055_pt1 | contig 40156 bp, 40 predicted proteins | sample Colrivmet1449A02_FD_78451 | JGI IMG/M metagenome (GOLD analysis project Ga0102863, IMG submission 78451) | Estuarine microbial communities from the Columbia River estuary - metaG 1449A-02 | ecosystem: Environmental > Aquatic > Marine > Intertidal zone > Estuary | place: USA: Columbia River...
TATCACCGCCTTATCTCCTCTTTTGGCAGGTCCTGTCTGCCAGGCTTTTGGTTTACCCTCTTTTAATCTTGAAGCTGTTTCCGTAATAATAGGAAGCAAATTATCGAAATTCAATCCCTCTTTCTCCAAATATTCCGCTGCTATACTGTACATCAGATTAGTGAAATTATTGGCAAATACCGCCGCCAAGTGGTATTTTTCACGTTGTTCACTCGTAACTTCACTTACTTTATTGGAGATAGAATCAGCCAATTCCTTGATTTTATTTAACGTATTTGCATTATTCCCTTCAATAAAAAAAGGTACTTGCATTACGTTTTTAACCTCTTCTTTACGTAAAGACTGCAAAGGGTAAATAACTCCAAAATCACCGGGATATGAACTCAATACATTCATGCTTAAAGAACCCGATGTATGGCAAACAATAGCCCTACATTTAGCATTTACAAGGGTGAGCGCTTGAGGATATGCCTCATCACTCACCGCTATAACAATAAAATCAGCGTCTTTGTACAACTCACTAGAAGTGTCACCGTAATAAGCACCAAATTTACTCGCCAACTCCTTTGCATGACTTTCATGCGTACTGACAACTTGATGTATAGTATGACCCGCCTTATCAAAAGCATAGGCCAAATTTGTAGCTATATTCCCACTTCCTATGAACGTGATTTTACACTTCACGCCATATTTTTCTTAAGTTCTAAACGATTCCATGCAGCTATACCAAAACCTAGTACCATAAGCACCGTTCCTAACCAGAGTAGATTTATATACGGGAACACAATACCTTTCATGACAATAAATTTTGGCTGAGGTGTAGTTTCGGCAATCTCCAAAATAGCTTTTGGATCGCCCCCCTCTGTGGGTCTTACCTCAAACCCAAAACGCAATCCTACTTCAGCTAGTTCAGTTCTAATGCTAAAAAATGTTTGCTCATTAATCCCAAAAAGCGGCTCTGACTCTACTGTGTTATTTCCGTTTCTTACTTTCAATAAAGCTTTAACAAGCGTAGTATTTTTCAAACCTATGCTTTCTCCATTTCCTTGGTCTATACCTGTAAAATAAACAACGCCATTTGCAGTAATGATACTGTCTCCTTTCTTTACCTCAAATTCTTTTACATTTCTCCACGTAATACTATCACTGTTCTCTTTGGGAACAGAGGTTATATGTGTGTACACATCATACGTCAAATAATGACGTGTATCTGGATTAGATAATAAACCCATTTCCTCACTTAGCTGAGAGTTAGGTTTCAGCGTAAACTCTTCATCTCCTTCTATAGATTTATAATGAATGCTAAAATAAACATCCTCTCCACTTACGCTATCGCCTTGATAGGTCACCATAAAATCTCCTAAGCGAGTAGGTTCACCTTTTCTAAGCAGCATGTTTTCTTTACGTGCACTTTCATCAAAACCGCCCATTTGTCCGCTAAAATCAGCTGTTATCACTTGTTTCTTAGCACTTGAAACCAAAACACCCAATAGCATTAATCCAAAACCAATATGGGCCATAGACGACCCACTTAGCTTAGCATGCCGAACATATATAATGAGGTATGCTAGGTTTGCTACAAAAGCATAAATCCCTGCAAGCATGAAAATAACGTACATAGGATTTGAAATCCCAAATAAGAACACCCCGCCCAAGGTAAGAGCGACAGCTACAAACAAGGTAATTAATATTTCCTTGGCGAGCTTTAATTTATCGGGAGTATTTTTATACCTAAAAAATTGCCCTACAGCCATAAGCATCGCAATTACTATAGCAATGGGCATTTGGTATCGATTATAAAAACCAATGGCATCTTTAGGCGGGACAAAGTCCGACCCAAATACTTTATTAAACACAGGTAATGATGTACCTACTAGAATTTGTACCGCACTCAATACCAGCATAAGTGAGCCTATAAACATCCAAAACTCACGTCCCGTTACATTATCTTCACTTGGTCTATTTTCTATTTGCTTGTTAAGGTTTAGCACAAACCACACAATGCCTGCTATACTTAAAGCCAGTAATGGGTAAAAACTTAACTTAGAATAAAAAGGCAGTAGCAGCACCAATATACTTACTGGAATAATGATATACCAACGTTTGCGGGCTCCCTGCGTAACAGCTACGATGGGCAACCAAATGAATAACACTACAAACTGCATCAGTTGTCCTGCCAAACCGAGGTCTGTGAAGGAGTGAACGGAAGTTGTACCTAAAACACCACTTCGCGTTAAGAACGTAGCATAAAGCACCATAATATAAGTAGCTATCACCAAGGTATAAGCAGCAATGGTCGAACTATTGGTAACTTTTTTGATAAGCATTAAATGGATGCCGCTTATCAGTAATAGCCAAGGAACCAAGGATGCATTCTCTACCGGATCCCACGCCCAATAACCACCAAAACTAAGAGACTCATACGCCCAGAAGCCACCCATAACAATCCCGGCACCTAAAACCATACCCGCAACTAATGCCCAAGGTAAAGCCGGTTTTATCCAAGCTCGGTATTCTTTCTCAAAAAGGGAGGTAACCGCAAAAGCAAAGGGAACAATGGTCAACGCAAATCCCAAAAATAATGTAGGTGGATGAATAACCATCCAATAGTTTTGTAGCAACGGATTAAGTCCTGTACCATCCACTACATTTTTGATATAATCCGCCGAAGAAAATATCGGCGCTTGCATCTTCTCACGCAATAGCTCAAAAGGGCTACTGCCTAGCGTGTAAACATCAAAAAAGTTAACACCCAATATCATTGAGGTAAGTACCACTTGAGATAAGGCCATGATTGCTACAACACCTCGCTCCCATCGTTTAGCCGTAGCTATTAGCACTAAACCCAACAATGCGTTCCATACTATCCAAAGCAAAAAACTACCTTCTTGTCCTTCCCAAAAACAAGATACCATATACCGCAAAGGCAGCGCCATGCTACTATGCTCATATGCATAGGCATACTCAAAGTAATGTTTCTGTATTATGAAAAACAAGGTGATAAACACCCCTACTACGGATGCCGCATGTATAAAAAACATGCTTCTCGCCAGTGTCCTTTCTTTTGTTTTTCCCTCTCCAGATCTAACATAAAATAGCACACTGAGTAATGCTGTCACAAGAGCCAGCACTACCAATAATTTACCTAGGTTGCCTATAAGTAGGTGCTCACCAATAAACGTTATATTTTCCATGATTATAGGCTAGCTCTTTTGGCTGCCTGTACTTGTTTGTTAATTTGTTCATCCTTGTATTTAGATGGACACTTAGGGATTACTTTAGTTGCCTGAAAAAAATCATCTGCTGCAACGCCGTACATACTCACGCTTTCGGCTCGCTCAAAATCTTGTTGTTTTGGCTCAAATGAAACGACTTTGCGCACATCTCCTGATTTATCTTTAAGATAAAAGACAAAATAATTCGGATCTTTAATAGGGTCGTATTCAAAGGGCTTGTCTTTCACCAAAAAACCGGTAATATGATAGGTATCACCAGGATTGGCTTCGGCCTGACTAAAGGTTGCACTTTCTTCGGCCCCCATATAGGTACTCATGATATACCCTATTGCAACTGAAAGAAGCACCAATAATACAATAACTTTAGGCTTCATTTTTCTTCTCTAAGGCTGTTATTTTTTTATCTAAACGAACTAGGTACGCAGCCAATAGGGTAAATATAATTACCAAAACAGCCACTACTACGTATATTTTGCCACTACTGTACATTACCTCATCCACAGGAGACTGTGCTACTGCAGAAAGACTTAGGGCCAGTAATAAAATACTATATTTCCTCATTTTTTCTTTTTAGTTCTGTTAATCTATATTTCAAAGTAGAAAGCCATACACCCATAAGTATCCATCCTAATCCTGAAAGATAGAATACCTTACGCAGGTTATTATCCAAATCCAACGTGCTAAAACCAACCGTATCGCCACTGGCAGGATGCAAGCTTGTCTCTGCCATACGCGGGTACACGATGATGAGCACTATATATATGGGAAAAGCAAAGAGATTATACACAGAAGAAAACTTAGCTCTCTTAATTTCGTCTTCAATGCTGTTTCTGAGTATGTAATAAGCCGTGTAGATAAGCATGGCAATTGCTGCACCGTTTAGTTTGGCATCTTCTATCCACCATGTACCCCAGGTAAATCGCGCCCAAAATGACCCAGTGGCCAAACCCATAAGTCCAAAAAGCATAGCCACTTTTACCATACTACTAGACATATTATCTTTTTTCAAATCGCCCGAAGACAGATACATAAGGCTATAAATCACGGAAACAAATAGTAAAATAATCATGGTAAACCACATTGGCACATGGAAGTTGAGGTTACGAATGGTTTTTCCTAGTATGCCAATATTGTCAGGCGCAGGCATCAAAAAACCGCCTATAATTCCGTAGGTAACAAAGAGGACTGCGAGAATTTTCCACCAATATGTTCTCATGATATAACTTACAGTCAAAGGTAGGATTTTACTAGATAACAATGAAAGGAGATGGTAGTTTTTTGAGAAGTGTTAGAATTCACTTTTCTTAAACAATAAGCCCTAATCAAAATCACCATTCTTTTTTTTCTGATTAAACTGTTGCCTGCGAAGCATAAAGTATCTCATCACAGCAAAAAGTGTTACACCCATAAATAGATAAGCTGATGTTTTATCCTGCTCTGAAGACGTTAAAACAAGATACGCTTGCACTACAGAAACTGCAGCGATTAGCATCCAGATGAGTTGTAATATTCTTGGTAGTTTCATTTTTTTTGTTGGTTTAAGGGATATAATTTAGGGTATATGACTTGTTTCTCTCTCCAATAACTAATAACACTTTACTAATAACACTTTACTATTCTATCAGCTGAGGTTGCTGTGGTTCTATTTCTTCATCCAAATATACTATCCCGGTAACCTTCTTAAGTTTGTAATTCATAAAAGTTTCATCACTTTCAAAGCCTTCTGCTTTTATTATTTTTTCGTTACGTATGCGCACCCTAACAGGCTTATCCGAAGTTACTGTGCGTTTTTTCTTGTCCCAAATTAGTTCGTCTGTTTTTATTTCCTCGTCGTTTTTATTGATTACCACCACGCTATCACGTATTTCTATTCTGTCTTCACGCTCATAGTGCATAGCATATCTGGCGCTTAGGGAACTTTGTATTTCACCAAACTCGTCAAAGAAATTTGCTTTTACCCCTTTAGGCATTTCCATGCGCGGATTATTTTTATCCGGGAATCTTTTCATCACAGGAGCTGCTATTTTGGCTCTTAAGATGGCATCATCAGTGTATATTATTTTAACATCATTAGCGACTTCTACCGTGAGGCTGTCTCGTTGCTTATTGAGCTTAGATAATTCCTGTACAGTTTGGCCGCTCTTGTCGCAAGAAACCAAAAAAGCGGCAGTAATAAGTACTGCCGCTTTTCTTATATTTTTTCTAGTAACGTTCACTAGGAATTACTCCCCATTAAATCTAACCGTTGTACTCTCACCAATCCAACATCCAACTGTGTAAGAAGAACCAACGATGACACCCTTAAAGAAAGCAGTTTGCTTATCAGGAAAAGACCCTGAAATATTTGCAATCTTTGAATTAGCCTCCGAAGCTACAGAACCGTCTACACTTCTTGCTTTCATATATTTATCAGCAGCTACTAAGTACACTCCGCCTCTTCCAAGGTCACCCGTACCACAACTTGCGGCACTTGCAGAATAGGCATCTCCAATAAGTATATACGCCTCTCCGCTGTTTGGATTTACACCTAGTGCTTTTCTAGCATAATCCCTTACAGAAGAATATTGGCCGTTATTTTTTGCTATCTTGGCGAGTTTAATATAGATATCATAACGTTCTTCATCACTTGAAGCTAGATCAGCTGCCTTGTTATAATAACTGGTAGCTTTACGATCATCTCCTTGCTTACCAAATGATTTAGCTAAAGAAAGAGCCGCTGCACTGCTAGGCTCCAAACCAAATAATACTTCAGAGCATTGCAAGTAAAAATCTGAACTTTCGCATCCACCACGATCTAATAATTTAACAGTGCTTTTCAACCAATCCACATTGGTTTTGTTAACCGCAAAAGCAGGCTGCTTTAACTCTGTAAGTTTATCACAACTTAAATAAGGTTTCATCATTCCAATTACCGCTTCTTGGGTCGATAACCATTTTACTCCAAGCGCTGAATCTTTGGCGCTTACACCCGGTGCAGTATATTTTGCTATGTTATTGTCTATCACAGGCGTTATCTCATCTAGGATAAGGAATAACTGATCAAGGGTAAGTTTCTCTTTTACGTATTCCTTAACACCCGCATAAATATAATCCGCGGGCACATCATCCTTAGTATTATCTCCTTCTAATTGTATAGATTTAGAAAAAATCGCTAAAGCTTCAGCTCTTCTCTTGGGTGCCAGTTTAGCCATATCATCTGCTTTTTTAGCAAGAACATAACCTTCCTGACCAAAAAACTCAATTCGCATATCCTCACTCATGAGTAATGTATCCACTAAGCCTTCAAAACGAGCTTTATATGCATCTTCCCTTAATACTTTTTTTATAATAAACGGGCCCGCATACATAATACGTTTTTGAATACACGGTGCATTTATAAAAAGATACTCCCAGTATGGAAATGCTTCCACATATTTTTTCTCTTGGTAATACTGATTGAATAAAGATAATTGTTTTGCAGTTTCAACACTATCATTACCCCATTTATTTACACACGCCGGAGCAACAGTATTTTCTCCGCCATTATCATCTTCATCTTGAGCCATTGCGGTGAACCCCACAAAAGCCATCAGTATAATCAATAAATACTTCTTCATTTCACCTATTCTTAATAATATTTCCTTTTTGTAAACCATTTGTCATTTAAATTTAATCCTAATCCTATTTTAAAATAATCTTCTTGTATTAACCCTGTAGAGCCTCTTTTTATATATTCTAATGTAATATTAATAGTACTTACGATAGCTACTTTTTCTTCTACTATTCTAACAGACTTAACAATCGGTAACCCTAGTCCAAAACTTATGCCAAGCTCAGTCGATGGCGTATTGTTAAAGACATAATATAAGTTTTCATAACGTAATCCTGCACTGTATCTCACTTTCCCAAAGAAATCTCCTTTTTCTTCATATTTCGGTCTTGGCACAATGCTAAAACCCAAAGAGTATCGCTCATTATTTCGGTATGAAATAGAATCTCTAGGTGCAATCGTTGACCACATGCTTCTCTCCATTTCCGCAGACAGAGACCACTTATTCCCATGACTCACCGTATACCCTAAACTGAAACTTAAAGGTTTCTGATTAACATTCTTAAGATTGTCAGCATAGTATATAGTGTCTATAGTACTCGGGTCTCCGGCATCAAAATCCCCTCCGTAAAAGGTTTCAGAATACCTGTATCCTTCTCCGTTCAGATTTGATCTTGTATTAAATGCACCTGCTAATGTATGCTTCAAGGTTACACTTTTCTTGCGAGCCAATCGTATAGAATCATATACAGTATATTGAGCACCCAAATCTAAATCAAACCCTTCGTAAGCAAAGAATGTTTCATCACTGAAGCTGAAACGAGCATCTGTGTTGGGATATATTTTAGCATAAGCCGACTGTATACTACCAAAATTATAATTAACACTTGCTCCAATATTCAACCCTTTAATGGGCTGAACGCCATAGCCTAAAAATAATCTATGTATACCTCCATTACCTCTCAGTATATTATAGTACGAAGGTGTGTCATTATTAAATCTATTTTCTATCTCGTACCCGACATCACTATATTGATTTAAACCAAAACTCATCGCCATTTTTCTTTTGGTTTCAAAAGGGAACGCCATTGCAAAGTGACTAAGATTTCCTGTGCGGGTATTTGCACTTTCGCTTTCTGTAGACAACCTACCCATACTCATGTAGGCACCAATATCAAAAACAGTATACTTTAAGCTTGCCAAACTAGCCGGGTTATTGGGCGTAAACGAGTTTTCACTCTGTTGTGCTATAGAAGCGCCTCCTGTTGCTGCATGCTGCGTAAAACCGTTTTGTTTTAATTCTCCTAGCCCAGCAAAACTGTATGGAGACGAAGTACCTAACTGCCCGAAACTACTTACTGACACTAATACCAATAGGATAGTCCAATAACTTTTATTTTTTAGCATTGTATTCAATGATGTGATTTAACCCCTCTAAAACTAATTTTGGGCGTGCGAATATCTTATTTTTAACCTCTTTAACAAAATGTAACTGAATACTACTGCAATCAACTACTCTTAAGTGCTCATAACGTGCATTGAGTTGACCAATGTGCCCATTTATTTCATATTCGATTCCTCTGCATACTCCCACTTGCAGAGATTCTGATGTATTCTTTCCTGGGAAGGTTACATTGTAATCATATTCCACTAATGGTAAACCGGCAGTAAATTGATTCATTGCTTTAAGTCTCATATTCACGCCTGGAGATATCAGTCCTCCCTCAAAACATCCTTTATAAACTAAATCTAGTGTAAGACATGTACCTAAATCTATGACCAACCAAGTGGCCTCTTTATCCAAGTAATGAGCAGCCACCGCAGTTGCAATTCTATCTCGACCTAACGTATGTGGCGTCTTGTAATTGAGCGATATTGGCAGCTTTGTTTCCGGGTTCAAGAATGCTGATTCGCCTTTTGTTTCTGTGATATATGCTTCTAATGCCACATTCTCACCGGTTTTGCAAACTAACACGTGCAGCAGATTAAACTCGTTTTCAAGTTCTTTATAGGTGTCAAGCGCAAAAGGTTTTAAATACCTTATTTCTTGGCCATGCTGGTATAGAGCCGCTTTGGTACTCGTATTACCTATGTCTATACAAAGATTCATTTTATCCATTTTGTGATGTGATGCTCTATTTCCAGAGAGTTACCGTTTTGACTTACTTTTAAATTTCCGTTCGCCATAATAGCACGCACCGTATAGACCTCTGAACGGTCTTTGGTCGCAAATGTTACATTTTCATTTTTTTTGTAGAGCACTTCGTTAACTCCCAACAGCAAGATGCTACTGGATTGAATTAGAAAATGATAAAAAGCGTCATATACGCTATGCATTATATCCGTAACTTCTGTCTTATTATGCAACTCTCGTCTTATGGATGTCGCTTCTATTCCGTTAAAATTAAGCTGATTAACATTAAGCCCAATGCCAACAATAGCATTAATTATAACACCGTTTGAAAACGTATTTTCGATCAATATCCCAGCAATTTTCAGGTCATTTATGTACACATCATTTGGCCATTTTACCTGAATATTCTTGATGCCTAAACCTTGCAATGCTTGAACAACCGCTAGAACTGCAGCATTATTCAATTTAGAGAGGTCAGAGACCGTACCTACGTTTTTAACTAAAAAGCTGCATAGCATATTGGCAAAGGGCTCGCTTTCCCATGTTTTTTCACGTTGTCCTCTCCCGGCTGTTTGTTTACCTGCGAATACGGCAAATGGAGATACCAAGTTTTGTGTTCTCAATAAATCTTTGAGATACCTATTGGTGGAGTCTACTTCGTGTACAAAATGAATGTTATACTGCTGCAAGATAATAAGCTACTGTTTACTCTTTATTATAGGTAGTGCTGTATTGCACATATTCGCCTAATTTTGCAGCAAAGTTATCTCAATAAATGGCAAAAACCGTGAAGGCAGACGATGTACTTGTAGAAGTAATCATAAAGGGCATGCAAGACAAAAAAGCTAAGAACATTGTAAAAATTGATCTTAGAAAAATTAATGAAGCAGCAGCAGACTATTTTATAATTTGCCACGGAGATAGTGACCGCCAGGTAAAAGCAATCGCAGATAACGTTGAGGACGAAGCCAGAGAAGCACTAAAAGAAAAGCCTCACAGCCGTGAGGGTCAAGGACAAAACAAATGGGTATTGCTAGACTACGTGAATATTGTAGTACACGTTTTTCAGAAAGAGATCCGTGATTTTTACGAGATAGAAGACATCTGGCACGATGGAAAATTCACCAACTATGAAGATTTAGATTAGACCTAATTCTTTTTCAAACTATCCACTACAACAATTTCTGTTCTGATACTAATAGTTTATTAGATGCTAATTTTTATAGCATTCCCAAAATAAGGAGCTCCGGCAACTTCCGAATGATAAATTTTATTTTGTAGTAAAGCTTTTTTCACCTCCGCTCTAAGTACCCCTTCACCCTTACCTACGATAACATACGCAATACGCGTATTATTCTTTTTAAGGTCCTTTAAAAATTGAGAAAATTCCTCCAATTGAAGTTTTAATTTTTCTCCTGGTGGGATGTTATTTCTAGTGGGATAGAGTTTTTCAAAGTGTAAATCCAACTCTACCTTGCGCTGTTGCGAATTGGATTTATGCGTTTCTTTGAAAGATGACATCCCTTCGGATGATGATGCCGAAAAGTCTCCTAACATCATGCGCTTTAATAAGTTTACATCAATGGGCTCTTGTTCATCCATTGCACAAACATACTAGAATTTATTGGTTACTGTTACCATCAAACGAGTGCCCAGTAATGAGTTTGAAACACCCTGAGGTGTAATTCCAGGAATGGTATAAGGGACATAGACGTCACTAACTATGTCCTTAGACATTCCAACGTCTAAGGCCCATTGTTTCTCTTGTATTCCAAAACCGCCACTTATTATTCGTCGACTATACTCACTTCCGCTAGCGAGAGGATTACCAATTGTTGCAAAGCCGGTTCTAAGCCTAAAACTATTGAGTACATATTCTGCACCTATTTTGAGATTGGTGGTATTGAAATATTTGGTAGCGATATTATCATTCACATCTTCAAATAATGTAGCATCAGAAGAAAGATTCATCAGGCTGTAGTCTATTGATTCTATCTCTGCCGAAATAAAACCCTTTTTACCAAAAAGGTAAGCTGCTTGTAAACCATATTTTGTAGGAGTTACCACACTGTAGCTAAATTTCTTTTCAATGGTTTTTAAATCTTCCGAACCTCCGTCATCGTATTGGACGCTCAGCGCATCGCTATAATTATCCGTTAACATGAGTTTGGTTGGAGTATGTAAAGTACCTCCAAAACGTAAATTAGTATTTGGTCTAAAAATGATACCAAGTCTTCCGCCCACACCATAACCTGAAGTTTGAAGATTTCTCGAAAACTCAAAACTATTCCAATTATTTCCAGTAAGTGGATTATCGGTTTCAGAAAAAGTGTTCTTTTCAGAATAATTCACGTTGCTTAAATTTATTGCCACACCTAAATATAATTTATGCTCATAATTTGCTGCATACGCTACATTGAATTCGTTCATGCCTCCTTGAGAAATTATTTGTCCTCGTTGACCGATGCCTCCTAACGCTTTATCGTAGGTAGGGACATAATTTTTATTACTACTTGAATCAATTAAATACGTGTACCAAAACATATTTTCAAAGTAGTAATACCCCTGATTTTGTTGTTCTTGATTAGACTCTAAGGCATTATAGTCAAGTCCTTTCACGAAGCTGGCGACATAATCGGTATACGAATTATTACTAACTCCCTTAAAGCTCATATTCCTATTGAACGATGCACTTCTGTTGTACCCTAACTGAAAATTTACATTCACCCAGCCTGTAGTGGTAGGATTACCTCTTTTTATTTTTCTTTCCGTAAAAATTAAATTTATAGCACTTAATTCAGGGTTAAATGTGCTACTATTCTTTTTTAGGGCATTCAAATAACTAGACTGATTTTTTTGAGTATTAGTGCCCAGTGAAAAATCAAATATATTGGTTTTGTATTGCGCCAAGCCTGCGGGATTAGACTGCACAACAGAAGGGTCAGCGCCAAGAGCTCCGACCGCTCCTACTAGACCTATTGACCGCGCAGTTGTCCCCAAAGCAGGAGTATTTGAATATCTAAGAGCATCTACATCGCTTTGAGCTAAGGCCGCAGAAGTATATGCGCACAGTACAGCTGTATAAATTATTTTGTTTTTCATATTGTGTTTTTTAAAAAAAATAAATTAGGTAAATGATATTATCGTCTTCGGCCACCAGAGCTGCTAGATGAACTTGTTGAGGGTGATGAACTTCGACTTGGCGATGGTGCTGTAGGTCGACTTCTGCTTGGTGTTATACTAGATGATGAACTTCGACTTGGAGATGAAGCTGCAGGTCGACTGCGACTCGGTGGTGCACTAGATGATGAACTTCGACTTGGAGATGATGCTGCAGGTCGACTTCTGCTTGGTGGTGCACTAGATGATGAACTTCGACTTGGAGATGAAGCTGCAGGTCGATTTCTGCTTGGCACCGTATTGGTATGCATAGGTTTCTCAGCATTCGGAGTCACTGATCTCGATGGGGCACTTGGAGTGGCACTCGTTCTGGAAGGCTCTTGCAATCTTATTACATTCCCCCTAGTTGAAGCATTTTGATCCAACCCACTTTCTCTTTGGTATCCTGATTTATCCCTTTTTTCCTCTTCACTTTGTTGATTCCCGTTAACACTTCTATTACCTTGAGAAATGTTATTGGACGTAACACCTATGTTCCCAGTAGTGGGACGAAATCCGGGATTAGTAACTCTACTATTACCTGTACTATTGGGATTTTTTTCTAATGTTGGTCCAGTCTTACTAGTTCGTTCACCTCCAGGCCTTCTAGTATCTGTTGAGCCATAGGTATTCCCTGAAGTAGAATTGCCACCTACACGTTGGCGAGGACTATTTGCAGCTTTATTATACCGTTGTGACCCTTGGTAATCATTATTTCGAGTCGATGAATGATTCGATGAGTATTTGGTATAATTTCTATTACTGTAATAATTATGAGAATTGCCGTAATTACCATAGCCGCAATAAGAATTTCGATATGACCTGTAGGAATATCCTGAATTATGATGGCCCCAGTTAGACCCATAATAATTATTACAACCAGTATTTCCCCAAGAATATCCTCCATACCAACAATTATAAGAGTTGTAACCCATTCTCCAGCCACGATTAAATCTATAAGGTCTTCCCCATGAATAGTAATTATAACTAGGGTAAACCCAAGAATCGTAATTCCATGAAGAATATCCATACCAACTGTTAGCATAAGGATTTTGGTAATAGTTATTATCACCATAGCCACGACTGTAGCCATCAGCGTAGCCGTTTTCATAGCTATATTCAAAATCTTCGTCTCTGAACCTACGTAGCTTTGTTTCATAATCCTCTTCATCGCCAGTGCCCGTATAATTTTCTGTTGCAATCGGTTCTTCATCATATAACGTTACAACCGAGTTACCATAATCATCGCTATTCGTTAAAGGTGTATATTTTTCAGGAGCACGTTGTGGCTCATTATGTACAATTCGAATATCATCCGAAGGGCTGTAATAAACATCGTCATAAGAAGATGTAGTCATTCTACTAGTAGAGCAACCAACCGTAAAAAGGGTAAAAAGAGCAAGATTTATATTTAATTTCATGGTGCTAAAAATTTAATTTCACTTAACGGTTTAAATTTGCCGTTACATATAAAGATTCAAGAAGCATACCAAAGACAACACAAATGGCATTTGAAAAAGTAACTCGTAAGCAAGACTACTCTAAGTGGTATAATAATTTAGTAGAAGACGCAGACCTAGCACAACACAGTAGTGTAAGAGGTTGCATGGTTATTAAGCCATACGGTTATGCAATTTGGGAAAAAATGCAATCTGAACTAGATCGAAGATTTAAAGAAACAGGACATGAAAATGCCTATTTCCCGCTATTTGTACCAAAAAGTCTTTTTGAAGCAGAAGAAAAAAATGCAGAAGGATTTGCCAAAGAATGTGCCGTAGTTACACATTACAGATTAGAAACAGATCCAGATAGACCGGGGAAACTCAGAGTAGACCCTAATGCAAAATTAGAAGAAGAGCTTATTGTTAGGCCCACTAGTGAGGCCATCATATGGAATACCTATAAGGGTTGGATTCAAAGCTACAGAGACCTTCCTTTACTTATTAATCAATGGGCTAATGTGGTTCGCTGGGAAATGAGAACAAGACTGTTCTTGAGAACAGCTGAATTTTTGTGGCAAGAAGGTCATACCGCTCATGCTACTAAAGCAGAAGCGCAAGAAGAAACAGATAAAATGGTTCGTGTATATGAGGAATTTTCAAGAAATATACTTGCTGTACCAACCATAATGGGACGAAAAACAGAGAGTGAGCGTTTTGCTGGAGCCGACGATACGCTATGTATAGAAGGACTAATGCAAGATGGCAAGGCTCTTCAAATGGGTACTTCTCACTTCCTGGGTCAGAATTTTGCAAAAGCGTTTGATGTAAAATTTGCCAATAAAGAAGGAAAACTAGAACATGTATGGGCTACTAGTTGGGGAGTAAGTACACGATTAATGGGAGCACTTATTATGTCGCATTCTGACGATGAAGGCTTGGTATTACCGCCAAACCTTGCGCCGATACAAGTAGTAATCGTGCCGATTTACAAAGGACTAGAGCAACTTGATGCTATTAGTCAAAAAATAGATCCTATCATTCAAAACTTGAAAGCTAAAGGAATAAGTGTGAAATTCGATAACCGAGATACGCACAAACCTGGATTTAAGTTTGCTGAATGGGAACTAAAAGGAGTTCCTGTGCGTATAGCAATAGGAAATCGAGATATCGAAAACGGAACAGTAGAAGTAGCACGAAGAGATACCAAAGAAAAGCAAATCCTTGAGTTTACTGATTTAGAAAATAAAATAGCTAATCTACTAATTGCGATGCAAGATGAAATGTACTTAAAAGCTCTTAATTTTAGAGATAATCATATCACTTTAGTCAATACTTGGGACGAATTTCAAGATGTTTTAGAGAATAAAGGCGGTTTTATTTCAGCACATTGGGATGGAACAGCAGAAACCGAGGACAAAATCAAGGAAGCAACCAAAGCCACCATACGATGTATTCCTTTTGACAATCCTCATGAGGCAGGCGTATGCGTATTCTCTGGTAAGCCAAGCACGGAAAGAGTATTGTTTGCGAAGGCGTATTAGACCAACAACTAGCTTTTGAATTACGATAGTTCAAAAGCTATTTTACATTTACACTGATAACACTCCATAAAAAAAGCCTTACTGCAATTGCAATAAGGCTTTTTTATATTTAATCGTTAGGTTATGATTCTAGTGCTGCTGCACCTCCTACTATTTCTAGTATTTCTGTTGTAATCGCTGCTTGACGAGCTTGATTATATTGAAGTTTAAGCTTAAATATCAAATCTCCAGCATTATCTGTTGCCTTATCCATAGCAACCATGCGGCTACCATGTTCTGATGCTTGGGAGTCGAGCATTGTTCTGTATAACTGTGTTTTTACTGCTCTTGGTATAATCGTAAATAACAACTCTGTCTTTGACGGCTCAAATGAGAAATCCGATGCATATTTTGTTCCTTCTGCTTCTTTAGTTTCGAAAGCTTCAAGTTCTACAGGCAATAATTTTTCGGCTGTAACGATTTGTGTTGCTGCGTTTTTGAATTTATTATATACCACACGAACTTCATCGTATTTACCCGCTAAAAAATCCTGAATTACCACTTCACCTATTCCAAATACTTCATCAGAATTTAAGTCAAGAAAAGCTTTCATATATTCTGTGTTCATGTTAAGATCAGAACGTTTGAAATATTCATACGCTTTCTTTCCTAAGAACATCAGTTCTATGTTAGTATCTCTATACTTTTCAACTAAAAGCACCTTCAACTCTTTAGTAATATTAGAATTAAATCCACCACATAAGCCTCTATCGCTAGAATTAACAATGAGCAGTACATTTTTAACTTCTCTGTGCTCAAAGTATCCTTGAAGTGCTTGCTCATCTTTAGCCGCCTCTGCCAAATTAATCAAGATCCCATTTAACTTATCTGCATACGGTCTCATTTGAGTGATGGCATTTTGAGCTTTACGTAACTTAGTAGCCGAAACCACTTTCATGGCTTTGGTAATTTGTTGCGTAGATTGGGTACTCGCTATTCGGTTTCTTACTTCTTTAAGATTAGCCATTCCTATTAGTTATAGTTTTTAGCAATCTCTGCTCCTACTGTTTCAATAGTACCAGTGATCGTGTCATCTAATTTACCTGCTGAAAGCGCATCTAAAACGTCTTGATGATCAGACGCCATTTTCATTAGGAATTCTTCTTCGAACTTTCTTACTTGGTTTACTGGTACTGACTTCAGTAACCCTTTAGTCCCAAGATATATAATTGCTACTTGCTTACCTACTGAAAGTGGTGAGAATTGAGGTTGTTTAAGAATCTCCACATTTCTAGCTCCTTTCTCAAGGACACCTTTAGTAGCAGCATCTAAATCAGAACCAAATTTAGCAAATGCTTCTAGCTCTCTGTATTGCGCTTGATCTAGTTTCAACGTACCTGACGTTTTCTTCATAGACTTTGTTTGTGCATTACCACCCACACGAGATACAGAAATACCAACATTAATCGCCGGACGAACACCAGAGTTGAATAAATCAGACTCTAGGAATATTTGACCATCTGTAATTGAAATTACGTTAGTTGGAATATAAGCAGAAACGTCACCAGCCTGTGTTTCAATAATTGGCAATGCTGTTAATGATCCTCCCCCTTTAACCAAGTGTTTGATTGAAGGTGGCAAGTCATTCATGGCCTGCGCTATACTATCGTTACTGTTTACCTTAGCAGCTCTCTCTAACAAACGAGAGTGTAGATAGAAAACGTCACCTGGATACGCTTCACGTCCTGGAGGTCTTTTCAATAGAAGAGACACCTCTCGATAAGCTACCGCTTGCTTTGATAAATCATCATATACGATAAGAGCTGGACGTCCAGTATCTCTAAAGAATTCTCCGATAGCAGCACCTGCCATTGGTGCATAAAACTGCATAGGTGCAGGATCTGCTGCAGTCGCAGCGACAACTACGGTATAAGCCATAGCGCCTTTAGCTTCAAGAGAATTTACTACTTGCTTAACTGTACTTGCTTTTTGACCACAAGCCACGTATATACAGAATACTGGATTACCCGCATCATAAAATTCTTTTTGGTTGATAATAGTGTCAATAGCAACGGCCGTTTTACCGGTTTGTCTGTCGCCAATGATAAGCTCTCGTTGACCACGACCAACTGGGATCATAGCATCTATTGCTTTGATTCCACTTTGCAATGGTTCTGTAACTGGTTCACGATAAATAACTCCTGGTGCTTTACGCTCCAATGGCATCTCATAAGTATCGCCTGCTATAGGTCCTTTACCGTCTATTGGTTGGCCCAAGGTGTTTACTACTCTACCCAACATGCCTTCTCCTACTTTAAGGGAAGCAATTCTATTGGTTCTTTTTACAGTATCTCCTTCTTTTATTTCGGTAGAGCTACCTAAAAGTACGGCACCTACGTTATCTTTTTCTAAGTTAAGAACGATACCTTGTACGCCATTATCAAATTCGATAAGCTCTCCTGACTTAACTTGTGTAAGTCCGTAAATACGAGCGATACCGTCACCTACTTGTAGTACTGTACCTACTTCTTCTAATTGAGCATCAGTTTTTACTCCTGCTAATTGCTCTTTTATTATACTAGAAACTTCGTCTGGTCTTATTGCAGCCATTGTGTTGTTTTAATTATAAATTAATTGTTTTCTAATTTCTCTCAGTTCTCTTGACACGCTTTTATCTAGCAGCTTGTCTTCGTGCTTTATGATGATACCGCCTATAATGGCTGCATCTACTTCATTATGTAATGCGATATCGCTTTTACCTATAAGGTTTTCTACATACCTTTTCATTTTAGAAAGCGTAGTTTCGTCTAATGGTGTAGCTGATATAACAGTAGCACTTGCTATGCCTTTCATCTCATTATAAGATGCTATAAAATTACTGGCAACTAGTGGTAGCTCTTCTTCTCTTTTCTTATCTACTAGGTAAGATATGAAGCCTTTAGTAATATCATTTGTATTAGCAAATACTTTAGATAAGACCGCTTTTTTTGCATCTCCTGCTACAATAGGATTTTTTAGAAGATTTTTAAGGTCATGCGACTCAGAGCAAATAGCTGCTACTGCGTTCATATCATTTTTTACTTCTTCTAATTTGCCCCCAGCCACAGCCAGATCTAAAAGTGATTTGGAATATCTTGATGCTATTCTATTTGATGCCATGAGCTTCTTTTTTTAATTAGCAGTTGATTGATTAAGGTGAGAATCTACTAAAGCTTGTTGAGCTGTTTTGTCACTTAATTCGGTTCTAATTACTTTTTCGGCAATTTGAATAGAAAGTTCAGCCACTTGCTTTTTAATATCTGCAAGAGCCTGATTTTTTTCCTTATCAATCTCAGTACGAGCATTATTAATAAGGCGATTACTTTCTTCTGAAGCAGAAACTTTAGCATCAGACATGATTTTGTCTTTCATCTCTTTTGCTTCTTTCAGAATTTTTTCTCTTTCTGCTCTTGCCTCTACTAGCAAACTTTCGTTTTCAGCTTTCAGCGAGCTCATTTGAGCTTTAGCCTCTTCTGCAGATTTGAGTGAACGCTCAATGAATTCTTCTCTATCGTTTAGTGCTTTTACTATGTCACTCCAAGCAAACTTTTTCAAAAGAAAAAGCACCACTAGGAATGCAATAGACATCCAAAGTACTAAACCTAATTCTGGTAATAACGGATTCATAATAATTGAATTTTATAAAGGTAGCAGGTGTGAACCTGCCACCTCATTTATTTTAAATTATTAAGCTATCGTTAGAACGATCAAAAGACAAACGATGATACCAAAGAAAGCAGCACCCTCTACAAGTGCAGCAGCCACGATCATGTTTGCTCTAATGTCTCCTGTAGATTCTGGCTGACGGGCCATAGACTCAAGTGCAGAACCACCGATTCTTCCGATACCGATACCAGCACCAATAGCTGCTATACCTGCTCCAATACCTGCTCCCATGTAAGCATTTGCCATGTCTAATAAGATTGTTAAAAGTTCCATTTTTTTTAAATTGTTACTTGATTATATTTATTTTAATTTTAATGTGTAAAAACGTATTAATGTGCGTGATCATGTTCTTCTACAGCTGAACCAAAGTACAATGCAGAAAGAAGTGTGAACACGTAAGCCTGCAAGAAAGCTACAAGTAGCTCTATAGCAAACATGAATATGGAAAATGCTACAGAAAGTATAGATACTCCGTATCCACCTCCTGCACCATACAAATTATTGAAAATGAAAATCAAACTTACAAAGGAAAGTATGATGATGTGACCCGCAGTGATGTTAGCAAAAAGTCGAAGAGTAAGCACTACTGGCTTTGATATAAAACCAATAAACTCTATAACAAACATCAATGGTATAGGAAACTTCAACCACCAAGGTACTCCAGGAGTCCAAAGTATGTGCATCCAGTAATCCTTATTACCATTTAATATAGTAAGCACAAAGGTAAACAATGCCATTACTAGAGCTACAGCTATATTTCCCGTTACGTTAAACCCACCTAAAAAAGGTATTAAACCTAACATGTTGCCTATCCATATAAAGAAGAATATGGTTAAAAGAAAAGGTAGAAATTTTTCATATTTCTTACCTATAGATGGCTTTGCTATCTCATCTTTCACAAAAAGAATAAGAGGCTCAAACACAGATTGCATCCCTTTAGGTGCCATTCCTTCTCGCTTCTTGTAGGCTCTAGCTATAGAAACAAAAATAATCAGCATTATACCTATGGTTAAGAACATTCCAAAAACTGTTTTAGTTATGGATAAATCTAATGGTTTCTCTGCGTGTATATGTCCAGCTTCATCACGGGCTACCTCTCCGCTTTCACCTACAAAATAGATTTTTTCGTGCTCCATCACATAACCATTGTATGGCTCACCGTGAGAAAGTTTAGAAGAACTAAACATTTCTAAGCCTTTTTCTTTAGAATAAAGAATAATAGGCATTGGGATGTGAAGTGGACCAATGTGAATTTCGTGATTATCCATCACGTGATGCATAATAACTTCACCCGCGTTAAATTTCGCTTTCTCGCCTTCATCTTCAACTCCGTGTCCTGCAAAAGCAGAAAATGTCGTCATAAAAAGCATTGCTAAGACTAAAAAGCTTGTTCCGATTTCTTTTCTAATCATCTGAATATTAAGGTGTTGCGTTATCAACTTTGCTCTGTTTTTCGGCTCGCAATTTATGAATTAATTGATATATTTCAAATATTGTGAAAAATAAATATAAAATTAAAAAGTATATGATAAACTGATTGCTTTTCAGGTTGCTGGTAATCAGATATGTACCTATAAATAAAAGAGATATTAACATTCTTAGACCAGTTCCTCCCATAACGCCTGTAAAAAATTGCGAGTTAGACTCGCTTGTAACCGCTTTTTGAGTTCGTATTCCTATTACCAATCCTGCAATAAAATAAAACAGTAATGCAGCCCAAAACCAAAACTGCTCTTTAGCTTGGGAAAAATATAAAAATGTAGCAGTGCAAACGGCTAGCGCTATGGTTACAATTACCAACTTGGATACAAATCCTAATTTCATTTTATTTAAACTTTATGATTAACATATAAATTACGCCGAAAACCGCTAGAAAAACTCCAGATAACAAGAAAATTGGTTCTGTTTTAAAATAACTATCAGCCCAATTACCTCCATACACCAAGGCAATCACAAATGCCACCAATTGGAACCCAAGTCCGGCATAATTATCTAGTGAATTTGATTTTGTGCGTTTGATCACCTTCTTATGAAACTGTATTAATTGAAACATCAACTCCCATAGTACAAGACCCATTAAGTTGACCCCCAATTTCGATGACGATTTTAGTTGTGTTTATATCACCGTTAATAATACCAGAAGCTTTTATAAAAAGTGTGTCCACCACTTTAATATTTCCAGTTACATTGCCGCTAATATCGCACGACTTTGCTTTTATATCACCTATTATAGCTCCACTTGCTCCTAGTACACATTTACCCTGTGTTGTAACATTTCCATTTACTTTTCCATCAATTCTTAGATCACCATTAGAGACTAAACTCCCCTGGATAGTTGTTCCTTCACCGAGTACATTCAATTCTCCTGTTGGTTCCTTAATTTTTTCTTTTTTGCCTAACATATTTGTGTTTTAATTTTAAAAACTAATAAAGTCTAACGGATTTACGGCCACTCCATTTTTCCATAACTCAAAGTGAAGGTGCGGACCTGATGTAAGTTCACCAGAGTTGCCAACCAGCGCAATAGCATCTCCAAAATTAACAAATGTACCCTCTTTTTTAAGTATTGTGGCATTGTGTTTATATACCGAAATAAAATTGTTTGGATGTTGAATAACCGCTGTATGTCCTCCTGCGGCTGTCCATCCACTAAATATAACAGTACCTTTTTGCACTGATTTTACCGTAGATTTTGGTTCTGCCACAATATCAATTGCTAAGTGTTTCTTGCCCACATCAAAGGTATCACTTATAACCCCTTTTAGCGGGGACATGAAATTATAGATATGTTTTTCTCCACTAGCCGACCGCAATGATATCTCAGATTCCGGTTTGGTTGAGGATGATTCAGCCCCAACTTCAAGTATTGGATTATTATCAATAATTAAGTTATTTGCAGCAGTATCATAATTTACATCCACATCTTCGCCTGCAAGAACTTTACTTAAAATTTCTGATTGCAAATTGAGTTGAGACAAGTTAAGTTCCAGGGAATCTATCTTCTGAATCATCTCAAATTGTTCCAGATTACTGTATTTTGAACTCTTAGTGGGGAAAATTCTATTCAACGGCGTATAAGCCAGCAGCATGTAAATAACTGTTCCAAATATGAACAACCCTACACAAAGAATTATGACTAAATTGAGTGGTGTAAGGGTGACGGATAATTTTTCTTCTAAATTCTCATCCCTTCTCAGAATTATTCTGTACCTGTTTCTGAATGTCGTTGATATTTTTTTTCGGAAAGAACCCACTTTTTATTAATGATTGAAGTATAATTAAAATATTTTTGCTGCTCTTCAGTTAATAAGCTAACAAAGGTAATACTTATACTAGTAGTTTGAAAATAACTAAATACATAGCAGTCATTTTACTATTGAGCATAGTAAGCAATGCACATGGACAATCTAAAAAGGATCCATGGGTAAAAAAGAATTGGAATAACATGATTGCGCGATTCAATATTTATTTTAATGCTGATCAAAAAATGCAATCAGCTTTAGCTGACTTAGCACTGAAGCAAAAGGATGATTTCTCTGATTTTATTTCCATTTATCCCTATGGATCGCAGGAAGACGCAAAGGCCTTAAGACCTGCTATGGAAGAAGTGATGAAAAAGGCTTCGAAAGTAATTCAGAATAAGCCTAGAAGTAAATGGGCTGACGACGCATACTTTTTAATAGGTAAAACACAATTTTTTAGTGGCGACTATTTTTCTTCTATTGAGACCTTTCAATTTGTAAACACCAGCTATACGGACGAATACATTAAAGCGTTGAGTCAATTGTGGCTCATGAAAAGCTATATACAGCAGGGCAAATATGATGATGCTGAAGCTATTTATAGTGTTTTAAAAGATAACACCTCAAGTAACAAAGATTTTAAAACCAATCTTTATCTGTCTGCTGGAGATTTATTTGTGAAGCAAAATAAAAAAAGTGAAGCTATCAACTTGCTCAATTCAGGTTTAGCAAGACTTAAAAATAAAACCTTAATCTATCGCACCAATTTTGTTCTTGGTCAATTGTATCTAGAAACTAAAAATTATAAAAAGGCTAGCGAAAGTTTTCTTAAAGTGCTAAGAACCAATGCCCCATACGAATATGTATTTCAAGCTAATTTAGGTTTAGCTAGAAGTACCGCCGAGGCTGGAGGACAGGGTTCCCAAAAAACTAAAAAATACTTAAAACGTATGCTCGATGATGAGAAGAACATAGATTACTATGATCAGATATATTACGAGTTAGCAAAGCTAGAGTTTGGAGGAAATAATACTGACCAAGGACTTGAATATATGTTGCTTTCATCTAGCACTTCCAAAAACAACAATACGCAACACACAAAGACCTATTTATATCTGGCGGACTACTTTTTCAGTATACGAAATTATAAGAAAGCGCAAGCATATTTTGATAGTACCGTATCTATCATTCCTGAGAAGTATCCAAATATTGAAAAAATAAAAACGAAGCACACAGTACTCTCTAAGCTGATTGAAAATATTGAGACTATAAGTACACAAGACAGCTTAATTGCGCTCAGTAAACTTGATAGAGCTGAACTTGATAAACGAGTGAACCAAATGCTTGCCGAGGAGCAAGAGCTAGAGAGAAAAGCCAAAGAAGATGCTCAATTAAAAGCTGAACTAGCGAAATTAAACTCACGGAACACCGGAGGTATGCCAATACAAGATTTAAATCAATCTGGTAATATTTGGTATTTTTATAATATGAGTGCCGTTGGCCGTGGGTCTTCAGACTTTATTAGAACTTGGGGGAATAGAAATCACAGCGATTTTTGGAGATTTATCAACAAGGGGTCTATGGGCAACGAATTGAAAGATAAGGAAGAGCAAAAGAAAGACGATGAAGAACAGCCTAATCTGCTAGCAGAAGATGAAGAACAGAATGAAATATTAAAGGATGTATCTTTAGATAAAAAGAAATTTTATGCCAATATTCCATTCACTGCTACGTCACTGCTGCTTGCTAACAAACAAATAGCAGAAGCGTACATGAGTAATGGCAAAATCTACTTTGACGAGCTAAAAGAATATAACGAAAGTAAAATCAACTTAAAAACTTTACTCAAGCTTTATCCTTCCACTATTCATGAGCCAGAAGCTCTCTATTATCTATCCAAAAATGAGTCGGAATTGGGTGACACGATCGAGGCAGAACGATATGCGAGAATTATAGCAGATCGATTTCCTGAAACTCCCTACAATAATGTTTTGAATGCTGTAGCTATTGAAGAGGATAACGCAGATGCTGACGCCATCCGTAAATATGAGGAAATGTACGAATCATTTAAATCAGAGAACTTTAACGCTACTGTTAGAATTAAAAAAGAGATTGACACTGATTACCCTGGCAGCTCAATTCAAGGTAAGGTAGATTACCTTTACGCATTGACTATTGGTAAAACTAAAGGGAAACAAGCCTATATTGAAGAACTAAAAGTGCTACAAGACGCATATGCTGGTAATGAAATTGGCGATATTGCTGCATATACTATTAGACTACTTACCACTGAGGTGAGTTCCACAATCCCTACTATTTTCTCTGCAGAAGAAGGCGTATTTTACTATGTTATTACTGGATCTACCGAGAATCCAAGTAAGGTACAAGTACAACTTACAGAATACAATGAGCGTTTTTTCTCTGGTAGAAAAATGATTGTTAATAGCATGATTTTCGGAGAAAAGCAACTATACTATATAAAGCAGTTTGAATCTCAAAAATTAGCTTTAGATTATCATCAAGAAATGGAACGAAACATCGTTTTTTTGAGAGATGCAGGTTTATCTGGTGCTAAAATTTATGCATTAACAGAGTCTAATTTTAAAACGTTAGTGAAGAGCACTAAAGAAGACGAATACATTCTATTTTTTAATCAAAAATATAAATAAGCCCGATGTCATCAAAAAAACAAGTAGCCAAGTCTAATTCTACATGGGTAATTACTTTATGGAAATGGCTGGGTTTAGCCATTTTAATCGGTATATTATTGCTGGCAAGTATCAAAATTGGTATCTGGGGCGCATTGCCAGACACTACAGAGTTAGAAAACCCTAAAACCAAATTGGCATCTGAAATCTATTCCTCTGACAATACCGTTTTGGGTAAAATGTTTTATCAAGAAGATAGAACAAATTGCGATTTTTCTGATATCCCACCTCACCTTAAAGATGCATTAATTGCGACAGAGGATGCTCGTTTTTATGAGCACAGCGGTATAGATGCAAAAGCATTATTACGAGCAGTTATTCGACTAGGAAAAGATGGCGGGGGGAGTACTATAACCCAACAATTGGCATTAAACTTATTTCAAGAAAGAGCCGATAATTTCGCCTTTAGAATAATTCAAAAACTAAAAGAATGGTTCTTAGCTATTGAAATTGAGAAGCGTTACACCAAGGATGAAATTATACTCATGTACTTTAACACAGTGCCATATGGCAATAGCTATGGTATAAAATCAGCTTCAAAAAGATATTTCAATAAAAAAACAAGTGATTTAAATGTAGAAGAAGCAGCAGTGCTAGTAGGTATGCTAAAAGCCAACACCTACTACAATCCCATTCGCAACCCTGAAAATGCGACACGTCGGCGTAACGTGGTATTAAACCAAATGGAAAAATACAATTTCCTAGAAGAACAAGAATGTGATAGTTTGAAGGAATTACCTTTAGTCACCAATCACAATTTTGTGGACCACAATAGCGGTTTAGCAACCTATTTCAGATCGCACCTTGATCAGTGGATGAAAGATTGGACTCGTAAATATGAAGCGGAAACTGGCATTAAATATAACATATACGATGACGGTCTTAAGATTTTCACTACTATAGATTCAAAGCTACAAGCATTTGCAGAAGAGGCGGTATCCAAACATATGGCTAAGTTACAACAGCAGTTTTGGACAGAGACAAAAGGTAGAGGCAGAGATCCTTTTTATAAGGAGGATGAACAAGGTGATATGGTAGCAGACCCAGAATATCCTGCTCGTATGATCAAAAGTTCACAGCGTTACCGTGACCTTAAAAGAGCGTATGGGAGTGATAAAGATTCTATTAATTACCATCTCAACAAACCTGTTAAAATGAGTTTATTCTCATGGAAAGGGGACATTGACACCATACTAAGTCCAATGGATTCATTAAAATATGTAAAACAAATTTTACACACTGGATTCATGAGCTTTGAACCTCAAACCGGATTTATCAAGGCTTGGGTTGGAGGAATTAACCATACGCATTTTCAGTACGATCATGTAAATAAAAAGTCTGGACGCCAAGTGGGCTCCACTTTTAAACCTTTTGTATACGCCCGTGGCTTGGATGATGACAAGATTCAACCTTGTGAGCTAGAAAGCACAGGACCCGTGATAGTGGAATACGGAAATGGGATGCAATGGTCCCCACAAAACTCTGGCAAAACTGCTCCTGAACTTACTTTTTATCAAGGCTTACAGCAATCCGTCAATACGATAACAGCTCGTATTATGAAGCGACTTGGCCCCAACAGCGCTGATGTTGTTAAGCAAACTGCAGCGAATATGGGAATCGACGATAGTAAGTTTGAACCGTACCCTTCTATTTGTCTTGGAACCATGGATATTTCTGTGTTTGAAATGGTGGGAGCCTATGGTACCTTTGTAAATGGCGGTACTTTTATAGAACCCATTTTTGTAACTAGAATAGAGGACAAAAACGGAAATGTCTTAGAAGAATTTACGCCTAAAAGACAGGAAGCACTTAGGATGCAATCAGCCTACATTATTTGTAAAATGCTGGAACGAGTTACCATGTCTGGAGGAACTGCCGCAAGACTTAGGCGCAATTACAACATACCTGGAGATGTTTCTATTGGCGGGAAAACCGGCACAACTCAGAACAACTCTGATGGTTGGTTTATGGGAATCACTCCAAACTTAGTGAGTGGGTGTTGGGTCGGAGCTGATGAGCGAAATGTACATTTTAGAAGCACCGCACTAGGGCAAGGAGCAAATATGGCATTACCCATATTTGGTGAATACATGCAACGTATATATGCTGACTCCAAATTAAACTGGGGACGGGGTATATTCAAAGCCCCAGATATTGAAATGACGATAGATCTTAATTGTGATAATTACGTAGGTGGGCAAAATAACAGTGATGCAGAAAATGCTGAAGAATCTGTAAACGACAAAGATTTATTTTAGTTTCATAACTCCACCTAGGTGAGGACAATCGGCAAGATCTGTAATTGAGCTGAATTCTACTTCTGTTTTATCGTAACCATAGGTTTCATCCATGGTTCTCATTTGATTTTGATCATTGGTAGTGGTTTCTATATCACTCATTTTATATTGACATGGATGCTCATAGCCGCTTGCGTGCACTAAAGCAATCAATTCTTTCTTAAAGTATTGTAAATAATGGAATAAGCGTTCAGATTTAAGCGTTGGATCGATCCCTGCTTGCAGCCATTTACTTTGCGTAGCCACCCCACTTGGACATTTGTTGGTATGACAAAGCTGAGCTTGGATACAGCCAATACTCATCATTGCTTCACGTGCCACGTTAATAACATCTGCACCCATAGCAAGTGCACGTGCAGCATTTGCTGGGAGCCCCAGTTTGCCTGATGCTACGAATACGATTCTATTGGTGAGCTTTCTATCCTGAAATATTTTATAGATAATAGAAAACCCATTGAAAAACGGTAAAGACATGTGATCTGCAAAACTAGGGGGTGCCGCACCAGTTCCTCCTTCTCCCCCATCGATGGTAATAAAATCTGGCCCTGTCTCTCTAATAACCATTTGATCAGCAAGATCGTGCCACAAGTGTGTTTTGCCAACAGCAGATTTAATACCAACAGGCAAACCAGTTCTATTAGCAATTTCCTCAATTAGATTTAATAGCTCATCCATCGTTTCGAAACATCTATGACTTGCTGGAGAAATTACGTCTACTCCCATTTCTACTCCTCGTATTGCTGCAATTTCTGCGGTAATTTTGGCCCCAGGCAGGACACCCCCTTTACCGGGTTTAGCACCTTGTGACAGCTTAATCTCGATAGCCCTCACAAACGGATTGTTTTCAACAAGCTTTTCTAGTTTATCCAAGTCTAGATTCCCTTCTTTACTTCTAACTCCAAAATAAGCAGTCCCAAATTGAAAAACCACATCTGCACCATTGCTATGATAAGGAGATAAACCTCCCTCACCTGTGTTGTGATACGCCCCTGCCTTGAACGCTCCCCTGTTTAAACTTTCTACGGCTGTTGCGCTCAAAGACCCAAAGCTCATGGCAGATATGTTGAGAATACTCCTCGGCCTAAATGGCCTCTTTCTCCCGTTTGCTAAACCCATTACCTTTGCACAAGGCAAAAAATCGGGATTAGTTATATTAACGTGACCTTCAGGCATGCGAAAAGGCCATAAATCTGGTTTAAGAAAATGGTAATTCGTTCCATAAAAATCTTGGTCAGAACCAAATCCTTGATAGTTATTTTCCGACTTAGACGAAGCATAAATCCACGAACGTTCTTTTCTATTAAACGGAAGTTCTTCCCTGTTATTAGCAATAAAATACTGACGTATTTCAGGACCAATTTTTTCAGCCATATATCGAAGGTGTCCGATAACTGGAAAATTATGCGTAATTGTGTGCTTACGTTGCAATATATCTCTAGTTGCTATTAGTAAAACAGCAATAATCACCCACACCCACCAGGACAAGCTTTCCGAAAAACCAAATATATCTTGCATCCGACAAATGTAGGGGAAATGAACGCGCACTATTTGAAAAGCTCGGAAAGGCTAATTTTAGCAACGAATCCTATTTATCACCTAATAACTATTTTCTAGTTTATATGTGATACGTTAAACATTGCAGTAATTTGGTAAATTTGAAAACCACATAACCACTAATCATGACTCAACCAAAAAATATTTTACTACTCCTTTTAATTTGTACAAACTTTGTATCACAAGCCAGCATAAGAGATTCATTATTTAAAAACGAACACTTTGAACTTAGTTTTGGTCAATCGTTATTGTTTATCTCCAACAGTAAACAAATTGACCTTCGTAAGCAAGAAGCATTAGTCGTTCCTACAAATGCCATTTTATTTTTTGCGGAGCTAAGACCTCACAAGACTATGAGAATTCCAATATTTTTTAATTTAGCAACGGAAACAAAACAATTTATAATAGACGGCCTAACCGTAAGCGAGCGAGCTGCACCAACCATCGGTACAGGTTTAACTTTCAAAGTATTTGAATTTAAAATAGATTCTACTTCAAAACTTGAATTTGAAGCTGGCCCCTTGGCTAGTTTGCTGTTTAATAAGAATGATAACTTGCGTATTGCACCTATTATAGCTGGACGATTCAGAATAATGCGAGGAGACAATTTTGTAATGTATGCAGGAGTAAGTTACTCTTTAGGAATAAATGCTCTAGGATTACTATACGGAACAGGCACTATATTTTAATAGTAAAAAATGATTAGAAAATGAGTGTTTAGTACTGTTCATACCAGCTAAATTTCTCCTTTACGATTTTTGATTTTTCATTAGTCAAGTATTCTAAAAAAGCACCTGAAACTGGTGTACGTTTCTTTCCTTTCAACCAAATTAGACTCCAGGTAGTTACGATAGGTAGTCCCTTAATTGGCACAATTTGTAATTCATTTTTAGACAACTCATTTCGAATTCCAATAAGCGGCATAATAGAATATCCTAAACCCGCCAGTAAAGCTTGTTTTACAGCCTCATTAGATGTTAGTTCCATTTTACGTAAGACCGATAAATTATTTTGAAGAATAAAATTCTCCATAGTTTGACGTGTGCCAGATCCTTTTTCTCTAAAGATTAGAGGGAGCTTAGTAAATACATCTTCAATCTTATTATTCCTTTTAAAATTGGTTTTGGTATCGCCCACAAGAAATAATTTATTTTGTAGCAAATCAAGTTTTTCAATATTTAAAGTTGTCGGCAAAATAGAAACGAGTGCAAAATCTACTTCATTATTTTCTAGACTTTCTAGGACCTTATTTTTATTCGTAACGTCCATTATAAGCTCAACTGCAGGGTTTTGGTTTATAAAATCAGCCAAGAAATAAGGCATTATATACTTACCTGTAGATACTGCCGAAATTTTTAAACGACCGATAAGTTGCCCCTTAAAAGCCAATGTTTTATAATTTATAGCATGAACTTGATTTATTATGTTCTCTGCTGCAGTCGCTATCTCATGACCAAAGTCTGTAATATATATTTTTCTGCCCACAATCTCTGTAAGGGGAACATCAAATTGATCTTGGAAATTTTTTAATTGAATAGAAACTGCGGGCTGCGTTAGATGTAACTCCTCAGAGGCTTTTGTTACACTTTTTGTCTGCACGACTTTTAAGAAAATATTGAGCTGATTAAGTGTGTAATTCATAATATTCTTTAATGCTAAGCATTGCAAATATAAATAAAAGTTAATGAATAGTTTACTACAAATTTGCAGTCAAAACACCAATAAAATCAAGCAAATTGAATCGTATTTATATGTTAATCACACCTATATTAACGCTAATATTTTTAGCATTAGCATTTAAGACAAACAACGTAACGGAACGATACATATATCTTTCTCTTAGCGTTATTATCGGGACAACCGCTATCAGACAATTAAATCAAAACATATGAGCACACCCAAAGAAATAGACATCATTAATGGTCGATTTACCGACCGAGAAGCGCAAGAAATATTGCTCAATATTTTTTCTACTAAAATTCAATTTCATGAACTAAAAAACCTTCGATCGCTTGAACAAACAGGCAAGCAAGATAAAGTCGCTAAAAAACGAATTCCTGAATTAAGAATGGGAATAGATGAATTGCTTAGAATCGTAGCAGAGGCTAAGAAGAATAATCAAATTTTAACCATTCACTCGACTATCACCCTGTCGATTGTAGATAAGTAAACTATTTTTTAGAGAATAAGCCAAATCCAGTATTTATCTTGAGCGTTACGATAGAAAAACTAAACCAATGAATTACAACTTACTTTTAGACAATTTAACCAATCCTGCCTTACTTTTTTTTGTGCTTGGAATATTTGCAGTCTACTTAAAAAGCGATTTAGAAATACCAGAGAACTCGTCCAAATTCATTTCACTTTATCTTTTATTCGCCATTGGATTTAGAGGAGGGCAAGAATTATCTCATGAGGCACTCACTCCTGAAATTGGCTGGTCTATGTTATTCGGCATTTTTATTTCGCTCATGATTCCGCTATATTCCTTCTTTATTTTAAGAAGGAAACTAAGCATATATGATGCAGGAGCAATCGCTGCTGCATATGGATCTGTAAGTGCAGTTACCTTTGTAACAGCCGTTTCTTTTTTAGAAGCTCAGCAATTAACGCTACATGGTCATATGGTAGCAATTATGGCATTGATGGAATCACCCGCCATCATTATTGGGTTGGTTTTAATCTCTACTTTCAATAAAGACAGCTCTACTTCCATAAAAAAACGAAGTGTTTTGAAACATTCATTTACCAATGGGAGTGTTTTACTAATTCTCGGAAGTTTACTGATTGGTTACGTAGCAAACGCAAAACAAGCGGAAGGGATTAAACCATTCACCAACGATCTTTTTAAAGGATTTCTAGCTATTTTCCTTTTAGACATGGGTATAACGAGTGGCAGAAAATTGAAAGCTTTCTTCTCATTTGGATCTTTCCCTATTCTTTTCGCTATTCTCATCCCATTGCTTAACGGCTCATTAATCGCCTTCATGAGCCAGATGGTAACATCTGACATTACGAATAGATTCATGTTCGCAATTTTAGCCGCCAGTGCTTCTTATATAGCCGTACCTGCCGCCATGAAAATATCAGTCCCAAAGGCAAATCCAGGCCTTTTTCTGCCCATGGCACTCGCTGTTACCTTCCCTGTAAATATTACGATAGGTATGCCCATCTATTTTATGATAGTACAAAACTTTTAATGGCTTATTGTGAAAAAAGGACAACTTTGCAAAAAGAAATTGATTAAACTATGATTCGAACTAAAGTGATTTTAAAATTAAGACCAGAAATAAACCGAATTAATACTGAATTAGACTCTACCGTAGTCGAAAAGTTTCAAAACAACACCTTACGTCCTATCCTTAAAATTCAGCATGATTTACTTATATTGCTCTTTCACAGTTGCCTTATTAAGAATAAAATATTGTTTGAAAAACTCAGCGAAAGTGAAAAGGAATCAACTCTAAACCAGCTTTTTCAAAAAGATTTAGCATTTAGAAATCAATCCTTAGGAATAATAATAGGCCTTTTTACTTTAGATGAATACCATAGCTACGAGGAGAACTCAGGCGATTATACCAAGCGGATAACCACCATGCTAAAGCAGCGAATTTTAAGCACCTACGATTTAGTTTAAGCTATACGCTATTAGTCGAACTCTTCGATCAAGATTCCCATTTTACCAATTTGGGAATCTCTTACGGCTTGCATCAGTTGTGTTTGGTCACTCATCACAAAAGGACCATATTGAGCAACTGGTTCATTAAGTGGTTTTCCGCTTAACACAATATAGCGCGTATTTGCAGTTGCATTTAACTGTATGGCATCCCCATCTAGATTATACACTCCCATGTCTTTGGTGAGTAAATGCCCACCCGAAGTTTTAAGAGAACCTTCCAACACATATACAAGCGCATTAAACCCGACAGGAATAGGAATGTGTAATTCTCCGTCTTTAGTTAGTTCTCCTCTCAAAAGCAATTGAGGGCTATAAGTAGGAGCCACACCATCAGTACCTTTGTACTGACCACTTACTACCCATATTTTACTTTTCTCCTCAATTACAAGTGGCGTTTCTTCCAGACTAATAGGTTTATAAAAAGGTGCATTCATTTTGTGAGCAGCGGGCGCATTCACCCAAAATTGTATAAACTCTAACTCTCCTCCCTTTTCAGCTAATTCTCTTGGGAAACGTTCGCTGTGCGTTATACCTCTTCCGGCGAACATCCATTGGGTGCCGCCTGCGTTTACTGTTGCTTTTTCGCCAAGAGAATCTTGGTGATTTACGGATCCTTTAAATATAAAAGTAACCGGCGAAAACCCTCTATGCGGATGCGGGCCTACTCCTAATTCCTGTGGTCGTTGTCCTCCTGGTAGTATTTTGTGCCAATGGTGAATTAACAGAAATGGGTCCAAACTTTCTAAGCGTGCACTTGGTAGTGGTTGATCTAAAAGGTCTCCACCCATATTTACTTTGTCTGCCGGTATGACGTGTTGTATACTTCTAGTGTTCATTTTACTATCCTGTCTTATTGTGATTTAAACACCCGTTTAGCTTTAAAGTTTGGTTTTTGTATGCTGAGACAATTGGGATTAGAGTTGTTCTATTCCATTTAAGCATCTGATATTGTTTGCTTTTTTCTTTTCATCCCAGAGTCTAAAATTTGCTTGAACACCATCTTCAGAATAAGAACGTTCGTGATGAACATGATAGACAATTGCCTTGTTTTTCATAGATTTAAATTCAACCCCATTTTCAAGAAGCCTCCATTCTATATCATTGTCCTCCCCTACCCCTGCACGCACATAATCAGCATCGAAGCCATTAACTGCCAATAAATCTTTTTTTGCTACGCCCCAATTACATCCAAGCAGCCCTTTGTTGCTATTCAACGCCAATGGGAAAGAGAGTCTTAACCCTTCTTTTACTTTCTTAGAATCTGAGTTAAGTAGTGTGCAAAAATTCAGATGGCTCATATTGCGCTTTTTAAGTAAATTCTTACTAAATAATTCTCCTAGCATTACTCTTCTACCCGCATATATATACCCTTCTTTTTTATGATTTTGGTATGCTCGTACAAAGTGTTTATCTGGAATACAGTCGCCGTCAATAAACACAATGAAGTCAGTTTGCGTCTTCAAAATCGCTTTATTCAGCATGCTGTTTTTGCGAAATCCGAGGTCTTCCATTTGGTAAATGTGATGTATACCAAACGTGAAATTTGCTGCATTCTCTTCCAAAAAAACAACAGTTTCAGGATTATTATCATCTTCAGACAGCACTACGTCGAATCTTTTATCCGATTGATTTTGAAGTCCTAACAAGATGAGGTTTAGATTTTCTAACGCCTTATAATACGATATGACAATAGTTAGGTTTGATGTCATTACTCCGTCGTGTTGATTGCCTCATTTGGCCTATATCTTCTGTGCATACCAATGAGCAATTTCCGAATTAATTGGTCCTTGCAAAGTCTATAGTGCGTGTGTGTTGGTTTTCTAAAAAGAGCACTAAGCTCATGCTTACTAAATTTCATGTCTCCCAGCATGAGCGTTTCCAGAATATCTTCATCTTGCCAATTCATGGCAATTTTAAATTTTCGTAATACGACATTATTGGTTAGCACATCCTCAGGATCTGGCTGAGGGCCGTCTTTTTTACCTCGCTTCTCGTTAATCAATCCATTTAAAAAAGCAGCTAACTCCTTGTGCGTAGCTTCTTTAAAACCCTCATATTCATCTCTGAGTAACCAAGCCTTAAGTTGTTCTTTAGATACTACCATACCTCCGGAGGCAAAAAGCTCCATCATATACGTATCTCTAAAGTCAAAAGCGTATCGCGTTCTTCGAAGTATATCGTTCGTGGTCATGTTTAGAGGGCAAAGATAACAGAAAAACTACGTTCGATTGGTTTCTTGACAATGGCAATTCGCTCTTTCAATCACAACATTTTATACCGTTATATACAAATTTACAAACCTGCATTAACCCTAAATCTTACTTAACTAGATTTAAATTTACCACATACCTTTGCAGTCATGTCTCGTGTAGCCATTCATACGCTCGGATGCAAACTCAATTATTCTGAGAGTAGCACCATTGTACGTCAATTAGAATCTAATGGTTTTACCAAGGTAGATTTTACTGAAGAGTCTGATATATATATCATTAATACGTGCTCTGTAACAGATAATGCCGACAAGAAGTGTCGCACTACTGTTAAGGCTGTTTTAAAGCAAAACCCCGAGGCTTACGTTGTGGTAATTGGATGCTATGCACAACTAAAACCCAAAGAAATTTCAGAAATACCTGGCGTTGACATGGTTTTAGGTGCGGCAGAAAAGTTTAATATGATAGAACATTTGCATTCACTTCAGAAGGAAGAAAAAGCAATTGTATTTAACAAGAAAATTAAAGAAACACAGGAATTCGTGCCTGCATTTAGCTATGGTGATAGAACACGTAGTTTCTTAAAAGTACAGGATGGTTGCGACTACTTTTGTTCCTTTTGCACTATACCACTTGCACGAGGCAAAAGCCGCAATGCCAGTGTAGCAGAAACAGTTGCTAAAGCCAAAGAGGTTGCTGCAACTAATATTAAAGAAGTCGTAATTACGGGCGTGAATATTGGTGACTTTGGTGCTGACCAGGACTATGCAGAGACACTTTACGACCTGCTTCTAGAGTTAGACAAAGTTGAAGGTATAGAGCGATATAGAATAAGCAGTATAGAGCCAAATCTATTAACTAATGAAATTATTGATTTTGTATCTGCTAGCGACAAGTTTGTGCCTCACTTTCATATTCCACTTCAAAGCGGCGATGACGAAATTCTGTTAAAGATGAGACGAAAGTACCTAAGTGAGCTTTATGCAGACAGAATTGCTCGAATCAAAAAAAGAATGCCTAATAGTTGCATCGGCGTTGATGTTATTGTCGGTTTCCCTGGAGAGACCGAAGAGCATTTCTTGAATACTTATAATTTCCTCAATGAATTAGACATTAGTTATTTACATGTATTCCCTTATTCTGAACGGAATAATACTACAGCTAAAAAGATGGAAGGCAAGGTGTTAAAAGCCGATAAGATGGAGAGAGCTAAGCGATTGCGTATTTTATCTGAAAAAAAGAAGCGCTATTTCTATGAAACTCAGCTAGGGAAATCCATGCAAGTTCTCTGGGAAGAGGAAAGACAAGGTGACAATATGCAAGGCTTTTCTGAAAACTATGTACGTTTTGAAGCCCCTTACGACAGTACTAAAGTAAATACCATTGAAATCCTGAATTTTAATCAAATTAATGAGAGTGGCTTGGCCAAGGCAAGCTTAAAAGAGCATCTGCAATAAATTTAGTCTATTCTAATTCATTTAATCATAAGTTTTAAAATTTCATCCCTTTATTCGCAGAAGCAATTCAAACTAACTCCCTAAACCCATAATATAAAAAATGTATCCTACTTTATACGACGCCATATTAGACATTTTCGGCATCAGCATCCCCGCTTTCAAAATAGTTATGATGTTTGGATTTTGGGTGGCTGTAGCTTTTTTAGCAGCTAACTGGGTAATGACACTTGAGTTGAAACGCTACGAAAAAGAAGGTAAAATAAGTGCTAGAAAACTTCCAAAGGTTGCACCTAATCCTGTAATTGAATATATAACTAACGGTATAATTGGATTCATATTTGGCTTTAAATTAGTTTATCTTGCTTTCAATTTTTCAAAGCACGCTGGGAATCCGCAAGGATTTTTATTGTCAGGAGAAGGCTCTTGGCTTTTTGGTATTCTATTGGCACTTGCATTTATTACCTATAAATTTTATGAGCTAAGAAATGAAAAGCCCATAGAAGACGGAGAAACGTATACAGTACATCCTTACATGTTAATGGGCAATTTAACATTAGTCGCCGCTATATCTGGATTTGCAGGTGCTAAGTTATTTCATCATTTGGAATACTTCAGTCAACTTGTGGACGACCCAATGGTTCTTTTTAGAGACCCTTTTAGTGGGTTAACTTACTTTGGAGGATTAATAGGTGGTGGCATAGGCGTATTGTGGTATGCTAGCAAAAATGGCATTAATTGGAAAAGTATGCTTGACGTAGGAGGACCTGCTATGATGCTTGGATATGGTATAGGAAGAATGGGTTGCCATATGAGTGGTGACGGAGACTGGGGAGTAGAAAATTTAGCACCAAAACCAGGATGGCTAAATTGGTTACCGGATTGGGCTTGGTCCTACTCTTACCCAAATAACGTACACGGTCTAATTTTGGAAAATCCAGTTTGGCCCACTCCACTTTACGAAGTGATTATGGCCTTGATTATCTTTGGGATTTTATGGTCGATACGCAAAAAATTTGTACCAGGAGTTTTGTTCTGCATCTATTTCATATTCGCAGGTATGGAGCGCTTTTTAATTGAAAAAATACGCGTTAATCCAGATCAATTTGATGGCGTGGCTTTTACCCAAGCAGAACTTATATCAATGACCATGATTGTTGCAGGCATTGCTGGAATTATATACTTTAATAAAATTGCGAAGAATAAAAGCAACTAGCTTATTAGTTAGCTTTCATCACAACTTATACTGCAAAAGGGAGAAGACAATCTTATCTAAGCTTCACTTACCCGTATCTTTTTCTTTTTCACCCTAGTGTTATTGGTTTTAGATAGAGCAACAGTCAATTGTGACCTGTGTATGCTGACAAACGTACAATCCAATTTTATTTCGATATGTCCTACTTCGTAGGGTTGCAAACCTGCTTGTTTTATAAACAAACCAGCGATATCTCCTTTTGAGATTTTATCCTTTTTACCACCCGTTATAAATAGAGTACACCACTCTGATGGCTTCAATTCCTTCCCGCCAGTCAGTTGAACTACTTCTAATTCTGGCATATAGTCTGGCATTTCGGCATTTTTTCGAGTAAGCACATACGCTGTTCCCTCACTATTCATACGTGCTGTTCTACCATTGCGATGGGTAAATTCTTGTTCACGATGTGGCAATTCATAGTGTATTATAAATTTAATTTCCGGTACGTCTATACCTCTTGCCGCAAGATCTGTAGCAAGGAGCAACTGATGCGTGCCGTTTCTAAATTTTATCAAAGCACGTTCTCTATCTTTTTGTTCAAGACCTCCGTAAAAGAGACCATGAGATATTCCCTTTGCTTGCAAAAAATCACTGATACCATTAATAGTATCTTTATAGTTACAAAAAATAATCCCAGGTTTACTACCAATCGCTTTTAGGCTGTCTGCCAAACCTTTCAGTAAATCGTCTCCTACAATTATTTGTTTGACCGTTAATTTCGGTACTGCATTGTGTAAATAATTAATCTGTGCAGGCTTAACAAGCCCAACGAATGCAGGCACATTTATTTCTTGAGTTGCGCTGGTTAGTACCTTTTTTTTCAGATTAGGTAATGCATCTAGGACTTCAATCATTTCGCTTTCAAATCCTATTTCTAAAGACTTATCAAACTCGTCAAGTACTAACATATTAATAAATGAAGTATCAAAAGCGTCACGGCGCAAGTGATCTGCAATACGACCGGGAGTACCGACTAGAATTGCTGGGCGTGTTTCAAAATCTCTGCGATCTTGTGACCCGCTGCGGCCGCCGTAAACTACGTTTGTTTTATAACCCGTACCCATATCGCGCAACACTTGTTCTATTTGAATAGCTAATTCTCTTGTTGGAGCGATAATTAATGCCTGTATTTCTTCTATTTCAGGAGACAACGATGCAATTAATGGCATCAAAAAAGCTACTGTTTTGCCCGTCCCCGTTGGTGATAATAGTATGGTCCCTTCGTTTTGTGCTATTACAGACAATGCTTCTTCTTGCATAGGATTTAGCTGCTCAATGCCTAATTTAGCTAGTATTTCTGAAGGTGATTTGATAAATGATGCCATTATTTTTTTAGTGAAAAATTAGCCATTCGATGGCGGGCTCAAAGTTATCTAAATTATAGCTCCAATAGGTTACCGTTTAATAGTTACCTACTCAAATTTTTCATTGAATTCAAAAGGGGATAAATAACATTCATAAAATGATGAACAATAGTATTATTCAAGCGTTTTTAAAATAAATGCACATTACTCAAAAGGGCCTAGTTGAATTGAATAGGATCGATAGGCTAAACCTAATAAACTCATTATCAGGAATTAAACCAGCGAACTTAATCGGCACCATAAACGATGACGGAACTGAGAACCTAGCTATCTTCAGCTCTGTTGTGCATTTGGGCAGCAATCCAGCCTTATTTGGTTTTGTACTTCGTCCTAGAGGTGAAGTACGTCGACATACACATGAAAACATCTTAAGTACCAAAGTTTACACTATCAATTTTGTACATACTTCATTTGTTAAGCAGGCACATTTCACTTCCATAAAAGCTAAAAGTAACGAAAGCGAATTTGTTCTGAGTGAATTAACGCCGGAATATATTGAGCACTTTCGGGCACCATTTGTACAAGAGAGTAATATTAAACTTGGGATGAAGTTGGTTGAAGAAATTCCCATAAAAGCAAATGGCACCAGTTTAATCATTGGTCAAGTTGAGCATATTCTAATTCCTGATCATATCATTTTAAACGGAGGTCATCTTGACTTAGAAGCACTTGGAATTGCGGGAATTAGCGGTCTAAATACTTATTATTCATTTACTAAAATCGCTCACTTACCTTATGTTAGAGATGAGTTTAACTTAACAGATTTAAAATAGAAAAAATTATTTATCAAAACCAATGGATAAGATAAAACACATAGAAAACGAAATTTCTGCTCTTAGAAATCAATTACAAAATCATGTACTTTATAAAAATTTAAAAACCATCGATGATGTGAAGATTTTTATGGAGAATCACGTTTTTGCCGTATGGGATTTTATGTCATTGTTAAAATCACTTCAGGCAAAACTAACTAATGTCAGTACTCCATGGACTCCCTCTAAGAATCCAAAACTAGCCCGTTTTATTAATGAAATAGTGCACGGAGAAGAAAGTGACCTGAATGAGTTAGGCGAGCCCAACAGTCATTTTGAAATGTATTTGGATGCAATGGAGCAATTTAACGCCAACTCAAATGAGATTACAAAACTAATTAAGTTTATAGAAGAAGGAAAATCTGTAGATTTCGCATTGAGTCACATTTCCATCGACGAACGTGTAGCGGATTTTGTGCGATATTCCTTTTCTGTAATTGAGACTGGAAAACCTCATTTAGTAGCTTCAGCATTTACCTTTGGACGAGAAGATGTGATTCCAGATATGTTTATCGAAATTCTTAAAAACGCTGATTCTGAGAATAAAGAGTATACTAAATTAAATTACTACTTGCAGCGGCATATAGATTTAGATGGAGATGAGCATGGACCTTTATCACTGCAAATGATAAGTGCATTGTGTGAAGAAGATGACCTAAAATGGAGTGAAACATTAGAAGTTGCTAAAGAATCTTTACAAAAAAGAGTCGCACTTTGGGATGCCATTGATGAACTTATTACTCAAAGTACCTCTCGAAATCTAGCATAAAAATGCAACGAAGGGTTACATAAGAGCAAACGCCTAAATATTCTAGTAACATTAAAGTCACAATAGATTAATTTCGTAAGCTTAACA
>Ga0102863_1000062_pt1 | contig 37223 bp, 33 predicted proteins | sample Colrivmet1449A02_FD_78451 | JGI IMG/M metagenome (GOLD analysis project Ga0102863, IMG submission 78451) | Estuarine microbial communities from the Columbia River estuary - metaG 1449A-02 | ecosystem: Environmental > Aquatic > Marine > Intertidal zone > Estuary | place: USA: Columbia River...
ATAGAATTATTAAAAGCATATCCTAAAAAAATAAAATGGGAGTATTTATCAGAAAATTCAAACTCAAATATTATTGAACTTTTGAAAGAAAAAATAAAATTAGAAAATAATTTAAGCAGCGATGATTTAGATGATTTACCTAATTATAAAAAAATAGATTGGAGTGTTTTATCAGCAAATCCAATTGTGATAGAATTATTAAGAGCAGATCCTGAAAAAATAGATTGGATAGATTGGAAAGAATTATCCGCTAACCCAAATGCTATAGAATTATTAAAAGCAAATCAAGGTAAAATAAATTGGAATAGATTATCTGCTAACCCAAATGCTATAGAATTATTAAAAGCAAATCAAGGTAAAATAAATTGGCAGGCTTTGTCTGCTAACCCAAATGCATTTGAATTATTAAAAAAATATCCTAAAAAAATAGATTGGGAATATGCATCAATGAATCCAGTTATATTCGAAGCTAAATAATTTATATTTTCTTTAGGATATATAATTATATATAATAATATACAATCTATTTAGGATTATAAAAAATTGCAGATAAAAAACTATATTATATACAATCAAATTTATACCCTAATATATATAGCGTCTCCCCATCCTTTTTCAGTAGTTATAGTAAAAACTCTAATAAATCCATTTGTAAATAAAAAATCATCTAGTTCTGTTATGGATGCACAATTTTTATACAACTCTATTTCATGTATCTTGCAATAAATAATTTTAACATTTTTAATAAATTTAATAGCACCTTTTAAAGCTAATAATTCAGCGCCTTGAATTGCAATATTCATAAAATCATACATCTTTTCATTAAGATTATAGAATGCTATAAATGTATCAATTGTAATACTTTTATTTTTACATTCTTCAATATATGAAATATTTGGATATACATTCTTATGTTCTAACATAGATAATATGCTAGATGATGACGTATCATCTGCTTTATTAAAAATAATAAGTTCATCGTCAATGTCTGTAATAACAGCATTGTAGACATTTATTATATTTTTATTTTTAGCAGCTTTTACTAATTCGTTATTCGCTTCAATCCATATAATATCTTTATTTGTAATACCTATGCTATTATATATATACATCTCCTCGCATAAATGCGCTCCTATGTGCAAACACCCACTAACTTTAATTTTTCTACTATTTAATAATTTAACTAATTCATCTAATGTAATTAACATTATATTGCGTTATAATATTAATTATCTTAATATAATATATTATTAGATTAATGTCAGTTTCAACAACTAAACCGCAATTGAATACAGGTAATGAACAAAACGATATAAATGATCCGGTTGTACAAGATGTTCTTAATGAATTTCGTGAAGAATTATTATCTTCTAAAAATAAAGAAAGTGGTATTAATTCGCATAATATGCATCAACAAAATATACCGCAGAATATGATGCCTCATCAATTAAATAATAATCAACAATTTTATAATAATCAAGGAATGCCTCCTAATATTCCACCAAATATGTCTGGAAATAATCAAAATCAACAACCAAATGTATTTTATCCACCCTTCATATCATCTCCGCCTCAAAATATGAATAAAAATGATTATATAATGTACATAGACATAGAATTGATAAAAAAAAATATAATAATAGTATTAATAGTATTTTTAATATATCATAGCGGTATAATAAATAATATATATGATAAAATACCAGATTATTTACAGGAAAATATTACAACTTTTGACGTGTATATTAAAACTACATTAATATTCATAATACTATATACAATATCTTATTTAGGATATGTATAAAATTGTCTAATAATTGTAAGAATATTTAATATCTTGTACCGCTACTCTATTTTCTTTTACTGAACCAAAATATTTATAAACATATAAACTTATGATAATAAACGTTATTATCATAGATATTATGGTAGTGCCTAGAATTACGCTGTAACTATCAGAATCATATATTTCTTTATTAATAACTATAAACGCTATTATCATAGAATTGTATATTAAAACTACAAAAGCATACACAATCATAAACAAGTAATGACTTGTAAAATATCCCCACAATAATGCCATAACCATTATAATGCTAACTATACTATATCCAATTATGATGAATACATTTTTAACAATATTATCATTTTCTGTTTGCGTTACAAATGTTTCTTTCATTTATATATACTATATATCTAATAATTATTAAGATAATTTATTATCATTATTTATACTTTTGTAAAATTCTTTCACATATATATTTGTTTTAAAAGAATTCTTATCTACGTCTATGATTCTTATAGAATTCAAATTTTTTGCACGAGATAATGCTGTATATGATTGTCCGCATGTAAATATATTAGGACCTAAGTCCAATTCTAAGGCATCTATAGTCATCCCTTGAGATTTATGGATAGACAGAGCATAACATATTCTAACTGGCATATGATTTATGAATGACTTGCTATTATTATTAAATATATCTGTGTAATAATTAATTTTATGAGTATTACCTTCAACGTCGCAAATAATTATAAAATCATCATCTAAATGTTTAATTACACCACGCGTTCCATTTACTAGTGAATTTTCAATACTTATATTTCTAATAATTATTATTTGCGAATTTAAAGTAAGTTCTATCAAATATTTATCCCTTTCTTTTTCCATATCAATACTAGAATTTGCAAAATATGTTTTTGATATATAACCCATTGATTTAAGTTTTTCTATTTCAATAATATTAATTTTATCAGCATTAACATTTATAGGATATAATTTTGTGGGAATTATTCCATTTTCAAATTCAGTATCTCGTAATTTATTTAACACATTTATTATTTTATCTGTGCATTTACCTTTACGAACGATACGCAAAATATTTTGGAATAATAAATCTTCGCTTTGTCGAATTAATTTTTCTAATAAAATAACTTTAATATTTATCTTATTCCATAATTCTGATAGAAAGCAATATTGACCTTTAACTGGTGCTAATTGACAAAAATCACCTATTAAAATTAACTGAATATTTCCAAAATGTATATCAGTCATTTTTATCATACATAATAGTTGTGATATTTTTTCAAATAAATCTTTATCAAGCATTGAAACTTCGTCTATAATTAATGTATCTATTTTCAATATATTTTCAAATTTTTTCTTATTTTTTAAAAGATTATTAAATATTTCTTTTGTACTTCCAGTACCGAGACCAAGTCCTAAGAAAGAGTGTAATGTTTGACCTCCTATAATAACAGCAGCAGTTCCGGTTGTTGCTGTTACAGCATATTTTTTATTATTATTTCTTAAACACTCCATAATATATTTAATAGTATATGATTTTCCAGTACCTGCCGAACCTGTAAGCAATATATTACATCCGTTCATAACACAATCTACTGCATATTTTTGTTCCTTATTTAAAAGTTCCATTATAAAAATTAAATATAATTATAATCATTTTTTAAAAATATTATTTAATAAAAATTAAAAAAAGAAATAGAATGATTCTTAAACAATAATTATAAAGTGTCTAATAATTTTTTAATCCCTTTATTCTTTTTATTATAATTCGATATAAACATATTGTTCTTATTTTGAATTCTTTTAACAACCATATTATGGTAAATTTCTTCGTGTGTAGGAGAAAAGTTATAGTACCATTTTTTTAAAATTTCTATATCTATTATTTTTTTCGGATTACATTTGTATTCTCTATACATATATAATATAGCTCTTGAAATAAAACCACGCGAATCATTATTAGGAACGAATAACTTATTCTTGTGATTAACATAATTATTATATTCTAATTCTACCCAATTCTTATCTCTTTTATCATAATCATCGCGGAATCTATAATTAGACCTATTTACATTTAACGTATTAATAGTTTTAATAATATTATGCATATCATTTGATTGCTTTATATTTAATAGACTTTGAGGATATATATGTTCAGCTGATAAAAATTTGTTCTTTATATCAACAGAGTCATAATTCTTATTCACATAAATAATTGGCATTTTACTATCATTTAAAATAGTATCTTTAATAATATTATATTGCATTCTAAGAGCCATATTGTAATAACTTTTAACAGAACTTGTCATACAACCTAATAGTATTAATATAAGTATAAATCGCATACACTTATTTATTACATATAAAGTTTTATTATAATACTATCATTTTTTTTGCAATATCGTTATATAGAATATTAAAAAATATATACATATTATGATGTATATCATGATTTATATCTGGTTTAAATACATTTAGCATTTTTTTTGATTCAAAATCTCCATGTATCCAATAATGTATCATATAAGGATTTGATGGATATTTTCCTTTTTTAACAGAGTTCCAATCACCTGCACATGTAATCAAATTATCTAATTTCAAATCATTAATAGGATATATCAATTCTCTATCAAATATTATATTAACGTGCTCCTTAAAAATATCTACATCATTTCCATTTGTATATTTATCCATTATATATCCTCCGCCAAAAATATCAAATTTACTAAAAATATTAATTCCACGTTTATCAATACATTCCGGAATAGAATATAATAATTTGTGTAAAAATCTATTATTTTTATTCGCTGCAAAAAATGCATTACATAAATACATATCTGTATTATATATAAGTTTAGTTTGTTCGGCAGGTTCAAAACTAATATTAAATTTATCTTTTGAAAAATCTATTAAAGTATCAATATCTTTTAAAATCAAAATATCTAAATCAATATATACACCTCCATAATGATAAAGTATCATAATTCTAGCGATATCTCCACGTTGTACTCCTGTAATTGCAGAATTATAAATTTTATAAAAATTAGGATAATGTTCATTTATTAGTTTTATTATCATTTCGTCTGTCCATAAAATGAATTCATAACCCTTATCTTTTAATAATTTAATATTTTCTTCTCTAATATACTTAAGTATTTGAGGAAGTGGATTATCACTCCACGTTTGATGAATAATTTTTGGAATCATAGATATTATTATTTATTATACTAAATAATATCTTTATATATTGTTAGTTAAGTTAACGCCATTAATGTTTTATCTACAATATAATCAATAATAACTATCATATTTATTAGTTTAACATTACAAAAATTAAATGTAGGAACATATATAGATGTAATATTAAAGTTGCCAAAAATATTAAGAGCCCACATAAATTTAAAAAATATAGTATATAAAAACATATTTATCGTATCATCGTAAGATCTATAATGTATCAAAGTATCACTATAATAATATACAGGTAATATATGAAATACAATATTACATATCATATATTCTGTTCGTAATAATGTAGAACTAGAAACATTTTTAATAATTTTATTTAAAACAAAGGGTTCGCCATCGATAGTTTCGAATAATACTCTGGGATCATATATTAAAAAACTGTGAAATAATAACATAATAATTAATGAATTATTTGCAATAAATTTAGATATTAATAGATTATTTATTCCAAATACATTAATTAATATGTAATGTACGAACATTATATATATATTCCAATTAGTATATTGATTAATTTTTCTTTTTATAACATTTATTTTAATATAACTATTATATTTACTACTTATCATCATTGAAATAAATATCATGTACAGAAATAAATCAAATTGATTATTATCCTTATTGTATATCGCTATTTCATTCATAATACTATATTTTATATAATATTATCTTATATCTTATATATTATTCATTCTAAAGGAGATGAAGTTATAGACATTCCACAATATTCTACATTTTTAATTTTAAAATCTTGTTTAACATATAAACCTATATTAATAGCTTCTTCTAAAATCCATCTAAAATTATCCCAAAATTCATCAGTGTGTCCTATACTTTCTGTCGCCAAGTGTGCAAATTCGTGTAATACAACAAAAAATAATGTATTTATATCTACTAATTTGTCATTATTGCGCAAACATAAAACGATTTGCTCTCCCTTATTTATAGAATAACTTGTGTAACCTGGTGTAGTAACACCTTCTTTCAATCTATCAGGTCTAAAATTATTTTTTAATTGTTTAATTCTATTATCGTTCTTCCCATAAGATTTTTCTAAATGTTCCATTAATATAACTAGTCTTTCTCTTATTTTTGCTATTAAATTTGCAGCTTCTAAAGAATCATCTTTTATTTGAACAACATATTCTTTATTATCTACATTGCTTTTTACAGTAATTAATCCATAATTCGCATAATAATTATAAATATAGTAGATGCCAATTATAGTTGCTATAATTATAATAAACCCTTCTATATTAATTTCCATACTTCTATTACTTATAATAAAATTAAAAATTGATTAATTAATTATTTAAATAATTAACCAATATATCCTATTATAATGGATTTTCCAAGAAAAAGTTATGAACCTTTAGAAAAAAAACCTATAGAATTTCAAATAACAGATATATATATTCCCGAAGGAGATAGAATTAAAGATAAGGATTTTGATGAACTATATTCTATGATATTATTTGGTGTTTGTGATAATGGTGCAACAATATCAACAAAGGTTAATTGTTTCAAACCATTCTTCTATATTAAACCACCTGAAACATGGGAAAAATATAATGATAATGTATTTGAAGCAAAAGTAAGTGAATTGAAAAATATTATTTTAAACGATAAATATACCGCGTCGTTTAATGGCAATAAATATGATAAGAAAATTATACCTAATAATATGTTATCTCACTTTTCAAATATTTCAATAGTAGAAAAGAAGGATTTTTGGGGATTTACAAATAATAAACTATTCAGGTTTATTAAACTATCTGTAAAATCTCTTAAATTATATAATAATCTAAAATACTATTTTAAAACATTAGAGAAACAGGGTTTTAAAGCATACGAAAGCAATATTGACCCTTTTCTTAAATATATCCATATTCAAAATATTAAACCTTGCGGATGGGTTAAAATTGATAAATACGAAGTTGTAGAAGATACTAGCAGATGCGATTATAATATAAGTGTAGATGGTAAAAATGTTATACCTTTTGAAAGTAATAAAATCGCACCAATTCTAATAACATCTTTTGATATTGAATGTACCAGTAGTCACGGAGATTTTCCTGTTGCTAAAAAGAATTATAGTAAAGTTGCGCAGGACCTTGCATTAGTAGCAAAAGCGGGTTATGAATATACTAGTGATTTTATTATATACTGGATAAAATCTATATATAAAAAAGACGTTATTATTGATGAAAAAACTAATTTAAAAATCAATCGTGTATTCGCTAAGAGAAAAATAACTCAAGAATATATCGATAAGATACCTTTGTTATTAAATGAAAAGATGTCTGATATTATAGAAATTTTAGATAAAATTACAGCATCTATTAAAACCGAAAAAAAGGATAAAACAGAAAATACAGATGATGTAGTTGATGATAATGATTGTAACGAAGATGATGATTGTAATATGACTATTGCTCAGTTAAATGAAGAAGAAGCTAGATTAGCAAAAATATTAGATAAATTATTGGTACCCTTAGAAGGTGATAAAATTATTCAAATTGGAACTACTGTCCATATGTATGGTTCGGATAAAATAGTATATAAAAATATTATTACATTGGACACATGCGATTTGATTGAGAATTGTGTAGTAGAACCATGCAAAACAGAGAAAGAATTATTAATTAATTGGAAAAAATTAATGAATGAATTGAATTCCGATATTGTAACTGGATATAATATATTTGGTTTTGATATGCCATATATTTGGGACAGAGCAGTAGAATTGGGTATAATAGAAGATTTTGAAATTGGATGGGGTAGAATATTTGGACGTAAAACTGCTCTCATAGAACAAAAACTATCTTCTTCTGCATTGGGTGACAATATATTAAAATATATTGATATGGACGGAGTTGTTTTAATTGATTTACTAAAGGTTATGCAACGAGAACAAAAACTAGATAGTTACAAATTAGATAATGTAGCATCGATATTTTTAGGAGATAATAAGAATGATTTAAAACCTCAAGAAATTTTTAACAAATTCAAAGGAAATTCGAAAGACCGATGTGAAATTGCTGAATATTGTATTCAAGATTGTTGTCTAGTAAATAGATTAATTCATAAATTAAAAATTATTGAAAACAATATTGGAATGGGAAATGTATGTTTAGTTCCATTAAATTATTTGTTTCGAAGAGGACAAGGCATTAAAATATTTTCGCTCATAGCAAAACAATGTATGGAAAGAAATTCTCTAATTCCTACTATTAAATCTTTTAATGACAATGTTATTGACGCCGACGATGGATATGAAGGTGCAGTTGTATTAGAACCAAAAGAAGGAATATATTTAAACGAACCTATTGTAGTATTCGATTACGGTTCTCTATATCCATCATCTATGATTTCCAGAAATTTATCTCACGATTGCTTTTTAATGGATGAAAAATATAGAGTAGAAGATCCCAATATCGAATATAAAAATATATATTATGATATATACGAAGGAAAGGGAGATAAAAAGAAAAAAGTAGGACAAAAAGAATGCACCTTTATTCAATATAAAGATGGAAAAAAAGGAATTATTGCAGATATTTTAGATATGCTTTTGGTAGAAAGAAAAAATACTAGAAAAAAAATTGAATATAAGACTATTAAAGATGCTGCAAATAACACATATATTGGATTATGTAGCGATAATGGTGATACTTATAACATAGTAAATATTGATACTGGAGAAAATCATAATATCGAAAAAAATAAAGTAATATCTATTGAAGATACGTATAATAGTTTTGAACAAGATGTTTTAGATTCGAGACAGATTGCGTATAAAATAACTGCAAATTCTTTGTATGGACAGATAGGTGCTAGAACTTCTTCTATATATCTTAAGGAAATAGCAGCATGTACTACTGCAACTGGTAGAGATATGATTATGTTAGCGAAAAAATTTGTAGAAGATAATTACGGTGCAGATGTAATATATGGCGATACAGATTCGATATTCTGCAAGTTTCCTTTAAAAGATGAAGAAGGAAATATTGTATTAGGAAAAGATGCTTTGCCTTATGCTATTAAAATTGGAAAAAAAGTAGAAAAAGAAATCGCTAAAATAATGCCTAAACCTCAAAAATTAAATTATGAAAAATCACTATATCCATTCATTTTATTAAGTAAAAAGAGATATGTAGGAAATTTATATGAAACTGATGTAAATAGTTTTAAGCAAAAATCAATGGGTATTGTATTAAAAAGGAGAGACAATGCACATATTGTAAAAAAAATATATGGAGGAGTGATAGATATTATTCTACAAAAACAAGATTTAAGAGCATCTATTGAATTTCTCAATGAAGAATTAAAAGACTTAGTTGATGGTAAAACTTCTATAAATGAATTGGTTATTACAAAAAGTATAAAAGCATCTTATAAAGATCCTTCAAAAATAGCACATAAAGTTTTGGCAGATAGAATTGGTGCTAGAGACCCCGGCAATCGCCCGTGTGTAAATGAAAGAATACCATTTGTATATATTAAAACAAATAACCAAAATTCTCTGCAAGGAGATAGGATAGAAAATCCAGAATATATTAAAGATAATAATTTGACACCAGATTATCTACACTATATTACAAATCAAATTATGAAACCTATTATACAATTATATGCTCTTTGCATTGACCAATTACCTGGATATGATAAAGACGATGAATATTGGAGAAAAATAGATATAGAATTGCAGGAAAAAACAATGTATAGCGATGAACAGCGAAGAAAAAATAGAATACAAAATTTAAAATTATTAGCGGTAAAAGAACTACTATTTGATAAATATATTAATATACTAAGTGAACCAAAAATTAAAAAAATTTCAAAGACGAAATCTAAAAATAGAGCAAATGTACAATTAATTAATAATGATATAGATTGTATTAATGGAGATGAAATAATATCGTTGGAAAAAGAAAAAATGAAAAAAAGTGATAAAACAATTGAAACAGGTGTTTTGAAGGCGGATATTAAAATAGTAAAAAATATTAAAAGCGGATTTATTTTAGCGGAAGCATATATTTGCGACGGAACATATAAGATTTGGAAATACAGAAAAGAAAATTGTAAAGATAAAAACAAAGAATATATAAATATTGTAAGAAAAATTATTAACTATAACAAAGATATGAAATATATAATTACTGTTAATAATAAAAAGTTTGTAACAGATTACAGTAATGCTGTTGTTTATTATAAAGATTTAGAAAGTAGTAAAGAAACAAATGTATTGAAAAATATTTTCGCTAACCAAAATATAGGTGATATTAAAATAATCAATTATATCAGAATTTTCACTGATATTATTGAAGATTATAAATTATTTACATTATTAGCAAAATAAATATTTAATAATTGTATTCGCTTTCTCTTTGCCTATACCATCTATTTTACAAAGTTCCTTATTTTTATCTTCACAATTATTTAATTTAGTAATTAATTCTATCATATTTGGATAAATTTTTGATATATTTTTTGCAATTACATTAGATATATGAGGTATCTGTGACAATTGCATAATATAACATGTATTAATATCGATATTATCGATCTTTTTCTTTTTTAATTTTATAAAATCTGTATATCCAGATACATCTGTCGAGGATTGTGACATTAAAGATGAATCTATAGTTGTATTATTTACTTCATTTGATATATTAATAAATTTTTTAGGATTATCAACCATTTTAATAGCAATTGATAAGATAAGAGTAACTGTTTCGCTTATATTTTTAGTAAATAATATTCTAATATTATCCCTGAACAAAGTATTTATATAAGCACCTTGGATTGTTGATTTATTTTTAGAATATACCTTAGATGATATTATATCATCATCCTCAATAATATATGATAAATACCTTTGATTGTATGTAGATAACATTCTTGCTTTTTGCTCACGATATCTTCCATCATGTATAGAAGAAATTAAGTCCTTAACTGTTTTTCTTTCAAAAATATATATGTTATTATTAAATTTTATATGAATGTCGCCTATACATATGGTCTCTTTTACTATATTTATTTTATCTTTGTAAATATCTAAATCTCTATCTATAATATCATCATATAAGGCGTTCTCTCTTGTATCAACATATATTAATATGTTATCCATATTTTATTAAATTTATATATATTTTATATGTTATATATAATAGATTATATAATAAAATGTTAAATAATGATGAAATAATAACATATATTTGTATAATATTAAGCTTTATAAATATATCAATATTATTTTACGTATATTTTATTGATAAAAATAAAATACAATATTTGTTTTATATATTTAATATTTTCATATTGTTTTTTATTATATTTATAATATACTTTTCTATAAAACAAAATAATAAGGAAAATATTATTGAATTTAATATTTTCTATTATTTAAGAATAATTTTAATAATAATAAATTTAATATGTTATAGTTTTTATATTAAATATTTTTTAACAGATAATATAAAAACTAAAAAAATAGTAGGAGGAAGTGATGCTATTTTAGATAATTATTCTAATAAAATTAAAGGAGGTGGTTATACAACATCGTTATCATCTTCTTTAGATAATATTGCAAATCAAAGCGGTATTACAATTTATAAAAGTGAGTTTAAAAAATACGCATTGCTTATGATTACCCAATTATTAGATGTTCGTATTTTTTCTAATCTAGAAATAGATAATAATCAAGATAAAATAATATATAAAAATGAATTAATCGCGCTATTTTTAACATATATATTACATAAATTACAAAAACCAATTAAAGATGGTAGTATAGGCGATATTATTATTGATGATTCTTTATCCGCAAGTATTAATCGTCATTTATATAATTATTTAAGCGATGAAATTATTATACGTTCTTATCCAAAAGAAAGTTTTAATAATTTTGGAAAAATATTATACAATAAACTTGATGATGAATTAGATGGTAAATATAGTGTGTACGTATAATCCTTAATGAATAAACTATAAACTATTGATTTTTATTTATATGTTTAATTGTTCTATTTATAAACTTTTCTACAATAGTATTTAAAATAAGTTTAGCGTCATCACCTTTAATTTCATTATTAATTTTTTCAATCAAATATTTACTTTCTCTTTTAATGTTAATCTTTTTATTATATATCTGCCTGTCTTTACTCGCCTTTATATAATTACTTATAGTATCAATTGCTTCTTTTTTTCTAAAATCAATTATTTCAAAATAATTATTATATATTAAATTATATATTAACATTTTTGTGTTTATAATATCTATAATTTTATAGTTTTTCTTATAATTGGTTATGGAATTGTCGAAACCATAATCAGATATTATATAATTTATTTCTGTTGAAGTCATAGCATTTATTCTTTCATTAACATAAATAGATAATATATTTTTAAGTTTAAATTGATCAAAATTAGAACTTTTGTCCTTCATTTGTTTAACTATATTTTCTGTTATGTTACATAATCTTCTATGATTACTATAATTTATATTTAGAACATTATTTGTAATATTCTTGACGTAGAACATAATTATATAGTAATATGTAATTAATTATCAATTTTTAATTAAATGCAATTATCGTGGTCTGTAGTAAATGTTTTCACATAAGTATTAAAAGGTCCTTTGTTGCACTCTCCTATTAATTGAAATTTATAATTACATTTTTTATTTGCATTTTTAGTAGTCTTCGCTTTTGATTGATAATTAAATAACTCATATGAATTTACTTGATTTCTAAAATGATCACTTATTCCATATTGATATATCCATTCTCCTTCTTGATATTCATCCTTCTTATATATGCAACTTTTTTTTCCTATAGACATCCCTGATAAAATATCATTTTCCATACCTTTAATATCGCAAATATTTGTAAAATTGTTATGATAATTCTCACACAATTCTATATTTATATTATTGTCAAATATTAGTCTTTGCTTATCAGTATAATTTTTTGATAATAAACTCATATTTTCACATGATATTTTTGAACTTAAATCTTTTGAATTATACTCTTTATTGTATTCTAATTCGTAATATTTATTCATAATTCTATCTATATAATATATTAATATTATAATGGGGTTAAAAAACATATTGAGAATGTAAATAAATGTAAATAAATGTAACCTAGTGAAAATAAAATTTTGATAAATAAATATAAATAATAGTTGTTATATTTAGAAGATTTACTAGTATATTAATGATTTTAAACTTGAATGCAAATAATAAAAAAGAAATTGAAGAACTTATTAATAATCACAATAATGTTATTATATTATATTATTCTGCTATGTGTTATTATTGTAATATTTTGAAACCTACATGGATTAAATTATGCGAATGTTTGAAAAATAAAAAAGACATTATAATAGTTAATGCAGAATCTTCTAATATAAAACATTTTAAAACAAAGTATAAAAAAGGAATTACAGGATATCCTACTATATTAAAATTTTGTAAAGGAAAAAAGAAGAGTGAATATAATGGAAATAGACAACTATCGGATTTAAAAAAATTTGCGAAAAAATAATTTAAGGATAAATAGAGAATATTATATATAATGGATAATTTGAATATAGTTGACGATATTATAAATAATAAAAATAACGAACCTTCTCCAGAAGAATTAGAAACTTTTAAAAATCTAGTAAATGATTGGTTTAAATATGATGACCAAATAAGAAAATTAAGTATCGCTATGAAGGAGCGTAAAAATTATCAGCGCGTATTAAACAATAAGATAGAAGAATTTATGTTTAATTATAAATATAACGATTTGAATACACAACACGGAAGAATTAAAACTAATGTAAAGGAATGTAAAGTACCTATTAAAATGAACGATATAAAAAATAAGATTATAAAATATAATGAATTATCGGGGGAAGAATTACTTAAAAAGATTTTTGATGATGAACGCGAAACTATTTTAAAAAAGCATATTAAACGTGTAATTCCTAAAGTATCTTTGACCTTATAATTTTTTATGAAAATATATAATATATATTTACTCACATGGTTGTTTTTTCCATTTAATGCAATACGCTGTACAGATAGTTAAAGCATAATATCCTCTAATATAGCAACCTTTTTTTCTTTCCATTTTATCGAAATGTATAGGAAATCTTTCTTTGAACATTTCTTCAATTTCATAATTTTTTTTACTATGGAACATAAAATTTCGAATAATATCTATAGAATAATTAGATACTATCTCGTTGATATATTCTTGTAAAGCATCCAATACTTTAAAATAGTAAATACGCAAATATTTATCATAAAAGTATTTATATTTTTCATCTTCTACATCATATTCAATATCCTTCATTGTATATTTAAAATCAATGATTTTATCATTAATATCTGGTACTATCAAATGATTTATAAAACAGATCTCGTTGTTCTCAAAACTATATACAATATTGCATTTCCTTTTTTTTGATAATGTAATAATATCTTTTTGAATTTCTTCGGGTAATTCATGGAGAAAATTTCCAGTAAAAATACTCATCTCTAAAATTTAACTGATATAATTTATATAATAAAATATATATATCAATTTTTATTACAAGATAAAAAATATATAACAATAGATGATATTATACTAATAACAAGTTTATGAAAAACATTCACAATTATTTTTATTATGTATAGTACTCCTAAATATATCATATTCATATGATGTTGAATAATATGCATTTTTTATATTATTTTTAATTATAGCACTTTGACAATTTAGACACGGACGTGAATATTTCAATGGATTATCAAGACTTTTTGGACCTATTCTAACAACATATATATCACATTCATTCAAAATTCCTTTATATTTTTTCTTTATTTTAGAAATTGCAGAAACTTCTGCGTGCATACTAAAATCTTTAATATAATAATTATATCCCGATGAAATTATTTTATCTTTGTATACAATTATAGCACCGTGTTTATGTGTATAAACAGGAGATTTAGATGCTACTTTAGCAGCAATGCTCAAATATCTTTTTTGCTTTTCGTTTGAAACTTTAACACAACTATCATCATTACATTCAAAATATTTAGATGTGAAATATCCTAGATTTTTGGAATTAAAACTTTCTGTACCTGTCTTATATTTTGGAATACGTACTTTAGTAGAATTACTCTGTGCATTTCTATCATCAATCATTATAATTATCAATTATATTATGTATTATATTATATAATTAGATGTTATATATATAAGTTATTTTTATATATTCTATCAATTTTTATTATGATTATAATAAGATTTTATATGATATTATTTCTATAAAAAATAGTATATTCTTAAATTTTGTTAACTTTGTACCATTTCATGTTCATAGCATAAGTTGTGAACTTTCAAAGGAGTAATTCTACCAACTCTTTGAGCTCTTCCAATTGCCTGGCGTTTATCTGCCGCCATTGAATGCAATATAATTACATCTGTTGCAATACTAATATCTATTCCTGAACCTGCATATTGAGTTGTTAGTAAAATAACATTAGTATTTTTATATTTAAAATTATTAAGAATATTCATCATTTGGTTAGTATTACCTTTTAGACAAGCGTGATTTATATTATTAGCAGTTAAAATAGTAGTTATTTTAGAAAATGCGGCATCTACTCTGCTAAATATGATGAACTTCCCAGATTTATTATTTAAAATTAATTCAATAAGTGTATCTTCTTTACTTAAAACTCCCTTTCCAATAACATCTTTATTAGGTAATTTTTTGTCTTCAATCTTAACAGGTACTATAGCAGTTAGATTTTCTGTGCTTCTAATTTCAGTACGACACGTAGGGCATTTCTTAATATTATCATTTTGTGTTGAACTATTTAATAGATTAATAATACAAGGACCGCAAAAAATATGTGTACAATCTAAGATAATAGGATGTGTAATATTATCTAAACAGATTGCACAAGTTTTATTTTCTATTTCTGTTATTCTTTCTGTTAAGTCTTTTAATTTATCTTTTAAATTATTCAATTCTACGTCAATTAAATTTAATTTATTAATTTTAACATCTTCTGGTATATCTAACAAAGATATATAATCACGTTCCTTATATTTATTATGTATGGTTTTGTTCATATCAGCACATATTAAGTTAGCAATACCAGCTTCTGTTTCATTTTTGCCTCCTAAATCTTTAATAGCTCCTGATATATCATTTGCATTAATTTTTTCTAGAATACCCTGATTTATATATGGTATAATTGCTTTTGAATAATGTGACATTTTACATAAATAAAAATTTTCTATTATTGGTGGGACATTAAAACTTTGTTTAACAAAGTCTTTATTACATTTAACTAAAATATAATTCAAATACTCTTCTTTTATTAATTCTTTTATATTATGATGTAAAGAATTAGATGAAGAATATAAACGATCACATATATTTAAATAAGTTCCACTTATTAACCACAAATATAAATAAGAAAGAGTGTCTATTTTATTTATAATATCATGGCACTCATCTATAATAACACGTTTCCAATTATAGATATATGATGAATGTTTTAATTCTTTGTATAAAAGATTATAGTACGGATCATAATATTTATATAAAGTTGTTAGTGTTGTATTTTTAATAAGAACAACATCATAATTATTAAAAAAATTTATAATTTCTTCTTCATTGCCATTAAATTTAGGCATATTTTTATTAATAAAATTTAAATTATCTATCGCTAAATATTTTAGATCAGTTTGTTCTCGCAATGTCCTTTCCCATTGAACATAAACAGGACCTCTTGGAACAATAATTAATGTTGAACTTATCATATTGATTTGATTAGGAACATTTTTATTACTTGAAGTTAATTTAAAATAATTATATTTTTTGTTACTATGTTGACTTATAACTTTTTGATTATTAATAAAAATATTATCTAATTTATTATGGGCGATAATAGATAATGCTGTTAATGTTTTTCCATAACCTACAATATCTCCTAAAATACCTATATTAGATTCTATTTCTTCACCACTCGAATATTTTATTTTTCTAATATTTTCCATCATAGTTGCTTTAAATACGCACGCCAATTGATGAGGTTTTAAATCCCTTTTAATTTTAACTGGTTGCGAAATTCTAGGAGAATCATAATCTAATTCAGTATTATATATTATATTGTCATAATTATTGTCATCACACATTTAATATATATATTATATATAATATGCAAATATATTTTATATACATTTTACATTCCGCACGTAAATGCGTATAAAATGATATAAGAAATATTTTTATATATAAAACATAATGGAAGAAACTAATAAAGTAACTGTAGTAGAAGATAATGTAAAACCTGTATTAAAAAAAATTGTATTTGCACTACCAGGTGATAATTTCAGTTCTCAATTTTTAATTTCTTGGACATCAACAATTAGCAAAGTTCTTGAAATGCAAAAATATGACATAATAATTGCTCCTGCGACAGGTTCATTTGTTTCATTTGTTAGAATGAAAACACTAGGTCTTGATACACGAAGAGGAGATACCCAAAAACCTTTTAATAACCAAGATTATGATGTATGGATCACAATTGACAGTGATATAATATTCACACCAGAACAAGTAATTGAATTAATTGAATCTACTGAACACCATCCTGTAGTTGCTGGAATGTATAGAATGTCAGACTTAAAAAATTATGCATTTGTTAAAGATTGGGATACAAATTATTTCAAAGAAAATGGTACATTTAAATTTATTACTCCTGAAGAAATAGATTCGTGGAAAAAAGAGACAGGATTTAAATATTATCCAGTTTATTATAGTGGTATGGGATTTATGGCAGTTAAAAAAGAGGTTTTTGATAAAATGCAATATCCATATTTTGACTCTGAATTATCTGTAATAATTGCAGATGATGGAAAAACACTAAAAGATATATGCAGTGAAGATGTTGCTTTTTCTAAAAATATAATTAAAGCAGGATATCAAATAATGATTAACACTGATATTCGAGTAGGACATCTTAAACAACTTGTTATTTAAATAACGTACCATATTACAACATAAATATTTAAATAATATTTTAAAATATTAATTAGATTATAGAGCATAATGAATAATTTTTTCCCGTTAATAGAAAATATTAATAGTTATTATCCATTAATATCTTTATTAGACAACTTTAATATTTATTATTCTATAATAGCAATTTTTATATTATATTTATTATATTATTTTATTTCAAATTCTTTTATGATATTGATGCTAATATTTATAGGTATATTAATAGGTTTTTATATTGTATATTTAATGAGAGATACTATACCCTATATTTATAAAATGATACCTTCATAATAATTATTTTTTCTTTTTTATTCCACCTCCTTTAATAATAGGAGTTTGTATTTTATTTTCAAGGGTCTCTATAGTCTCGTTTTTATTTAATGAATTTTCTGGATTATATGATTTAATAGAATTAGCATTCTTAGATGATTTAGAAGATTTTGTTGAATTGGTATCAGTCGATTTTGTTGAATTGGTATCAGTCGATTTTGTTGAATTAGTATCAGATGATTTTGTTGAATTATTTGATAATGTTGAATTAGTTCTTTTAAGAACATTTTCTATATTATTAAAACTTTGTCTATCGTTTATTTTATTTGGGTCATATACTTCGTCTTTAATGTTTTCATTACTATCTATTATTTTATCATCTTTTTTTTGTGTTGAAAAAAAAGAAAATATCGACTGTTGCACATCAGGTTCTTCTGTTTTTTTCAATTGTTCTATATTTTTTTCCTTTGATTCTGATAATTGCCCTTGAGTAGATTTAGTAGATATAGATTCTTTTGATTCTAATGTTTTTTGTAAAGGATAATCAGGATTATCTTGAGGTTTATTTGAAGATGCTGCTATTTCAGTATTTGGAGTAAATACTGACATAAAAGAAGAAGATTGTTTTGGTGGTTCATTAATTAAAGGTTCAGACATTATACTTTGAATTGTAGGAGCAGTTATAGCAGCAGGTACAGTTGCTGCGACAGGTGCAAATATAGACATAAACGAAGAAGATTGTTTTGGTGGTTCTTGAACTAAGGGTGTGGGTACTGCACTCTTAACTTTTGTATAAGGAGTTGATTCATTAACATTTGCATTGGGAGTAAACATAGACATAAATGACGAAGGTTGTTCTTGAGTTATATTATTAGGTTTTAACAATACTTTTTCTACAGGAGGTATATTATATTCTTGAGTAACACGTGGAACTACATAAGGTATAGGTTCGGTAGGAACATGTGTAGTATTCGATTCTGTATTATATGAAAAATAATAGTAATATACGCCAACTATAATAATAATTAAAAATATTAATATTCCAAAACCTACCAAAACCCATTTAAATTTATCCATTAAACCATCTTTGATAATTGGTTCTTCTTCCGTTTTCTTAGATTCTTCTTTTGGAATTTCTACTGGTTTAATAGGTTTTTCTTCTGCTTTAGCGGATTCTTCTACTTTAGCTTCCTTATCTGCTTTATCTGGTTCATCCTCTATAATTCTATTATAGTTATTATTATTATATTGAACTTTTGAAGCAATTGTATCTTGTTCTTCTCTTCTTGCCTTCAAATCGTTTAATCCTCTTAATAATATATCTTCTTTACTTTCTGTTGCTGTTATGAAATCTTCTATATTTTTGCTTAATAAAGATATTAAATTATTATATATTTTTTCTGGATTATTTGCAGTAATTATTTTAGAATTATCATTATTACTTTTATTATCTTTCTCTAATAATGATATTAATTCATTAATTAATAATGTCATTTACTATATGTTCTATATTATTAAATTATAAAATAATATGTTTTTCTTCTTTATAGATTAGATATATAAATGGAATTGCTCAAACCTATTTTTGTTAAAAGATGGGTTGCAGAAAATAATTATATCGAATATGTATTTGATAATAATCCAAATAATAATTATAAAAATGCGATAGTATTAAAAGATTATATTTTTAGAGATATTAACATTAAAGAAACTCTTGACAAAATAGCATACCATATATTTAATTATGAAAATAAAAATTCTGGAGATATTTTATATCCTTACTATTTTTGGTCATCAATAAATAATGTAGAAAAACCTCTATTATTTAATATAAAAAAAATTTTATGGAAAGGATATCACGAAAACCCATTTAAATCTCATAATAGGGATTCTCAACAATTAAAAGAACCTATTGAATATTTATATAATGAAGATATATTAAATATTGATAAAATTAATATTGTATTCTATAATGATTTTAATTATGATATTAAATATTATTACCCTGTAAAAAAGAATCATACTATTAATTTAAATAAAAAATTAGAAGATGCTACCATAGGATTATATAATAGTAAAATAATTAAAACTAAAGAAAAAAAGGAAGAGTATTTTGATATTTCTTTTTCTCATAAATACGAAATTGATTCGTTAATAGTTCTGTTTGATAATTTAAAAACAACAGACAAAATGCAGATAATACAATTAATTAATAATAATAATGCAGTATATAAAATTTATAAGAATCATACGATGGAAGATAAGGAATTAACAAAAATATTTAATTTAGATAAAAAGGAAGAGGGAATAAATATATATTATAAAAATGAAAAAATAAAATTAAATATTTCTAAAGATGGTATTTTTACAATATATATTAAACCTCATATGGACAAAGGTGAAAACATATCAGTTATAAATAAAATAAAAAATGAAATAGTTGAATATCTTAAAAATTATTTTAAAATAAACACAGATGATTTTAAAATAAATGATATTAATTCTAGAATAACTTATTCTGTTGATTATGCTGATATATCTTTAATAAAAAAAATAGGTATGTTTGCTAATATTTTTCAAGATTATGAAAAAAATAAAGATAATAATAAGAAAAATAATGGAAGTTATATATATAAAAGAACAGATAATATAGATATTGATAATTACATTAGAAATCGTAAGAATTATAGAAAAATATCAACAGAAGAATTATTAAAAGAATTAAAAAATATAGGTATAAATAAATCTATCAATGATGTTAATGAAATTGTTAAAAATATGGATGAAATGGAAAATTATAAATTAAATAAACAAAATAATAAGGAATATAATTCTACGATAGATGTTACTGTAAATAGCGATAACATTGAAATAGTAACTAATAATTTTAAATCATTTTTTGAATTAAATAATTTCAAATATTGGTTGATTAGAATAATTGAAACTTCTAGAGTTACAAAGGCATCTAAAGTAAAAAAAGAAAGTCCTAAAAAAATGAGTTCTCCTATAAGCAAAAAAAGTAGTTCTTCTTCTAAAAAATCTTCTAAATCTTCTAAATCTTCTATAAATAAAGACAGTAACGATAGTAACGATAGTAACGATAGTAACGATAGTAGTAGTTATAATAGTATAAAAAGTGATGAAGTTGCTAAAAGCGATAGTTCATATGGAGGAGGAAAAAACAAAGACCATTATTTAATAAATAAATTGAAAATTGCAGATAAGGAGTTATGGAATGGAGATAATCCACCAAGGCGTTGCCAAAGACCTAAACAACCCGTTGTTTTAACTGAAAGTGAAATGGAAGAACTTAAAAAATATGGAAATGAAAAAGTATTAGATAATATCATTAAACATGGTAGCAATAACGATAATTTAAATTATTATACATGTCCTCGTATATGGTGTCCTATTAGTAATATACCTTTAGATGAAAAAATTGCTAAAAAAGATTTAAAGTGTCCCGACGAAAATGAAGAACCAATTATGATGAATGAAATTATGAAAAATTCAAATAATCCACGATATGCGTATATAATAAATAAATATAATCTTCCGTGTTGTGGTAATAAAGATCCCGGATTAAAGAAAAAATCTATTACTAAAGTTGAAAATATAACTGATAATGTAAATAAAGGAAAAAGAGGCAGAAAAACTAAACCTAAAAAGGATGCAATATATGAATTAGAAAGTGATAATAGCGACAATAAGATAAATAAAAGCGAAGAAAATAAAGAGGAAATTAATGCTGTTAGTAATAATTATATAATGACACAAGTTCCTGTAATATATAAAAATAGATATGGTAATATTCGCAAAGAAATTTATAATGTGCTATATGATAATTACAAGGACTATATGACAAATTGTGTAAATCGCAATAATATAAATAAACATAATTGTACATTGAGAAAGGGATTAAAAGACTTTACTTCTAATAAAAAATTTAACAATTACGATAATATCATAGATGTCATAGCGTTTTTATTAAATAAATCGAGAGATGGATTGATAAAAGATATAGAAAAAAAACTAGATATTATTGTATTTTTATCACTTGAGAATGGAAATGTATTTAAGGATTTTGCAGATAATGAACCTGTAATCCCAGAATTAAATAACGAATTGTATATTGAATTTTTAAACAAATTCGATAATAACCTTTTAAGTTTTCCAAAAATAGAAGAAAATTCTAAAAAAGCATTGTATAAAAAATCACGATTATTATATATATATAATGCTTATAAAAAATTTATAAATTATTTAAAATCAACTGATAGTAAATATGATAAAAATATTCAATATATTTTTTCGTTAATAGCAATAATATATAAAAAAATAATTATATCTTGGGAAATAGAAAAAGGCACTGATAACGGAGTGCAAATTATTTGTCCATATTATACAAAACTTATAGAATTAATTCCATATTTGGGAAAAACTCCTAAGATGATTATGATATACAAAGATAATAATAATGAAAAAGATAATATAAATAATCCAATATATGAACCTTTAGTATCAAAATCTATTAATTCAGCATTAGATAATAAAAACTATAATTTAGAAGACCACGATAATATCAAAAATATTTTAAATAAATGTTCCGAAAATATAAATTATGATGACAATATTGGTATATATGACAATAGACAAAATATAAAGGCAATAATACGTCGTGTAAATAACAAGGAAAATCTAAGTATATCAAGTAATTCTAGTAATTCGGGAAACTCTGATAAAGTAGGTAATGTATATGGGTTTAAAACACTTATAATAAATAGAGACTTATCTATTGATAAAATAATTTTGAATAACAATATAATTATTAGTTTCAAAAAGCAATCAATAATAATTATAAAATTGTTAATAGAATTCTTTAATATTAAAAATGTGGTTTTTAGCGAAGATATTATAGATCAAGAGTATAATATAACTATTAAAAAGGATGTACATAAAGAATTTGAAGATGATGCAAAACTTCTTGGAATAAATATTGAAAAATTTGAAATTATTAAAGAAACTAAAAATAATATAAGAGGTAAAATTAAATTTACTGATTATGAATTAGATGATAACATACAGTTAAATAGTGATTACTTTAATAAATATCACAAATATGTAAGTAAAAATAATGAAACTAACAAAAGAATGTATGAAATTAGAAAATATATCAAAGGTAAATTATTAAGTTCTAAATATACAGACGAATTTTATAGTAATTTATCTAAAAATCCTAGGGCAAATATTATAAATACTATACTTGATGATATTGTAGAAGATAATAAATATAGTAAACGAGAATTGCAAATAATATTAGAAGAGATTGATTTATCATCTATAAAGAGTATTAAAAATTGGTATTCTTTATCTCTGGGAAATTTTAAATATGATTATATAAATGATATTTCAGAAAATATTATAGAGACTGATAATGAATTAATATTTTCACAATATATTGTTTCTAATAATATTCCAAAAAATATAATAAGTTATAAAGATTATTATCCAAACAATATAAATAATGTTAAAAATCCAATTGATAAGGTATATAATATAAAATATGAATTAAAAAATAATCCAATAACAAATATACCAAAAATATTTAAGGGAATTGAATTTGAATTAAATTCTAAATGGAAAAAATATACTAAAAAGATATGGTCCAAATTAAGATATATTAAGATTGATTATGATAAAAATTATATGAAAGAGTTGTATGAATATTTAATAAATTATGATAAAAATTTAATAACAAATATATATACATATAATCACATCATAAATTATACATATGAAGAATATGAAGGTATATTGTGTAATAAATCAAATAATAGTGATATAAAAAGAAAAAATATTAAATTAATTGAACAATTATTTAAAGACCCGCATTTCTTTAACGTATATGTTAAATCAATGAATGTTATTAATAATACAAATAAGAATTTTAAGACTTTGAAAATATTTTTTGAAACATATTTTAATAACAGCGGAATAGACGAAAGAAGAAGTATTATCCAACATATTAAAAAAGAAAATGCTATAAAATATTTTGGCGATGTAACATTAAAATTAATATCAAAATGGTTGAATATCAATATATTTATAATATATGAAAGAATAGAATACGGTAAAGGTGTGGAAATTGAAAAAAGGGCGGGCAATAAAGATTTAAATCTTACATCTGTATTTTATAGAGGGGGTACCAAGAAAAATAATATATTAAAACGACCTCTAATAATGCTCTATAGAAAAAAGAATAAAACTAGCAATATATCATATTATTTAATAAAAGTTCACGAAAGTTCTACATATATATATAATGAATTAGATGATGCACCCGAGGAAATTAAAAATAAATTAATTAACTTAAAATACGATTCTAATGATTCTATATTATCTGGATCTAAATAATATTAATATTTTGCATAGGCAATTTATAACATTTACTATTGTTTTTATCAAAATTTAATTTAACTTGTAAATCATTCTCGCTATACATAATTTTTTCATCATCAACATCTTCGCTTATTTCTACAATTGTATCAAGGGTTCCTTCATTCATCGGGTTTTTATCGTTGATATCATTTAATAATTCTATCATATATTCTTCATCTATTAATATCTTACTATCTCCAGTTCCACACGGAGGTTGTTGTCCAAGCATAACATTTGCAGATACACCATTTACTTTATCATATTCTGCGAAAATGCTAGCATTTATTAGCATATCAGTTGTTTCTTCAAATGAAGATTTTGCCAGAGGTCCAATATCGCCTCTATTAATACCGTGTCTATCAATAGACATTAATTGTCCCTTATATGTCATCGTGTCAATGAGAAGAGACATATGCCTATAATTCATAGAACCTTCATTAGTAACAGCAACCAATTCTTTGTATAGCGCATTTCTTGCAGCTTCAATACCTAATGTATCATAAATTTCTCTAATGTCGTTTGAAATAGTACGAGTACTATCTATATTAGGATTCGCCAATAATTCAATCAAGTTTGTACCATCAGTGTCTAATACCCATTCCAAAATATCATCAAAATTGTTTGTATCATCATTATATCGAGTATATTTCTTTTTATTCAATGAAACTTTCTTAATTCCCTTATAGCCCTTTAGTAGTATTTGATGTACTATATTATGCTCTATTGCTTTAATAGTAGCAATTTCATCTCCGTCTTTTAGTGCTACATCTGTTAATTTTATACGGAATACACATTCTTCTGCATTATCATCACTATATACACAATCAATATATTTGTCATATGCTGCGTTCAGTTTAGTATAAATATCTATCATTTTTAATTTATACGAAACCATCTTTTGTTTATTAAATACTAATCTAAGAACCCACGGAGAAGAACTTCTTGCACGACACGATGTACCATTTAGTTCTTCAAACTCTTTGTATATATTCATTATACCTTGGTCTTCTTTGATATTTGTTTCGTAGTATTCTCCATTATCCCAATAAATCTCACTATACTCTAGAATATCAGATAATTTAGTAATTTCAATTGAATTCTTGATATTCATCGCGTGGTCTTTTGTAGCATCAATTCTAGGGTCATTGAAATCTCCATTGCTATTTTTAATAGGATTTACTACACAAGAAATGTCGTTTTTCATATATATGATTAATGTAGGTGTTTTTGTTTTTTTAGTAGCAGATAAAATTTCCTTAAGACGGGGTACTCCAGAAGTTGCTTTGACAGCAGCAGCAGTTCCAGATACGTGGAATGAATCTAGTGTCATTTGCGTGCCTAACTCGCCAATTGTTTGTGCTGCAACAATCCCTACCATTTCTCCTGGTTGTGCAATTGCCTGATTGAAATATTCTGTAATTTGTAAAACAATATAGTCAAATATTTCTTTTGTAAAATGATAGTGAAATATTAATTTTTTAGGGTTTAAATATAGTCTTAATAGGATATGTAGAAATCGCATACCTTGATTTAGATTTTTAATAAATAGTTTCTTTTCTAATTTATTTATATTATCCAATACATAATCAGGTGATAGGTCAGTTTTAACTGCTTCAATATTGATACTTAATAATCTATTTTGAGCAGTTGTAATAATTCTGCGGAATGGTATAGGATAATTAATTACATTTTTCTTTTCATAGTTAAATATTTTTTTAATGAGAAACAATTTATCTTCAATTATTTTTTCAAAGTGTTCATTGCATCTATTATATGTATCTTTGTCAATTGATTTTAGTACTTCTTCTGTTACATAAATTTCAATATTATCTGATTTTTTTAAATTATATTCTAAATCAAGTTCGATATTATTTTTATAAATACTATCTATAATTTGTACTTCAATTTTGCAACCGTCCATACCATCTTCTCCATAAATATACTGAATAATAGTACCATCTGCAGTTCTAACAGTATTATCATAATGAATTTTAGAATCTTCCATCGCCTTTACCAATCTTCTTTGAATATATCCCGTTTCAGAAGTTTTAACCGCAGTATCAATAAGTCCTTCACGTCCACCCATAGCATGAAAGAATACCTCGTGCGGTTTTAATCCTGATATGAAACTATTTTTAACAAATCCTCTCGCTTCAGGTCCGTCATCATATTTTGTAAAATGAGGAAGTGTTCTATCAGTAAACCCATATGTAATTCTTTTTCCATCTACATTTTGTTGTCCTACACATACAATCATTTGTGAAATGTTAATTTCCTTACCTTTTGAACCTGATTTAACCATATTAATCATTCGATTTGTTTTTTCTTCAATTTGTGCAAATCCAATTTTACCAACTTCGCTAGTTGTTTCATTCAATATACCAATTAGTTCTCTCTCAATATAATCTTCATTATTAAATATGCTATTATTAATAAATGTTCCTCTTCTAATTTGGTCTAATTTATTATATGCTTTAGTTTGCATTTCTTTAATTTTATTTTTTAGATTATCATCGGTTGTTTTATCAGTAACTAAATCACTTATTCCAACACTAAATCCAGAAGTTAACAACCATCTACATACTAATCTTTGAGTGTTATCAAGAAACTTACGAACTTCAAAAGGTCCATAATCATGATAAATAACTGGGATTAATCCTGTTGAAATTCCGTGAAATACATTTTTATCGAGATTTCCACACTCCAAAACACTATTATTAATAATAACTTTTTCATCTTTTTTATTTTTTCTATTTATGAAAAGACTTGGTGGTAATATTTGGGAATACGCTTCTTTTCCACTATAGCAATATTTATTTTTAGGTTTTGGCAGAGATCCTGTAAAATAACTATTAACCATTTGAATATTTGCCATTGTTTTATCGTGAATTTCTGTATAATCTTTAGTTAAACGATAAGAACCAACTAGAGTATCTTGTACAACTTCAATAATTGGTTTGCCGTCACGTGGAGCCAAAATCATATATGGAACTGCTGCAATATCCATCAATTCATTCATTGTCTGAATGCTTTGAGGACAATGCAAATTCATTTCGTCTCCATCAAAATCTGCATTATAAGGAGGTGTATCTAGAACATTAAGACGAAATGTTTGATAAGGCATAATAACAACCTTATGGCACATCATAGACATTTTATGTAGAGAAGGTTGTCTGTTAAATAATACATAATCTCCATTTGATAAATGTCTGTGGACTATATCGCCATTTTTTAATTCTTTAGCAATAGTTTCTAAGTCCTTTGAATATTTTAAATTAATAGTAGTATTTGGTTTTTTAATATATTTAGCACCAGGCCAATTATCTGCACCGTTCATAATTAACTTACGCATATGTTCAATATTATACTTATTAACAATTTCTGGGAAAGTTATATTAATAGCAACTTTAATAGGAACTCCTAATTCATCAATACTAATGTAAGGATCTGGAGTAATTACTGAACGCGCAGATTGATCAACGCGTTTTCCATTTAAATTTCCTCTAATACGCCCTTCTTTTTTTTTCATACGATCTGTTACAGATTTAAGTTTTCTACCATTTCTTTGTTGTGCGGGAGCAAGACCTGGCATTTGATTATTAATAAAGGTAAAAACGTGATATTGTAGTAGAATAGTATAGTATCTTATCGTTTCTTCAGTAGCGCCTTTATTAATTTTATCTTGAACCTGATTGTTTGCCTTAATAATATCACTTAATTTATGAGTTAAATCATCTTCGCGTCTTTGACCGTTTTCTTCAATAATACTAGGTCTAACCGCAGGAGGTGGAACGGGAAGAATTGTACAAATCATCCATTCTGGTCTATTCCATTTAGGATTAAACCCCATCATTTCCATATCTTTCTCGCTTATTCTTTTGAATATTCTTAGAATATCTTCTGCAGTAAATTCCTGAGATACTTTTTCTTCATTCTTTTTATCTTTCCATTCTGCAATTATTTTCATAGAATTTTCTTTATGAATTTTTGTAGGTCTTACAGCACCACAACCAACAACATCATCATCACCGCATACTCTTAACTTTGTTGTTGTATTACATAGTTTATAATATGTTTCCCATCTTTTATGATTATTTTTAATAGATAGAATTTTAGCAATATCATTCTTAAAATCTTTATGAGTTGTATTTGGAGATATGAGACATTTTGAACATTTATAACAAACACAATTCAATATTTTTTTTACTATATCGAAGAACATAGCATGAAATACAGGTTTTGCGAGAACAATATGTCCAAAATGTCCTGGGCAAAATATATTCTTTTGCTCACATGTGCAACAAATACGGTTATGTTCTAGAACGCCCATTCTCGAATCAAATAAACCGCCGATAATAGGTTCGCTCCCTGCATAAGTATCTGTTTTATTAATCTCCACAACTGACCTTTTAATAATTTCATCAGGACTTAATACACTAAATTGAATACCTCTAACTTCTTGTATTTCAACTTTTTGGTCGTTATAAGATAGTTCAGGATAAATAGACATATCTCTTAATAATAGTAGTTAAAATAACTCATCTAATGTTTAAATATATAATCAATTTTTATATATTATTAGAAAAAAACAATTAATAAATAATAATTTCTTATTTTTTATAGAATATGTAGGGTGTAGTGCACATGTTTTAGCACACCAATAGGGACATCAATTATTGTAAATACTCTACGTTTATAAGTATTATTTTTACTATTATTTGTAACTGTTATAACATTTTGCTTATTAGAAGAACCTGCTAAATTTTTAGAATCTTTATCTTTTTCAGGAGATACATCAGTTATTCTAAAAAATTTTCGCGGTTTAGAATATATTTTATTAAGTAAATAAGTATCTGAAACTAATTGTGGTTTATTAGTAAATTTTTTTTTATAAGATTTATCTATTTTTTTCTTATCTTTTTCATACTGAATATTATTTATAATATTATTAATATTAGTAAGCGCTCTATGAAATTCTGATTTAGGTTTACTTTTAACACTTTTCATTAGTTTGGCAGGTGCCGAAACATATTTTTTAGTCATTCTTATTATTATATAAGATTAATAAAAATAATCGCTGCTAGCAGGGATCGAACCTGCGACCACTCGATTAACAGTCGAGTGCTCTAACCAACTGAGCTATAGCAGCATTTGGGTTACCATACCCAACTATATATAAAGTATATTCCTTATATAATTTTATTATTAATTATTAATATGGAAAATAAATTTGAATATGAACAAGAAACTGAAGAATGTGTAATATGTAGCGAACATAAAATCTCAACAAATATGCATTGTTTTAAATGTAATAAATATATGTGTATACAATGTTGCAACAGTTTAACATCTAGAACATCTTTAATGTTTACTGAAAAAAAACAAATATTTATTAAATATCAATGTCCTTTTTGCAGATATATTAACAATAAACACATTAAGTTATTTAATAAAAATGAAATAATTTCTATATATTATGATAATCTATCGCAATTATCTGTTTCTCATAAATATAACGAAGCATTAACAAATATGTATAATGATTTGTATAATGAAAATAGAATTTTAAAGGAAGATTTAAAGAATAAAAATGAATATATAATTGAAATTAATGAACTAATAAAAAATTACAAATACGAAGGAGATCACGAGGAAACTATAGACACTATAGATCCTAGTTAATAATTTGTAAATTACGCTAGTAATTTTTTAACTAAATTATTTGTTATATTTTGAAATATTAATTTAATATAATTTTCAAAATCATCTTTGTTCGGTATTGATATATTTATTTTTATTTTCATATCTAATTCTGTTTTTTCATCTTCGATATATGTAAGTTTTATATATTCCTTGATATTAATTAATTTTAATGTTTTAATTAAACTACTATAACCCTTCTTTAAATTAGTAATTTCTTCTTTGCATTTCATTTCCTTATATTTAGTTCCATCATTTACAACCTTATATTTTCTTTTTATTCTTATATAATTATCATTTTCAACAGTATAAGCTTTTAAATATTCTGGTAATTCATTTACATATATATATAATTGCTCAACTTTCTTCTTCTTTCCATTTTTTATTTTCCAATCAGATATTTTCCATTCAATTATTTTATATAAATCTTCATTTATATTATTTGAATTATCAATTTGGTCATACATTAGTTTAAAAACATCATCAACTGATTTATCAATATTTATATTTGTTGAAAGTTCTATCATTATATATTCTTTATATTTTTTATATAAATATCCTTTATATTATTATATTCTGTTTCAATTATTTTTTCATCATATAACCATTTTTTTGATAATATATTATATTTATGGTTTTCATTAAAGAGAACATATATACATATATATATTACCATTACAATAATAATACTATTTGTAAAATTTTTAGTAGACACATATATTATTGATAATAAGATTATGCTTTGAAACATAGAGTTATTTATTAATTTTTGCTGTGCCGGCGTTAAATCTATTTTAAGATATCTTCCACCTATTTGTACAACGATAAAAAATAATATTGATAAGGGTTCTAAGGTTCCAAAAATACTTGCTTGTTCCATAATTTAATAGTATAATCTATTTTTTATTAAGACAATTATATATAAACATTGACAGATGTGTTTTTATTATTATTTATATTCTTATATTTCTCAATTTTATCAAAAATAATATCATTTATATCTTTATAAGATTTATATATAATCGAAGATATAGTTTTTTCAGATGTATTATTATTCGCATACGTAACTGAAGTAACTGATTTCTCTAATGTTCCAGATTTTTTATCATTATCTTTATTTGAATATCTTTCTTCTTCATCTTTATTAAAAAATATTTTTCCTTCAGTAAATATTATTATATCAAGGAGTAATGCTATTATTGATAAAAATAACAATAAACCTATTGTTAAATCCCATTGTATAATATAAAAATTTATAATAATAAGTATAATAAATATCCAAGGATTTTCTATAATTTCTAAAATATTATCGGGATATAAAGCCGCGGGGCGTAATCCCAATATTATTAAATATGCTATTAAAAATCCAGTTATTATTCCTTTAATAATATTATTTAATAAATTCATATTATCTTCGTGTATAATATCGCCAATATTTTCGTTTTTCTTAACATCAATACTATATTCTTTTTCTTTCATAATCCTTCTTTACAATTATATTATATAAAATATTTTGTTTTTCTTTCCTTTTTGTATAATAGAGAATATAAATATTAATTATTAAAATGCAATATTCAACACTTCAAGAAGCATATAATATAAGTACTTTTAAACAACCTACGGTGAAAAAAAGAAGTTGCTCTCAATCTAATAATAATCAACAATTATATAGTATTGAAAATAGTTCTTTTGCTTCAAATAAAGAAAGTATAGATTATAGTAATAATAATTCAAATAATACAGAAGGTACTAACAGTTCCGTTAAAATAGGGAATGCTAACGACTCTAATAATATAGGAAATTTCAATAATAATCAAATAAATAAAAATAGTGGCACTAACGGAGGAACATGTGCCCCTCTTCAGGCGCCAATGTATACAATACCCGTGTCTGGAAATTGCAAAAAAGAAAGAGATGAAGCAATTAAAACATATACAGAAGAAAATGTAAGAAATAACAATATTGAAAAATATAATAATTACTCAAATAATGTAGAATTATCTATAAACAATAACAACGATAATATTCGCCCTTTTTATGATGAAGATATGGAACAATATTTTGATATTAATAATTTAAAAGACGAAGTAAACTATAAATCAAATTCAGATATTAAAATAAATGACTATATGCCTAATTATAATAAGAAGTCATATACAAATAATAATACTAATGGATATTCAAACAATAATATTAATAGTAAAAATGGTATTAATTTATTAAATAATAATGAATATAATTTAAGTGAAGAAGAAAAGATTAAAGCAAGAGAGGCTCTAGATTATCTAAAAAGTATAGAAGATAAGATGAATAACAATGATGTTGCGACATTAGACCCAGTTAAACAACCTGAGTTAACAGGACCTGGTGGTTTTACAGTTAAGAAAACAGTCGAAGAAAATACATTAAAATCTCAAAATACAGAAAAAAATCAAAAGGAAGAACTTAAAATACCTACAACTATACACGATGCTAAATTAATTGAAAGTATAAATGAGAATAAAAAAACACAAAATATTTTTAATATGTTGATAAATATTTTTATATTTGTTTTTATAGGTATTTTAATAATATTATTATGCGATTATATTGCTGAACTAGCGATACAGATTGGTAGTACAAAAACTGCAAATACATTAGAACCTTACATTAAATATCAAATGTTATATATGCAGAATATGGCAAATAATACATCAATGATGCAAAATATGCAGGGAGGTGTTAATACTATACCTGGTATGACAAATATTCCTGGAACAATTCCTTTGCCGACAGGTATGCAGGTTGTACAAAATATTCCATATCCTATTCTAAAAAATTAAGATATTGTTCAAAATGTTAATTATATATTTAATTGAACATATTATATAAGATTTAATTATTAAATTTAAATATTAATAAATGCCAATAAATATATATGACCTAGTAAAATCAACACAGATAGTAGGTGAAGAAAGTTTAAAAAAAAGTACAGATACCGAAAAAGATAGTAAGAAAGAAGATGTAACTGAAAATACAGGATGGTGGAAAAAATCACCTGATGGTAAAAAAAGAGTTATGATATGCGGTACCTATCCTATCGGTACTAGTAACGGATATTCTAAAGTAGTATATTATATATCTAAGTATTTAGGATTGTATGATGATATTTCTCTAACAATATATGGTTTCCAAAATGTTAACAATACAAACGACAAAGGATTAAGAGATGATATTCCTTCTTCAGTAAAATTACACGATGTTTTAGCAGCAGAAAATCCAAAAAGAAATGGTTTTGGAGAATTAGAGATTGGCGATTTCATAAAAAAAAATCCACAAGATATAATTATTATTTTTAATGATAATATGATTACATCATCTTTAACAAGTACTATTATTAAGGAGTGTGGTGACGAAAAAAGTAAATTCAAACTCTACTCTTATATGGATCAAGTATATCCTTATCAAAAAAAGAATTATATAGATTTGTTAAACGCTTTTTTCGATGGCATTATAGCATTTACGCCATATTGGAAAGATATTGCGAGAAAACTAGGCATAAAAGAAAGTTTGCCCATATATGTATTTCCACACGGGTTTGATACAAACATGTATTATCCTATACCAAAAGATATCGCTAGAACCTATTTTAAATACGATATAAATGATTTCATAGTTCTAAATTTAAATAGAAATCAACCAAGAAAATGCTGGGACCATACAATAATTGCTTGGGTTGAATTTGTTGAAATGCATTATAATGTAAATGTTAAAAATACTATTAAAAAAAATAATGATAATACTAAACCCATCAAATTAATTATAGGAACAAACATAGATGCTTATTGGAATTTATGGGATGTAATAGAGAATGAGGTTAAATTTCGTAATGTACCATTAAGTTATGTAAAAGAAACAATTGTTGAAGTTTCTATGCCTCAACAATTATCTGATAAAGAGATAAATATTTTATATAATTGCTGTGATGTAGGATGTAATAATTGTAATGGTGGTGGATACGAATTAACAGTATTTGAAGGATTAGGTTTAGGAATTCCTCAAGTATCTTCTTATGTAGGAGGAATACGTGAATATTTAAATGAAAATAATTCAATACCAATTAAATCTACTATATATCAATATTTAGATAATAAATCAAATGGTATTGGTGGAAAAGCTGAAATAACAGATCCTCATGATTTTGCATTAGCATTTTGGAAATATTTTAATAATCCAGCGCTAAGAGTTAAACATGGAAAGAATGGAAGAGAAAATATCTTGAAAAATTACAGATGGGAAACACTCGTGAGATACTTTCATTCTAATATTTTAACAAAAATATAAAAATTGATACTTGCTTTATTTATTATAATTACTACAAAAAAGCAATAAATGGCTCTTTTTATCGACACTGAAACAAATGGACTTCCTGATATGAATAATATGAAGTGGGGAAATTATCCAGATTATTGGGACTTGGGTAAATATAATACTGCTAGAATTGTACAATTGTCTTATATTGTTACAGACTACGAATACAATAACTTGTATTTAGAAGATTATGTAATCAAACGCGAAAACTTTAATATCACAAATAGTGTATTTCATTCTATTACTGACGAAATTTCTGATACTGAAGGGATTGAATTTAACCTTGCGTGTGAAGAATTTTACAAAAGTCTTCAAAAGGTAGAATATATTTTCGCACACAATATTGCATTTGATATTTCAGTAATTAAATCAGAACTTCATAGAAGAGGTTTGAATCATATTCTTGAAGAAATTGAAAAAAAAACATTGGTTTGCACAATGAAACATACTAAAGATATTGTTAAAATTCTCAATAAGTTTGGAAAAAATAAGTATCCTTCTATGAAGGAGTTGTATATGTATTGTTTTGGTAAGGAGATCGAGAATGCCCATAATTCAAAGTATGATGTTATTAATTTGCACGCTATTATTAAACATATGCACGAATACGGATATCTGCAATACGATTTATAAGGTTTTACTATAAATATTGTGTTATATATTTTTTATAATTTATAGGAGGTAAGTTAAATGTCCTTATACACAAAAATGAGTACATAATTTATTTATTTCTTACATTTTAGAAGATTTTATAATTTTAATAAAATTTTTTAATTATGTACTCATTTTTCGGTTTTAGTATAAAAATTGATAATTTTACCTTTTAATTTTTTGAACTCAAAACCGAGCTCCATCGAAGATGCAAATATCTCGCTACTACTATCACAGTAATCGGAATACCGCAATTGTAACATTTATAAAATATGGCGACATTATAAATATCTATATTGACTTTGATATAGGAGATGATGAACAAGTATTGGAACTTGTAATTACTGAAGATAAATTAAAAACAATCCCAAACTTATGGTTATGTTACATTGCAAGTTTCTTCTTAACAAAGAATAGTTACTTATCGTATTATGAGGAGTGTAATCCCGTAATTTATATTAAAAAGGTTTGGAAAAATTTGTATATTACAAATTACTACGGAGAACAAGAGATAGATATTTCAATCGTTTCAAATATACTATCAAATGATGATTATATTGAAAATATCTTAATTGATATTGATGATATTACATTAATTAACAACGAGTTATTATACAAATTATTAGAAGATAAGTTCTTAAGAGCAGAAGAATTGCTATTGAAATGTGAAATGACTTTTGAAAAAATAAGAGCCCTAAATAATATTATTCCTGATAACTTTCCAACAGATTTATACAATGTTATATATACTAAAATGCTAAAAGTATAATATGTGTAAGTTATTATATATATTTATAATTTTTTAAATTATAAAAGATTTGAGGATACCTACCTTTATTTTTATTAATTATGAAAGATATCATATCTCTGTATATACAATAAATATTATCATTCATAATCTCGATATATATTATATAAACTACTATTACATAAAATGTAAATATAAAATCATATTCTGTAATAGGTTCATTTCTATAATACACAATAGCAAATATAGGTATTTTAAATATAAAATTAATTAAGAAAAAATATAATAAATTACTATTTTTATTATGATTATAAATAATTATTATAAGAGCGAAAATAAAAAATAATATCGATATCGCTAATAATAATAAGGGATTAAATGGGAATATTTTTAATATATATCCTATAGAATATAAAACTATCCAAACAGATAAAAATTTATCTACAGTTATAATATCTTTCATTTAATATATATAAATATATATTAATATAATATATTAAGAAATGATCTCAAAAATTCTTTTATTTGTTTCGACATTAACTAATATTCTACTAGTTAACTCGTTTGTATATTATAATACATGTCCTCTATATAAAAATTTAAATATGCGGTTTTCAGGAGATATTAGTAGAAGAAATATATTAGAATTAATACCGTCAACAATAGCACCAGTAATTATTCATCCAAAATATGTCTTTGCTTATAAAGATATATTAGATAAAAATTATGATAAAATTAATAAAGTAGCAGTATTTGGAGCATCTGGGTATACAGGTGGCGATACTGTAAGAACATTATTAAATAAAAATATAAATGTTCTAGCGATCACTCGAAGAAATGTAGAAATTGTTGATAGAGATAATGCAAAAATAAACACATTAGTAATTGATAATATTAAAGATAAAAATAAAATTAAAAAAGTAACTGGTGTAGATATATTAAAACCTA
>Ga0102863_1000063_pt1 | contig 36840 bp, 44 predicted proteins | sample Colrivmet1449A02_FD_78451 | JGI IMG/M metagenome (GOLD analysis project Ga0102863, IMG submission 78451) | Estuarine microbial communities from the Columbia River estuary - metaG 1449A-02 | ecosystem: Environmental > Aquatic > Marine > Intertidal zone > Estuary | place: USA: Columbia River...
CAAAGGTTTTCTACAGAATTATACGATTTTGGAATTTGAATATACAGGTTGGCTGCGCTGCTATACCAAACGTCAGTGCCGTCACTATATTTAATAAACAGTGCATAATAAACCCAACGGCCCTCCTGAATTACAGGAACATCGTCATAATAAGTATTGTTAGAAGTTGATGTAACCGTAGTTAGAAGAACCCCGTCGTTAATGGTTACAGGTTCTCCAGCGGTAGAAGAAACTATTAAAAGTTCTACTGGGGCTGTTGCAACAACAACACTTTCATCTTCTAAAGCCTCAGAAAGAGTCCATTCAAGACGAACTGTACCAGTGCTTATAATGTTGGCACTAAAAGTATTATTACCCGTTACTATAACTTGAGAGTTAGTAAATCCATCTGCTCGTAAAGAGTTGTCAAGTCCTGCGTTTTTACGAAGGAAAGAACCTTCACCAACTATAGTTTTTCTGAGTGTAAAGGACGCTAGTGCCATAAGTTATACCAACGTTCCTGTTATACCACCTGATGTAGTTAAGGTAAACGTTCCTTTTCTGAACAGTTGTGTATCGGTTGCGGGGCTTAAAGTACTTGAAGTGCCTGAACTAGTAGTACTAAATACGGTAATAGTTGCGTAATCCACACCTTCTACGTTCTGTATGGCTCTATAAATAGAACCAATAGATAAAACTTGTTCAAAAGCCACGTTGTCAAATATAAAAAACTTATTTAATTCAGTCTCCACAGCCTCTTTTACCAGTTGGGCAACATATTGTGGTTTTACGTTAATTTGTGCTGTAATGTTTACAGGTTGTAGTGTCACTGAAGCAGCAGCACCTACGCTTGCTCCTACCATAGTACGTGGTTCAAAATACGTAATAATTGCATTTTGAATTGTACTAGAAATAGAAAGAGTGTTAGTTGCTTGGCTTAGGTAGTTGGCTTGGTAAGGAACACCATAAACCATTACGTTAGACGCACTAACAACATCGCACGTTGCTTTTGCTACTTGTGGCACACGTATGGCAAGGTCTTTGAAGTCTTGTAATGAAACCGCACGGTCTTGGGTGCGAAACATCAACGGGATATTTGCCTTCATGGATTCAAGAGACTCTGAATCAGAACCTCCTGCGGTAGATGAAGACGATGAAATTACCAATCCTTCAATTGCGGAGCCTGTATCAAATGCAGTAACTCGCCCGCTTGAGATGTTTCCTGCGTAACCTTGACCGTAACGGTACGATGCTTTTATTTCTGCATTGTTTGCAGGTATTTTGCCGTTGATACCATTACCAAAGATAACTTGCATTACCCCATCCGACGTTACCTCTAAAGTAAATACTCTAGCCGCAGCGTCTTCACTAGCAATATCAGAACTATACGAATAAGTAATCGCTGTTGGAGAACCAGAGACTACTGTCCCTTCATACACAGATACTTCTACACTTGAGCCTATAGCGCCCGTGTAGCGAAGGTTAAAGCGTTGTCCTGAGGTGCCGTTGCTGGAAGATACTCGTGTAACACTTTGCACCGGCGCTTCTAAATTAACGTACTTACCTTCCGATACTACAACTTCAATAGAGGCTACTGAAGCCCCCATACTTGCCGATGTAGTTGTTGCAAAATAAACTACGGGCAAGTTAGATGTTGCAGGTGCTACAAACATTGTGTTCTTGGGAATAGTTATAACACCTGCGTGGTTTGGGTCAGTTGCCGTAAGGGTAACTGTTCCTTCAGATGCGGTTTGAAACAGTGGGCGGTAGTCCAACAAGTTAGCAATGGCAAGGACACTGCTCTTTTGTGTTGCTGTGTTTAAATAAGTTTCAGCAGCAGCACGATCTACATAGTAATGAAGGATGTCACCAACGTATGCCACAAGATCAACCATGAGGACACCAAAGTCCGAAGGGTTACGGGCTGTCCATTCAGGTATAAATGCTGAAGCACGGTCAAACAGGTCTTGGCGTATGGACAGATAGTCCCTACTGGTGTAATCAAAACTAGGCATTATGCCCCTCCATATAAAGTGGTTTGCGAGTTGCTCAAGTTAAATACTACTACCGAAGAGTTATATGGTGGAACAACATATTTTACTGAAAGACGGACGGTTGTATCGTTTTCCATCCCATAGAAATCGTTACTTGGCACGTCTATTTTAAGATCTGTAACTTTGCCAACAGTCATATATTCATTGAGTTCCTGCATGGCATCCATACGATATTCAGCAAATACCAGTGGGTCTAGTTCTTCAAATAAAAGGTTACGTAGACCTGCACCGTACTTAGGGTTCATTACCCGTTCCCCGGGGGATGTGGACAAGATGTCAAGAATGTTTTGGCGCACAATAGCATCTAGGGATTCCGTGTAGTTAACGGCACCTGTGTCACTTTGAAACGTAAAGGGAACTGCAATAGTTTTCATTATTTATCCTTAATTAAGATGCGTTTACAACGGTTTTCCATGTTGTTCCATTCCATATCCGAAGTAGTTTGGTGTCTGTTTCAAATATTAATTGACCACTGTATGGGGCAGGTGGGTTAGTTAATGATGTGCATTGGAAAGGAGACAGAGGATTTATCACTGCATCTGTTTGCATCCAAAAGACATTGGTTAAATGTTGGTCGTCGTAACTAACAACAATCTGTAAACCTACATCAGGAACAGCCCATACCCCTGAGTTAGCCTTCCGACCAATTTTAGAAATAAAGATTTCAGAGGTACTACCCAATACTGAAGGTATCTTTACTCTTATTTCTCCGGTAGCGCTGTTGGAGTACGTAACAAGCGCACGCTGAGTAGAGGTAAGAGAATACTGGTCAGGAATATACATTTATCATGTCCTTTGTAGATACCCAATCCCCGTGGATTAAAGCAGTTTCTGGTGGTGTCTTAAAAGGTTCCATGTTAATTGGGCTGGTTTGAATACCGTCAAGAGAGTCTTTTGCAAGGTCTAGGTAAGTTGCCATGACATGCTGGGTAAGTTCATGACGTACTCCACGCACGTACCAGTAGCCGTCAAACTGTGCATTATATTCTTTAAGGTTTACAATACCGCCGGGAGTAATGCTGGGGTCGGCAACTACATCAACTGAGGCAGTCATTGGAAACTTACGACGCAACACGCCTTCAACTAGTTTGCTGGCAGTCTCGTATGAATCAGCGTTCCAGTTTAAGACGTTTGTAAATGCAGACTGAACAGGTGTTCCCAAACTAGAAGTATCTTGAGAGTTTAAGTTGCCTACTGACAGAATGTTTCCACTGCTGTCTAAGGTATGGATAGTGTCTGTAGACCTTGCGCCATCAGGCGACACGTTACCAATACGTCCATCAAACTTAAGGATTTGCCCCGGCAGGGGATGCACATCTCCCCTAGTTCCTCGTATGGTGTACAACACACTGTATGAAGAGTTACGGGCTATAGCCATATAAGGGTCCCAAATATGTATGTGGGAACCAGTCACCATTAGGTTATACCCAAGGCGGTTAGATGCTTTAACTAAAAATGACCAATCAGATTCCGCACTTTGAACTAGACGTGGAAAGCGGTATGTATCGTTGGGTACAGACAAAGAGAACTTATACTTAGCCGCAAGTTCAGTAGCAATTTCTGCCAGTGTCTTATTCTCATGGACACTAGATTTCAAACCCTTCATTCGGTAACTAGGTCCTAGACAAAAGACACGGGTTAATTGGAACGGGCTTCCGTTTACCGTTCCCATCTTGGTAGATGAGAATGGTTCTAAGTAAATAATGTAACCATGAAACGTGTACTCATTGGTATTCTGTAATGGCATTGAAATGTTAAGAGTCACCGCAGCGTCAATAAACAAGTGCATGGTTTCAGGATCTAGACCTGCAAAATCTAGAACAACCATGTCGTGCATGTTTTCTTTGAGTTCTACCGTGATACGTTGCAGGCTCAAGTAGTCCACGGGAACGTTGTCAATAGAAACATTGACGTTCGGGGATAGTTGAGAAGAACTTTTAAAGATCATGCTAAAGGTATTTTGATTGAAGTTCCGGCTTCAATAAAGTCGGGGAACGGGACATGTGTGTTTATATCAGCAAGTTTCCAATACATCTGAGGGCTGTTAAGGTGTCGTGCCGCTAGGAACTCAAATGAGTCTCCGTCTTCTGCAATAATCGTAAAGTAACTTCCTACTCTAAATGTAGAAGTATCAGCCACATATACAGTCTCATCATTACGTGTTTCTGAAGATTGTGTGTACCGTGAACCTTTAATTATCATTGGTACGCTCCTGTAAGGGTTGTTTTTGGAAGAAACCATGTTGGTTGTCTTCCAACCCAGTTTTCCCATGCAGATGTGCTATTGGCAATTAGCGTAAAGTCATCTTCAATATATGACGTAATAGGGGTAATAGTTCCTTGAACGTTAACACTTGTTGTAATACTGTGTTTTATTTTAAATAAAATTATAGAGTTAGCGCCAATTGTTTTTACGTTTGGCTTCCCAATAGCCCTCCAAACATGTTGGCTTGGGCTAGTTGAACTAGTTTTTTTGTTAGTTTCGTTTGCCATTCTTTCATTGGTTATATTAAAAGGACTTCCAGTTACTGAACTTTTTCCTAAGTCATCAAAGTTTATAAAAGACTGGAATATCTTTTTACCGTACCATCCACTTTCTTTTGGAATATCATTTGCTTCAATATCAGCAGCATATTCAAATATTTGAAGAGCACTTGCAAAACTCCATACGGCACCTTTTTTTACTTCTTCACTGAGCGACTTAAATACATAACTATCTACAGGTCCTTCAAATGTCAAGAGGTTGTCATTGTAGCCACTTGCTGAAAAGAAATTAAAAAAAGTAGAAAAAGTAGAATCATAAGAGATACCCTGCAAGTTTTCAGGTCGTTTCCATAAACTTGTAATGCCATATTTAAACCTAATAGCATCTTTTGAGAATGTAGTAGCAGTTTGAACAACAGCCTGTGCTGCATCTTGTTGGGCAACTTCGTCTGCAATTCCTTTTGCAATTGTGTCTGTAAGGTAAGACTTTTCACGGGCAAACCCGATATATAGTGCTTTAACATCAAGGGCTACACGGCATACGGTGGGCACATAGTTCTTTGTAAACTTCATAAACTGCACACTGCTCGCCGTGACAAACCCCTCAACCATGAACAAAGAAGAGAACACGATGCGGATAGGTAATGGGCTTAAGAACGCAGAGTTGCCATAGTTAACTGATGCGTCTTTTTCAAAGGATGCAGCGTCAAATTCAGTAGCAGAAGCACCTCCAGTCCTAGAGTTGTAAGAAGTTACTGCTTTGTCTACGTAGTTCCAATAGTCTTTTAAGAACGATGTCATATCCGGAGTAATAGACTGCCCGATGATTGAATCTAAGACATAGAGGTCGGCAAGTACACCTAGGTCAGAAACGTTTGACTGTTGCCAGTTAGCGCCATAGTTATCAAGGGACCCTGACAATGTGGCTCCTGTAACTAAGTTTCCATCATTGTCACGGTATTCCGACATGACAACCTCTGCCTGCCTGTCAAACAACAATTCAAAACTAAACTGAGCATTACCGTTGATTGGTTGAAACATCTGAGCAGGGTCTTGAAGCAGTGGCATCATAGTTTCACCGTTCATTGCCACGCTACGGTCTATGGTTGCAGGGTTAAACTGAAAGAAAAGACGACGTTGTTTTACTTTTGCTGCCGATGGGTTAGATGTCCCACCAAGTACGGCAGGATAGATGCCACGAATAAACCCTCGTTGGAACCGTGTGTCAACTGTATACCGTTTATTTGAGTTACCTGTAATAGGGTTATAGATGTCAGGTACACGAGAATCCGGATATATGAAGTTAGGGTTATCGTCTACAGTACGTTTAAGGTCTTTAGTAGGACCTTCGTAGTTTGTAAAGTTTTCAAATTGGTTTGTTGCGTAACCCATTATGTAGTCCTTAGCATAGTTAGGCGAATTTCACGTTCCATTAAAGTGGCTACATCTCGTGCAAGTTTTGGAAGATCATATGTTCCACCGGCTCCACCTTGTAAAGAAATGTTAGGCGCAACAGTAATATTATAAGAGGCTCCACCAACCATAGTGGTTCCACCACCCATAGCCATTGGAGCGCCTGCTCCAGCACTATTTACTTTTACAGGGTCACCTGTTGTGCTATACCCTGCCGATTTTACGTATTTAGCAGCAGCGGCTGAGTTTGTATGTGCAGATGAATCCATGCCCTTATACTCACCCCAAGCATGGAATGACTTATTACTTGATTTGTAGATAGCGTAAGCAGCACGAGCGTTTACGTTAGGGTCAAGCAATTCTTCATCGGACTTAATGCCAAACTGCTTACGACGTGCAGGTCCTAAGTTTCCAATCATGTTGATCTGCATTAAACCAAAAGACTTATCTTTTGTTGTAACGTCAGGGTTATAGGCTCCTGTGTTGAACCTAGACTCACGTTGTGCAATGGCAACTGCTTTTACAAGATCAGCCCCACGGAATCCTGCGTTATAAAAGATTCGGGCAACTTCAATGCCGCCCAATGTTTTGCCTTTTGTGGAACCAGTACCGGCCTTACCACCACGTGTAGAGCCTTTTCCACTTCCAGATGATGTTCCAAAGGCAGTAACATGTCCACTTGTACTTAAAATCTCACTCATGCCCATTCCAGACCATTTAAAGCCACCACTGCTTCCACCTGCACCGGGGGCAGATTCAGAAAGTGTAGATGCGGCTCCTCCAATAATGACGGAGTTAGGGTCAAACTTCTCACCCATAGTTCCCCAAGGGGAGCCATTGGCTTCATACTCACGCCGACTTCCCGGAAGTTCTATAGGCTGAACGTGCCATGGCTCGTTGTTTACATCTGCAAAGTGGCGAAGTCCAAACCGTTCAGCGTTTTCTACAATCCAAGGGAATTCAGATTCTGGTCCTAAGTCTGCTGCAAGTCCAATTTCGTGCATAGACATTCCCGGAGGAGCAGCAGCAGCACCCTTAACGTGCTTCCAATAAGTACCGTTCCACTTTAAATCTGTCTGTTGATTAGTAGGTTTATAACGGTCAAGGAACATTGCTTTTTGTTGGGCAGATGAACGAAGCCCGTTACCAATATAAAGGCGAGGGTTTTCTTCTAGCATTGCCTGCACCTTTTGTGCAAAGCGAGAGTTCAGTTGGCTGAGTGCTCCTGCACTTTTTTTGACGTTAGATGCTTGTGAACCTGACGTAGTTACCTTGGAGTTATTAGGTCCACCCTTACCTCCACCTTCAGGAGGTCCGTCACCGCTTGCCATGAGTGATGCACCACCAACACCTAGTGCTAAAGAAGCACCACCAGTGGGAGCGGCACCTAGCGCAGCAGCAGCCATCATACCTGCGCCAGCAATCTTCTTACCCCACTTGGTAACACTGCCCAAGAAACTACGCCCCGGTTTAGTGGCAATGTTTGCACCAATTAAACCAGAAGTAAGTTCTTCTATTTTAGTTGTCAGTTTTTCAATGGCTTGAGTATTACGTTCAGCAGCAGCAAAGTTATCATTTTGACGCTTGTAGAAGTTTTCTTCACGACCAACTTTTACACGTTCTGTTTCTTCAAATTGTGTAGCGTATTGGTTTTTTTCAACACCCATAAAAGAACGTTGTTCTTTGTTACCCGGGTCATAGAACCCTTTGCCACCCTTTTTTTGGTAGGCAACGTTTTGCTGTGCATATTGGAGAATTGAATCAATCTGGTCTTCAGGTACTCCTGATTGACGCAAACGTTCACGGGTCATAGAACCTTGTTGGAACGCTCCCTTTAACATCTTGTCATTAGTTAAACCAGTACGTTTAATAACGTCTTGGTAAACTTCCTGTTGGGTACGTTGCTTACCACCAACCCCATACATGCCTGTGCCAAGCATCATGAACATTTGGTTGCTGGATTGCGCTGATCCCAATGCTCGTGTTTGTGCGGCTATGTCAGCGGTGCTGTATTGAAACCCAGAGGATGCTCGCATAGCCTCAACAGAACCTGCTTGACGTTGGGCATTTAGACCAGTAGTAGCCTGAAGATTAAGGAGTTCATTAATACCACCCATACCAAGTTTGTACTTTTGAAGTGGCTCTCGGTACGTTTTGTATGTTTGGTTTTGAGACAAACCAGACATCTGCTGGTACATCATGTTCATGCGGTCAGCACTAAGGCTATAAGAAGCCCCACGTGCAGCACGCTCATCCATTGCGTTTATAGCGGAGCCTGCTAGGTCTTTAATAGCACCCCATGCTGCACCAGCCATTTGACCTTTAGTAGGAGGAAGTGCTTCGCCACCGCCCCCGCCACCGCCTTGGTAAACGTTTACAGTTTTGTTAGACGTGTAACTGTTGCCAGAGTTTACGTTGGTAGCAGACCCCGCATCGGGGAAGTAACTTCCACCACCGGCTCCACCTTTAGAAGCAGCAGACATGCCCTTAGCAACTTTGTTAAGTTCAGATGCCCATTTCTTGGTGCCTTCAATAAGTTTAGGAAGGTCTGCCTGAAACTTTGTTACAAAAGTATTTAACTTTTTAAACTCAGCGTTAAGTTCTTTAAAAGCAGAAGAGTCAATAGCAGTGCGTGAGTTTACGTTGACCGTGCCAATACCCGGCGACTTACCTACAGCAGCGGTTGCACCGGGGTCCATTGGACTCCCGCCTACTTGCTTTTCGTTTTCAGCCATAACTAACCTCTACTGTTTGCTCGCCAATGAGCCATTGAATGCCAATATGCCCTTTGTCTAACGGACATGTTTTTCAAGTCGTTAAACCCAAAACCTTTATATATGGAAGCAATTGATTCGTATTCCCAGTAGGTAACTTGTAAATTAACCGAATAAAAGTGAAACCCAGTCCATCAAGATCAATAAGTCTCCGTCACATTTGGCGCACTGAGTTTTCACCTCTTCCATTTTTGGACCCGGTGTGTCAGTGGTTAGCGCCTTTACCAACTTGTTTCTGTCGCCTAAATTCAACTTCTTTGCCCATGCTTCCGTATTATCTGGAGGGCTACCGTTCCAAGTGGAACAGCGTGACAACATAAGCGTATTTTGTTCTGCCGTGGTTTTAGCCTTTTTTGCAACGTACAAACTATCCGCACCTGTCGGATAGTTTAATTTTACCACTGACCCATCCTTGAGTGTTACCTCAATGGGGGTGCGTAAATCACGCTTAGGTGGCTCTACTTTAAAGTCATCATCTAGATTAAGGGTTACAAAGTTTGTAGCATTGCAGTTTCCGCAACTTACTTCTAAGTCACGCATTCTGCCGTAGGTGGCTTTTACCGTGCCAATGAAAAGCATGTCACGGTCCCCAATCATAAGGTTGTCAATCAACCCGGGGTTCTCAGATACCTTTAAGTTGCCAATGCTTTGAACAGACCGTTCCAAAAGGATGGACATGTGCTCGGCGTATGACAATTCTTTCTTAGAGGATGCTGAAGCAACAACCTCTTCGTCTTCTCCAGTAAGTTCCCGGATTGAAGCATTGGTTTGCCATGCCCCTTCTACAGGGTCAAAAACACCCCTAAGCAACTCTACTGAGGTGTTAGGGGCATCATTGATGCGTGGGGCTGGGTCGGCAATAGCAGCGTTAGCCGCATTTGTATCTGACATGTTGTACTCCTAATTGTTTAATTATTTATTTAGCGGATGGTAATGCGGCGATGTCTTCTGGAGTCCAAGCCAGAATCCAACCCTCATTGTGCAACACCAATTCTTGGATCATGATGTTGTTATCACCTGCGTTAAGACCACCCATTGCGTATGCGCCGGGCCAGCAGTTGAAGATTTTCATACCAAGTTTTGGTGTGCCTGAGAAAGTAGTTTTACTTCCTGCCTCTACGCTGTCTGTATAAGAAGCGTTTGAGTGTGGGTGGTCATATACACGAACTACAACGTCACAACGGTAGTCAGAGCCACCGGTGCTACCGGGAACGCCGCTCTGCCAGTTGTGAATAAAGCGTTGCCACTTCCACAGTTGGTCTTGTTTTTCAATGACACCACGTGAGAATGTCACGGGATCAAAGTCAGACTGTCCAACCATTTTGTGTGGGTGCGTATTCATTCCACCTTCACGGTAAGGAATCATTTCGTTACGTACCGACAAACCTGACATGGCAGCAAATCCAAGTTTGTTGATGCCTTGAGCAAATTCGCCAAGTCCAATGGTGCTTGGAGCACCTTCATTATTTTGATTTAGCGGGATAAACGAAACTTCAAACTTAAAGTTACGAATTGGGTCAGTTCTTACAATTGGCATGTATTACTCCTTAAAAGGTTTCTTTGACTTGGTTACCGCCAACAAACTGTGTGACGGAGATGACGATAAATTCAGCAGGTGCCTGAAGTGCAACGCCAATTTCTACGTGAACTTCACCAACTTCCATAGTGCCGTTTGTGTTGTTCGTGCTGTCACATGTGATGTAATAGGCTTCAGCCGCACTACGCCCCTTCAAGCCACCCTGTGCCCAGAAGTTTGAAAGGAAGTTTGCAAGACGGGCTGAGATGTCAGACCACAAACGCTCACCGTTTGGCTCAAATACTGCAAATTGAGTTAATGCTTCCGCATTAGACTTAATGTAATTAAGGCTACGACGAACAGGTACATACTTTGTAATATCAGTCTTCTTAAGGGTGCGAGCACCATTTACAATAACGCCAGCGCCGGGAACACCCTTAAGGGTGTTGATATTGGAACTGTACAACGTGCCAATTTCTGCTTCGGTGAATGAGTTCACAAGACCAAAACAGTTACGCACATCGTATGAATAACCAGCAGGTGCCTTAGCAACTCCACGCTCTGTGTCTACACGAGTGTAAAGACCAGCAAGTGCACCACCGGGGTAGGTGTCACGAAGTGCAGCAGTTCCTGATGTTGCAGGGTTTGACATCTTCAGCATTGGGTAATACACAGCGGCGTAAGATGAAACTGTGTAACCGGCAACGGCACTTAAAGCGCCTGCGCTAGTTGTAGCAGTTGCTAATGGATCAATAATTAAGAACGAGTTGCCACGTCCTTCAACATACGCAATTGCACCGTTGATAATCGTAGAGTTTGACTTACCTACAAGGTTGAAAAGGAGTTGACCCTGTACGGAATCAAAACCAGACAATGCGCTGGACCACGCAGTTTGCGTAGCACCGGCGGTGTCGTCAGTCAAAGCAGCACCGGCAGCACCGGCGGTCAAAGTAGCGGTAGCACTAGTTACTGTGTAACTAGCACCAGCAAGGGAGGCTACGTTGAAAGTTCGGACATATGTAGAGTACGTATTGATAACGTTGTTAACAAAACGATTATTGTCAGGATCAAGACTAAGTTCACTCCAACGTTCTACTTCAGTACCACTGTTTTTAACAACAATATTAAAAGTAGGTGTTGAACCTGTAACTAATCCACTTGAGATTTCGCTGGTTAAAGAGTTACCCCATGTACCAACGTTTGCTGCACGAACAGAAAACACAGTTCCAGAACTGTTACTGAAGGTTCCCGCAACGGTTGCTGCTGCGCTAGAAGCACCTGCACCTGCAACACGTGCAACATAGGCAGTACGCCCACCATTTGCAAAGTAGTGGTAAACGGCATAACCTAAATCATATGAACTTGAAAGGTCACCAAAAAGTGATTTATAAGTACCCCAAGAATCAACAAGGGTTGGTGTAGTTGGTCCACGGGAAGACGTGCCTAAAAAGGCAGTAGCAGTGGTGGTAGGACCGGTCACTACGGCGGTAGCAAAAGGTCCTTCGGTTACGTAAACACCGGGTGAGGTGTAAGCCATTATAAACTCCTAAATATGTGGGTAGACAGAGAAAACATTTAAAACCTTAGTACTCAATATTAGCGATTACTTTAGATACCTGCTTGGTTCCATATACATCAGTGGATGGCAACTCTGCCCCCATCTGCAACGTGTAGATTTTGCGGAAAATGCGCTTGCGGTATCCTGCTTCGGCATCCAGTAGGTCAGCCGTAGTCCAGTCCAAAAGTTCCAAACGACGGTCTGTGTTATCAGCGTCCACATGGATTGACCCCCGCCTAAACGGGAAAACCTTACGGAGCATCAAAGATGTCATTTGGCGGTCATGTAGAGCAGTACGGGTGTAGGTAGAAATCTGGTAAACAAGGTCTATAGGGACAAACTCGTTGGTAGACAAGATGGGGAAACTGTTTTTATTGGCAAACTGAGAGAAGTTAGAGGATTCACTAGGCCAATACGTAAGGGCATTGGGTGCTTTTTGCCAGTTAGCAGGAGCAGACGCACCACCCGCTGTGTTGTAATAATTTAATTCTGACTCCGAGTGCTGCCTATTGCGGGCATGGATAAGGTCAATCATTTCAATTGTAATGAACGGGTAGTGGCGTTCGGTTTCACCCTCTGGGTACCGAAAGAACACTTGAACGTCACGTGAGGCATCACGATCATCAGTCACAGTTAAACCCGTTAAACGCTTTTTAATAGCCTCGTCTTCGGCAAGAAGGAATCCAATCTTAGCCATTAAAGACCGCCCGACAGTCCGGTACGCAGAGTTTGGTTAATGTCAGTAGACATATCATGTTGGCTACCGATAGCACTTGTACGAAGTAGTGGATCAGGTGGGTTAGTACCATCACCGTATTCAAGGGTCATTGCGTGAGACTGGGTGGATTCATCGCCCTCAATAGAATAAGAAAACTGCCGACCCTCATGGTCATATGCAACTTTTATTTTATCGGATATATCTTTCCATCCTGATTCCCGTGTATTGGCTTCTTTTTGAACACGGGCTTGTTCAGCCTTAGCGTTATCTTTAAACGCTTGCATAAGGATTTCGTCGTACTTTGACAGGATGTTTTGGGCGTAATCAATGACCCCAAATGACTTCGTAAATACGCCTTTAGAACTCGTGGATGTATAAGAAGAAGAAGAGCCAGTCATGGCACACTCCAGAGTTCTAGGCGTTGGACCTCCTAGCGCACGCTAAGATTACTTTTAGTTTATCAGGTATTGCCTAGGGTTGAAGGCCAAGGAAGGTTTTTCACAGTCATTGGCGCTGGTCCTGTATCAAAAGGAAACTCTTGGTCAATGTAAAGTTCCAAGCCTTCAACAACTACCAGTACGTCATCACGAGCACGCCCACGAACTTTGTAAGACTGTACCGCCATGTATCTACCGTCGTACATAAAGATGTCGTTGAGATGGGCTTGGTATTCAAACGGAGACTGTACCCCTGCTACTCGCATGTCTTCAATGGACGCTACAAGGTTTACAAGTTGTACAGGTTGGCGACCTTCAGGGATGGCTCGCTTTGTATCTTCTGATTCGGTAATAAGAAGAACGGGAATTGTTATTCCTGTTTTATATTTACGACCACCTGTGCCAACGTTGCCTTCGTCATAGACATCATCGTAGGTAGAGCCTGCACTAGCAGCAGCGGCAAAAGGTGAATATTCAAACCACACAACCGTTTCCCCAACCTTGCGGTGGTATTCACGGTACTGCTTGCGGATTAACCCTAGTTCTCTACGAGCATCCATTAGTAGAACGCATTGCTAGTGACCCCAGTTTCGGGGTCCATGTCAATAAATACGTCGGTACGCAAGTCTTCTTCAGTTTCAATAAGGATATGACCTTCAGACTCTTCAGCAAAAATACGCTCAATTGGTCCGTAGTCCCCAATTTCCTTGGACTTGTAAAGGGGCACAAGGCGGTTAGTAGTACGGGACATCCGACGAAGACTCAATTGTTCAATGCGTTCAGGACCAATATTCAAGTTATTAGCGTGTTTACGGTATTCAACTTCCCAGTGTTGGCACAAACTTTGAAGCATCCGAAACCGCTGGGAGCCGGGGATATGGACAGATTCAGAAGTCATTACGTCAATGTCACGTGCATACTCCGTCATTAGGGCCTGTAGAGCCTCTAGAAGCGCTCCAAGACCCACAACGTTTAATACCGCCGGAGTAGCATTTTCTAATGGTGTGCGGATTGTGGGCAGGTGGTAGTTAATAGAATGTTGTGCGTAGTATTGAAGGTCCTCTGGAAGAATCCATTCGTAGTAATAACCTTCAACCAAAAGTTGAGTATTAGCCGCTGGAGTGTTAGTTAACCGCAACACACCATTTCGGTGATCCAGTGTGTAGGCAGAAGAAGTTAGAGGAGTTGCACTACCACCCACAGTTGTGGCAATCCATACAGTTGTAGGGTCAATGTTAGGCTGACCTACTTCAAAAGTGCGCCCAACAGCATCAAAAGAAACCTGAAAGAATTTAGGGAAGTCACGCAAATAGTTACGTGCAAGTTGGACTGTGTGCTCTAAAGGTGTTAAAGCCATTATTGATCTCCTGATCCAACTCCGGGAACGGTATCCAGTAACGCCTGATTTAACTGTGGCTGTGTCTCACGATGGCGTGGAGTCATAACACTACGCACCCTTGTGGTGTCAGTAACAGTGCCCGTAGGCTCAGGAATAAGACGGTCTGTCATCTAATTAAGAGAACGCAACCCAGTTACAACGAAGGGCACCACTAGTCCAGTTAATAACTTTTACGTAAAGGTAAGTAGTATCTGTTGAATGTATAGAAAACACATGGTTATTGCCATAACTATTACCATCTCCGTTACAAACAATTGATGTAGAAGGGGTAACCCCCAATCCATGAGGCACAGCAAAAAGACCGCCACCCGTTGTACCATAAAGATAGGCTTCTCCAGCACCGGGAGAACTTCTAGCAACAATGGTTCCCTTAGTCATAGTAGTTAAATTGGTGGCGTTGGTGGCGTTGGTGGCGTTGGTGGCAAAAGCAACGTTAAAGAGGCTTGGGTTGTACACGTAATGGTTTGTACCGTCATTACTTCCCCATAACCAATTAGGTTGACCACCTTGACCGTTCCAGTTAAAGGTCATTGCAGGACCAGACCCACTTTGCAATAAACTAGATGCGCTAATACTGCCTAAAGACAAAGTAACGTTTGCTGATCCGTTAAGAGAAACAGAGCCTGATGCGTTCCCACTTACAGTAATTGTTCTGGCACTAGCCCAACTTCCTGCTGTACCAGAAACGTTACCCGTCACGTTACCAGTGAGGTTACCAATAACGTTTCCTGTAAGAGTTCCCGTTACGTTTGCAATAACAGTTGAGGCGGTAATAGTTCCTGCTGCAAAGTTTCCACTGCCGTCACGACGCACAAGGGTGTTAGCAACTAGTAAATCAGTTTCAGGAACGGTGTATTCAGCAAGGTTTTCCCATAGCGCAGCAGCAGTCTTAAGCCATACTTGGGATTGACCACTGTTAGAAGAGATAGCGGTATTAACATAAGTATCACCGATTGTCCCTAAAGAGTTGGAAGGGGTTCCCGAACCGGTGCGTTTTGTATTGCTGGGCTGAGTAATGCTCTTGTCAATAATACGGGTAGACGTAACAACATCTGCTGTACCCGCCGCACGGTATACAGCGGCAAGAAGAACATCGCCCGTTGTTAAGGCAGGAAAGGTAGGGTTACTGCCAGCGGTACCTTGGCGTTTAGCCACAGCACCTGCTGAAGTAACTACCACAAGGTCAAACCTAGGGCTAGTTGTATCCCCTTGACCTAAGGCTAAGGTAGTTCCGGTAACAGTAAAGTACGTACCATTAGATAGTACTTCTCCACTGGCAACAACTACGTTTTGATCGGCAACTCCTGAAGCGGTAACTGCACAACCGGAAACTACACCGCTAGAACGGTTACCAAGGGTTACAAAATCTACACTATCTGGCTCAGACTGGTCTGTTACGGATGCATCGGGAGCATTGGGAATTGTGTAACCCATTAATTACCTCAGAGAGTGTCGTAGATGTTCCCGTGAGTCTTGAGGTGTGACCAAAGATCCGACGGGATATTGTAAGTCTTGCCATCTTCAAAGTTAAAGATTGCACGACCCCAATACATGGTCCAAGTGCCTTTTATACGGGCACGGCGCAAACCAGAATCTGCTGGAGGAGCCGGGGTGACCACGACTTCCTCTTCAGAAGTTTCTTCTGCAAAAATGCTAGGTGTACGTTTTGTAGTCATTATTACTCCTTAGTTTGTGAATGTGTATGAGTGGAGCGGGGGTCCGAAGACCCCCCGCCACAACTATCTCCAATATTAGGAGATAGCACCACCCTTAGTGTTGATAAGCACACGGGATTCTGCGGTGATAACACCGAAGCCCCAGATTGCGTACCATGCCAAACCATGCTCACGACCAAAGTCAATGACACCGCCGTCACGGAGTTCCACTGGCAATGCAATGGCTTGTCCGAAGGCGTTGTCACCGATCATGATTGCAGAGTATGAGTCAGCGATTGGATCTGTGTAACCGGCAGATGCTGGGTTGAGGTCAACAACATCTGTGCCAGCCTGACCCTTAAGAACCTGAGTGGTTTCAATGAATACTACGTCGTACAAGCGACCAATTTCACCGAGCATGAAGTTGCCGGGAGCGGCGTACTTCGTGACTTCAATGAATTCAGGCCAGTCACGGAGCGCACGGCTCTGTGATGGGTGTACGAAACAAACGTATGTGTCGCCAAGGCGTGGGATGTTCTGTCCAGCAAGTACTTCAACTGCGTCCTTAACGGCAGCAGGTGAGAGGTATCCCGGTGCAGAAGCCGTACCGAGGGTACCAGCATCGTATGGTGAGATGGAACCACGGGTTGCAGCAGCGGTACGTCCGAAGATAACCGAAGGAGCAACAGCAGCGCCACCACCGAAAGGAACTCCGGGGCTGTAAAGGGTGTTGCGTGCTTGGATGTCCATAGACTGTGCCATGTGACGACCAAGAAGGCGTGAAGATGAGGCCATAACGTCATCAAATGATGCATTGAGCAACAATTCGGTAACGGCTACAGACTTACCTTGTTCCTTAACTGTAATTTGAATCTGGCTTGCAGAAAGTGCAACTGGGTCCATACGGACACCTTCAACCAATTCTGCTCCAGCGTAGTCATCAACCGAGAGGTTGTTGTAACGCATGAAGTTAACGGTGAGACCGGGCATAACGCCAAGTTCAGTTTTCTTAACAGCAAACTGCTCAAAGCGAAGAACTGGCATCGCTTGGAACAAGATTTCTTTTGACCAAATGGTCTGAATTGCGGGTGAAAGTGTTGCATCACTTGAGTAACCTGTAGTCGTAATTGAACTAAGGTTAGCACCTGTTACTGCACCACCAGCGGGGCCGGGAAAAGCCATATGTTTATCCTCCGTGGATAGTGGTTATGATTGGGTTTTAAAACCTGCCCCGTGAAGGGCGGGCTGACATGAGCCTGTCACGCATCTTTGCATACTGTTCCATCGGCATATTCCGAATATCTTCGGCAGTCAATGTTTGGTGTTCCGTTTGAGTTTCCATTGGCCCGTATGGGGGAGCCGTTACCGGCGCACCCCGCAACCGACCCTGAGATTGCTGGGTCGCTTGTTGGATTGATTCAATAATAGCATTACTTCTCTCACGAAGTACGGCAATTGAATTTTCTATCTCTTCCTCAGTGTTTCCTGATACAAGATCAATCAACTCAGGGATGATTCCTTCCGACTCGTCGTTTAGACGGCGATTACGGTAAGAGTTAAGTGCTTGAAGCGCACGCTCTTTTTCTAGCAGGGCTTCCTGCTGAGCACGTTGTTGTTCAATCTCTTCAAAACGGGTGCGATAGTCCTGTTCAATCTGGGAAATCTTGACATTGAACTCATCTTCACGTTTTGCAAGAAGTTCTTTAGCGCTTAATTCAGCCACTTCACGTTGGCGAATGAGTTCCTGCTCTTGCTTAGAACGTTCTTCTGCTTCCTTACGAGCAGATTCACGCTCTTGGGCAATGATAGTCATTTGCTCTTCCACCGTTTTTACACGTGTGTCGGCATCTTCAATGCGCTTGTACATCTTGTCTTTTTCCTGCTTACGGATGGCTTCTACTTCATCCTCAGAAAAAACACGGGATTTCTTAGTTGCGTCCTCTACAAACTGCTCTACCATTGGAGCATCCATAGGAACTGAAATGATGTCCCCTTCGGGAACGTTACGGTTTGACATAATTACTTAACCTCACTGGTTTGGCTATTAGGAACTTATTTAATAAAACGTTTAGTTGTCTTCGTCTGGGCTACGGCGTTGTGCAAAGCGCCCACCGTATGCCCGGGATACTATTTTATTTACGAGTTCGCCTTCCATTGGAGCGGCTGCTCCAATACCCGGCAACGGTCCACCTTCGCTTCCCGCATTACTTACATTAGCACCTCCAGCAGATACAGGTTGTGAGCCACCATCTGGGGTAGGCACCATTCCTGTAGCGAGCATAATTGCTTGCTGGATTTGTGCTCTCATCATGTCAAGGGCACCTTGGTCTAACGCATCGTCTTGCAATTCTTCAAAGATTTCCAACATCTTTTCATTTGGAAATTCTTCACCGAGAATGCGAAGAGCGCCTCGCTTAGATTCAAGACCAAGTTGCATCTTGGCTTGTACCTCATTGAGTTTGATGAGAACATCTACTGGCAGTGGTTCAGGCCAGTGAACAGTTGTTTTATAAGTCAATTGATCCATTGGGTCCAACTGTGTAAGTTGATCCGACTCTGGTTCAGCAGAAACAGCAGGGTTGTACTGCAATAGTTCTGGTCTAAAGATTGCGGCAGTACGGATAATCAATTCGTTAACACGCTCAAGACCCTTAGTAAAGTGGATCTTTTTCATGCTAAAACGGTTCATTAATGGCTGATACTGAATAGCCAAGGCAACACCTGAAGTGTTGGATACCGGCTGGAACTGACCAAGTGCGGTTTCAGGTACACCCGTAACTTCATGCATTGTGCGCTTAATTACTTGGATGTATTCCAAGGCACCAGACATCTCGCCACGTGATTCAAGGTTAAAGACACTGGCATCCTTAGGAAGACCAGCCCAAACCTTCTTAGGACCACGTTCTAACTGGGAAGCCTTGGCACCCGTGATGATGGTTACCGGCGCTGCGTGGTAGTTGATGATGTCAGATACTTCCAACATCTTTTCGTTAAGTTCACGATTGAGAGGAATAATATCCCATATATCACTTTGCCCCCAAGGAGATGACGAAATGGTTACGTTCGGGATATGCACGATTGGAATAGTTCCAATTGCGTTGGGGTATTCGTCAATGAGTTCGTCGTTAATAAACTGCTGAACCATGTCATCAGAAAGGATTTCCGTAAAGGTGTATACCTGACGGGTACCTTCTGGAGATGTACCCCAGAAACGGTATTTAAGTTTGAACCGAGTAAGACGGTCACGGTCATGGGGGTGGTACTCAGGGAAGCAGTGCGCTGGGTTCAATGGGATAACCCGAATACGTCCTTCTTGTGGGATACCAATACCATCTACGTAAGGCTCTTCATAAGCAATCTTTACAAAGCAGTCACCTGTTACTGAGGCAAGTTGCCCCATTTCCCAAAGGGCATAGTGCTTGTTGTTATGTACTTCCCATACTTGGTGCAGGAGGTTCGGGATGATTGCAGAGTTTTGCTCAGGGCAACGAAACTGGATACCCTTGCCAAAGCAGAAGTTGGTGATGTAGTCCGACATAGTACGGACATAGTTCATGTAGAACTGGGATTCACCCATTTCACGACGGTATGAGTAGTGGTGACCCAAGTACCAAGCCCATGCTGCTGCATAACGGTTTAGTCGGGGACCGTGTACCTCAAACTCTTCGTCTGCAAGTTCTACAAGTCCAAGAGGAGAGATGGCAACGGTGAGGTCGCTAGATGACGCTCTATATGAGGGTGACCAGAAGTCAATTGCCATGTTTAACCTTTTTTAGTTAGTAGTTGATTATTTTTTAGGGGCTGCCTTTTTAGGGGCTGCCTTCTTTTTGGCTACTTCTTGCTTAACTTCTTCTACAACAATAGGTGCTTCTTTAGCGGCTTTTGCAAGAAAAGAAGCAGTGGCAGGGTCACCAACTTTAGTACTAGCGTATGCTAAACCAGTGATTAGTAGTGGCATAATTGCTGCCTGCATCCCGGGGTCAAGGTTTGCCTTGGCAAGGAAGAAAGAAGCAGCGCCAACAATAGCACCCTTAATAGTCTGGTCGGTAATTTGGGAATCTTTAACGCTCATTGAAACTCCTTAAGGTTCTTCACAATGATACTTTATTTACAAGGCTATTGTTCTTGTATATGCGTATAAAACGGAGAACCAGTATGGGGGTCATATTGGGCGGCAATATTAAGAGCCTTTATACACAGGGTTTTGGCAGAGGCTGGGGTTAACTTGCTCTTACCCGTGAGCGCTTTTAATGCTCCTAGAGCATAAGATGCCCCAGTTCCCAATGCATATACACCGCTTTGGTCTGATGCCCATGCGTAACTACTGTCAATGACATAGATGGTGGCGTTAACAACCGCTATGATTTCTGAACTTTGTTCCGCCTTATGGTCAGACGATTCCTTTTCAGGAGAGGCATATCCAGTCTTGTCAAAGCATTCCCTGAGTTCAGGAATGAACTTGTTGGTAAAGAACTTGTCCAGTTGCAATCCAGACAGATTGGCTGTGGGAGTAGGCGGGATAAAGACATGGTGCAGAATATTGATAGCCCGCATGTCTCCTGCTGCACCTAGTAGGTACTTACCGTTCTTTGCAATCTTGTTAGCGTTTGACCTGATGGTCATTATCTGAGATACAAAGCCACCGGAATCCATTTCGGACAAACGAGAATCATTACCAATTACGGCAAACCCGTCACCTTGAATTCCTACAATTGTGGTCACTCCCCGCCCAGCAACTTTCCTTTATAGAACATTGTTCCGTCATGGATCGGCAACATCTCAGGATGGAAAGGTCCGTCACCTTCTTGGTAATGAATAATACCAAGACCTTGTTGCCAATCTTCTACGCAGGTAATTGGGCGACCATCTAAGTCCATACCACCCTTAGTTGATGGCACCATTCCATCTACACGTGCTAGACACCCAAAGGAAATAGCGGCAATGGTTTTTGGACCATCCCAATCACCACGGGTACGCTCAGCCCACTCACGGCGATGGATGTGCCCGTAGACTACAGATGATTTCTCTGTACCTAAGTACTTGTGTGCAGTAGAACCACCCGAAGCCACTTTGGTTCCATGAATAATCTTGATGCGGTTATTCAACCAAAACTGACTGGCTGGGTATCCAGCAAAGTACTCCACTCCAAAGTCTTCAAAGCGACACAGGAAGGGAATAGAAAGTACTGGAAAAGAGTCAGGTGTATTACCCTGCTTCAAACCAAATGCTGCTTTTGCGTTGTCAATAATGTAGTTGGTAAGACGAATTTCGTGGTTACCCTCCATCCAAACAATACGAGCATGTGGAGCAGCATCTCTAAGTTGTGCACAAAGAGTTGTCAAATAGTTAATGGTTGCCTGTGTAGTTAATGAGAACGCAGGACTCAAACGATACTTTGACATTTCAGGAAGGTCTGCGTTGTCACCGTTAAGTGCAATGATGTCAGGCTTCTCTTCTTTAATGACTGTAAGAGCGTAATCCATAGCAACTGGATCATGGGTACTAATTAATTCTCCATTAGCATCTCTAAAAAAACCAGCCTGAATATCAGGAAGAACAACACACTTCTTCCAATTAGATATTGATTGCTTAACAGTAACCTTAGGCAACTTAATAGAAGGTCCTTGATATACAGGGTCCCATTCAGGTCCTTCAGCCCACTTAGGTGAAAACTGAATAGCAGCAAGGTCATGTACTTGTGCTTCACCATCTTGGTCTTTAGTTAAAGACTGGTAAAGAGATACACGTTTTACAGAACCAATTTCATTGATGTCAATGTTTTGACGATCAAGAATTTCAACAAGACGACCAAGCGCTTGTGCTTTTGATTCAGGTGGGTTACTCAGTTTATTTGCCAAATCGCTCACAAGAACACTCCTTGTTTACGTGGCGTTGAGTGGTGCTTACACTAAGTGAATAACCAAAGTTTTTAAGAACTTTAGTAAGCCAAGCAGTACTGTACGTTTTTGCTTTACCTACTCCGGCTTCATCACGAATACCGTTTACGGCTTTATCAAGTGCTGCTTTTTCAGCATCGTTAAGGTTCTCACGTATCTGTGAAAACTTACAAGTAGCAGGGTAGTTGCCGTTGTCTGGCTTGTTTAAAGCCTCTAGCAAAGAATCGGGTGTCATGCGTAATCCTTTTGGTAGCCAAAGTGCCCCTCACGAACACTTTCACTATCATACTAGCACTCCACGCATGGACGCAACTAATTATTTCTTCAGATGCCAATCAATATGACCGTCTAAGCGGTCACCAACGTGGGTAACACTATCTTGTACCTTGGTCAACCTACGAATAATTATATTATTCTCATCTTGCACTTGATCTAGTTTATGCATAACTATGCCGTGATCTAGGCTATTTGATTTCTGCATGTGGCGAAACTCTTTAATTGCAAGCCCAACTAAACCCCCAAGTACGGGAATGGTAGCGGCAATGATAGTTGCCCATGCAGCGTTCATAAATTACATCCCATGCCCAAGATCAAAATGAGCACGACGAATGGCAACAGGGACATCAGCCGCTGCACCTGCTCTATGTTCACGGACAAATCCAAACCTATTGGAATGGGGATTTAATGCATAAGCGCCAGTCCCAAAATTGCCTTGTAGTTTTTCAGTAAGGGCACCAATGTGCCCTCTTTCAGGATCTGCCCAACGAGCATCGTCACGATCCATATTAAATGTAGGGGCAGTTATTGTTCTACCTGCTTTATCCTCAATAACCATAAATGGATGAGGTTCTTCTTTTCTTGTTTTTATTACTGGAACTGCAACGTTTCTGCCACTTTCCAAAACTTGTTGAATACGTGGAGCAGTAGTAAGTTCACTTACGCTTCCTGTAATATGAACACCTTTATAAGGAATTGTTTCTTCTTTATCTACAGCATCCCGCATAGTTTCTTTAGAATATTCAGAAGTTGTAGCCCCCGTAAGATGCTTCAACTCCTTTGGAATCATAATTCCACTTGGGTGCTTTTCAAAATCACCAATAATAGTTGGGGCAGTAGGTAATTTATGCCAAGGAATATCACTTAGAGTGTTGCGGCGAAATACTGGGTGTAAACCATTCTGCCAAGCATCTTCAGCATGTGCTCGTTGGGAATCTCGTAAGTGCGCCAAAAACAAGTCTGGATGCAAATGGGCAAACTTGGTGCGAATTACCTGTGCTCTTTGTGCTGCATCTTGAGAAAAATGACCAGAATCACTGAGGCAATTTTCTCTACATCCCGGAGTAGAGCAAGACCCACAAGTGTCTGTAACTCCTGATGTAGCCGCTGGCGCTAAAGCCAGTGTTGCTTGTAGTGATAAACGTGCCATTGGGTTAGTAGATGTTTCATTTTTCTTTGTTTTAGTATTAGATTTTTGACCAGTTAGCAACTGTAAATTTGGACTAGCACCCTCTGATTGGGCAAACTTCTTAAAAGCAGCACCACCTCGTGCTGGTGGGATGGCTCCTAAGTCAGTATCAGATACTTCCTGAAGCGTTTTAAAAAGTGGTTTTACCATATTTAGTCTACCTTTATCGGGTTGTTACGGCGAGTTTCTGTGTTTCCCCTGTTTTCCGATTTGTAGGCACGGCGACCAGCGTTCTTGTATTCCTTTTTAGTGGCGTTCTCTTCTTGTGGAGTAACGACTTCATCGGCAGAGGATTCTTTAAACTGTTGCGGAGCAAAGTTTTGCATAGGGTCAACCGGTGCAGGCCCTACCGCTTCCATGTTCTTTTCAACCCTTACAACGCCAGTAGAACCCCTGTGCTGGGCGCTGTAATCAGAACCATAGGCTATAGGGCGTGGCAAGGCAGGCTTTGATGCGTGTATACCATTACGGAAATGGATGCTTCTAGAAGCGTTGTATTTATTAAATACAAATCCAGAACCGGCGTACACAGGGGATATGGGCATGCCAGATCCTGTAAAGGTGAGTTGGGGGGTATACCCCTGCCCAACTACTACCTCGTTTTGCCCTGCGTCAGCGGTCTGGGATATTTCCCCAGCCGCTTCCACGACTAATCGCTTACGACAGTTGGGTTTGGACGGTTCATTTTACCGCCCGTGTTGTATTCATACTCAAAAGATGGCATTCCATCGCCAGCCATTGCGCCCTGAACAAAGTCAGACAACACTGTAGGTGCTTCAATCCAAGATGCAGAACCTACGTGAGCACGCTCACGCATTGTGTCCATTGCATGCTTGTAGAACATCTCAGGGTTATTATGGTTGTCACGTCCGGGTGCAGACGTTGTGTCCATATATGCGCCTTGAGCAAAGTCATTAGGTACATCGGTGTCTGTGGCTACGCCTTCTTCAAAACGAAGTGGTCCCTTGTTACCGGGAATGCTAGGTGCAAAACTACGTTCAAATACGGGTGTGCCTTTTTCAGGGAACATCGGTGCTGGTGCTACGTTCACTAAATCCTCCAAATAGGGGTGTGGTTACTTACTATTACTTTACACTATTTTGATAGTGCTTACCTAAAAAACGGGTTATCAGCCACCATGATCTGGGGCATCGTGTCCTGAACCGTCATATGGCAGGCAATAGCAAGACTGTCGGGGTAGTCGTCAAAGGCTCCCTTTTCGTCAGGAGCAGCGGCGAGCATGTACGGGCCACGGTAAACCTTTTCAAGATCAGACATTTGTTGGTTAAAACGCTTCCACATACGGTTACGTCGTGCCTTAGAGTGTCCCGGAATAATCAACTGATCACGCTGAATCAGTTCAGTTAAGTGAACCCACCGCTCATGCTGTGCCTTGGAGTCAGAGGATACCGAAAGTACTTCAATGTCTGGTAGCAATACCTGTAGACGTTCGGCTACCGCACCACCAACACCCTGTGCGTCTACACCCATGCGTAGAACGTCATAGTTTCTGATGAAGTCAATAATCTGAAAGTATTGGCTTTCCCAGTCCTCGTTGTTAATTTCCATCCAGTTAAGAATACGGTGCTCGTAGAAGCCAAATGGGTCTGGGTGGTCCCAGTCAACCCATACGGCGGTTACTACCGTGGAGTCATTGGCACGGGCTACGTCCACTCCGATAACAACAGGGGTACGCCACCACTGCTTGACCAGCCCCATAGACGGGTCATACATACGCTCCATGCGTTCTTCGGTGACAAACATACCCTTTTCCAGTACCCACTTGTTGCAGTAGGACATTTGGAATTCGTCAGAGTCTTCCCCAATGCGTAGTTTTTCTTTAGAAATAAACTTGGCATAGTTGTTGTTGTACTTAGCGGCAGTGCGCCAGTCATATTCAAAGTGGGCTTGGCGTACCCTACGGCTGTTGATGGTACGTCGTTTGTTGTACTGAATCATTTTGTAGAAGTAGCATTTGTTTCTACTAGCCGTACCAGTCAAACAAATAGAACCGTTGTTAAACGCCAACATTGGTTTGATTGACTTGGTAATCATAAACTCGTCGGCTTCTTGAGCCTCGTCAATAAGAACAAAGTGATAGGTCTTAGATTCAATCTTTGCTTTAGGGTTACAAGTCTGCATACGACAGATAGAGCCTGAGTGCTTGAGGGTAATGATGCGACCACGACCACGTGTACCACCGGATGTGGCTTTGTCGTCAATCTCTGGGTCAAGCAGGAAGTCCATTGCATGATCGCTAGTTAACTTACTTACAATACGCCCAAACACCGTTTCAGCCTGCTCTTCAACAGGTGCAAACACCCCTACCCAAAAGCCTTTGTCAAACTTACTAAGCCACGTTGGGTATATAGGTGCCAACTTTGGAAGGATGACCATCATTGAAGCGCATACATTAGAGAGCACTTCAGACTTACCCGACTGACGGGTAGCCACTACAGTTATTTCTTCACCGTCACCCAAGATGATTGATTCAATAAGACGGTACGCAATAGGTACTTGGTATGGAAAGAGTGTGATATTACAAAACTCTTCCATAAAGATAATCAATCGTTTTACGAGATTATCAATAAACTCAGCAGAGGTTTCGTCTAACTCTTCTGCTAAATCCGCTTCCGCCTCAGCGTTTTCTATTTGTTCTTCTTCTGTGAGCACGTACTAAGCATACTCCAATAGTAAGTGTGAGCACCCGGGAAGGAAAGGGGGACAACCCGGGTGCTCACGGGGCTGCTGGAAAAGAAGGGAAAACCAGCAGACGACTAAGTATATCTAGTGGATGTCTCGCTGTGCAAGTTCATCCCAAACTGAATTAAGAACAGTCAGCGCTTCTGACACTTCTTCTTTAGGACCATCTTTAAACCGCCACTTATCAAATGACGCTGCAAAGTTCATGATGGTGGAATCCATCCAAGGGGTAAGCGCTGACGTTTCCATTTTTGCAATACGGTTATCCGCTTTTGCTTTTAACTCTTTGTTAAAAAACCTCATTACCAGTTTCCAATTTCACTAGGGGTGTCATCAGTAAACCTACCCTGAATAGCGGCGAGTACGCCAGTCTCATCAGTCAACTGTTGCCTCTTACAAAAGCCAATTTGAAGGGTGTATTTGAAAGCCCGCACTTGGATACCTTTACCGTGCCTCCAAGGTGGGTTTATTTCTTTCATAAACCCTGTAGCAATTAAAGGGGTATTAGCAGGAACGTAGTCTCGTACTATTAAATAAACTCTGCCTACAGCCTGCACGGTGTTTAATGTGTTTTTAAAAAGAAAATAAGAAAAAAACAAAACAAAATACGTAAAGTACAAACCTTTAAAGCCGTGTACAACGGTCAAGATTAAGGTGGTTAATACAGTTAAAACAAAACCAACTAAAGGTGTGTACGCTTTACTCAGGGAAAGCGTCTGCTCCACCCAGTTTCGTGTAGTTATACCTATCCAATGACTTATGAACATACGCTCCCTTTGAATTGCTTCTTGAGAAGTCGTGGTATATAGCGAGTGGGACGTTTTCATATTTGTAGACATCTGGTCCTTTTGGTCTTCCATTTTTTCTAGTTCCCTCAAATAGTACATAAACAGTACCCAAGTTATTTGAGGTAGGGATTAAAGTATTAATTCCACCTTTAGGAATAAATTTATGTTTAGTAAGGCGGGTGCTGAACTGAGGTCCTTTTCCATAGTTCTCAGGTACTTCTACTAAAGAATTTACGTCTTCTGTGTTTGTTTGGTAGAGGTCGGCAATTGTCTTAGTACGGCTGATAACTTTTTGAGTTACCTCATCCGGAATAGCCCAAGGGAAAGCAGCACCTTCATTGTAGTCTACGTTACCTTTACCCCTGTTGGGACCAAGCCCACCTTTTCTAGCCATTACCTACCTGTTGGGATTGCTGTGAGTTAAGTGCTTTTAAAACTGCCAACTCTACATTGAGTCGTGCAATTTCATTAGTAAGGTGCTGAATGACCTGTTGTAGGTCTACTTGCTGGTCTTCCATTTGATGTCCTTTAGGCTGGTTTTAATGCTGGTGGCACTTTATCAGCAATGGCGTACTGCCAGTGCCATGCTTCAAACTCTGCTGACGTAGGGTCAGAGCCTTGAAGGTAGAAGCCGTATTTAGGACCATTGGTGCACATCCACTTAAGCATCTTAGGGTGTGCCGAAAGGCTTTCAATCTTGCCCTTGATCTCTACACCAAGGTCAATAGCAAGACCCCATCCGTGATTTGACTTGCCGGGAGTTGAGCAGGGGGCCATGCCGGGCTTGAGGTACCAAGTAGCACCTTCATAGGTACGGGTTACTTGTGGCTTGCGACCTTTGTCTTCTTTGGAGTAACGCTCAAGAAACAATTTTAATGCTGGCTCAAGTGGGCGGTAGTCACCAATGTTCTTAAGTTCAATACCAGCGGCTAAAGCAGCGTCGTACATGGCATTGAAAGACTTAGCGGCGGTAATCCACATTTGACCACCACATTTTACTTTTGCAAGTAAAGCGGCATCCATTTTACCGTTAGGCACTTTTGCAAGTGAGGGGGGCATGACCAGTTTGATGTAAGGATATTCCATGCACCCAGTTTAGCGCAGTTCGTACCAGCCAGCGCCCCACAAAGACAACAACCGATTGAAGTATTTGTCATACATCATGGCAACCGTATCTAAACCGTATCGTTCCTTGGCGTACTTACTAATGGCTTTACGGTCAAGGGTTTTGACGTTCTCAGCGGCATCCACAAACTCTTGCAGAGAATGGCACCTAAAACCCGTTACGCCGTCAATGACCGTTTCCGTGAATGCACCCCAGTCGGTAGATATAACTGGGGAGCCACATGCCATAGCCTCAATAGCAACAGTGCCAAAAGGCTCAACATAAAGAGTTGGGGTAAATGTGGCGATAGCACCACCCATTAACTTGGCCCGCTCCTCTGTACCCACCACACCGACGTATTCACCGTATTCTGGGGGAATGCCCTGCCCAGCGATGATTAGGCGCTTACCGAGCAATTTACATACGTCTACGGCAATCTGGTACCCCTTACGGTCAATCAGACGACCAATGTACAAATAGTAGTCATCAGATGTTTCCTGTAGCGGGAAGTCTTTAACGTCAATGTAACTTGGGATTACGGTGTCAAAGAACTTGCCGTCAAGGGCGTGGGGGTCAGTTACCTTAGATCCATAGCAGGAGTGCATCCACGCATAAGACTCAAACACTTTGTAGTCTGCAAATGAACCACCATACCCAATACCAAACTCTACGCTGAGCGCTTGAGGGAATGCGTCTGCAATAGGTTTAGAAGCATAACCTGTAATTAGGCAAATAAAGTCTTGTTGTTCAAGGCGTTTGCCAATCTCCCTAATCGCATTACCATTAAATGTCTGCCAGTGAGGAAGATTCCAGTCAAAAGAAGCCGCTGAGTAATGGTTACTACCAACTGCCTCTAAACGCTGTTCTTCAGTAATGCACGTAATCCATTCGTCACATGGCGCTTCATTGGATGAGCCTGCGTACAAGTACACAGTGTGCCCAAGGCTCTTCATCATGATGCAGAACTTACGGACTTTCTCTGTGTAGGCACAGGCCGTGAATTCTTCTGTTGTATTTGTGTGGGGAAGGCTAACTACGTGAAAACGCACTTAGAACCACCAGAAGTGTTTAAGGATTGAAAGTGATGCAAGTACAACCCAAGCGCAGTTAAACAAAATGATTGTTGGAAGTGTTTTACGGGTTGAAGTCCAAATAAGAGCAACGCTTGAGATAATGGCAAAGATGTAGAGCCACCAGAATTGTTTGCCAAGAAGTAGACCGGGAAAGATAATTGCAATCTTGGTAGCAAATCCCCACGCCTCTACTGTGTTTACCTTGTTCCAGTACTTCTTGGAACTCATGGTCTTGACAGCGTTAAATACCTTGTTGTCCATTTTTGGTTTCTTAATAAACGGTTTGTAAGTTTCCCCAAGTAAGGGGGATAAGTCTTCCATTAAAAGCGTTCCTCAAGTTTTTTAAGTGGGTACTGGTCCATCTTTGCAGAGAACCATTCCTTCATAGCATTTGAAATGTTTGGAAACTCGGTAGGGCGTGTTCTAGCATTTAGGTCACCCTTGAGATATCTAAACACATGCATGTCTGGCATGTTCTCTATTTCTTGATACAACTCTGACGGCATCTCCATGACTTCAAAGAAGCGTTTGGAGTGGGTTGCAATTGCTTGGGTATTGTTCCAAGGCTCTTCGGTAACTTTTGACCATTCATATGTCAAGCGGAGCCACTCTCCAAGGCTCTTTGCCAACCATGTCTGTGTCTCCATAGGTGGATTATGCGTTTCCATCTCTGGTGCAGGTGTACCTAAGTTGCCAAACACCCCGTCCTCTTTGTACAACTCAAAGTACATTACAAAGAAATCAGGAGCAGCGTCTATTAATTCTTTGTTATTGCCTACGTTTGGTAGGGCAAACCATGTTGCACCAAAGTGTGTCTTTGTTTCTGGGTTCCATGCAAACCCTACTGGCGCATAGTTCAAGTTGTCACAACGACCAGCCTGAGCAGCAAACTTGCTTTCGTCTACAAAAACAGCCCGTGCAAGAGCAAACAATCCATGATTGTTGACATCAAAAGGTTTAAAAACTTTAGTCTCTTTAAAAGAATCGCTTACCATTTTTTAATTTACTCCAAAAACTAGACTGTTCTTCCTCTTCAATTCTATCGTCAACAACTTTTACGTATCGCCTGTATGGGGCGGCAGTACCAATCGCAGGGATTGGTTGCAGCGGAGAATCCCCAAAACCTCTTCCAGATGAGAGTAAGTAATCATCCGTTGTACCCGTCACTATCTTTTCAAAATCTTTATTCCTTTTTATAGGAATAAGGTGAGCAATTGGCGTGCCGTACTTAATGTTAAAAGAGTTACCAGTAGTAATATTCAACACTACATTCATTGTGTGGTACACATCAGTATGCACAATGCTTGGGACTATCGTGTAGTTGGGATTTGGGTCAAATAGTGGAGGAAGTATCAAAGTAGACCATCCCGGAGCGGTACGCACCATGAACGGGTTTACTAATTTTGGGTAACCTGCGTCTTCTATTTCCCGAACGCTGGTCATAGGGCATTTACCAGTGGACTCAAAAGTAAATGGTTCATTTGAAAAGAAATTGCCAAAGGGCAGGTTTTCCATTTCAACACTCCACTTCAACTCTATATTTGGGTTGGGTGTGAAGTAAGCGTTTGACCAGAAGGGAAGCGTTGCCCCAAGAGACAAGTAGTCTAATGTCCCAGCACATCTGCGAATAGACCCTTGTTGTTTTGATGAGTTTTTAAACCAGTCCGGCAACGTCTTATGGGTATTTATGTAAGGGGATGCCTCTAGTAAACGCTCATCCCTTGGCATGATGAGTAGTTCACCTTCTTTTGGTTGATAAACATTTTTGTATAATCTGTGTTTTTTCTTAGTCATACCTAGTTAAGTTTCTAAGAGATTCCGCATGATCTACCAATTCGTGGTTATTGCGTCCTGAGGATTTATCATACATATCTTTTTTAACAATATTACGAATACCTAGACGATCTATTGCTCTAGTTGTAGATTGTATGTTAAGCACATTTTGTCCTTGTGCAACATGTATAAAATGACCAGACGAGAACAACCCGTAAAAACTACCAAAGTCGTCGTAACGCATAGGTGGTCTTTCAGACCACAAATCAAGCATTTCTTGTAGTGTGTCGTTTATTGGCATTTCCGATACTGCTTGCCAAAATGGTGTGTCTCGCCTATCACTGATGTAATGAAGACGAATCATTGTCAGCAAGTTATCCATAACACTGGACATCGCTTTGTTGTATTGCTTTTGTGAGTGCTTATAAGTAGGAGTATAACTTGCTAAATAAGGAATTAAAGCCTTTATTTGTTGGATAGTACTGCCAATGGATGTGGCCTCTAAAGGTTCCACAAATGACGAGGCAAGCCCCACAGCACAGCAGTTGTTAACCCAAGGTTTCTTTAAGTATCCGGGGTCAAACTTAAAGTGACGGTGTTTATCAAAAGAATAACCTGTTAGGTTAGATAACTCTTCTGCTGCCTTATCCTCATCCATAAATTGTGAAGAGAATACATAGCCATTGCCACGTCGTTCCTGTGTAGGAATCTCCCACGCCCAACCTGAAGACATTGCCCGTGCTCTAGTGTATGGGCGTATTTGGTTAGAGGGGTCTGACTCTGTTGGGCCAGCAATAGCCGAGTCACAGAGTAAGTATTTACTAAACGACTCCCAATCGGTGTTTCCTATATGGGTCATTAGTACTTTGGAAAAACCGCTTGCATCAATCCAGAAGTCGCCAGATAAAGAGCCGTGAGTCTCCAGTACAACAGATTCAATGTTTCCGGTCTCAGGGTTCTGCACCACGGACAGAACATCGTCGTCCATTAATTTTATGCCTCTCTCAAAGCATAAAGATTCAAAATAATTATTTAATTTAAAAGTATCAAAATGAAATTGATTTGTATTTTCATGCAGGTTTACACGACGAATCTTATTTTCTGTCAAACCAGCAGACGTGGTTTGTATGGTTAATAGTTTTTCACGTTCTATAAACCCCATATAAGTTGGGTAAAGACCATAAGCAAAAATGGTCTCATCACCAGAAACGCTATGGAAGTAATCAGGGGTTTGACGTGTCCAATTTTCAAAACGAATCCCGTATTTGTGAGTAGCGTCTGTGCGTACTAATAATTCTTCAGTTGGTATCTCACAAATACGCATGAATTCACGCCAGTGCTCAGTAGAGCCTTCGCCCACCCCTATTATCCCTACTTTTTTAGAAGAGACAACAGTAATGGATGAGTTTGAAAAGGCTTTTTGCAGAGATAACGCAGAGATTAGACCAGCAGTTCCAGAACCAATTATGACAATATTTAAGTTGCTATTCATCTGTACCACGTTACTAAAGAGTATTTAACCCCGTCAACCACGGGATTGGCGTAGTGGGTGTAGGGGTAAGAGGACGGAAATATAAGAACAGAGTTTTCTTCTGCCTTTATAGTTGTATTAAAGTACGGCAATTCTAAATCTCCCCCAGTTGATGTGTTTTTAAGATACGCAACAATGCTAAACACCCTGTGCATGTCAGGACCATAATCGTAATGGCTTCTGTAGTGTGCACCTGCCGAATACTTTAACAAATTAAAAGGTTCATGTAGCCCATGATGTACTGTGTACTGCTCGCAGTAATCATTGACACACTCATATATTTTATTTCTAATTTCCTGCGTAAATAAACTTTTTACAGGAGAGTCTTGTCTAGGGTCCATGAATAGATCAAGATGGCAGGCAAGAGATGACCTATAGTCGGAAAGACTGCCATTTCCAGTAAAAGAGTCATCCCAGTACAGACCCCCAGTGCTGTCGGAGCACTCTTGCTCTATGGCATCAATAAAAGTTGAAACGGCTTTTAGATTAAAAACGTCAGTATATATATTTACAGCAGGAACTGGGGTACTAACTGTATTTGGTGCTGATGGCATTTATGTCTTCTTCTCCTACTACATTTTGTTTATTTTTTAAAACAACATGCCATCTTCCCAACAGCGGGAGCCTAGCAATATACTTTACATAGCGTTTTTCAACCAAAACAGGGGTACCCTCAACTACGGTACCATCTTCAGACGTATATATACAAGACAAATTCTTTATATCAAAATCTTCAAAAAAGGTGCATGACACTGAGTGTGCTTTGTGGACAACTGCTTTTGTGTAAGTTTCAAATGCAATAAGTAGGTTTGTATTGATAATTTGAACTTTTGTTCTATCAAAGTTTAAATTAACAGTTTGAGAAGAGTCCCCAACGAGAATGGGAAGTTTTAATTCCTTTGCTAGTTTTTCAGCCTCTTCTAAACAGTTTTCAGAAGGACAATAGACTAGGCGACTCATTTTAACTATTTAATGTTTGTATCTGCTCAGTCAATGCTTTGTGTCTTTGGCACATATCATATAGGTTTTGCTTGTCACCATAATTAGAATGTATTGCAATTACTGTAGGATCAAAGGTTAATGACGGGTCTGGATACGTGTTGGGGTCAAAAGTCTCGGGGTCTATAGCAAGAATACTGCACAGTCTATAAAGTTCACGAGTTACGGAGTCCTTCATAGAAGTTGCAATAGTCAGTTTTTCTGCATTTGAAAGGTTTGCAAAAATGGTCATTAAGTCTCCTAGGCGTTTAAAACGATATAAGTATATCCAGATGATCCTGAGTAATTATCTGAATCTGCTGTCTGTCCAGCAAGCGTATCATAGGAAATTCCAGATGGAGTTGTATCAGTTATAACAATTATACCTCCACCGCCTCCTGCTCCGCCTCGTTTACCAGCAGAACCGGTTACAGCAGGTGCACCTGCTCCACCAGCGCCACCGACACCACTTGCCCCTCCCGCACCACCTGCACCGCCTGCGTAATGAGTGTGATTTGGAGTATGACTTAACGTATGGTGATTTGGGGTATGGTGCCAGCGTGCAGTGTTGTCCGAACCCGTGTTGTGCACGTATGGTTCATATTTTCTATACGACGGGTTTTGGTGGTGTATGTTTGCGGTTGAGTAAGTGTAATGGTTGTGTGCATATCCAGCACTATCATGATGTGTAGTGTCTATATAAGCAATATGCGGGTAACCATGATGAAAGTTTCCAGCGTGCCACTGGTGGCTATTGTGTCCTTGGTGCGATCCATGATAATGCCCTGTATGGTCTCCACTTTTTCCGCTACCACCCGTAGAATGGGAATGAAAGTTTCTGCCGACGTGGGCAGTGTTTGTGTGGTTTGGTGTATGAGGTCCGTTGTTATGTGCATGGTAGGTGTGCACTGGGCTGTGGCTCGTAATTACTGCAATTGATGGTGCCGTTGCGCCCGGAGTTCCAGTTGCACCGTTAGCCCCAGCACCACCGGGGGTTCCCGATGCGCCAGCAGAACCAGCAGAACCAGCGGCTCCACTTATACCTCTAGAGATAACTTTGCCAGTTCCTGTAATCGTTTTTGCTGCAAGTAAAACTATTCCACCTCCTACACCTCCTGAACCACCAGCACCACCGGGTCCAGACGTATGGTTAGTTACAGTTCCCGGTGAACCACTTGCCCCAGCGGTGCCAGAAGCACCAGTTCCACCTTTACCTCCACCCGCACCTACCGTTGAGGCATTTGGTGGATAACCACCATTTGCTCCAGCAGCACCTGCGCCACCCGGAGAACCCGTTGCTCCTGCTTTACCGGGCCAACTATCAGGAGCAGTGTAAGCCGTACCTGTTGCACCAGTAGAACCGCTTGATCCAGCAGATCCACCAGAAATAGTTGTTATGGTTCCATCATTTTGAATTACTTTTCCACTTATCAAAGAGTTAATATGTTGTCTATAACTCACTGGAAGTTGCGTAGCAGTAGTTGCCGTGCCACCTCCACCAGTGTTACCCACTGAGTAAGTAAGCGAAGTAGATGTAGAAGTACCGGCAACTGTTCCTGTAGAAACAGAAGATGTTGGTTCAGCGCCTGCCCCGGTGCCATGCCCGATGTAACCGTTTAAAGTTAATGTTCCCTGCACAAACACACGGAATCCGTTAGTTTTAAGGATAACCCCAGAGTTAATCGTGAGGTTTTTGTAGTTCATGTCTGTTGTCAGAGTGGTATCCGCAGAGATAATAACTGTTCCGTCTGCTCCAGTGCCATAAACTGTGTCATTACCAAGACTTGAAACACTTTGTTCGTATCTAGATATAGCCATTTTTTACACCTGTTGAATATAAATTGAGGTTCCTGCGTTTGCGCCCGTTACATCAGTAGAGATGGATGCAGGAAGTGCACTAGCAGAGGATACAACAATGATGACACCACCGCCGCCGGGAGATGTTGCAGGGGCTTTGATATAACCAGTTCCAGAAGATGGTCCAGAAATGTAACGAGCAGCAACGATTACTACTCCTCCACCAGCCTGAGTAGTTCCTCCAGCACCCCCACGCAGGGGCGTAGGACCGCCAGAAGCGGTTATTGAATAACCAGTAACTGCTTGCTGTGCAACTCTAAAATAACTTGTTCCACCCTGAGCGGCGGTTGGGGCAGTTGCCGTGTACGTGGCTGCTGCGTTTCCACCAAGACTGCATGTAACAGATGTTCCTACGCTTCCCGTAGTAGAACCGCCTTGGGCAATAGACCCAGCAGTAGAAAACCCAGCAGTAAACCCAATAATTGAGTTGTTGTTTAACTTTAATATATTTTTTACAAAAACACGGTAACCGTTGGGCGCTATTCGCACGCTTGCGTTAATGGTTAAGTCATTGAAGTAAACATCTCGTGTTAGGGAGTAAACGCTTGATGAGGGAACAATAGTTGTGGAGTCACCCAATGTAAGAGTGGTGGTTCCGTCTAGTGTCCTATCACCGTCGTAACCGTTTCCATAAACAATGTCTGGGCTTTCGTTGTAGTAGGAAACCCAGTAGGAGCCATCCCACTGCCAACTTTTAGAGCCAACAGTGTAAACCTGATACTGGTAAGGAGAAGCAGGAAAAGTAATTGCTGGCATTACGCAATACCTATATCTTCAACAATTAAAACATTTGGGTAACCACTAGAGTCTGCATAACAATTACCAGTCCCTGAACCAACTAAACACGAAATAGAAATTGTTGTGGTACCACTAATTCCAGTTAAATATCCTGTCAGTGTTGGTGCGTAATATAGTTGTGTTGTTGTCGTAAGTGAGTAATCTCCTCCCGCAAATTTTGTAGCACCATTAAATAAAGATACATTGAAGTATGTGGAAGCAGTTGCAGATTGAAAATATACTTGTGCAGTTACTTTATATATTCTTCCCGATACGGCTGTAAAAGATGGGGCAGAAAGAACAGTTACTGGAGCGGTCGTAAGAGCGGTGGTTGTTGTTTTTTTAGCATACGCAACAGCACCTCGTGGGGCTTTAGTCAACGCAGAGTTGATTTCTACCCATGCAGACCCGTTGTACATAATAAGTAGTTGCGTGTCTGTTTCGTAAACAAGTTGACCAGTCCACGGCGCAGATGGACGAGTAGTAGATGTTGCTTGGTATGGCGACATTGTGCCACCACCTAGTTCAACCCATGCTGAGTTGTAGTAGATGTAAGTAGCACCGGTATTTGTATCAAACCACAAGTTTCCAGCAGATGGAGAAACTGGGGCAGTTGCAGAACTTGTTAGTGGAGCGCCTGCACCAGTTGCTCCTGTAACTCCTGTTGCACCTGTAACTCCAGTCGGACCCGTGGCACCTGTCGCTCCAGTAACTCCAGTAGGGCCAGTTGCACCCGTTACGCCAGTTGGCCCAGTGGCTCCTGTAATTCCTGTTGCACCAGCCGCACCCGTTACTCCAGTAGCACCTGTAAGTCCAGTTGGACCAGTCGGTCCTGTGTCTCCCGTAACTCCTGTAGCGCCCGCTACACCAGTTGGACCTGTCGCTCCAGTTGGGCCTGTTGCTCCAC
>Ga0102863_1000069_pt1 | contig 35541 bp, 44 predicted proteins | sample Colrivmet1449A02_FD_78451 | JGI IMG/M metagenome (GOLD analysis project Ga0102863, IMG submission 78451) | Estuarine microbial communities from the Columbia River estuary - metaG 1449A-02 | ecosystem: Environmental > Aquatic > Marine > Intertidal zone > Estuary | place: USA: Columbia River...
CTGAAGATATGCCGTATGTCCCTAGATAGATAGAGTATCTATTATATATATGGGGTACGGGGGGGGCGGTGTGGGGGAGTGTCTGGGTTTAGTCTTTGTGTTTCCTCATCTCATCCTGTGAGTGGGTCTGATATATCACACATATATCTCTGGGAGCTTGACTGGGTTCCTGGAAGTGTGGTAGACTGTATACGTACCGGTAGAACGGTGGACTATCTTGGAGGGGCGTTGTTCTACTAGTACACAGCTATGCCATATAAGGCCCAGGATTGTTCGGGATAATACCTGAGTAGTCCTGGGCTTCTCCTTTATACTGGGTAAGGCTTCTCCCATCTGGATCTGTGATGGACAATACCTGAACTATCTGAGTTAAAGATACCTCTAGTATTAAATTAAAGTATACCCTATACACACGGGTGAGTGAACCTATCTGTGTTTGTGATGGGGAAGTCCAGTTGAAGCTTATAATATAATGCTTGTAGACAAGTTAGCTCACCTGTATACATGCAGTTAGGCATTTGTTATTCCCCTCTCTTGAATATGTATTATCACTATTAGAACTATTAGAACTTGTGATTTGCGGCGAATCATATTAAAGTTTTGTTTTGAGTTGCGGCGAGTCACAAAACCTGCTATAATACTTCTAGCTGCTAATACGGGCAGTGATTACCAAGGAGATTAAAATGAAGCTAGGTTCAATGTTCACAGTAAGACAAGCAGTAAGCAATGTTAAATACTCAATCGAATTGTTGGTTGAGAGAATCGTCTGGATGTTCTAATCATGCCCGCTAAATATACTGGCAAAAACAGTTATACTGATAAATTGGAAGCAAAGATAGCAGAACTTGATAGATTAAAAGCTTTAGAAAAAGAGGTTATTCTTGTAGAGGATCCATTACTATTAGAGGAAGGAGAGTAATATGACTAAGAAGAATATTAAGATTGAAGTTTGTGAGTCTTGCGGGAAACCCAAAGTGACCGAAGAAATGAACGCCTTTACAGCAGTACAAGAAGCAATGCAGTATATAAGAATTAACGACAACAGTCCATATATGGTAGAAGAACTGCCACTTTACGAAGGGAAGATAATGTGAGTAATACAATTACATATGCAGGAGTAATCCATATGATTATAGGCTTTACTATTGGTAGGATTATAGGCATTATGCTTATTAATAAATTGGAGAAACGTAATGGTAAATGAGATTATATTCATGACTGTTATGTTTGCGGCGATTACCATTATTATTAAAGGTTTGTGCGGGATTGCAGGGAAATTGATTAAATGAACTATTTGAATTTAAATATACCTACGTTTCTTGCTTACCTTGATACAGGGTTCTTATACAACGAGGAACCTAACTATAAGAATGATGCTATACCAGTTGAAGTATTTAATTTTACTTCTATACCACAACGCTGTGGTTTGTTTAGTGTCATGACTGAGTGGGGAACACAGCACGCAAGAGTACCGATCCATTACCTACGCGCAACACCAGAAGCCACAACAGCTTACCCATTGGACTGGTTGCAGCTTTGGGATAACATGTCGTACTACGCAAGTGCCGGCATCTATGACTACTTGAAGAACAGAACAGCTATGATAATGTTAAAGGACAAGACAAGACACAAGGCTAAGTATATGTTTACTATTGACTGGTGCCTTGGACCACAATACCATGCAGGATATGGTGAGATGGCAGCAGGACACAAGTGTGCACACGTCTTTGAGGGTGAAGGTGGACAGTTCTTCATGCAGCCAAACAACAGACTGCTATGGCTAGATGGTGGTGCATGGATTAGTAAGGAACTGACCAAGCCAGACTGGCAAGTCTTTGGCTTAGAGTTCAGCTGTGAATCTACTGGCTCACGTTGGGTATCAGAATCAGATGAAGAGTTATACTTCTACGACTTTAAGGAAAAGCCATGAAGGTTATTGTTTGTTCTATTGCTAAGAATGAAGCACAGTTTGTTAAGCGTTGGGCCGAGTCAGCTAAAGATGCTGATGAGGTATGGTTGCTTGATACTGGTAGTAGTGATGACACTATTAAGATAGCTAAAGAGTGTGGTGTTCATGTTATTGAGAAAGCATGGGAAGATTGGTCTTTTGCGGTGGCTCGAAACCATTTGCTTGATAACCTACCTGATGAGGATGCTTGGCTTATTAACTTAGACCTTGATGAAGTATTGATTGATGGTTGGCGCGGGCATGTCGACAGTGCACCAACTGATGTCAACAGATTAAGATATGAGTACACGTGGTCATGGAAAGAGGATGGCACACCAGGATTAAAGTATCATGGGGATAAGATTGTGCGTAGACACAGTCACCACTGGGTTAATCGTGTACATGAGGTTAACATTACAAAGCCAGGACATGAAGAGCGTCAGGCTTTCGTAGGATTACAGATCCACCATCATGCTGACAACACTAAGCCGCGCAGTCAGTATCTTCCTTTACTTCTTAAAGATATTGAAGAGAACCCTAACAACGACCGTAATACTTATTATGGTGCGAGAGAATTGTTTTTTCACGGGCGATTTGAAGAGGCAACTACTCTATTCAAGCGTCATCTGATTATGCCTGAGTCAACATGGAATGCTGAACGCGCATGGTCAATGCGTTACCTAGCTAAGATGAATCCTACTGAGGCAGAGCATTGGTTGTTGCGTGCTTGCGGTGAGTACCCTTCAGGTGCTGAGGTATGGACTGACCTAGCTAGACACTACTACATAGCAGAGAACTGGATTGGTATGTACTTTGCGGCTAAGCGTGCAATTACCATACCGTACAGTGCAGGATTATATTTGACTGAGCCTGATGCTTATGGCTGGTGGCCTAATGACATGGTTGCTTTAGCTGCTCATCGTATAGGTCTTGATAAGGAAGCAATACAGTATGGTGAGATTGCTCTTGCTTTAAGTCCTGATGATAATAGATTGAAAGATAATTTATTCTTTTATAAGTTGCGCGGATCTAAAATCAATGTGGTCATACCAACCAAGACAAACATCAGTGGCTTGACCAAGCTTGTTAATCAACTGCTTGCTGACACGATGGTGAATAAGATTATCATTGTTGCAGATGGCAGTGAAGCTTATAATAACTTGACTGCAATACCACAGTTCAACAAAGTAATTAAAGTCATGGTCAATGAAGGCGTTGGCATTCATGCTATGTGGAACTTAGGCATGAACATTGCAGGCTATGACGGACACATTGCATTCATCAACGATGATGTGAGTCTCGATAAAGATTGCATGTATGAATTGGGTGGGTCGTTGTCAAAGAATCATGACTATGGTTTGATCTGCCCAAGCTACTCAACAGTTAAACCAACAGAGGATAGAGTTGTTACTGACACATGCCGTAGTAGATACGATGGTACTGGTGGCATGGCCGGCTTCTGCATGGTGCTAGCTGAGAACTTGGTGCCACGTTTCCGCTTTGATGAGAACATGAAGTGGTGGTATGGTGATGATGAGATAGTTGATTGGGTTACTAAACAGAATCGTAAGTGTGTGATTAGCGCGGCGACCAGCTGTACACATGATGATTCTAAAACTATAAAGACCAATCCACCAAAGGACTTTGCTGCAATCGTAGCAAACGACAAGAGAATATACGAAGGAAAGAAGAATGCATAATGCAGCAATGGAGTTTATATACAGTAGCTTTCATGATTGGAAAGATGATAGAACTGATTTGAAAGTATTAGAAATTGGTTCGTTAGATATTAATGGTAGTGTGCGCCCAATGTTTAAACCATTTCAAGCTGAGTACACTGGTATTGATATGCAAGAAGGACCAGGTGTAGATTATATATTAGATGCTGCTAAGTTTATTAACTTTGAAGCTTATGATGTTGTTGTTTGCGCCGAAGTCTTTGAACACACACCTGATTGGAAACAAATAATTTATAATTGTTATAATAATTTAGTTGAAGGCGGAATCTTTATTGGTACTATGGCAGGTGAGGGTAGGTATCCACACTCAGCTATTGATGAGAATCCGATTCGAGAGTGGGAGCATTACTCAAATATAGGATGGTGGGAATTGCAGCAAAGCCTTAAGCAGCAAGGGTTTAAGCAGGTTAAAGTAAATGTATTTGAGAATGATACCCGTTGTTGGGCTGTAAAATAATTAACAATAGATAAGGAAGTTCATATGTATTATGAAAGATTAGAAGAAACAGATAAAAAGTTAGAAGCCATCGAAGCATGGCAGAAGAAGCAGTTAATAAAATTATATGAAAAATCAGAGAAGAAAATAATGAAGGTGTTTAAAAAGTTAGACGCCACAATACCTGAGGAGGTTAAGCGTGGAAGCAAGTGAAGTAGCACTCAAATTAATGTTGATGGTAGAAGAAGGATACACTTTAGATGATGCCATTGCTGACTATAAGAAAGTTATAAATGCTGTTGGTGGATCCATTACTATATCAAGTGGCAACAATACACCAAGCAATGTACTTGGTAAGACAGGTGGACGCAACGTTCCAGTTGTTAAGCATCAAGATATTAAAAGTAAATTAACTCAAACTATTTCTGCTCAAGCAGGAACTGCAGTAACATCTAACTTAGTACAGTTCTAATGATAAAGAAATTTATAGATACAACAGCGGGATTAGCTTTTACTTTGGCTGGTTCTGCTGTTGTCTTTATAACTTTGTCTGGTGACACTAGAAGAATAGCGATGATAGCTACCGGAACAGCTGTTGTTGTTCACTATGTATACGAATTAACGAAAAGAGATTAATCATGGCAAGCAAACAAACACAAGGGCATATCTCTACTCATGACATAGAGTACAATGCTAACCGTAAGATTAGTTGGAAGAATGATTTGGCTTTGCGGCAAAGAAGGAGAACGTTTATTCCAAGGATTCTTAAGCTCTTTAGATAAAAAAGAATTCGAAGTTAAGCGTGACATGTTTCGCAACGGCAGGTTAGTTGTTGAGATAGAACAGAAACATCGTGACCAAGATTGGAAACCATCCGGTCTATCTGTGACCAGTGCCAAGTGGTGGATCTATTTATTTTCTGATGATGCCTTTATTGCAGTTGAAGTTGCACGCTTGAAGAAGTATATTGAAATCAATAATAGTATGGAATTAAAAACATTTGCACCACGTAGCTATAATCCTACAAGAGGATATCTACTGCTCGAAGAAGATGTAAGTAAACTAATGGCAAGTGAACTCTATGATACTAAGGGGAAGAAATGAATAAGTTAGCATGGGATTACATAGTGCCGGTAGTATTGTGTAAGCATCTGAAGAATGCTAGGCCAGGTCAACTAGCACCAGGTAAATTACGTAAGACAATTGGTGGTACGTTACATCAGTGTGCAGCTGATGCTTGGGAAGCAATGGTTGATGCTGCTAGTAAAGAACAAATAGTTTTAAAGCCTACAAGTTCACGGAGACATGTATCGTACACTTGGTCAACAACTTGCTGGCTTTAACCAACGCTACCAGCTGGAGCCTATCGAAGGACAAAGTACCAGGACATATGAAGGTAAGAAATGGTATTTGAAGAAGGGCATGGCTCCACTGGCAGCACCAGGTACATCTAAACATAACTTAGGTATTGCAGTTGACGTAGCTAATGCTAAAGGTCACACGCTTGAGTGGTTAGTTAAGAATGTTAAAGACTTTGGATTCTCATGGGAGGTAGTGCCTGAAGAACCATGGCACCTAAGGTATGTCGCTGGTGATAATGTACCTGCACGCGTTAGGGAGCATCTGGACGCGTCTGGTGGCACTGTAGCATGACATGTGGGCAACGATAAATCACACTGTGAAAGTTAATAACCGAGAGGTACCTTTCCTTGTTGATGACCTGCTGGCTATAACAATTAGGCCAAGGCCCGAGAATGAATGGCAAGCTTTAATGGAAGCTGTTCCCGGTGATGAACCAGAAGGAAGTAAAGATGCACTGCAGCCACTGCGTGAAGCAGTAGTAGATTGTATTGAGATGCTTTCAGAACAAGACCATTTTATTATTGATGCTATGAACTCAGAACAAATAACTTATGATGAGTTGGGCAAACGATTAGGCACATCGCTTACACATGCTTGGCGTCTACGCAATGCAGCATATAAGAACTTAGAACAGATACTAGAACGTCACGCTGTTATAAGAACTTACTTAAGGTTAGACAATGAGCGATGAGTGGGCTAAAGAAGTTGTCAATGATAAAGACATACATGATTTATCTTTAACATCTGAACGCATTGTTCGCGACAACGAGAATGGTTTAACTGTTAACTTAGGTTTGTCTAATGAGTTCTGCATTAACCTTTGCCAACGTTGGACTAAAGCTATACGCTTTTCTGACACGGACTCAACTATCATGGTGTATGCTTTCTTCCAAAGCTTTATAGATTATCTTGATGAGTATTTAAAGGAAGAGGGAATTGACTTCAGAGAGTATCCTGAGTTATAATATTATAATGAAGAAAGAAATTAAATATTATACATGCCGCAAATGCAACACAGATTTCTCTGCGCAGATCCGTCAAGGTAGAGACCCGCAGTACTGTTCCGATAAATGCAGAGGTACTAACCAAGGACCTACTGTTTGGACTTTAACTTGTAAGACATGCAAAAAAGATTGGTCTTTGGTGCGTACCAATAATGGTGGACGCAAGCCACACTTTTGTCCTGACTGCTATGAATCTTCTAACAAAGAACGCCACAAGCAGAGATTAAAAGAACGTGATAGAAGTTATGCTCCTAAAAATAAAGATGATGATAAATTTAAGATGGTTAACTTTGTGCCAGCTAAACCATTAATAGATTATTTAGGACAAAATCTTATTAAGAACGAAGACTGGGCTGTTGTTACATCGCGTGACCGTAGTGCACAAACACAGATGGCAGCTAAGCTTGGCACTGATTATAATAGTTTAACTTACTGGCTTAGACCAGGAGCTATGATGAATGTTTATAAAGCTGATGAGTATGCTATCCGTTTGCGGACTACATCCAATGCTTATCTGGGGAACAAGCTTCTATGAGACGAAACGTGTTGATGAGTCGAAGATTGAGAAGCAGCGTGAGGCTTCACGTAAGTCCATGGAGAAAGCCCGTATGCGTCGTAGAGATACTTTGCTGCAGCAAGGTTACAGTCCAGAGTCAATAACAAGACAAGGTCACCTCCGCAAACCTTCTTGACCATCTCTCGATGACCAGAGTTAATCTGTAGTAAGCCTGAGTCCCAAGTCTTATTCCTATTTAGGTGATATGTCATCTTACCTTTACTATTCCACGTAGCATTGATTGCTTTGATGCGGCATCTTGATTCGCGCCAAGCAATGAAGCTAAACTCTTTTACTGGCAGGCCAGCAGCTTTGATAGCCGGTTCCCACTTGGGACAACTGTTGGTGGCAGCTGATGCTTGAGTGGGTATAGCAAAAAAAGTTATGGCAATAGCCAATATGAGCTTACGCAATAATTTCTCCTTTGTTAAAACTCAGCCGGCAGTATTGCCTGGCTATGAGTTATTCAGCTGATGAGTCAGCCTTCTTATCAACCTTGGCAAATACCGAGTTGATTTCTGTAGAGCTTAGTCTACCATCATCGAGGAAGGCTCTTGATAATCCTTCTACTACGACTGCTACTCCTGCTACGCCAGCCATAAGGCAAGCCTTCCAAATAGGTACGTTAGCTATTGCGCCGGCACCTATCACTCCTAATCCTGATGCTGCAAATGTTGCAAGGATACGTAAAAATATATTATGTAGTTGTTTCATAACTTCTCCTTATTTATTCTTTTCCATTTCCTTAAGTCTATTAATGATATCGTAACGTGCACTGTTTTGTTCATTGCCACCGATAATACCACCTGGGAAACCAAGGAACGAAAATGCTGCTTGAAGTTTTTTAAGATTATCTGAACTGTCTTTAACATTTCCACTTGCAGTTGTTGAACTGTAAATACCTGGTATGTTACGTATACCAGGTATATCTGTACCGGCAAACAATGGATTTAATAAGCGCGACAATGTTGATAGCTGTGGTACTGCAGTTTCAATTGCAGATTCTGCTCTTGCTGGTGCGCCTTCTAATCTTGAACCACTAAAGAATTCTCTACCGGCTATTTGTTCTAATGGTCCACGCACTGCTGGCGTTAATGATGCAAGCAAACTGTTAAGGTCAGTCACACCCTGTTGCAATGGTGATGGTGAACCAGCACCTGGGAAACCAAAGTCTGGCTTAGCATAGATAGCACCATACCCTGGTATCTGGCCAAGAATAGTTCCACCTGCATCAGAAATATAATCAGGAGTCAATGCACCAACAATGTAGTTAGGTGAAAGAACACTAGATCCATCTGCATTCTCAAAGTTTCTACGCGCAGCATTGTACTTCTGATACAGACCTGGGTTTGTATACATGTTTACAAATTGGTTAGGTAAGTTGCGGCTCATCCACATCCAGAACGGAATGAATTGTTTTGCGACTTGGTCTAACTCTGATAGGTCACTATAGTCTATTAAGAATTTAGCTGTGCGGGCAACTGATTCTTGTGCGGTAAGTCCACCCTTAACTCCATCAAAGGTAAAGATAAAACGTGATTGGTCTTCAATTTTATTACCGAATGAACGTGACTTACTTGCTGGTGTTCCTGCAACTTCAGATGCTTTTCGTAAGGCGTCTGATTGTTTGCCACCTGTGAATGGTATTGTACCCGTTGCTTCTCTGCCAGTAATACCTATCTTACCAAAGCTACCATTATAAAATTCTTCTAAGTCACCAAAGCCTGCACCACCACTGTACTTAAGTGCATCTCTTGCTGCAGCTTGGTCAGCTTTATCAATGTTCTTTACCTTAAAGAAATCAGCAATCATGTCATCTAATCTTTCAAACTTTGTTATTGTTGGAGCTGTTTCCTCTAAATACTGATTCCACTTATTGCTAATTTTTATTCCTCTAGCAATGTTGCGTGGGCTTGCACCACCTGCAAACATTTGGAAATAGTTGCTAACAATATTTCTTGTATGGAAACCAACGCTAGTTGTATACCAAGTCTTTACTGATTGGTTGTATGTATTCAAACCTTTTATGAATGCATTGCGTTCATTAATGTTTTTAAGTTTGCTAATGTTATTAAACACATTGGCAAGTTCAACTTTAACTACAGTGTCAGGCATCACGTGTGAATCTAATGCAACAAAAGTATCTTCAGCTAACTTAACCATAGTTTTTAATTGTTCTGGCTTTAACTTATCAATAAACTTAGCTATCTTTTCTGGAGAGTTAGAAAATAATGTAGCATATTCTACTTGTGTTTTGTACAATAAGTTTGCCCATGCATTAGCAGCATCATCTTTAGCAGTTATAGCTTGTCTTAAGTTAAATAAAATATTTCTAATTTCATCTAATGCATCGTTTGCACTTTCACGTGCGGTGTCAGACAATGCAGATCCTTCAATCTTTCTTGCCTTTGCTTCTATTGCGCCAAGTGTCATGTCTAAATCTTTAAGAACCCATGGTTGCAATGCAGTCTTTACTTCATCGCCTGAAGCTGTAAGAAGTCTTGACTTTAATGATGGTCGCAGTGGAGTTGATATAGCGTAGTCGGCCATTTTCCCACCTACTAAAGCTGGCTTATAACCAACTCCCCAATTGGTACCTGTGTCAATCAAACCACGAGTTGTTTCATCCCAGACCATAGCCATCAATGCATAGTCATCAATGAATTTATTGGCGTACTTTTCTAAAGCTCTTTCAACATCAGTATCAAAGAAGTCACCTTTAAATTTACCAAAGTCTCTAGCAATTTTGTTTAATTCTTTTAGACTCTTGATAGATCCATCTGGGTTTATAGTCTTTTGCCCAAAGAATAAAGCATCTCCCGAAAGTTGTCTACCAATGTTTTGACCAGGAAGTGGTGGCTTATTAAAACCAAGAGCAGACAACACAGCTTTTGCTGTATCATCTTTTCCACTTAAAAACTTTAATGCATTTTGTGTTAATGTTTCAGGAAAGAAATTAGTACCATCATCAACGACTGTCATTCCTCTAGACTTTGCAGTAGCAATTAGTTCCTGCTTTAATGTATTTATCTTATTAGCAAAATCAACTTCAGCTTGAACTACTGGTCTGTCTACTGCAATAGCAATCTCATCCAATGTTTTAGTTAAGTCAACACCTGGTGCAAGCAATTCATATACAGTATTTTTATATGGAGCGTTTTCTTTTGCTAATGTATTTGCAAGTAATGCTTTAACTGTTGGAGCTGCTACCTTTTTAAATCCTTTATACGCATTGTTCTTTGCGACAATTTCTAATGCATCAACAGATTCTTTTGCGGTAGCAAATGCACCTGACCTTAATCCAGTCTTTGCATCGAAGACTACCTCAGGTATGTTAGCTCCTGTAATAAACTTTGCAACTGTACTACCACCTGGTAGACCTACATTCATTGAACCTAAACGAGTCTTAGAAAGAACGTTACCAACATTTCTAGTTAATGCATTGCTTGGTTTTCCAAGTGCAACCTTAGCTCCACCAATACCCCAACGAAGACCACCAGCTACACCAAGTTCTTTAAGAACATCATCAGACAAACCACCAACACCTCTTACAGCAATCTTTTCAATAACATCATCAGTCATTGTTCTAACAAATGCTTCTGCTCTACGACCTGCTGCTGTGCCTACAAGTTCTGAAGCTTCTAATGCTGCTTGGTCTCTAAGTTCTTTAATAGATGTAGCTGTAGCTGTACGTGCACCAAAGCCAAGTTGTTTGCGCGGGGCAACAGCTGTCCACCTACGAGTAGCTTGAGCAAGCATTCTATCAGCACCTGTTACTCCACTTTGTTTAGCAACCTGTGCAGCTTCTGCAACTATAGCAGCAGCACCTTGTCTTACTTGCTTCTTAGTTGCACCTTCACCAAGTTCTATTGCAAGTTTTTTACTAGCTGCTTCAGTTACTTCTTTAACACCTTTAGTTACTAAATCTTCTGCAGCTTCACGAGCAATTCTTTCTGCTGCTTCTTTACCTGCAGTTTTAATTACAGTTTGCAATCCTATCTTTGCGGCAGTTCCAGTTCCCAATGTGAGATATGTTGTTGGGTCAAGACCAACATCAAGTACAAAACCAATTGTGCTATCTAACCACTTGTGACCAGTGTTAATACCAAATAATTTCTTTCCAGAAAGATTAGGGTCTTTAACTTCATTGAAGAAATCTTTACCAGCTTCAAATATATTTTGATTTCCACTTAAAACATCGTATTGATTCTTAATTGAAGATTGAACAACGCGCTTACCAACATCTATTACTTGCAATGGTTTAAGAATGCCCCACTCTAGTGCACCAAGGCCAACATCTTTATACCAAGGCAGATCTGGCTTAGCTGTTTCAATTTGCTTTGGTGTGTACTTTGTACCATACAACTGTGCTTGCTTATAAAGGATCTGTTCATCTAACTTTTCGGACAAAGGGATACCAGCACGTGCTAAGTCACTTTTAATTACAGGTGTAGATTTAGGAGCAGTAGTTTTAGGAGTAGTAGTTTTAGGTTGACCAACTACAGTAGTAGGAGTAAAGCCTGAACCGTATACAGTTCCAACCCAATCAATTGTTGTTGGGGTTGTGGGTGGTTTAGGAGGTGTTGCCATTTACTTTCTTACCTGTAACGTTGCACGAACTTGGTCGGTGAACGGATTAATACCAGATTTATTTATCTTTGCTAGCACTGCTGAACCTAAATTCTTTACGTATGCTTCAGTATAGGCTTTAGCATTTTGTGCAGTAACCCCACGTTTAATAAGGTCAGCGTATCTTGCGCTAGCTTTTTTATTTATATAGTCCACTGCTGGCTTGTATGCCACTGTGTTACCATCTGGTGTATTTGTTAAACCATAACGTGCTTCTGGATTTAAACCATACTGGCTGAACACATGAGTTTCTTTTTGTGCTTTGTATTTCTTTAATGCGCTACCTTTTTGACTATAAATATCTTTAAGTTGGTCATAGTAGTCACCGCTAGTAAGACCAGTTCCAGTTAAGTAACCTTCTTTTGCGGCCTTTCTAGATACTGCTGATACATCTGCTAATGATGTTAAGTTATCAATGTTATCTCTAGTAAATCCAGACAACTTATCATCACCACTATAGTTTTTAGTTTGAACATAATCTGGTGCTTCGTACTCATACCATTCATCTTGCGAATACCACTTGGGTGGTTTCTTAAAACTAGCAATGGTTCCTTTAGGGTTAGCAATGTATTGGAATGCAGTATATTGCGATGCCCTAATAGGGTCTTGAAACTCCATAAGATACTGATTGTATACTTGACCTAGATCTAATCCTGCCATAAATAATCCTTACTTCTTTTTAGCAGCAGCTGTTGCTTTTACTGCAGCTGCTCTAAGTTTTGGAAACTCTTCTTTAACTTGTGCTGGTGTTGCCTTTGGATTAGCAGCTATAAACTTATCAACTCTAGTTGTTAATGCTGCGCTCTTTGCATTAGCTACTTGTTTAGCAAGTGTGTTAACTGCTGCTGAACGAGATGCTGCTGTCTCTGCTGCTGCTTTATCAGCGGCTGCTTTTTCTGCTGCTGTTGCTGCAGCTAAACGGGCTGTTCTTTCTTCTGGAGTTTCAGTTGACTCAGTGGTATCTATCTTAAGATTACCAGATACTTGCAGTTCAGCAATAGCATCTTGCAATGCTTGTTCACGTGCAACAGAATCTCTTTGTAGTTGCAACTTAGCTGAGTTGTATTCAGTTTGTATTGCATTTAATTGATTCAACTGTGCTTGTGACAAGCTTCCTTCTTGCTGTGCTTTTTGTGCAGAGAGTTGTGCTTGCGCAAATCTCTGTGCCATAGCTTGTTCATTCTGTCTAGACTGGTTTGCTTGTGTAGCAGATGCAGCAAGAACTGTTAGAAGATTATTATAATTAGCTGCTCCACCTTGTGCTGCTGCATTAGCTGCTTGTAGTCCAGGCTCTACTCTTCCTGCTTCTACGCCACGAGATGCCATGTACTGAGCAAGGTCACTAGCTGCTGGTGCTGCAGTAGCACGTTCAGCTGTAGCATAAGCATTCTGTGGTGCATTCTGCAGGTAAGCTTGCAAGTTAGCAAAACCTTCATTAGTTAAATTGCCAGCTTGTGTATATGCAGTACCTAATCTATTAAATAAATTACTATAGGTAGTGTTTGCAAAATCTGTACGTTGATTTCTTTGGTCTTCTAAAGTTTGGCCCAATGCATCTGGAATTGCACCATCTGCATACTTACCAAGTTGACCTTGATAATATTTCAAAGCTTCTTGTGCGCCCAGCCCTTTTCTTTGTAACGCTGCGGTATCTAATGCTTGCTGTTGATTATACTTTGCTATTTCTAAATCTAATTTATCTGATGCAGTCTGAGCTTCTAATCCACGAGCACTACCTAATGCATCATAATAAGATGCTGGTGCACCGCCACCACTGCCACCACCAAGTAGAATACCTTCCCAAGGATTACCCTGTTCTGGAATAGGAAAATCATCTGCTAGGTCAATACCAGCACCAGCTTGAGCTTCAGCAGCTGTAGTAGGAGTTATAGTTTTAAAGACAGAAGGAGCACCAACACCAGCAGCCTTAGCTCCTGCACGTGCACCTGGAGGTGCTGCTCCATATTTAACAACTCCTAAATTACTACCACTAGTATCTGACATACAATCCTACCTTAATTCCAATAATGCTGCAGCATCAGCAGCTATTTGTCTTGCTTTATCTGATTCTATATTCTTTAAAGCATCTTGATAAGATTCTTGACCTTGTGTTGCGGCCAAGTCATATCCTCTTTGCTGATTGGCTAGGTCACTTCTAGCATAACCTAATTGCCTAGCTCTTTCTGAGGCATAGTCACCTAATGCTTTATTGTATGCGCCAGATCTAATGCCCTGTCCATACAATCCACGCTTGCCATAGTTAGCAGTAAGTCTTGGCACTTGTTTTTGTGCGCCAAAGGCTGCTTCATCCACGGTAGTAATAGCACGTCGACCAGCAGTATCTGCCAGATAACGCTTATAAGTATTGATTGCCTGCTGCTGAGCAAAGCCTAGGCCTAGGCCTCTGCGCTGCTGCTCATAAATACTTGGGTCAAAAGCCATGTAAATTACCTCTTATTATAATGTAAAAAATTTTCCTATTACCATTGCCCTATTGGGCAGGTCGCGTGCTTTAACTTTACTTTCATCTTCATAAAACAGCCACATTGCTTGCACTGGGTAGTTGGTTTAATAAACTCTGGGCAGTCCATACATAAAGAATATCTAGCACTTTCTTCTTCGTCACTAGCGTACTCTGTGTTTGGGTTTAAAAAATCCCAGGGTCTCGTTACTCCTATCTTAGCTTTATAATCCTTCCAAGCTGACACTATTCCTCCGTTAATTTAAATTCTGTACCATCCCAAATCATACCTAATTGTAGCACACTTAGTTGTTCTTCTTTAATTGGGACTATTGTAGGGTTTGAACTCATGCCGGCAATTAAAGGTTCATGGTTTTTAGCCACCCCTACAACGCCAGTAAATTCACCATCTACTACACATGCAAAAAAATCAAATTGTTGATTCATTATTTCTCCTTCTATTATCAATTGCATCTTCCTTGGCCTGTATTATACCAGTCTCCCCAATATGTATTTCCTGCTAGGGAAGAACAATCACATCCTTGACAAGCACCACCGCAATTAGTTCCTGTTCCACCAGTTGCTCCGCAGCCACCTGCATAGTATATTCCATTGCGATTTTGCCATATACAAGTAAACTCAGGTCCTCTAGGACAGAAGCATCGTCGCGTATCAGTAACTCCTACACCACTACAGCATGTGCAGTTAGGAAGTGGAACATATCCACACTCTGCTGATAGTCCTTGTGATACTGCATAACTGCCACAACTTCCATCAGCGTAATTAAAAATTAAAGTTGTTCCACTACATGCTTGTGATAAGAATGTTCCATATGGAGTGCATGCTGGAGGAGGAGGTTGATACCCACAGGCAGTGCTATTGTAAGCTAGTATTTCGTTATACGTGCCACCACTACCATCAGCACGTAAGTTAAAGAGAGTAGTACCACTGCATTGGTTTGCTGCAATGAGTGTGCCATACGGAGGATAAACTGGTGGAGCAAACGGAGTAACGGCATTTGATGGATCTGTAGATGGGGATTGAACTCCATAGTTAGTTATTCCAAATATTGTAAAAGTATAAGCTGTTCCATTTGTTAAACCTGCAACTTCAATTGGTGACCCTGCAGAACTTCCAGTCAGTCCACTTGGTGAAGAAACAGCAGTATAAGATATAGTTCCTTTACCAATATAGGATGGAGGAGTAAAGGTAATGACTGCTCGAGTGTTTCCAGCCGTAGCTGTACCCATCACTGGTCTACCTGGAGTATCACCTCCACCATCTATAAATCCAAGGATCGGCATTACGCGCTCAAGTCGCCAACTGCTACCCAAGTATCAGGCATTGCTCTTTTAATTAAAGTTGCAGCTGTCCATTGTGCACGTGTCTTAGTTCCAGGGTTTGAATTTAATGATACACCAGTGCCTGGAGTAAATGTTATTTGTCCTGCGCCAGTTTGAAGGAATGTTATTTGTGTGCCAAGTGGAAAAGCTACAGAAGAATTGGGTGGAATAGTTACGGCAACTCCCGTTGCATTACTGACCTCTATCAATTTGCCATCATCTGATAAAATTAAAACATAACTAGCAACCTGTGCATTTATTTCTAAGTGATAAACAACATTGCCTGCCGTTACAATTCCAGAGGCTGGAGTTGGAACTGATATAGTTCCTACTGTAATGCTTGATGCAATAGCTGTACCAATATTAGGTGTTCCATTTAAAACTACTGATGATTGAATCTTAATGCTTGTCACGTTGCCGTCAGCAAGCAATGCAGTAGTAATAGCACCAGCAGCAATAGTTGCAGTTCCTATCACTCCTGTTCCAAAGTTCGTACCATTCTGTAATGATGTACAAAAGTTAGCTATTGATGTGTTGTTTGCGTTATGTTGTGCGGCTACTACTGGGAAGCCAACTTGAAACGCAAATGGAATATTGATTGGTGTAGACATTATTAAGTACTCCTAATTTTTCTTCTCTTGTATTTGTAAGCTATTGAATTTAATCCCCATTTTCTACCTGGGAATTGAACCTCATATGTTGTTTCATCTGGTCCTAGGAATTGTAACTGTATTGCAAAACCTCTTCCAAGGGGTGAAATACCTTTTCTTTTAAGTGCTGCACCTTCTGTACTAAAACCATACGTTGCAGAATTAGCAAGTAAAGGTTCAGGTGGTGGATCTGCTACATATTCTTCACCTGGACTAGCATCATTTAATACATATACTGCACCACCAGTTGTAGGTGCTAAGAAAATACTTCTAGTTCCACCAATTACATTAGTCTCATCATAGTTTTTATAACGATTTAATCTAATAATTGTATCAATAGGTACATCTTTAAATACAAAGTAAGGACGAATAAAAGTTTTTAACTGCGCGTATGTTGCATCGTTAAACCAAGATGTAGTGTAGTATGATGGGTATCTGCCGTTAAAACCTGCACCTGTTGCAATGTCATCGTCAACATAATTATAATCATCTACAAAATAAACACACGGTAAATCATCATCTTGACCTGTCATTAAATAATATGGTGTGTCATCAGATGTTCTCCAATCACAACCAGATAGTAATGCAAAACCAGATACACCTGAAGGTACGTCTTCCTCAAATGAAGGTGCAGTTTGAAACATACTGTATGCACCATTAGGTCCGATTGTAGCATCAAATATTAAATTAACAGATGCATAAATTGGTGGTGGTCCATCATCGCCTGCACGATATGGCAACGATATCCAAACTCTATTGCGTACAAATGAAAGTGTTATAGTATTAGTTGCAATAGGATTAATTTCACCGTTAATAATTAATGGTCTTATACGTTCGAAGATATCATTAACACCATTACGATTGTAAAAGAATAATCCTTGCGGCCAGTCAAAGAAGTATACTCCACCATTACCAGCAATAGCTTGTTGTGGTGTGTCAATACCTAAGTTGGTTGTAACTTCTACAAGTTGGAATGAGTCAGCATCATAGCCCATAAGAAGATAAACAGCTTTAGGTTTAAATATTAATAATTGTCCATCAACTATTTGAATGCCACGTATACCATCTCCGCCTGCAATAATGTCTATGTAGTCATCTTGGAACCAGTTCTCTGGTGAGCTTTCGTGTGACCAACGAAGTCTATTAGAATATGCTGTACCATCTTCATAAGTATTAGCTACAAATAATTTATTAGCATGAGCAACTGTTAGTTCTGCGCGCGGCATATAACCACCAACTGGTAATTGGTATGGCTGCCATGTAGGACCAGATGCTGCTAGTGCGGTTGCGTATGTATTTCCTACAATCCACTTATACATTTGAGCTGCATTTTTACCAAGCGCAATATACAAAGTATCTTCCCATTGAGTAAACGATGCACCGTTTAAAGATTCAACTACCAATGGTGTAGATAATGCACTATCTAAATAACTAAAATCACCACCAGAAGAAACATAAACTTTACCATCTATTGGTGTTGCTGCATCTTGCAACCCAGTTGAAAGCATTATGCGCGGAGAACCAGTATATTTATAATTATAAATTGTTTTAGGATTCCATGTTCCAGCAAATGTTATTGCAGTAGTATTCAGTTTTTGAAAGCCGGCACGAGAAAACACACCACCACGTGGGTCAATCTCTACGTTAAGCATTCCTGGTGATTCATTAGGCTTTAATTGAAATTGGTCAGCACGAAAGTTAAGCCCACCGGTAAAGTTAAAAGCTTCTTGTACTATAATATTAGCCATTATTTACCAAGCTGCTCCTAATGCGGGACCATTGCCTACACCTGGGGATACCCTTACTCTTGGACCCAACCCATAACTAGATCCGCTAAGTTGTAAACCACCAGAATAGATTATTGGTTGATTACTAGATGGTGCCGTTAGGTAATCTTGATAGTTCTTTAAGTTTGTAACAAATTGTTCTCTATAAACCCTTGACATTTCAGCATCTTCTTGGAACTGATAAATGCGCGACATTGTATAAGCAATCAAGCATGCTTGCAATTCGTTGTCTAAGTCTACATACTGAGTACTTGCTGGGTTGTTTTGGTTAGCATCAGACAGCCAGCTTAAGTTTGGTTGACGGTATCCTCTGACCTGTAAAAAGTATGTCATGTTTGGTCGCGGCCATAGGTACAATGAATTTGAATATAAAGAGAAATAAGCTGGAATATTAATTTGGTTATTAGAACCTATCCAAATTCTTTCAGCTTGATGTTGACTAATATAAATTAACTCAAGACCAAAACCAGCAAGCTCGTCAGTTCCTTGAATAGCAATAACGTTAGTTAATTCTTTGATACCAGGTACTACTATAAGCTCAAGAGTGTCAGGGTCTTCGTATGTGTACCCTTCCATGCTAGCTGGCAAATCATAGTTTACAATATCTGTTGGCGCAGTTGAGTTTGTAACAGTAAATACTTCCTCATCACCAAATATTAATTGAGTTCCTTCAGTTACGGTAGTAGTATAATTTGCTTCAAACCAAGGCCAACGAACTTCAGAATCTACAATTGTTTGAAAACCTTCTTTAAGAAATTGTACTACTAAGTCTTGACTGATATCATCAGTGTTTTCATTGGAGCCAATTTCTAATTGAGAAAGACTTTCAAGCAGTGATAATAAATTAAAACAATTTAAACCACCCGTTGGATCTATTGCCATGTTAAATTCCTATTCTTTAGACTTTGCTAATTTTTCCATTCGCTTAAGATGACCGATGCAGAAATCAGTTCCTTTAGCTTTAGGTGCGCGGCATCTTTCTTCTTTAAGATTAAAACCAATACAAGTAGGCATTGCGGCAACATACTCAACACCAGAAGGTGGAGCAAGTTCAGTATTAGATTGTACGTAGCTAGGCATAATCCCTGCAACATCTTGTCCAGGTCTTGGAGAATTATACATCTCACATCCTGCTAAAACTTGACTTGTATATACTGGTTGTCTTGTCATATGTTTAATCCTTCATTTGATAATTTGTTCTTTATATACTATACAAAATTTTCCATTTAAAAGGAAATAGCTGGCACCAAGAGAGTTGCCCGAAGGATGACAACCTTTCAACTCTTAGCACCAGCTAAACCTATTTTAACTAGCCGAAGCTAATTAATTATTTATGCGTCAGCTGACAAGTAGCCCTGACGTGAACGGTTAGAGCAAGTAAGCTGTCCGTAGGCCAAGACGATGGCGTAACGAGCATCTTTCTGTGCTACTGTACCTTGTTGGAATGGCGTTGTGGTCCACCAATGTCCGTTCATACCAGTGAGCTTGAGGTACTTCGTATTAAGGAAGTACATCGATGCATTGGATGATTGGTTACCTGGCATTGCAAGGTCAAACACAACTGGTGTCTGCTTGAACATCAAGTTTTGAAAACCAGCATTAGCTTTAGCTACGTCCTGGTAACGTACGTTTGGTGTCAACAGAGACTCATACTTGCTGAACAATGGCTCAGTTGTTATGATGATATCTGGTGTGTCGTTACCCTTCGATGCATTGTTGTACACGTTTGCCATGTTAACAAGGCTCAAAGTTGCGTTTTGAATACCTGCTGGAATGGTTGGGTTCCACCATGCTTCGGTTGCTCCGTCAATGCCACCAACTGCTGTGTTTAGTGAACCAGCGAAACCGCCGATACCATTAAACTCAAGTGGGTTGGTTGTACCGTCGTTCGAGCTAAGGAGCTGGTCGTTGACGAGCTTCTTAATTGACATTTCGGCTTGCATAATTTTAGCATTAAGCAACTTGATAATTGCTTCGGTTCCACGGTTCTTGGCTTCTTCGATACCGCTAATTGCGATGGATGCAGCAATCTGCTTCCAGTCGTAAATGGCAGACGTGATGCCTTCTTGTGGAGTCAAAGAAATGTTATCGTAGTCAGCGTATGATGCAGCAGTTGTGTTTTCCTCATAGAGTACTGGCTCAACTATCTGGGTTCCGCCTTCTTCCATAACAACTCTTCCACCTGAATTCAGGTGGTTCAAGAGCACTAAGTCCTTGAAGATGTTATCAACCAGTGTTGGCTGGTAGTTTTGCAATGTCGTTGAAAACAGTGCATTCATATCTACAGTGTTCACGTTTGGTGAAGTCATTTTATTTTACTCCTTTATGAGTATGTTAGTGTTTTAATTAAAGCCCCAAACCTTTTTTGGCTTGTTCAAAGGCTTCAAATACTGTTTTAGGTTGAATAGTAGCAGCTGGACTTCCACCCTTAGAAGATGCGCCTGTGGAAACAATTGTTGCCGAACGCTTAGCTTGAACTCTAGCTTGCTCATCAGCCAGTTTTTTGCTGGATTCAGAAGCTTTAGAATAAACTTTATCAAAAGTAATCTGTTTAAAGATTGCTTCTAAATCAGTTGACCCTGATGCCATAGCTTTAGCTACAACTTCATCTGGATTAAAATCTTCACCGTACTTGCTTTGTAATTTGTCGATAGTTTTAGTTAACTCATCCATAGCTTTAGATTGCTCGAAAGCTGCAATGCGTTGCTCTAACTGTCGCATTTGCTTTTCAGCTGGATCCAACCATTCCTCTTCTTCAGGAATTGCTGCAACCGTTCCCACACCGTAGTGCTGCTGTAAAGCCTGCAAGGTGCCTGCTGGGTCTTCTTGCAACGATTGTGCAAGAGTAGCAGCAAATTCAACTTGCTTTCTTTGTTCGCTAAGTTCCTGTGTCTTACGGGTATAATCCGCTTGACGCTGGTACCCAGCTAGAGCCTCTTGTAACGGTACTTGTACCTCTTCGCCATCTACTTGTAGCTTAACGAACTTATCGTTATACTGTGTAAAGTCGAATAACTCTGGCTCTTCTATTACGCCTGCTTCACCTAATTCCTCGACTTGTCCATCTTCGATAATGGGGTCGATTACTTCAGTACTAGCACTAGCATCATTTATTACTTCATTACTCATTTTGGAGTCCATCCTTCTAGTTGGTTGTTCCTATATATATGTAAAGTTTTTTACATAAACCTTATTGTTGCGGCGCCTGACCTTGTAAGGCAGCCAATATTTCTGGTGGTAAACCTTCTAATTCAGGAGGTAATCCGCCTTGTTGTGGTGCTTGACCTTGTAAAGCAGCTAGTATTTCTGGTGGTAAACCTGCTAATTCAGGAGGTAATCCACCTTCTTGTGGTGGACCTTGCTGTGGAGGACCACCTTGTCCACCCTGTAAAGCAGCCATTAATTCTGGAGGTAATTCCTCCATGCCGCCTTGCTCTTCTTCCATTCCTGCCATATCATCTGGAGCCATACCTGGTGGCATACCTTCTGGTGGCATACCTTCCATACCCGGTGGCATGCCTTGCGGTGCTTGTTGTTCTGGGCTTTGTAAGAAAGCTGATGCATTCTTTACTCCGAATCCAGTACTTAAAACATACTCAGCCAACTTAGGTAGGTTGACAAGTCCTGCTTCGGCAAATGGTTGCATTGCTGAAACAATCTGCATAGCCATATCTCTACGGAAAGCTTCGTTACGTGGGGCTGTGGATCCAGCCTCAACTGTAAAATCAAACTCACCAGAAATATAATCTTTATCAAATGTCAACCATACAGGTGCATTCTCACTGCCTACTATTCTTACAGTTTGCTCACCAGTTAAATACTGTTGGGCTAGCATTATAAGATTAGAAGCACATGCAGCTATACAATTTTCAATTTGAATAAGTTTCTCAGATACTCTAGCATTACCAGCTTCAGCAATGATTGATGCTTCGCGGGCGGTACGAGTAGTCTCTGGAATAGAACCACGCTGATATTCAGATACACCTGACACACGGTCAATGTCTGCTTCAATTGATTCACTCATCTTATAGAATTCAGGTGGGTTAATATAAGCCGGCATTGCCGCAACTACGTTACTTAAGTTCTCATTGCCCTTAACTGGAACCAACACGTTGTCATCGTCTGATGCCAAAGCCTGACGTCCAACATCATCGAATGCTGATTCACTAAATAGATACTTACGGGAGAAGCGCTTTCTGTGGTTCATCATCTGTGTACGAGTTTCATTTAATTCGTACTGCAATGGCTCGATTGCTTCTAGTTCACCCATTGGATAAAAGAATCCAGGGATTTCATAGTTACGCAACATGATAAAAGGATGACCAAATACATATGGCATCTTTATTGGCTTAACTAAAAACTTGTCACCAGTCTCTGAAAATATACACATCTCACCAGTATCAACATTATAATATTCAAAGATGTTACACATAGCTTCTTGTGAATCATAGTTGAAATCAGAAGCATTGGTAGTTAGGTAATCTACTGACGATGAGTTAATAGATGGTCCTACATTTTGTCTTGCAGAATAATCATAACGTTCATCATTCTTAACATCTTTTAATGTGCGGCGACTTCTTTGTGCAATCCAACGTAGGTCATTCATATCTGTTGCATAAGGATCCACAAACATACTAAATGGGTCAACACGTTCTAGGAATGGACGGTCTTCTCTAATTATAAATGTTGATTCAACATCACCTGTTGGTGGGTTTTCCGTACTTGCAGCTTCATCAGCAGTGTCTTCAATATTATCAAGCTTTTCTTCTTCAACAAAACGATAACCAGTCTTAACCCAACCATGACCCATAATCAAATAATCTTTTGCTGCTCTTTGGAACTCTGGCTGACAACCGTAATGCTGCCACCAATAGTTAATGATTGATTCTGTTACAACAGCTTTATCACCATCTTCTGGTCTACGTGGATTAACATTAATCTTTGGACGACCAATAGCAATTGCAGGGGCTAGAGTATTGATAGTTGCAAATGCAATATTAACAAGCAATCTATCACCGGCTCCAGCACCACGATAATGTCTACCACGATACAAATTAATTAAACGTTGCCAAAGTTGAATATAGTTTTGATTTTGCAATATTCTTTGTGACAGGTCAATCTTCTGTCTGTACTGACTTAACTTATCTGAGTTACTTTGACGCGCCATATTAACAATCCCACTTCTTTAATGCCAACGCTTTACGTGTTGGTCTTCCCTTAGAATCTTTCATTGGTCCTGGATTTCCTTCCATCCTAGCGCAAAATGATTTTCTTCTTGCGGCATCTTTTGGTGACTTCGCAGCTTGCTTAGCAGTAACTGGTGGTTTTAAATTCATGCCTTGTGCTTTTGCAGATGCGCGGCCTTTAGCATTTAATCCACCCGTAGGACTCTTACCTTCTTTGCGTTGCCATGCAGCAGTCTTAGCCACGTTTCTTTTTCCTTGCAGCTTTCATATTATCAATTAGATTTGGGTAAGGACGTCCAGCTGCTTCTGCAGAAGCTTTTGCTGCTGCTTTCTTAGCTGATGATAACTTCTTTGGTGAACCTAAAGATTTAGGACGTGCCTTTTCCCATACTGGTTTACTTTTTTTTGCGGCCATTATTTTTTGTTCTGCTTTACTGGTACGTTGTTAGTAACTTTTTTCTTTTTCTTCTTAGGATACTTTTGCGTAGTGGTACTGTTCATAGCATCCATATCCCTCATCTGGATGTTAGGAACTGGCATTATTTAGCGCTTGCGTAGAGACCAAGTTCAACTGTAACAGTACCTATTACAGAAACAAAAGTTGATGGGTCTGCAAAATACACACCAAATTCTGCTAGACCAGCAATGCTACCTCTATAGTTTTTAGCAAATCCTGTTGGAGTTGCACCAACAACATTTGTTACCACAGCTGTTGATGAAGCATCTTCTGCGTCATTTAATGCCCATAATCCTGGTGAGTTTGCGTTATTTCCTGCACCACCCCAGAATGATATTGTTCCATCCCAACCTTCATCTGATGTAACAGTTACTACTATTGTGTCATAACCAGCAACATTGCTTGGGAACCAGTCAGCTGGATAGTTGTATGGGCCAGGCCCAGCATATGTGTAAGTCTTTTCAATTTGTAAAAACATTATTTACCTTTTGCTTTCTTGTTGGAGTTCTTCATTATTATTCTGGTCTATTTTCCATTGAACCTGAGCCACCTGATTGAGGACCTGATTTCTTCTGGAATTTATTCTTCTTGTCCCAAGTTGCACGTGCCTTTACTCTTGCAGCTTTTTCTTTTGCACTGCGTGGCTTACCTGCAGGTGTTGGCTTAATGCCAAGTCTGTCTAGTTGCTTTTGTACATATGCACGACGTGCTGCTTCTCTTGGAGCTTGCTTAAGTTTTACATATGGCTTAGCAGCTTTAGCTGTAGCTTTTACAACAACAACTGGCGCACTAACTTTATCATACTTTGCATCAGTTACCATACGAGCAGTATTAGCTTTTTTATCTTTTGCTTTTGCTTGTGCAGTCATATCTGCTTGTTCTGCTTTAGGAATTGGTTTAGAAGAAGATGGCTTATTGAAACCTTCTGGTTTACCAACAGCAGGTATTCCACCCTTAGCAAAAAAGTTTACAACACTTTTTCCAATATTACCAACTGCTGCACGATTAGCAGCTGCGGAACCCGGTGTTGGTTTAGTTGATTTTTCCGCTGACTTATATGCTTCTGCCATTGTTGGTTTAGCTGCTGGCTTTTGCCCTGGTGGATATTTTTTATCTTTTTGACTGGCCATGATTATTGCTCCTTATTTGATTTTCTTGTTGGTTTTTTTAAATGCCAATTGATATGGCCATCTAACTTGTCATCTACTTTATCTACCTTACTAGCAACCATTTTTAATAGTTCTCTAGCTTCAGCATGTTGAGTAGTATTTTCTTTTCTAAGGCTTTGAACTACAACAACTAGTGGTCCACCAATAACAGCAACCACTAGCGGCACTAGCCATTCCATTAGATTAGTTCTTTTCTTGCGGGAATCTTTTCAATCTCGCCGGCTTTAAATCTTGGGGAATCTTCCATAGCTCTTTGCTGTTCTCTTTCAGTTGGTCCATGAAAAGCTTCTTGCCCATAAGTAAAACCTAATCGAACATCTTTAACATGACACTTGAAGCAAAGCTGCCTCTTCAGGTCATTTTCTGAGTCAATCGGTCTTTCGCAGGTTGAACACTTCATATATCTCCTATTATACTATAAAATTTTTTACATGTCTAGTAATTATTAAATTCACCGATCCAATGGCGTTCACGAGTCTTCTCTTTCTTAATAACACTCTTAGCAAAATAAGCTAAGGTCCCAAATGCAGGGTCAGTTTTAGGGGTGTACTCTGGTAGCCAAACATACTTAAGCATCTGGTTAGCAATGGCTAGGGACATCACGCGGTCGTCATGAGGGGAACCGTGTGTAGCTCCATTGTCATCACGGACAAAGGTCTTAAGTTCAGCAATCGTATATTCACACTTTAAATCTAAAGCACCGTCTCTTAGGTTAGCATTGAGTTCGTCTATGGCTAGAGGCTTTGACAAGGTTGTTGTGCGCCAACCCAGTTTTTCTCCCGGTTCTGAATGTCGTGTATTTAATTGACGTTGTCTATAAAGATTAATATAATTAGCTTTATGTAAAGATGTTAAAGTTGTTAAACCGTGGTTATTAGATTCAACACCTATTAAAGCTTCATTATAAAAGAAGCCTAATGCATATAATATATCTTCTCCAAATTTGTCTGGATCCACATGCCCGTGCCAGTGAGCAACAATCTGTCCGGACTTAGCATCAATCACATGAGCAGCAGAATAGTCACCTCTAGCTAAACCTTCAGCAACGTCAGCTCCAATAACATACCTAGCACTTGCTTGCGGCAATTGCCATATAGACAAAGGGCCACCAGAAGATTCAAACATGTAGGAGTTCCTAATATCTGAAAGCTTTTTATTAAAACCTTTTTTAGGAACTTCAGTTATAAATTTCATTAAAGCATCAATGTCAAAGACTGGACGCCCCGAACGAATAAAGGCTTCTTCGGGATTTGACGGGTACTCTTGATGTAATTGCCATGGTGGTAGTTCTGCTTTTTGCGCGTCATACCAGGCTTGGTCTCTGTCTGATGCTGACCATGGAAAGAAGATTCCACGGAAACGATTAGTCCCAGTTTGAGAACCATGCCACAAATTAAAGAATATATTACCTTCACCCTTGGCAGTAGACAGACAGATTACTCGACCACCTACGTCAGCAATAGGCTCTATTGATGCCCAGGCTTCTTCAGGGTTAGGCAAGAACGCCATCTCATCGATTATAGCCAAGTATACGGATTCACCACGAGCAGGCTCATTAGCAGATGGCATTGATTCAATTACAGAATCATTACCAAACGACATCTTAAGAACGTTATTTTGTAATAGTTCGGGACCAGATAATCTTATAAAGTCTGGCAAGAACTTGTAGATATATTTAGCTTTAGATAAAAGTTTTGCAGCTTCACGTTCAGTCTTTGAAAGCATGACCACAAATCTGTCTGGCCAAAAGAAAGTAATCCAGAAAGAATAAGCTGCTGCCAGTGTGGAGAATCCGATCTGACGTGCTTTAAGTACTATGGTATATCTATCACTTAACCATACTTTAACAGTTTCTTTTTGCGCGTCCCTTAAAACAAGAGGGATACGTCCTTTGTTAGGATGTTTAATAGATGCATAGTTTTCACAGAAGAAAGCAAATGCTTCTGCTAGTTCTGCTGGTGTTGCGTTCTCTGGACCACGGCACTTACGAAAGTTATATTCGTTTAAGAGTTCATCTAAGTTCACGCCAAAATTCCAATCCTGAATATTTCTTTATTGTTTCTGGCAGGAGCACGTCTTCTGGTCTTCTAGACACTTTTTGCATTTGTGGTCGAATCGTGTGTAGATTCTTAATGCCTGTAAGACTGTCTTCAGAGATGCCTGAGCGGTCTTCAATGTTATTAAATTTATGATTGTATTTCTCAATTTCCAAGAATGCATATATTTTATTAATCTCCTGCTCTGGGTAAGTTATTAAATCATCATAGTCTACAAAATGGAATATGTAACGATACTCTGGAATTAAAGCATGCTTCATAAAATTTAAACTTAAAGCTATATCTTTATCATTGCGCATTAAGAAGTCTGCTCTTCTGTCTGCTAATGGTAAATTGCCAAAAGTTTGAACTAACACTTGTTCATCCATTTGATTATTTTTAGAATCAGGATGAGCATTAATAATTGTATCAAACGAAACTATAACATCTAAAACATTTCTTACTGGACATATTATTTTAATATCTTTTGTTATATATCTATTAATTAATTCTACACCTAGCGGGTTTGGCCAATTAAGATTTTTATCAATAATGTACTTAGCTGACTTGTCTTGGTAAAACGCGTGTGGAATGGTTGCAATCGTGTCATCTATTGCAACGCCTCTATTATAATCTAAATTCTCTAATTCATTGTGACTTTGTGTTTGCGTAAGCATCATTCTAAATAATGGACTTGCCGGCGAAACCCACACATCTGGATTTTGATTTAATATTGCACTAAGTATTGTTGCGCCAGAACGTTGCATCCCAGCCATAAAAAAGAATTGCTTCATTTGTTTCCCTCGTAATTGCTTACTTAATTAGTAATGCCAGATTCTAATTCTACCACTCTTTGTGTCAAAGTTTCTACTAGTTCTGACAACTGTTGTACTGCTTTAATTAAAATTGGATATGTCTTGAAAGGATCTGCTTCCCATGCATCTGGATTATCTTTATGAACCAATCTAGTGTGGTCTGAATAACCAAACGTTTCTTGTAGTGTATCCAAATCTTGAGCAATAAAACCAAAGTCTTTTCTTCCAATAAACACTGTATTAATAACTTCATTACCATCTTCGTCTAAGGTTGGTCGACGATTCCAATCATACATAACTGGACGCATTGCTTTAATGTAGTCTAATCCTACTGGAATATTTTCTATATTAGCTTTATCTCTAACGTCAGATAATGCTGAAATGGTTTGGTCGTTGCAACGTAGGTTAGTGACTGCATTATTACCAAGAACAAACTCATTGCTTACAGTTGCTGTAGATGGTACTGCATAATAGCCAAGACACGTTACGTTACTGCCTGTTGTATTACCTCTACCAGCATTTGAACCAAGAGAAGTATTTTGTATTCCTGTAGTTGTGTTATATAATGCTAATCTACCAACTGCACAGTTATCAACTCCATTGCTAGAGGGTAATGCATAATAACCAACTGCAGTATTGTCTACTCCTGTTACGTTTGACCTTAACGAATACTCTCCAATTGCAGTGTTAGAATCACCAATAGTATTTGAATACATGGAAGCATAACCTACTGCTACGTTATGAGAACCAGTTGTATTAGACTTCAGCGCCCAATAACCGATTGCAGTAATTCCAGTTGAAGTATTTAATTCTGCGGCTAAGTTACCAATAGCAACAACGTCAGTTGCTGTTGTGGCTGTCGTTAAAGCATTATATCCTATTGCAACGTTATTTGAACCAGTTGTAATGGCTTTTCCAGCATAGTAACCAATAGCTACGTTAGAGCTACCTGTAGTTGCAGCATATAATGCTTTTGCGCCAATGGCAACGTTTGGTGGATTACCAGTTGCATTAAAAGTATATAAAGCATTATCTCCAATGGCTACTTGTTTAGAACCAATACTATTCGTGTATAAAGCATTGATTCCAACTGCTATGTTGTTTGTACCAGTTGTATTAGAATATAAAGCATTGCTACCAATTGCTACGTTATAGGCACCACTTGTTAACTTACCTAGTGTGTAGTAGCCAATTGCAATGTTTTGGTCACCAGTAATTTTTCCAACTCCTGGATATGCTCCATTAAACATAGAGCGTGCACCAATTGCTATGTTAATCTGACCAGTGTGTAAACTTATTGCAGCATATGAGCCAATCATTGTGTTATCGCTACCAGTTGTATTATAGTATCCTGCGTTTTCGCCAATAGCAGTGTTTCTATCACCGTTAGTTAAACCTAATGAATAGTGACCAATGGCCATGTTGCGGGCACCAGTTGTTACACCACCAGCATAGAAATCGCTACCACCAAGTGAACGGAAACCTAATGCAACGTTTCTTCCACCAGTTGTAACTTTGCGCAAAGCATCAGTTCCAATTGCAAGGTTTTGACCACCAGTTGTAATAACTTCCATTGTGTTTGCGCCAATAGCAATATTGGAACCAGAACCAGAAGCTGTTGGTGGCACAGCATTGTTTAATGCTTCAAAACCAGCGGCCATGTTATAACCAGTTGCACCCGAATAATAAATGTAACCAGTTACCTGATAAACTGTCCAGCCTATTCCAGTTGGTCCAGTAGGTCCAGTTCCACCTGATCCTGTTGGTCCAGTTGGTCCTGTACTACCTGCGCCGGTTGGTCCTGTAGCACCCGTAGCACCCGTAGGACCCGTTGCACCATTTAAGCCTGTAGCTCCAGTAGCGCCTGTTTCTCCTGTAGCACCGGTCGGGCCTGTCACTGTAGAAGCTGCGCCTGTCGCTCCTGTTGTGCCGGTGGCACCGGTTGGGCCTGTTGCACCCGTAGGTCCTGTTTCTCCTGTAGGACCTGTAAAGCCAGTCGGTCCTGTAAAGCCTGTCGGTCCTGTAAAGCCAGTCGGTCCGGTAACTGTCGAAGCAGCTCCTGTGGATCCAGTAGCGCCTGTCGGTCCAGTCGGTCCTGTAAAGCCAGTCGGTCCGGTAACTGTCGAAGCAGCTCCTGTGGATCCAGTAGCGCCTGTCGGTCCAGTCGGTCCTGTGAAGCCTGTCGGTCCGGTTACGGTTGAAGCTGCACCTGTGGCGCCTGTTGCTCCAGTTGGGCCAGTAACCGTAGACGCAGCGCCTGTAGCACCAGTAGCGCCTGTAGCGCCTGTAGCGCCTGTAGGTCCTGTCACGGTTTGAGCTTCTAGCTGCCATGCACCAGGGCCACCTGCACCTACGGAACTAAAAATCCACGTATGGTCGCCATCAGTAAATACTTGACCATCAGTTGGTGATGTCGGAAAATTTATTGCTGCCATTTGTTTTACCCCAATCCAAGATAATGTTTGTTCGTCTTATTGGCCATGTTATGCTAACGTCAAACTGCCGCTTGCATTGAATGTCCAAATTGTATAACTTCCAGAAGTGCTTGACGTGCCAATTGTTGCGGTGACACTAATTCCTGTTGCATCTGCTGTTAAGTATCTTATAATAACGACACCTGAACCACCGTTAGCGCCAATACCAGAACTACCTGAGAATCCACCAGCTCTATATCCACCGCCACCACCACCGCCAGTATTTGCTGAACCAGCTGTTGCAACACCAGTACCACCGCTTGGTGCTGCTGCACCACCGCCTGCTGTGGCATTACCGTTTCCACCAGAGGTCCAGAAAGCACCACCGCCACCGCCACCTCTAGAAACAGCAGAACCAGTGATTGAAGAACTCACTCCAGCACCACCGTCACCGTCTTGTGCACTTGCTGCAGTTGTGCCATTTTTACCTACACCACCTGCACCGCCACCACCGCCACCTGAACCGGAAGAGCCACCAGCGCCACCGCCGTTGCCTCCGGCATAACCTTGGTTGGCTGTTCCAGCTGCGCCTGTGTTGGTTGTCCCATATCCACCACCACCACCTGAACCACCTACTGTTGGTGCATATGCTGTAACTGAATTAGAACCACCTCTACCACCACCAGTTGAAGTTATAGTTGTTATTCCAGAGCCAGAAATTGAAGAATTACCTCCAGCAGTTGCTGGAGTCGAAGCATCTATTCCACCGTTACCACCTGCACCTACGGTAACCGTGTATGTTGCGTTTATCAAATTTATACTTGATTCTGCTGATGCACCTCCGCCAGAACTTTCACCAGAAACTGAACATCTATATCCACCTGCACCTCCGCCTGCTGCTTCCCATCCTTGCGAATAAGAACAGCCTCCACCGCCTCCGCCTGCAATCACCAAATACTCTACATTTAGACTGAGGGTAGATGATATTTGTGATGCTTGATAACCAAGAGTAATATTAGGCATTATGCTGAGGTATCTCCCACAAGTATATATGTGTCAGTTGCAGTGCACACTATAGAAGCACCAGAATATTGTGCTCTAAGTTTTAAACCTGGTGTTCCGTTTACGGTTGCTGGACTTGACGCGGCAACAGTCACTTGTCCTGCATCCATTTGCAACAAATCTATTCTTTGACCAACCGACAAATCAAGTGAACCATCAACAGTTATTGTTTTTGCGGTTGCAGATGTAACCGTTATTAGTTTACCTGCATCGGCTGTTAGTAGAGTGTAGTTAGCTGTTTTATTCTCAACAGTTTGTGCAAGAGCAAAAGAACCCGTTGGTCCAGTAGCGCCTGTTGGACCAGCAGCACCTGTGGCACCAACATTAGCATTACCAAACTCAACCCATTGTGAACTTGTTCCGTCATCATAATAAATATACGTGCGGCCATCATTATTGTTATACCAAACTTCGCCAACAATTGGTGGTGCTGGAGCAGTAGGGCCAGTGATTTGGAATTGTCCATCATCACCCGTAGGGCCAGTCGGTCCAGTAGATCCAGTCGGACCAGTTACAGTACTAGCAGCTCCCGTAGCACCCGTAGGACCCGTTGGACCTTGTGCACCTGTTGGGCCAGTGACCGTTGACGCTGCGCCTGTTTGACCTGTTGGCCCAGTAGGACCAGTAACGGTTGATGCAGCCCCAGTTGGTCCTGTCGGACCAGTCACGGTGGATGCAGCACCTGTCTGACCTGTTGGACCTGCGGATCCAGTAGCTCCTGTAGCTCCTGTAGCGCCAGTTGCTCCTTGGGGTCCTGTAGGTCCTGTTGCGCCAACATTAATCAAAACCAAGATTACTGAATGGTTGTTTGCAAATCCTGGTGTTGTTCCAGTTCCACCGCTCGTAAGCAATGAAACCGCTACTTCAACATATCCTGTTTGTGGAACAGCGTTAGAAGTTACATTGAATTTTTGGTAGTTGTTTGAATCGTTTGCATCTTGGATGTAAAGAACATCGTTAGTCTTGATAAGAGCAAGGAAGATGTCAATGTCATAACCATCTTTGTCAATGTGTGAAATTTGTAATTGTGTTGCAGAAGTTTGCGTTGCGTTGTTATAAGAAATATAAGTATTGCCTGGGTCACCAGAAGTTGAACCAGTATTAATCTTGTAATCATAGAACGATGAAGATTGACCTTGAGCTCCTGTGGCTCCAGTAGGTCCTGTCACCGTAGATGCTGCTCCAGTTGCTCCAGTAGCGCCTGTTGCCCCAGTGGCTCCTGTGGCTCCTGTGGAACCAGTGGCTCCAGTTGGGCCAGTGACCGTAGATGCAGCACCGGTAGCTCCTGTAGGTCCTGTGGCTCCTGTGGCTGCTGCTGTTCCTTGAGGACCAGTAGAACCAGTAGGGCCTGTGAAACCAGTAGGTCCCGTAAATCCAGTTGGACCTGTAGCTCCAGTAATGCCTTGTGAACCCGTAGGTCCGGTTACTGTACTAGCAGCACCTGTTGCGCCTGTTGCGCCCGTGGCTCCTGTAGCTCCTGTTAAACCTGTAGCTCCTGTCGGTCCTGTAACTGTGGAAGCAGCTCCTGTTGCACCAGCAGCTCCTGTAGCACCTGTAGGACCTGTTATTGTTGATGCAGAACCAGTAGCTCCTGTGGATCCAGTTGGACCAGTGTTTCCAGTGGCACCAGTTGAACCTGCTACACCTGTTGGACCAGTTGAACCTGTTGCACCTTGATTACCTTGTGGACCAGTATAACCTGTGGGTCCTGTTGGACCAGTAATGCCTTGTGCGCCAGTAGGTCCAGTACCACCAGGACCAGTAGCTCCAGTAGGTCCAGTAGCACCCGTAGAAGATGCAGAACCTGCTGGACCAGTATAACCTGTTGGTCCTGTTGGACCTGTAGCACCTACGCTACCAGTAGCACCCGTTGGACCCGTATTAACCCATGGTAGATTATTCCAGTTAGTAGTACCATCACCAATTTTAAATCCTGGACCAGGAGCTGTTGCTGTTGCAGGACCTGTTGCAGGAATGGTTTGTGGTGGGCCTGCATCAATGCACACGCCCATTTCGCCGGCCATCAAAATTGGGTTGTAGTTGTACCAGTTAGCCTGGGTATCTCTACGCATTTGAACTAATACAGCCATTTAAAATCCTCTTCTTTTTATAATATCTCTTCTTTGGTCAAGTACATATTCTGCTGGTGATGTTCCAGCTGCACCTTGACTTGCGTCAAAGGTTCCTACGGCTACTACACAAGAACCAGTAGCTGCCGCTGAGCTAACATTACTTGCTACTTTAGAATAAGTAAATGTTGTTGTGGTTGGTACTGTTGCTATTCTATACGTTCCATCAAACGTAGTGTCAATATTAGAAACATAAACGCTTTGTCCTACGGCGAATCCATGGGCAACTGGCGTTGTTAATGTGGCAATATTTGATGTCAATGCTTTATTAGAAACTGTAACTCCTGCTGCCAGTGGTGTGGCATCTGGTGCAATGAGATAGTGGAATTGAATTGATAAAGCCGCGCCGCCATCAACAATTGTTTCATCTTGGTGGTCAACGAGCAATTGGTCCTGCTGATTCTGCAACTCTCTTTTTAAAGTTGTCATCATGCGCGATATAGTAACGTTACTACGTCCTTGCAGAACGTCATTACCCGGCGCAGTCCAAACGGCTCTGATAACAATCACCCAACCTTTTCAATTGACATGGTAGGAAGCACACTTACTTTCTTAGTTTGATTCTGAGTTATTTCTAATATAGCTGCTTGCAATTCGGCATCACTTAATTCTTTAATTGAAGTTTCAGTTTTAATATTAAGAGTCTGCGACTGCTGAATATAACCAGTTGCCTTTAAATAAAGTTCGGCACTTTTGGTGTCACCAGAGATTCCTTTAATGTAAATTGCATCAAGTAACTTCTGAGTTCTTTCAGGGCTTTGGGACATTCCTTCGACGCCAAGTTTCCAACGCTCTATAAACTGTTTTTTCTTTTCCCAAGTTCCTAATGTATTAAAATGTACACCATGTTCTTCGGACCAAGCCTTCTTCGTGCTAGGCATTCTAGAGTCTTCAGGGGTCAGCAGCCAGGCAAGATATGCTTCTTGTTCTTGTGAAAGGAATAAGTTTTCTGTTCTGGCCATTAGGCATTATCCTTCTGATTAAATGTGTCCTACATAGTATATAAAATATTTTACATAGATTTGGTGATATATCACAAGTATATCAGATAATACTGTGTTTTGTCTTGACAAGGCATTACTATGACTGCTATAATGAACTTCTTACTTCTAGGAACTGCAGAAGAAAGAAGAGAAGTTATAATAACTTCTTCTACTTCTTAAGCTTCTTGAGCAGTAAGAAGTTAACTTCAAACGGATAATACTATCACAAAATAAGGAGAAAGCCAAAATGGCCGCAGAAACAATTAAATTCAGATTAGGTAAGAACCCATTAATTAAAGAGAAGATTATAATATTAGAAGAAACAGATGGAAGAAAAGCAGTCATCTTCCCGCAATACAGAATTAAAGAAGACATACAGCATGCTGAGGTTGCCAAAGAAGGAGAACTGTTAGACCTTACCGGCAAGTGGGGTGTAGACAAGAAGTCAGGCGCACCGCAATTTTTTGTAGATTCAGCATACAATGCCGCATATACAGCACCTTACGTATTTGAAAATAAACCTAAGACTAAAGTATATAAGGCAGATGAAGTGGATCCAGTTAACGACTTCATTATCGGTGGCCTTTCCACAGGTGGTAAGCCTATAGTAGCTTCAGACCCTAAAGAAGATAAGAAGCAATATTATACTGACGGCGACTGGTACTGGTATCAAGGCAACGCCCACAAAACACCTACGAGTTTTTAATTTTTTTTATTTTATGAGAACTATACCATTAAATATAAGAATAGAAAACGCCGTAAAGAAAACGGACAGTAACTGCTGGCTTCTCAAACCCCACAAGGGCTGTAATGGGTATGCCAAGTTAGAAATACGAGGAGTGTACAAACGAGCACACAGAGTGGCCTACGAAACATATGTCGGATCCATCCCTGAAAAGATGATGGTCTTACACCATTGCGATATTAGGAACTGTGTTAACCCTGAACATCTATGGATTGGTACTGCCAAGCAGAACACTGATGATATGATTAAAAAAGGTAGGTCACGATTTGTAGGTAGACCTAAGAAGCTACAGGATTTTGAAATAGACAAAATCTCTGATACAATAGAAGCCTCTTAGGAAAGCCCTGAGAGACCTTAGGAGCAATCCTAAGGTACATAATCAGTGATGATGAACTAAATAGTAACGAACTACTTCTATGGGATTAGAGCAGTTCTCTCGAAGGAAAGGGCCAGGGATTAACTTCTCTGGTCTTTTTCTTATTATACCCTGAATGATATTTGGCATTGATAATAATAAACATAGGGCAGTACTTAAGGAAAAAGGGGGGGGGGGGTACCGGGAAAAGAAGGCGGCGGGGGGGTAAGGATTCTGAAGATATGCCGTATGTCCCTAGATAGATAGAGTATCTA